>Ga0070717_10000007_pt1 | contig 304340 bp, 311 predicted proteins | sample LARL113metaG_FD_71366 | JGI IMG/M metagenome (GOLD analysis project Ga0070717, IMG submission 71366) | Corn, switchgrass and miscanthus rhizosphere microbial communities from Kellogg Biological Station, Michigan, USA - LAR L11-3 metaG | ecosystem: Host-associated > Plants > Roots >...
GCGGTGAAGCGCAAAGAGGAGACCCACCGGATGGCCGAAAGCAACAAAGCCTTCTCGCACTTCCGGTACTAAAGAGACATGAACGTGGCACTGAAAATGCAGGAGCGTCCCGTCGCCATCGACAAAGTCCGAAACATCGGAATCATGGCGCACATCGACGCGGGCAAGACGACGACGACCGAGCGGATCCTTTTCTACGCGGGCCGCATCCACAAGATGGGCGAGGTCCACGAAGGCGCCGCGACCATGGACTGGATGGTCCAGGAGAAGGAGCGGGGGATCACGATCACGTCGGCGGCCACCACGGCCAGCTGGCGCGACCACTCGGTCAACATCATAGACACACCCGGACACGTGGACTTCACGGTCGAGGTGGAGCGGTCGCTGCGCGTCCTCGACGGCGCGGTCGCGGTTTTCGACGCCGTGGCCGGCGTGGAGCCGCAGTCGGAGACCGTCTGGCGACAGGCGGACCGCTACGGCGTGCCTCGCATCGCCTTCATCAACAAGATGGACCGCATCGGGGCGGACTTCTACGGGTCGCTGGACTCGATCCGCACGCGCCTTGGCGCGCGGGCGGTGCCGATCCAGCTGCCGATCGGATCCGAAGGCTCGTTCCAGGGCTACGTCGACCTGCTGTCGCGGGAGGCCGTCGTCTACACGGACGACCTGGGCACGAAGTCGACGGAGTCCCTCGAGATTCCCGCGGGTATGACGGACCTCATCTCGAAGTACCGGCACGAGCTGATCGAGGCGGTGGCCGACTTCGACGACAACGTCATGCACAAGTACCTCGAGGAGCAGGACATCAGCGAACAGGAGATTCACGCTGGACTGCGCCGCGGAACCGTGGCGGGCGTGTTGGTGCCCGTGCTCTGCGGCGCGGCTCTGCGCAACCGCGGCGTGCAGCCGATCCTGGATGCGGTCGTCGACTACCTGCCGTCGCCGGCTGACGTGCCGGCGGTGGAGGGCAAGGACCCGAAGACGGGCGAGCTTCGCGTGCGCGAGCACGACGACAACGAACCCTTCTCGGCGCTGGCGTTCAAGATCCAGATGGACCCGCAGGGGGTCGGCAAGCTGACGTTCCTGCGCGTCTACTCGGGACGGCTCCGCGCCGGCACGTCGGTGCTGAATGCGTCAACCGGCAAGCGCGAGCGCTTCGGCCGGATCCTGCGCATGCACGCGATCCGGCGCGAGGACGTGGATGAGGTCTACACCGGCGACATCGTCGCCGCGGTCGGCTTGAAGTCGACCACGACCGGCGACACGCTGTGCGACGAGTCAGCCCCGATTCTGCTCGAGGCGATCACGTTCCCCGAGCCGGTCATCTCGGTCGCGATCGAGCCGAAGACCAAGGCCGACCAGGAAAAGCTGGGCATGGCCCTGCAGCGGCTGTCGGAGGAGGACCCGACCTTCAAGGTGCACACCGACGAGGAGACGGGCCAGACGATCATCGAGGGCATGGGCGAGCTCCACCTCGAGATCATCATCGACCGCCTGCTGCGCGAGTTTCGGGTCGACGCCAACCAGGGCAAGCCCCAGGTCGCCTACAAGGAGGCGATCAAGCGCGAGGCCAAGGGCATCGGGCGCTTCGTCCGCCAGACCGGCGGCAAGGGCCAGTACGGCCACGCCGAGGTCATCGTCAAGCCCGGCGAGCGCGCAACCGGCTTCGTCTTCGAGGACAAAGTCACCCAGGGCCGAATCCCTCGCGAGTACATCCCCGCAGTCGAGAAGGGCATCCGCGAGGCGCTGCAGAGCGGCGTCGCGGCCGGCTATCCGGTCGTGGACATCGTGGTGCGGCTGGTCGACGGGTCTTACCACCCGGTCGACTCGAGCGAGATGGCGTTCCAGGTCGCTGGATCTATGGCCGTCAAGGACGGCATGCACAAGGCGCAGCCGTATCTGCTGGAGCCGATCATGAAGGTCGACGTCGTCATGCCCGAGGAATACCTCGGGGACGTGATGGGCGATCTGGCATCGAGACGCGGTCACATCCTCGGCATGGAAGGGCGCGGTACTTCGCAGAACGTGAAGGCGCACGTGCCCCTCGCGGAGATGTTCGGCTACGCTACCGAGCTTCGGTCTATGACCTCGGGGCGGGCGACTTATTCAATGGAGTTCAGTCACTACGCGGAGATGCCCAGCAATCTCGCTGAGGCAGTTGGAAAGCGAACCACGAGCAGGAGTTAGTTAGGAGGAGACAGTGGCGAAGAAGAAGTTCGAGCGGACCAAGCCGCACCTGAACGTCGGGACCATCGGTCACATCGACCATGGGAAGACGACGTTGACGGCCGCCATCACCAAGGTGCTTGCCGACAAGGGTTTGGCCGAGTTCACACCGTTTGACAGGATCGACAAGGCGCCGGAGGAGAAGGCGCGTGGAATCACGATCTCGATCACGCACGTCGAGTACGAGACCGAGAAGCGGCACTACGCGCACGTGGACTGCCCGGGCCACCAGGACTACATCAAGAACATGATCACCGGCGCCGCCCAGATGGACGGCGCGATCCTCGTCGTGGCCGCCAACGACGGCGCCATGCCTCAGACCCGCGAGCACATCATCCTGGCCCGCCAGGTCAACGTGCCGTTCCTTGTGGTCGCCCTCAACAAGGTCGACATGGTCGATGACAAGGAGTTCATCGAGCTCGTCGAGCTGGACCTGCGCGAGCTGCTCAATCGCTACGAGTATCCCGGGGACGACATCCCGATCGTCCGCGTCTCCGCGCTCAAGGCGCTCGAGGGCGACCCCGAGTGGACGCCCAAGATCCTCGAGCTGATGAATGCGGTGGACACCTACATTCCCGAGCCCGAGCGGCCCATCGACAAGCCGTTCCTGATGCCGATCGAGGACGTGTTCACGATCGAAGGTCGCGGCACCGTGACCACCGGTAGGGTGGAGCGCGGCAAGCTGAAGAGGAACGAGGAAATCGAGATCGTGGGCATCCACCCGCAGAGCTCGAAGACCGTGGTGACAGGCATCGAGATGTTCCACAAGGACATGGACGAGTGCCAGGCAGGCGACAACGTCGGCACGCTGCTCCGTGGCGTCAAGCGCGAGGACGTTGTGCGTGGCCAGGTTCTGGCCAAGCCCGGGACGATCACACCGCACACCCAGTTCAAGGCCCAGGTCTACGTCCTGAGCAAGGAAGAGGGTGGCCGGCACACGCCGTTCCTCAGCGGCTATCGCCCGCAGTTCTACATGCGGACGACCGACGTGACCGGTGAGGTGAAGCTACCCGAGGGAGTCGAGATGACCATGCCCGGTGACAATGTCGTCATGGACATCACCCTCGGTGAGCCAATCGGTATCGAGCAGGGACTGCGGTTCGCCATCCGCGAAGGCGGCAAGACCGTCGGCGCCGGCGTGGTGACCGAGGTCGTCAAGTAGTCAACGGATAGATAAGGCAGAGGGAAAGGAAAACCGGCAGTGGCGCAGAAGATTCGGATCCGGCTCAAGGCCTACGACCATCGGGTGCTGGACCAGGCGGCGGACAAGATCGTCGACACCGCCCGCCGTACGAACGCACGCACTGCCGGCCCGATCCCGCTTCCTACCGAGATCAGCAAGCTCACCGTAATCCGCAGCCCGTTCATCGACAAGGACTCGCGCGAGCAGTTCGAGATGCGCACGCACAAGCGCATCGTCGACATCCTCGACCCCAACCCGCGGGTCGTCGACGCGCTGATGCGACTCTCTCTGCCGGCCGGCGTCAGCATCGAGATCAAGAGCTGAGATGAAGGGTCTCCTTGCCAAGAAGCTGGGAATGACCCAGCTTTTCAATCAGGACGGCACCACGACGGCCGTGACCGTGCTCGAGGCAGGCCCGTGCAAGGTGCTCGGTCTCCGGACGACGGACAAGGACGGCTACGCCGCCGCCCGCATCGCGTTCCAGACCGTCAAGGAGGGCCGGCTCAACCAGCCCAGGCTAGGTGAGTTCAAAAAGGCCGGCCTCGACCCGCTCCGCCACATCGTCGAGATTCGCAACTACAACGGTGTCGAAGCCGGGGCCGAGCTCACCGCCGACATCTTCAAGGCCGGCGATCTCGTCGACGTCACGAGCACGAGCAAGGGCAAGGGATTCCAGGGCCTGATCAAGAGACACAAGTTCTCCCGCGGCCCCGAGAGCCACGGCTCGATGAACGTCAGGCAGCCAGGAGCCATCGGCGCAACCGACGCCGCGCGCGTCTTCAAGGGTGTGCGCATGGCCGGCCAGATGGGCAACGTACGCACCACCTCGCGCGCCTACAAGGTCGTGAGAGTCGACGCGGAGAGGAATCTCCTGCTGGTGATGGGCGGCGTCCCCGGCGCGAAAGGCGCCCTCGTCCTCGTCAAGGAATCGACCAAGAAGATCAAGCCCAAGGGTCCGGCAGGGAAGCCGAACCCGAGGAAGGTCTGACCGGACGATGCCAGTGCAAGCCCCTTACTACGACGCGCTTGGCGAGCGCAACGGCGAGGTCGACCTCCCCGATGCGATCTTTGCCGAGAAGCCGAACGTGCCCGTGATGCACCAGGCGTACCTGCGACAGCTCGCGAACGCGCGACAGGGCAATGCCAGCACCAAGACGAGGGCGACCGTCCGCGGGGGTGGCGCCAAGCCCTACCGCCAGAAAGGAACAGGAAGAGCGCGTCACGGCAGCACGCGGGAGCCGTCGATGAACGGCGGCGCGAATGTTTTCGGGCCCAGGCCCCGCGACTACTCGCAAAGGATGCCCAAGCAGATGCGGCGTCTGGCGCTGAGGAGCGCGCTCAGCCAGAAGGCGATCGAGGAAAAGATCCGCGTCATCGAAAACTACGTCTTTGACGAGCCGAAGACCAGCCAGGCCGCCGAGCTGCTCGAAACGATCGGCTTCGACAGCACAGCGCTCGTCGTCCTGCCTGCGCCCAACTACACCGTCAGCCGCTCGTTCGAAAATCTCGCCGGCGCGAAGATCGTCCTTGCCCGAAACCTGAACGTGCGCGACCTCTTCAGCCACACCTACGTGCTCATCAGCAAGGAATGCATCGAGCTCATCGAGGAGAACTTCGGGCCGAGGACTGAAGCCGGCGAAAGGACCAAGACGAATGGCGACTAAGGCCGCCAGCGAGATCGTGATCGGCCCCGTCATCACCGAGCGCACATACCTGCTCTACACGCAGGGCCGCTACACCTTCAAGGTGCTCGCGACCGCCTCCAAGACCGAGATCAAGCACGCCCTGGAGGAGCAGTACGAGTCGCAGGGCATCCAGGTCAAGGACATCAACACGGTGACCATGCGCGGGAAAGAGAGACGGGCGTGGCGGCGGACCGGCGCGCGCAACATCGGCAAGACCTCGGACTGGAAGAAGGCCATCGTGACCCTCGGCGAGGGTCAAAAGATCGAAGGCCTGTTCGGGAGCGTCTGAGCAAAGAATGCCAGTAAGAAAATTCAAGCCCACCAGCCCTGGCCGGAGATTCATGACGATCTCCGGCTTCGACGAGATCACGGCGAAAAAGCCCGAGAAGACGCTGCTGGAATCTCTGCCCACCCACGCGGGAAGGAACAACCAGGGACGGATCACGACACGCCACCAGGGCGGCGGCTACCGCAAGCTCTACCGCAAGATCGACTTCAAGCGCGACAAGGTCGGCGTGCCCGGCAAGGTCGCGACCATCGAGTACGACCCCAACCGGAGCGCGCGCATCGCGCTCGTGCACTACAAGGACGGCGAGAAGCGCTACATCCTCGCGCCGGTCGGCCTCAAGGTGGGCGACCCGATCGAGTCCGGCCCCGAGGCCACGGTGCGCATCGGCAACGCGATGCCGCTGGAGAACATCCCGGTCGGTTCCACCATCCACAACATCGAGCTGACGCTGGGTCGCGGCGGCCAGTTGGTGAGAAGTGCGGGCGCCTCCGCCCAGCTCCTGGCCAAGGAAGGCGATTACGCCGTCATCCGCATGCCGAGCGGTGAGTTGCGTCGAATCCACATTCGCTGCCAGGCCACTGTTGGCCAGGTCGGTAACATCGAGCACGAAAACGAGTCCGGCGGCAAGGCCGGCCGGAGCCGCTGGCTGGGCCAGCGCCCCGAGGTGCGCGGCTCGACGATGAACCCCCGCGACCACCCCCACGGAGGTGGCGAGGGGAAGACGGGAACCGGCGGCAACCCGAAGACCCCGTGGGGGAAGCCCGCCCTCGGCTATCGGACGCGCAAGCGGAAGAAGGCGTCCAGCAAATTGATCATCCGCCGCCGCGAAAAGAAGGGACGAAAGAAGTAGATGTCACGTTCGACCAAGAAAGGCCCGTACATCAGCAGCGCGCTGCGGGACAAGATCGACAAGATGAACCAGACCCGCGACAAGAAGGTGATCCGCACCTGGGCTCGCGCGTCGGTCATCTATCCCGACATGGTCGGGCACACGATCGCGGTCCACGATGGCCGCAAACACGTCCCGGTGTTCATCAGCGAAAACATGGTCGGTCACCGGTTGGGTGAGTTCGCGCCGACGCGGCACTTCCGCGGCCACGGCACCCACACCGAGAAGACCACGACGGTCAAGTAGAGAAATTTGGCAACGATGGAAGTCACGGCGGTGCAAAGGTTCGTGCGAAGGACGCCTCGAAAGGCGCGTCTCGTCGCGGACTCCGTGACCGGCATGAAGGTGACGGATGCGCTGACCTACCTCGAGTTCTCGCCCAAGCATGCGGCGAAAGAGGTCGCGAAGGCGATCAAGTCGGCGGCCGCCAACGCCGAGCACAACTTCAACCTCAACCGCGACGACCTCGTGCTCAAGCAGCTGCTCATCGACGAAGGCCCGACCTACAAGCGGCGGCGACCGGTGAGCCGCAGCATGGCGCACGAATACTTCCACCGCACCTGCCACATCACCGCGGTCGTCGAAGACCAGCCCGAAGGAGCGACGCCGGGCGCGCGCAGGGCGCATTAAATGGAGATTAGCTAAGTGGGACATAAGGTCCACCCGAACGCGTTTCGCTTAGGCGTTTTCCGTCCCTGGGAAGCGAACTGGTTTGCCAACCCCAAGGACTACACGAAGATGCTGCACGAGGACCTCGAGATGCGCCGCATCATCCTCGCCCGCCTGCGCAACGCCGGCATCGCGAAGATCGAGACCGAGCGCAGCTCCAACGCGCAGCTCACGGTGACGATCCACACCGCCAAGCCGGGCATCGTCATCGGCAAGGGCGGTTCGAGCGTCGATCAGCTCCGCGAGGACCTCGAGAAGCGCTTCGGCAACCGCGTGCGCATCTCGATCCAGGAGATCAAGCAGCCCGAGCTCGACGCCCAGCTTGTCGCGGAGAACATCGCGTCGCAGATCGAAAGGCGCATCTCCTACAAGCGCGCGATGAAGCAGGCGATGCTGCGCACGATGCGCGCGGGCGCGAAGGGCATCCGCCTGTACGCTGGCGGCCGTTTGCGCGGCGCCGAGATGGCCCGCCGCGAACAGGACCGCGAAGGCCGCGTCCCGCTCCACACCCTGCGCGCCGACATCGACTTCGGGCGCGCCACCGCCAAGACGACGTTCGGTGCGATCGGCATCAAGGTCTGGATCTACAAGGACCTCATGTCGCCTACCCAGCGCCGTCTGGCTCCGATCGCCGAGGAGACCGCGCCGCAGCCCGAGCCGGTGGCGCCGCAGCCCGAGCCGGTCGCGCCGGCCGTCGACACGACGCCTGTGCGCAGCGCCGAACCCGAGCCGATGCCGGCCGACGTCCCGGGCCCGGCCGGTCCGGCACGCGTACCGCGTCGCACGCGAACCACCACCGGTGCGGCGGCGTCGAGGCCCCGCGCCACGACTGCGAAGCCCCAGACCGAAGGTGCACCAGCAGCCAAGAAGCCGGCCGCCCCCAGAAAGCCCTCGACCACCCGCGCCAAAAAGGCGGACAGTTAGTGCTGATCCCGAAGCGCGTCAAGTACCGCAAGATGCACCGCGGCCGCCGCACGGGCATCGCCACTCGGGGCGCCACCGTCGCGTTCGGCGACTACGGCCTGCAGGCGATGGAGGCGGCCTGGATGTCGAACCGTCAGATCGAGGCCGCACGTCGCGCCATGACCCGCCACGTCAAGCGCGGCGGTCAGATCTGGATCCGCGTCTTCCCCGATAAGTCGATCACGAAGAAGCCGGCCGAGACCCGTATGGGTTCCGGCAAGGGCAACCCTGAAGGCTGGGTCGCCGTGATCAAGCCTGGCCGCGTGCTGTTCGAGATGGGCGGCGTCACGCCGCAGGTCGCGAAGGAAGCGATGAAGCTCGCGGCGGCCAAGCTTCCGATGAAGACCCGGTTCGTGAGCGCGGCCGACACCGGAGTCGGGCGATGAAGGTCGACGAGCTCCGCATCCTCGAGGCCGATGAGCTCGGCATGCGCCTGCGCACCGCGCGGCGCGAGCTCTACGAGCTCCGGTTCAGGCACGCCGTCGGGCAGCTCGAGAACTCGAGTCAGATCTCCAAGGTCCGCCACGACATCGCGCGGATCATGACCGTGCTCCGGGAGCGGGATTTTGGAATCGTCCCGACGGTGGCTGTGGCGGTGGGGGAGCCGGAGGCGCAGCCGATGGAGCAAGTTGAAGAGGCTCCGAAGCCGAAGCGTGGACGGCGTGCCAAGAAGGAAGAGGGGGAACCTGAATGAGCGACACCACAGCTGGCACTCAGACCCAGACGGCGCCCCGCGGCTCGCGCAAGGTCCGCCTCGGCTACGTCATCGCCGACAAGATGGACAAGACCGTGATCGTGCAGGTGGGAAGCTCGAAGGCCCACCGCCTGTACCGGAAGACGGTCCAGCAGCGCGCGCGGTTCAAGGTCCACGACGAGAAGAACGAGTGCGGCGTGGGGGACCTGGTCCGCATCGCCGAGACCAGGCCGATCTCCAAGGAGAAACGCTGGCGCGTACTTGAGATCGTGGAGAAGGCCCGCTAGTGGTTCAGCAAGAAACGCGGCTGAAGGTGGCGGACAACTCGGGAGCGAAAGAGATCCTGTGCATCCGCGTGGCCGGCGGCCACTACCGCAAGTACGCCTACGTGGGCGACATCATCACGGCCACGGTCAAGTCGGCGCAGCCTGGCGGCCAGGTCAAGAAAGGTGAGGTCGTCAAGGCGGTGGTCGTGCGCGTCAACAAGGAGTACAAGCGGCCCGACGGATCTTTGATCCGTTTCGACGAGAACGCCGCCGTGCTCCTCGCCCAGGCCAACAACCCGCGCGGGACTCGTATCTTCGGACCAGTCGCCCGCGAGCTGCGCGAGCGCAACTTCATGAAGATCATCTCGCTCGCACCGGAGGTCCTGTAACTCAAATGCTGAAAAACAAAACCCAACCCACGCGCCGCTGGCTCGAGCTTGCCCCGGGCGATCCCGTGATCGTCATCGCCGGCAAGGACAAGGGCAAGCAGGGCGAGGTCCTGCGCACCCTTCCTGACCAGCACAAGATCGTGGTCAAAGGCGTCAACCTGCTGAAGCGCCACACCAAGGCCGGACAGCGCCGTGGTGGGGTCCAGGTCGCCCAGGGTGGCATCGTCGACTTCGAGGCGCCGCTCGACTACTCCAACGTCATGCTCGTCTGCCCGAGCTGTGGGCGGCCGACGCGCACGAAGCACACGGTGCTCGAGTCGGGGGCCCGCGCTCTGGTCTGCCGCCAGTGCGGCGAGCCGTACGAGCGCGTGCGCAAAACGGAGGCGCAGTAGTGGCGAAAGCCAAGCAGCAGCAGCAACCGAAGAAGGAGGCCGCCCCGAAGGACCCCGGCACCAGGTCGACGGAGGCGCCGCGCCTTCTCACGCTTTACCGCGACAGCATCATGAAAGACATGACCAAGGAGTTCGACTACGGCAACGTCATGCAGGTGCCTCGCATCGACAAGATCGTGATCAACGTCGGCATCGGCGAGGCGAAGGACAACGACAAGGCGCTGGACGCCTCGGTCGGCGACATCACCACGATCAGCGGCCAGAAGCCCCAGCTGGTCAAGGCCAAGAAGTCCGTGGCCGCCTTCAAGCTCCGGGCGGGCCAGACGGTCGGCATCAAGACCACGCTGCGCGGACGGCGCATGTGGTACTTCCTCGACAAGCTGCTGAACATCGCGCTGCCCCGCATCCGCGACTTTCGCGGCGTCAAGGCCGACGGCTTCGACGGGCGCGGCAACTACTCGCTGGGCATGCGCGAGCAGGTCGTGTTCCCGGAGATCGACTACGACAAGATCGACAAGCTGCGCGGGCTCGAGGTGTCGATCATCACGACCGCCCGCACCGACGACGAGGCGCGCAGCCTCCTGACGCGGCTCGGCATGCCATTCCAAAAGAGATAGAGGGAGAGAGTTTGGCCAAGAAATCATCGATCGAGCGCTGGAAGCGGGACCTTGTGGCGCCTAAGTTCAAGGTGCGTTTTCACAATCGCTGCCGCATCTGCGGGCGGCCGCGCGCTTACCTGCGCAAGTTCGGTATGTGCCGCATCTGTTTCCGAGAGCTGGCCTCCGAGGGACGCGTCCCCGGGGTCACGAAGTCGAGCTGGTGATGATGGCAACCGCAGTCGCGAACAAGAACACGAAAAACGTCAAGCGCGCGCCCGCCGGCATCGTCAGCGACCCAATCGCCGACATGCTCACGCGCATTCGGAACTCCAACGCCGCGCGGCACCCGGAGGTGAAGGTGCCGGCCTCCCGCTTGAAGCTCGAGATCGCCCGCGTGCTCAAGGACGAGGGCTACATCGCCGGCTTCGACGTCGAGGCGGACGGCACAACTCAGACGATGCGTATCATCTTCAAGTCCCGCCCGGATCGCAGCCGCGTGATCTCGGGGGTGAAGAGGATCAGCCGCCCCGGACTGCGCGTCTACGCGCGCAAGACCGAGATCCCTCGAGTTCTCGGTGGGCTCGGGATCGCCATTCTCAGCACGGCCGAAGGCGTGATGAGCGGAAGGCAGGCTTTGCGTCAGGGAGTGGGTGGCGAAGTGCTCGCCTACGTGTGGTAGTCAGGAGATAAAGAAGAGTTGTCGCGAATCGGAAAGCTGCCCGTCCAGGTGCCGAAGACCGTGAAGGTCTCGCTGGCGCCCGGGCATGTCGCTGTGGAGGGCCCGAGGGGCAAGCTCGAGCGCACCCTTCCGAGCCAGATCACAGTCAAGCAGGAGGACGGATCGCTCGTCTTCGAGCGGCCGGACGACGACTTCCGCAACCGCGCGCTGCACGGCCTGGTCCGCAGCCTCGTCGCCAACATGGTCGAGGGCGTGGAGAAGGGATTCACCAAGAACCTCGAGCTCGTCGGCGTCGGCTACCGCGTGGCCAAGCAAGGCGAGGAGGTCGTCCTGAGCCTCGGCTACTCGCACCCGATCCGCTTCAAGCCGCCGCAGGGCGTCACCATCGACGTCCAGGACCCGACCAAGTTCTCGGTCAGCGGCATATCCATCGAAGACGTCGGACAGGTCGCGGCGAACCTGCGCGGCCTGCGCCCCCCCGAGCCTTACAAGGGCAAGGGCGTGAGGTATCGCGACGAGAAGGTCCGCCGCAAGGCGGGCAAGGCCGGCAAGGGCGCCAAAGCGACAGCATGATCAAGCGCCTTGACCGCAAGGTCAACCGAGGCAAGCGCCACAAACGCGTGCGCGTGCACGTCGAGGGCACGGCGGAGCGGCCGAGGCTCGCCGTCTTCCGCAGCCTCAACCACCTCTACGTCCAGCTCATCGACGACGCCGCCAGCCACACGCTGGCCGCGGCCTCGACGGTCGATCTGAAGGCGAAAGGCAACGGTCTTGCGCAGGCGCAGGAGGTCGGCAAGGCGATCGCGAGCAAGGCCAAATCAAAAGGTGTGAGCCACGTCGTGTTTGACCGCGGAGGCTTTCTCTATCACGGAAGGATCAAGGCGCTGGCCGATGCCGCGCGAGAGGCAGGTCTGGAATTTTGAGCAGAAACATGGGTGGCGGACGGTACTCGTCGGGTGAGCGCTCTGAGCTCGCCGACCGCGTCGTCCGCGTCAACCGGGTCGCCAAGGTCGTCAAGGGCGGCCGCAAGTTCTCCTTCAGCGCGCTGATCGTGGTCGGCGACCTGAACGGCCGGGTCGGCGCGGGCATCGGCAAGGCCCGAGAGGTGACCGAGGCCATCCGCAAGGGGATGGAGGTCGCCAAGCGCAACATGATCACAGTGCCGATGGTCGGGACGACCATCCCACACGAGGTCCACCTCAAGCTGGGCGCGGCCCGGATCATGCTCAAGCCGGCCGCACCCGGAACTGGCGTGATCTCAGGCGGCGCGATGCGCGCCGTCATCGAGACCGCGGGCATCAAGGACATCCTCACCAAGTCGCATGGCACCAACAACCCCATCAACACGGTGCGAGCCACGCTCGCAGCCCTGCAGCAGCTGAAGACCGCGCCGCAGGTGGCGGAGCTTCGCGGCAAAGAGGTCGAGCAGATGGTCGGCAAGCGCCTGGCCGCCGCCTACAAAGGTAAGGAAGAGACCTCGCCACAGAATGGGGGCGGCGCCGGCGGAAGCAGTAATGGCGGCGCCGGTGTAGCGCCAGTTGGCGCTGGAGGGGCTCGTGCGCCCGAGCGCGCGCAGGGCGCATAAATGGCTGACAAGACTCTCAGAGCAACGCTCATGAAGTCGGCGATCGGCGCCAGGCCGGAGATCAAGGCCACGGTCGAATCACTCGGCTTCCGCAAGATGAACCAGACGCGAGAGCTTCCCGACAACGAGGCCGTTCGCGGGATGCTCCGAGCCGTCGCGTTCCTGGTCGCTGTCGAGGGCGAGCCCTGGGAGCGGCCGAAGCGCAGCAAGTACAAGATCTGGCGCGCCCGCTCCAACAAGAAGCACCAGAGGGGTCACTGATCCGATGCAGCTCCACGACCTGAAGCCCGCGAAAGGCGCTCACCGGCGGCCGGACCGCGTCGGCCGCGGCACCGGCTCGGGCCGAGGCAAGACCTCCGGCCGCGGCCAGAAAGGACAGAACGCACGCAGCGAAGGGTTCCGCCTGGGCTTCGAAGGCGGCCAGATGCCGCTGTCGCAGCGTCTCCCCAAGCTGCCCGGCTTCAAGAACCGGTTCAAGAAGATCTACGCCCTCGTCAACATCTCCAAGCTCAGCCGCTTCGCGGACGGAAGCAAGGTCGACTCGGAAGCGCTGCACGAGGCCGGTCTCGTCAAAGGGGACGAGAAGATCAAAATATTGGGCGCGGGCCGCATGAAGCGCAGACTGACCGTGGAAGCACATGCGTTCAGCAACAGCGCCCGCGAATCAATCGAGAAAGCCGGGGGCACGGTCACAGTGCTTGGAAAGCCGGAAGAGCCGGAAGAGGCACAAGAGCCCGCAACCACGGAGTAGGCAATGAACCTTCTCGAAGCGCTTATCAACTCGATTCGGCTGCCCGAGCTCCGGAACAAGATCCTGTTCACCGGCGGCATCCTGATCGCCTTCCGCCTCTTCGCGAACGTCGCGATCCCGGAAGCCAACAAGACAGCGCTCGGGTTGCTGTTCAACCAGCAGGCGCTCCTCGGATTGCTCGACCTGTTCTCCGGAGGCGGTCTGTCGCGATTCAGCGTCGTGGCGATGGGCATGAACCCGTACATCAACGCCACGATCATCATGCAGCTGATGACGGTGATCTCCGAGCGCATCAAGGAGATCCAGAAAGAGGGCGAGATGGGTCGCCGCCGCATCCAGCGCTGGAGCCGCTACCTCACCGTCGCCCTGGGCGCCGGCCAGGCCTACGGATTCACGGTCCTGTTCCAGAACACCAACCCCGCGATCCTCGGACCGCTGGACTGGTTCCAGCGCCTGCAGATCATCCTGGTCCTGACCGCCGGCACCGTCATGCTGATGTGGTTCGGCGAGCTGATCACCGAGTACGGCATCGGCAACGGCGTGTCGCTGATCATCTTCGCCGGCATCATCGGCCGCGGGCCGCAGGGCATCGCGTCGGTGTTCAGCGCCCACTCGACCGGTGGCGGCCTTGCGGACTACGTCCCCTTCATCATCTTCGGCCTGATTGCGCTGGTGATGACTGCGGTGATCATCGAGGTGCAGCAGGCGGTACGCAAGATTCCCATCCAGTCCGCGCAGCGGGTCGCGGGGGGACGCGAGGTGGGCCGGAGGGCAAGCTTCCTGCCGCTGCGGGTCAACCACGCCGGCGTCATCCCGATCATCTTCGCGATCTCGGTGATGTTCCTTCCGACCATCATCGCCAACTACTTCAACGCGGCCCCGCCGAGCACCTGGTACTACCGCGCGGCGACATGGATCCAGGGCAACTTCGCACCCGACACCCCCAACGTGCCGATGGCGATTGCTTACAACGGCCTCTACTTCCTCTTCACGTTCGGCTTCACGTATTTCTACACCGCGATCACGTTTGACGTGAATGATGTGGCCGACAACCTCAAGAGGTACTCGAGCTTCATCCCCGGCATACGTCCAGGGCGGCCCACCGCGGAGTACCTGCAGGCGGTGATGAACCGCGTCACCTTCGTCGGTGCATGCTTCCTGGGCTTCATCACCGTGATCCTGCCCATCGCCACTGCGAAGATCTCGGGCATCCCGCACCAGCAGATGTACCTCGGCGGCACGGCGATCCTGATCGTCGTGGGCGTCGCGCTGGACACCATGAAGCAGCTGCAGACGCAGCTCGTCATGCGCCAATATCGCGGCTTCATCAAGTGACCTGTTTGGGGAGGCGGTCCTCCCCATTTCAGGGGGGGCGGCCCGACGGGCCGGAGGGGCTGTCCAGTTGAATTTGCTGCTCTACGGCGCCCCTGGCTCCGGCAAGGGGACGCAGGCGAACATGCTGCGCGCGCACTTCGGCATTCCGCACATCGCGACCGGGGACATGCTCCGGGCCGAGATCGCAAACGGCACCGAGCTTGGCCTGAAGGCCCAGCCGATCCTGGCCGCCGGCCAGTACGTGTCCGACGACATCATGATCGGCATGATCCGCAACCGGCTCCGCCAGCCCGACTGCGAGCCGGGCTTCATCATCGACGGCTTCCCGCGCACGGTCCCCCAGGCCGCGGCCCTTGACGACCTGATGGCACAGCTCGGAAAGGCCTTCGACCGGGTGATCTACCTCAAGGTGCCGGTCGAGGAGCTGCTTCGCCGGCTCTCAGGGCGGCTCGTTTGCCCCCAGTGCCAGCGCACCTACCCGCCCGGCACCAATGCCTGCATTGTCGACGGCAGCGCGCTCGTCCAGCGTGAGGACGACAAGCCCGAGGCCGTCCGGCCGCGCATCGAGATCTACCTGGAGAAGACGGTCCCGGTGCTCGACCACTACCGCGGCGAGGGGCTGGTTTCCGAGATCGACGGCCGGGGAACGATTGAGGAGATAAGCCGCCAGGTGCTTTCGGCCGCCAACGGCAAAGTCAGAGCATGATCAACCTCAAAACCGCCCACGAGATCGACCTCATGGCCCGCGCGGGCAGCCTGCTCGCGTCGGTGCTGCCTCCGCTCAAGGAGGCGTGTCGTCCCGGCGTCAAGACCATCGAGCTCGACCGGATCGCCGACCGCCTCATCCGGGCGGGGGGCGCCACGCCCGGGTTCCTCGGCTACCACGGGTACCCCAAGTCGATCTGCGTCTCGATCAACGACGAGGCGGTCCACGGCATCCCCGGCAGCCGCAAGATCGGAGATGGCGACCTGGTCAGCCTCGATCTCGGCCTGATCCTCGAGGGTTTCTGGGCCGATGTCGGCATCACGGTCGGGGTGGGCGACATCTCGACCGAGGCCAGGCGGCTGCTCAAGGTCACCGAGGAAGCGCTCTACGTCGGCATCGACAAGGCGCGCCCGGGCGGCTACCTGGGCGACATCTCGTCTGCCATCCAGGGGCACGTCGAATCGAACGGGTTTTCGGTTATCCGCCAGTTCGTCGGCCACGGAATCGGCCGGCAGATGCACGAGGACCCCCAGGTTCCCAACTTCGGCACGCCCGGCACCCCGCCGCGGCTCAAGCCGGGCATGACGCTGGCCATCGAGCCGATGGTCAACGCCGGAACCCACGAGGTGTACATGAAGCCGGACGGTTGGACGATCTGCACCGCTGACGGCGCACTCTCGGCGTACTTTGAGCACACAGTGGCGATCACCGAAAAGGGCCCACTGGTGCTGACACAAGGCGGCCTCGGCTGAGCTCAGGACAGGCTTTGGTATACTCGGCGTTCGTGCCCCAGCGCCCCTCACTCGTGAAGGGGGTCGTGGTGGAGCCTCTTCCCAACGGCGTGTACCGGGTCGAGCTCGAGAACGGGGCCAAGGTCCTCGCTCACGTCGCCGACCGCGCCGGCACCCATTTCACCCGGCTCCTCGCTGGGGACAAGGTGGGCGTCGAGCTGGCGGAGAGCGACCGATCGCGAGGGCGAATTCGAGAGATCTGGAGATGAAGGTACGACCGTCCGTCAGGAAGATGTGTCCCAGCTGCAGGGTGATCAAGCGCAATGGAGTGGTCCGCGTGATCTGCTCCAAGACGCCGAAGCACAAGCAGAGACAAGGGTAGGAGACTAGATGGCGAGAATCGCCGGTGTGGACATACCCCCGGCCAAGCGCGTCGTGATCTCGATGTCGTACATCCACGGCATCGGCAACACGACCGCGGCGAAGATCGTGAAGATGGCCAACATCGACCCCAACAAGCGCACCAAAGACCTCAGCGAGGAGGAAGTCGGGCGGCTGCGCCAGGTGGTCGACCGTATGGCGACGAGCAAGGACATCCTCATCGAGGGTGACCTCCGGCGCGAGGTCGCGACCAACATCAAGCGGTTGACGGAGATCGGCTCCTACCGCGGCCAGCGGCACCGCCGCGGCCTGCCCGTGCGTGGCCAGCGCACGCGCACCAACGCGCGAAGCCGCAGGGGCCCGAAGCGCGCGGTCGCGGGCAAGAAGAAGGTCAAGGCAGGCAAGTAGTGGCAAAGGCCAAGAAAGTCGTTCGCACCCGGCGCCGCGAGCGCAAGAACGTGGTCAATGGACAGGCACACGTTCAGTCGACGTTCAACAACACCATCGTCTCGATCAGCGACATCGACGGCAACGTCATCGCGTGGGGTTCGGCCGGCGCGCAGGGTTTCAAGGGAAGCCGCAAGTCGACGCCGTTCGCCGCACAGCAGACCGCCGAAGCGACTGCCAAGAAGGCGCTCGAGCACGGCATGCGCTCGATCGAGGTCTTCGTCCGCGGTCCGGGCGCCGGTCGTGAAGCCGCCATCCGCTCGCTCCAGGCCACCGGCCTCGAGGTGAGCGCGATCACGGACGTCACGCCGATCCCGCACAACGGCTGCCGGCCGCCCAAGAGGCGCCGGGTCTAGCGATGGCGAACTACAGCGGACCCGTCTGCCGCTTCTGCCGCCGCGAGGGCGCCAAGCTGTACCTCAAGGGCGAGCGCTGCTACACGCCGAAGTGCGCAATCGAGCGCCGCGCATTTGCACCCGGCATGCACGGCCAGGCGCGCAAGCGCAAGACCTCGGACTACGGGGTGCAGCTGCGGGCGAAGCAGAAGGCGCGCCGCATCTACGGCCTGCTCGAGAAGCAGTTCCACAACTACTTCGACCAGGCGTCTCGCGAGCCGGGCGTCACGGGTGTGAACCTGCTGCGCCACCTCGAGATGCGCCTCGACAACGTCATCTACCGCCTGGGCCTGGGCGCATCGCGGAAGCAGGCACGCCAGCTCGTGACCCACCGCCATTTCGAGGTGAACGGCAAGCTGGTCAACGTCCCGTCCTTTCAGCTCAAGCCGGGCGACGAGCTGAAGATCAAGGGCTCGGACGGCGTCGTCGATGTGGCGCTGGAGGCGTCGAAGGTGCGCCCGGTGCCGTCATGGCTTTCCTTCAACACGGACGAGAAGTCCGCCAAGATCCTCGCTCGCCCCGAGCGCCACGAGATGGAATCGGGCGTCGAGGAGCAGCTGATCGTCGAGTTCTATTCACGGTAGTAGTGCACGGAGGCTTAGTTAGTTCAGTTGGCGATTGACACACAGATGACCGTCACCCCCCAGGTGCGCAAGCTCGAGACGAGCGCGAACTACGGCAAGTTCGACATCGAGCCGCTGGACCCAGGGTTTGGCACCACGCTCGGCAACACGCTGCGCCGCGTGCTGCTTTCGTCCCTCTGGGGCGCCGCCGTCACGTCGATCCAGATCGACGGCGTGGCGCACGAGTTCACCGCAATCCCGCACGTCAAGGAAGACGTGACCGAGGTCATCCTCAACCTCAAGAAGCTCCGCCTGAAGAGCTTCACGGAGGACCCGATCACACTCGTGCTCGACGTCAAGGGCCCGGCCGAGGTCCGCGCCTCGCACATCCAGTCCACATCGGACGTCGAGATCGTCAACCCCGACCTCTACATCTGCACGCTCGCCGCCAAGGGCCACCTGCGGATGGAGCTCAACGTCGAGCGGGGCAAGGGTTACGTGCCGGCCGAGCGCAACAAGCGCGAGGGCCAGCCGATCGGGGTCATTCCGATCGACTCGATCTTCTCGCCGGTGGAGAAGGCGAACTTCGTCGTGGAGAAAACCCGTGTCGGGCAGTCGACCGACTACGACCGCCTGATCATCGAGGTCTGGACGGACGGCACGATGTCGCCCGAGGAGGCGGTGAGCCACTCCGCCGAGCTGTTCACACAGCACCTGAAGCTCTTCGTGAGCTTCGGCGATCGCATCAAGGAAGGCGAGGACGAGCGCCGCGGCGAGAAGACCGGCCAGAACCGGTTGATGGACACGCCGATCGAGGAGCTCGATCTCTCGGTGCGGGCGTTCAACTGCCTGAAGGCCAACGAGATCCAGACCGTCGGGCAGCTGCTCCAGAAGCGCGAGGAAGAGCTGCTTGCTCTGCGCAACTTCGGGCGCAAGTCCCTCGACGAGATCAAGGAGAAGCTGGTCGAGAAGGGATTCATCAAGCCCGAAGAGATGGGCACGGTCCTGCGCGGCTAAGGATTCTTTCGATTGCGCCACCAGAAAAGCGGCCGGCACTTCAACAGGGACACAGACGCCCGCAAGGCGTTGATGCGCAATCTCTGCACGTCGCTGCTCGAGTCGCCAAGCGGCCGCATCACGACGACCGAGGCACGCGCCAAGGAGATGCGCCGCTGGGTCGAGCGGATCATCACGACAGCCAAGGCCGGCGACGTCACCGCGCGCCGCAAGGTGAGCGAGGAGATCTCCAAGCCCGAGGTTGTGGAGCGGCTCTTTTCGAACCTGGTGCCGCGGCTTTCGGAGCGGCCCGGCGGCTACACGCGGATCATCCACAAAGGTCCGCGCCTGGGCGACGCGGCGCCGATGGTGATCATCGAACTGGTCGACTGAAACCAGCTCGGATCGGTTGAAAAGTGAATATCAAAGTCGTGCTGGAGTACGAAGGGACGAACTTCGCCGGCTGGCAGGAGCAGGCCCGGGGCCGGACGGTCGAGGCTGAGCTCAAGCGAGCGCTGCGCTCGATCGTCGGCAAGGACGTCACGGTCTACGGCGCGGGGCGCACCGACGCGGGAGCGCACGCCGAGGGCCAGGTTGCGAACTTCCACACCGATGGGCGCATACCGCCGCAACGTGTGATGGCCGCGCTCAACGCCCGCCTGCCGGATGACGTGGCGATCGTTTCGGCCGGGGCGGTGGATGACGATTTCCACGCCCGGTACTCCGCGAAATGGCGCCGGTATCGCTACCGCTACCTCGACCGGCCGGCCAGGCCCGCCATCGAGCGTGGACGCTGCTGGCACGTTCGAGGACCGCTCGACGTCGACGCGATGTCGCGGGCCGCGAAGGCGCTCACCGGGAAGCACGACTGGACCAGCTTCTGCTCAGCCTCCGAGCCGATCGACGGGCGGGTGCGCGAGATGCGTTCCGCGAGCGTTACGCGGCGAGGGCACTTCATCGAGCTCGAGCTGGTCGGGGAAGGATTCCTTCGCGGCATGGTCCGCAGCATCGCCGGGGCGCTGGCCGAGGTCGGTCGGGGCAGAAGGCCGGCGCAGTGGGTGGGAGAGGTCCTTCGAGAGCGCGATCGCCGCCTGGCGCCGCGCACCGCCCCCGCGGGAGGGCTGACATTGATGGAAGTGATTTACTAACAAACTCAAATGAGCAAACAGAAGACGTGGACGGCGAAAGCCGCAGATCTCAGGAGTGACTGGTATGTCGTTGACGCGACAGACCAGGTTTTGGGCCGCCTGGCGTCGGGCGTGGCCGCGGTCCTGCGCGGCAAGCACAAGCCGACCTACACGCCGCACCTGAACAGCGGGGACCACGTCGTCGTTATCAACGCCGCCAAGGTCAAGGTCACCGGCACCAAGATGCAGACCAAGGAGTACACGCGATACACCGGCTACCCAGGTGGTCTGCGCACGCGGACGCTGCAGCGAGCGCAGGAGCTCGACCCGACGTTCCCCGTGACCAACGCGGTGCGGGGCATGCTCCAGCGCAACACGCTCGGGACCGATATGCTGAAGCGCCTTCGCGTCTACGCCGGCTCCGACCACGGGCACGCCGCGCAGAAGCCGAGGACGCTCACCTTCGATGCAAAGGGGAACCTGAAGATTGGCTGATACGTTGAACCGCGGCACCGGCCGGAGAAAGAACGCGATCGCGCGCGTGCGCATCACGCCGGGCGAGGGCCGTGTGACCGTGAACGAGAAGGACCCGCTCGCCTACCTTGGCCGGCGCGTCCTGGAGATGGCTGCGCTCGCGCCCCTGCGCGTCACGGGCACGGCTCGCAAGTTCGACATCACCATCAAGGTCATCGGCGGTGGCACCAGCGGTCAGGCCGGCGCGATCGCGCACGGCATCGCACGTGCGCTCACTCGCTACGACCCCGACCTGCGCCCGGCTCTGAAGAAGGCCGGACTCCTCACGCGCGACGCACGCATGAAGGAGCGCAAGAAGTACGGACTGAAGCGGGCTCGGAAGGCTCCCCAGTACACGAAGCGTTAGAGGCCCGTCCAGTGTCGCGCCGGCTCCATTGGCCGGACTGCAAGAACACGCGCGACCTCGGTGGGCTGCAGCGGCGTGGCGGAGTGACCCGCTCGCGGGTCTTGATTCGTTCCGATGACGTCTCCGTCCTGACCGCCGCGGGCCGGGAGGCGATGCGCGGCTATGGCGTGACGACCGTGATCGACCTGCGCAGCAATTCCGAGCGCGGCGGCACATTCGACGCTCGCTTTCCGCGCCCGGTCGTAAAGATGGTCAAGGCACAGGGTGTCACCTACCTCCACCACGAGCTGGTCGACGACGCCAGCCTGCGGAGGCTCGGCGAGGCCGCGAACATGTTCGAGCGCTACCTCGTGATGCTCAACACACGCCAGGCCGCGTTTCGCGAGATCTTCACCTCGATTGCGCAGGCGGACGACGGTCTGGTGTTCCACTGCTTCGCCGGCAAGGACCGCACCGGCCTGGTCGCCGCCATGGTCCTGGCCCTCGCCGACGTGCCGCCTGGCGAGATCGCCGCCGACTTCGGCGAAACCGACCGCCAGCTCGCAGACGCCTACGAGAAATGGATCAGCGAAGCGCCCCCGGAGAAGCGAGACGAGATGAGAGACGAGCTCCGCTGCCCACCCGAACGAATCCTGGGCGTGCTCAAGTATCTCGAAACGAAGTGGGGCGGAACTGCCTCTTATCTGGAGGCTGCGGGCATGGCGCCGGTCGCGATTGACAGGCTGAGCACGAAGCTCGGGTAGGTCGCGTTGCCGGTGGCGAATCCCGGGAAGTGCCGGCATTCTCCGGTTTGCGGACCTCCACAAACGCGTTTCTGCCGGCAAACCCGGTTTCGGCCGCGGCTCGGCTCCCTTAACAGGCTGGGTTGGCACGACCGCGAAAGACCCCAAGAATTCTTGCCATGAAAACCAAAGCAGTCGTCACGCAGCTCTACCGGCTCAACGTCGAACCCAGGGTCATCGACCAGCTCGCCAAGATCGCAGCCAGGACCGGCGAACCGAAGACCAGGCTCGCACGGCGCCTGTTCACGGACGCAGTGATGGCCTACAAGCCGGCGAAGAACGGGTCTAAGAGCTAGGCCCGGCGCGCTTCGCTGGGCTCGGCGGCCCGGCGAGGTTCCTCGCGCGAGTACATCTCCTCGATCTGGTCCGAGTACTTCTGCGAGATCACGCGCCGCTTGAGCTTAAGCGTCGGCGTCAGCTCCTCGGTTTCCGCCGTCCAGTCGGCCGGAAGAATCGTGAACCGCTTGACCCCCTCGACGTTGGAAACGTGGCGGTTGGTCTCGTCCACGGCCTTCTCGATCTCGGCGTGCACCGCCGGGTTGGAAGCGAGGTCGGCGATCGAAGAAAAGGAGATCCCGGCCTTCCGGGCCCAGACGGGCGCGACCTCGGGGTCGAGCACGATCAGGGCGCTCACGTAGGGGCGGCGATCGCCGATGACGGCCGCCTGGCCGATCAAGGGATGCTGCTTCAGCAGCGCCTCGAGGTTGGCCGGCGAGATGTTCTTGCCGCCGGCGGTGATGATGAGCTCTTTCTTGCGGTCGACGATCTTGAGATAACCCTCTGAGTCGATCTCACCGACGTCGCCGGTGTGAAGCCACCCGTCGGCGTCGATCGTCTCGGCGGTCTTCTCGGGGTCCTTGTAGTAGCCCTTCATCAGGTTGCCGCCGCGGAGGAGCACCTCGCCGTCGTCTCCGATCTTCATCTCCACGCCTGGGTCGGCCACGCCGACGGTCCCGTTCTTGATCTGCTCGATCGGGTTGTAGGTCGCGCCGACAGTGCACTCGGTCATGCCCCAGCCTTCCCACAAACGAAGGCCCAGGGCCTGGAAGAACTCGATCACGTCGGGGTTGATCGGCGCCGCACCCGTGATCGCGTACTCGATGTTCTCCAGCCCGACCTTGGACCGGATTGCCATCCACACGGGGCGTGCGCGTTCGGCAGCGGCGACCAGCTCAGGCGGCGGAACCTGTTGGGCCTGCTCGCAGCGAGCCATCTTGCGACCGACCTCGATGGCGCCGAGGATCGCGTTGCGCTTGGCCTCGTCGGGCTCGGCCTGGATCCCCGCGAGAAGGCCGGCTTGCAGCTTCTCCCACACCCGCGGCACTCCGATCAGCGACGTCGGCTTCACCTCAACTGCGTAGGCGAAGAGCTGCGTGGTGTCGGGACAGAAATGGACGACGGAGTGCGCCCGGATCGCGCCGTAATGACCGACGAAGCGCTCGAAGACGTGGGCGAAAGGTAGATACGAGATGTGCTTCTGGTCACGTGGCCGGACCGATGCCTCGAACGACTCGGCCATCCAGCAGATGTTGCTGTGCGCCTCCATCACGCCCTTGGGCGGTCCGGTGGTCCCGGACGTGTAGACCAATGTCGCGAGGTCGTCGGGCGTGATGTTCCGCCACTCCTCAAACGCCTCCGGGTTCTGGCGGTCGAAAGATTCGCCCCGCTCCATGAAGGAGGACCAGCTGATCACCGAGTCGCCAAGGGAGACGCCCTCGGGGTTGATGACGACGATCTGGCGCAGCTTCGGCAGCTCGGAGCGCACTGCCTCGAATTTGCTGAGGAACCCGGCGTCCTCGACGAACGCCATGACCGCGTCGCAGTGCGCCGCGATGAACTGGACCTGCTCCGGCGCGAGCGTGTTGTACAGGCTCACCGGCGTGCCCCGCGCGTGCAAGACGCCGAGGTCCGCGACGAGGTGTTCCGGCCGGTTGCGGGCCATGATCACCGCGAACTCGCCGGGCTTGAAACCCAGGGCCTTCAAACCAGATGCTGCTTTGCGGACCTCCAGCCGGTAGTCGGCCCACGTGCGCGACTGCCAGGCGCCTGATGCGTCCTTCCATCTGTGAGCCGGCGCGTCGGGGATCTCCCGACATGTTTCCTCGAAATTCGTAAGGACGGTCTTGCCACGAGCCGCCGCATCCATCGCCGCCCGCTCGGCTTTGATGTCCCGTTCCACTCTCGGGAATACACTACTAGCTGGTGGTGGGGCGAGCCTGATTTACGTTCGATCGAGACGCTCGATCGCGACGCTGGCGATTGCCAGTCTGGTGTGCGCCGGGGCCTTCGGCGCTATGGCAGTGGTCGCTTTCAGCCTGAGCGAAGAGGCCGTCGCCGGCGCAGCATTCGTCGCCGGGGCGGTCGGTGCCGCCGGCCTTGCTGCATGGGCAGGTCTGAGGCTCCGAAGCTGGCCGCCGGCCCGCCTCGCCTTCTTCCGGGACCGCATCGTCGTCATCCAGGGCCGCCACGAGATGCGCGCCGTCTGGAGCGCGATGGAGACCGTGACCCTGGCGGAGCCGGGGGCATGGCCTCGCGTGAAGCTCACCGACCGCCTCACCATCCGGTTCCGCAACGAGCCCCCGCTCAGCTTCAAGCCGGTCACCTTCGGGCTGCAACCGGCCGCCTGCCGCGACGTCATCCTCAAGCTGCGCGACGACCCCAAGCTGCGCGCGCGACTGCCCGAGTTCGACTCCCTGCGTGACCTCGTGGCCTCGCCCATCGTGGCGGGAGAGCTGATAGAGCCCCGCCTTTAACCCACACCGGTGGGCTGGGCGATCATGATCTCGCCAGTGAATTCCCTGAAGGGTCGCGACTTCATCGACGTGGCAGACCTTGAGCCCATCCAGCTCCGCCGGATACTCGACCTGGGCCACCAGATCAAGGCGGGGCGCTGGCGCGAAAAGCCGCTGGAGGGCCGCCACATCGCCATGCTCTTCCAGCGTCCGTCGCACCGGACCCGCGTCTCGTTCGAGGTCGGGATCGCCAGGCTGGGCGGCAGCATCACCACGCTCACAGGCCAGGACGTGCAGCTCGGATTCCGTGAGTCCGTCAGCGACGCCGCGCGCGTCCTCGACCGTTACGTCGACGGCGTCGTCGCGCGTTTGCGTTTGCATGCGGACCTGCTCCAGCTCGCGCGCGCCTCGGACAAGCCGGTCATCAACGCGCTCACCGACCGCTCGCATCCATGCCAGGTGCTGGCCGACCTGATGACGATGGAAGAGGTCCGCGGCGAGCTCTCTGACCAGCAGGTGGTGTACATCGGCGACGGCAACAACATCGCGAACTCGCTCATCGAGGGATCGGCGCTCGCGGGATACAACCTAAGGGTGATCAGCCCGCCCGGCTACCACCCCGAGGACGATGTGTTGGAGAGGGCTCGTAGGATCAATTCCAACGCACACCAGGTCGAGCTGACGGAAGACGTGGCCGGCCTGGAAAACGCAACAGTGATTTACACCGACGTCTGGGCATCGATGGGACAGGAAGACGAGCGCGCAGCGCGACACAACGCGTTCAGCGCCTACCAGATCAATCAGAGGGTCATGGATCTCGCGCCGAAGGCGGTGTTCATGCACTGTCTGCCCGCCCATCGGGGGGAAGAGGTGACCGACCAGGTGATCGACAGCAACCGATCGGTCGTGTTCCAGCAAGCGGAGAACCGGCTCTACGCGCAGATGGCGCTGATGTCGGAGCTGTTCGCGCCGTGACAACGATCGGCAACCTCTACCTTCAGCTCCTCGAGGTTGCGCGTCACATCGGACCCATCGAGATCGTCGACGTGGCCGTCGTCGCGTTTGTCCTCTACCAGCTGCTCCGGCTGCTGCGCGGCACGCAGGGGACGCAGATCGTCGTCGGGCTGATCCTCCTGGCGGTCCTTGGCGTCATCTCGACGAGCCTCAACCTCGTGCTCCTGTCCTGGCTCTTCCGCAACGCGACCCTATACATCGTCATCGCCATCCTCCTCATCTTCCAGCCCGAGCTTCGTCGCGCCATGGACCAGCTGGGCCGCATCGGGAGTCTCGGCCGCCCCCTCTCGCGATTCAACCCGCGGCAGTACAACCAGGCCATCTCGGAGGCGATCCGCGCCGCCGAGCGCCTGAGCATCAAGCGCACCGGCGCGCTCATCGCCTTCGAGCGTGAGGTGGGGTTGGAGGACTACGCCGCGACCGGCGTGCGCATCAACGGCGAGGTGTCGGCCGAGATGCTCCAGTCGATCTTCTACCCGAACTCACCGCTGCACGATGGCGCCGTCATCGTGCGCGGCGACCGCATCGTTGCGGCCGGCTGCCTGCTGCCGCTGCCTGAGGAGGGCAGCGTACGCGAGCGCCTGGGCACCCGCCACCGCGCCGCGCTTGGCCTGTCCCTGGCATCCGATGCGCTCGTTCTCGTAGTTTCGGAAGAAACGGGAAACATCTCAGTCATCGAAGAAGGAAACATCAGCCGCAACCTCGACGCCGACAGCCTCAGGCGCAGGATCGCCTTGAAGGTCCCGTCGCCGAACGGCAACGGCCTATCGCGGTTCAGGATCCGCAGGTGAGCTGGAAGCTCATCACCGACGACTGGCGGCTCAAGCTGCTGGCGATCGCGCTGGCTGTGCTCATGCTCGGCGCGGTCGCTTTCTCCCAGAACCCGCCGACTTCCGATTCGCAAACCGTCCCACTGGCGTACGCCAACATCCCCTCCAACCTGATACTGCTCAACTTCCCGAGCACCGCAACCGTCACTTACACCGGTGTTGCAGACGAGATCACAAAGGCGAAGAAGTGCTCCTGCTTCACGGCGACGGTGGACGTTTCGCATGCGAAGCCCGGCAGCAATGTCCAGCTGAATGTGGTCGCCAAATCGACGATCACGGATCTCAGCGTTCAGAACCCGCAGCCGATCATCGTGACCATCGACACATACGTCCAGGGCAAAGACTTGCAGGTGCAGGTGAGCGCACACGCCGCCGCGGGCTGGAGCATCACCAAGACCGCGGCCGCGTGCCCCAACACTCCATGCGTGGTCCACTTCAGCGGACCCGCGAGCTGGCTCAAGAACATGACGGCGACGGTCACCTATCCCGGCGCGGTCAACCTGGGCTCGATCGACTCGCCCAACCAGCCGGTCCAGCTGACAAACACCAACGGTCTCGTCGACCTGACGACCTGCCGCACCGATCCGTGCGCCACGCTCGACACACTCACCGCGTCGATCCACATCGAGGCCGTGCCTGGCTCGAACAGCAGCACGATCGTGCTCCTCGACTCGCCGCCGTCCCATCCGCCGGCGAGCGGCTACCGGATCACAGCTGTGACGATCACGCCGAACACGGTGGTCATCAGCGGCGACCCGACCGCGATCGGCAAGGTCCGCAGCATCATCTTGCCGGCGGTAGACCTCACCGGTAAAACCACCGATTACACGGCCACCGTGAACATCCCATACGAGAACTACCAGGGGATCACCGGGACAGTGGCGACCGCGACGGTCAAGTACTCCATCTCGCCCAACCCAAGCGTGCCGCCAAGCCCCGGCCCCTAGGAGTAACCTGACCGCCTCCGCCGCCGTTTCAGGATGGTCGCAGCACGGTAGAACCACGTCGCAGGAGCTTCTAGAGAGGTAAAGAAATGTGCGGAATCATCGGCTACCTCGGTGACCGCGAGGCCACCCCGATCCTCATGGAGAGCCTGAAGCGGCTCGAGTACCGGGGCTACGACTCCGCGGGCGTGGCGGTCCTCGAGCAGCCAACGAAGGGCAAGACGGGCCACGCGATCCGGACCAGCGTCACCAAGTCCGAGGCGAAAGTCGACACCCTGATCGAGAAGCTCGAGGCCAACATGCCCTCGGGCAAGCTCGGCATCGGACACACGCGCTGGGCCACCCACGGCAAGCCGACCTACATCAACGCCCACCCGCACACCGACTGCAAGTGCAAGATCTTCGTCGTCCACAACGGGATCATCGAGAACTTCGCCGAGCTCAAGGCCGAGCTCGAGGCGGAGGGCCACGAGTTTCCGAGCGAGACCGACACCGAGGTCGTCCCGCACCTCATAGAGAAGTACTACAGGGGCGACTTCCTCGCCGCGGTGCGCCAGGCGCTCAAGCGGATCCGCGGCGCGTACGCGTTCGCGATGTTCTCCAGCGACGACCCCGAGCTGCTCGTCGGAGCGCGCCTCAACGCGCCGCTCGTGGTCGGTCTCGGCGACAACGAGTACTACATCGCGTCGGACATCACCGCGATCATCCCGTACACCAAGCGCGTGCTCGTCCTTGGTGAGGGTGAGATCGCGGCCGTCACGCCGCTCGGAACCGAGGTCTCGACGCTCGATGGCGTCACCGTCAATCCGAAGATCATCCACGTCGACTGGGACGTGGCCCAGGCGCAGAAGGGCGGCTACCCGCACTTCATGCTCAAGGAGATCCACGAATCGGCGGAGGCGGTCGCGAACGCTATGCGCGGACGTCTGTCTGACGACGGCCTCGTCTCGTTCCGAGAGTTCGACATCGCGGACGAAAAGCTGCGCGCCGTCGAGGACGTGCTGCTGCTTGGCATGGGCACGTCGCTGCACGCGGCGATGGTCGGCGAGATCGTGATCGAGGACTGGGTCGGCATTCCAGCTCGCGCCGAGGACGCGTCCGAGTTTCGCTACCGCCGGCCGACGGTCGGCAAGGACACGCTGGACGTCGTCATCACCCAGTCGGGCGAAACCGCCGACACGCTCGTCGCGCTGCACCAGGCCAAGGAGCGAGGCGCGCCCACCGTCGCGGTCACCAACGTCATCGCGAGCTCAGCGGCGCGCGACGCGGACGGCGCCATCTACCTGAACGCCGGACCTGAGATCGGTGTCGCCTCGACCAAGACGCTTCTCGCGCATATGGTCAGCCTGTACCTGCTCGCGCTGCGGCTGGCCACCGTCAAGGGCCGGATCTCGCTCGAGCGCCGGCAGGAGATCGTCGAGGCCATGCGACTTCTCCCCGACCAGGTGCGCGGAATCCTCGCACGCGAGAAGGAGATCGAGGAGCTCGCGCAACGCTACAGCAAATTCCGCAACTTCATGTATGCGGGCCGCGGGCTGGGCTACCCGGTCGCGCTGGAGGGCGCGCTGAAGCTCAAGGAGATCTCGTACGTCCACGCCGAAGGCACATCGGGCGGGCTGCTGAAGCATGGCCCGATCGCCCTCCTCGACGAGCAGTTCCCCGTCGTCGCGGTTTGCACCGCGAGCTCGACGAGCGAAAAGATGGTCAGTAACGTGCACGAGATCGTCGCCCGCAACGCGCCCGTGCTGGCGCTCGTGACCGAAGGCGATCGGTCGCTCGACGGCGTCGCGACCGACGTTTTTGTGATGCCGAAGGTCGAGGAGGTGGCGTCGGTCGTCCTCAACACGGTGATGCTGCAGCTGTTCGCGTACCACATCGGCGTCAACCTCGGCCAGGACGTCGACCAACCAAGGAACCTCGCCAAGTCAGTCACAGTCGAATAGCAACTCCTCCCCACAAAGTGGGGAGGTGGCGCGAAGCGCCGGAGGGGCTGAGCGGCAAAATGGTGGCGTGCAGCGCATCGGCGTCGACGCGGTGGCGGTTGACCGGATCGCGCTTGCCGTAAGGCGCTCCGGCCAGGGATTCCTGGACAAGGTCTACACGCCGGCCGAGCAGGCGTACTGCGCCGGCAACGACGAGCGCCTCGCCGGCCGCTGGGCCGCCAAGGAGGCGATCATCAAGTGCTTCGACGGCACCGGCATCTGCTTCCCCCGAAGGCGGATCGAGGTGCTGCCCGGGCCCAACGGCGCGCCGCGCACCAGGCTCCTCGGCGACGACCGCGGAGCCCAGGTCGAGGTGAGCATCACCCACCACAGCCGGCTCGCCGTCGCAACCGCACACCTCGAGATGCCGGAATTGACCGGCCACCTCCTGCCCGCGCCGGACGCCGTGATGCTCCCGTCACGCCCGAAGAGCGCGCACAAGGGCACGTTCGGCACCGCGGTGGTCCTCGCGGGGAGCCTCGGTCTCACGGGCGCCGCCTACCTCTCGAGCACCGCCGCCGCCCGCACCGGCGCCGGCTTGGTCAGGCTTCTGGTGGCAGACACGATCTATCCCATCCTCGCCGCCAAGTGCACCGAGGTCATGGCGACGCCGGTGCCCGAGGTCGCGCCCGGCGCGGTCGGCCACGCGGCGTACAGCTCGATCCTGGCCCAGCTGGCGGTCGCCGAGGTGGGCATCATCGGCCCCGGTCTCGGCCGCGACAGCTCGACGTGGCGCCTGGTGGTCGACCTCGCCCAGCACGCCAAATGTCCGCTCGTCATCGACGCGGACGGCCTCAACGCCCTGTCTGACTCCCAGCGGATCAAGGGCAAGCTCGGCCCCTCAAATCTTGGACCGTCGCGGGTCCTCACGCCGCATCCGGGCGAGCTTGGACGGCTCATGAGCAAGACAGCTGAAGCCATCAACGCCGACCGGCCCGCGGCCGCCCGCAAAGCGGCCAAAGATTGGGGTGCGGTCGTCGTGCTGAAAGGCGCGCACACGGTGGTCGCTCACCCCGACGGCCGCATCAGCGAAGACCCGCACGAGGTGCCGGCGCTGGCGAGCGGTGGGACCGGCGACGTGCTGTCGGGAATAATCGGCGGCCTCATCGCGCAGGGCTCGGAACCCTTCACGGCAGCGGTCACGGGCGTCTACATCCACGCCGCCGCGGGGAGGAGGATTTCGGAGCGCCTCGGCGATTCGGGATTGCTCGCGAGCGACCTGCTGCCCGAGATCCCGGTCGTGATGAACGTTCTCCGTCAAGGCGGACTCTGAGCACTGCCCTCCGCTGGGCGGAGATCGACCTCGGTGCGATCAGCGCCAACTGCGACCGCATCCTCCGCCACCTTCCGAGGGGCACCGAGCTGTTCGCGGTCGTCAAGGCGAACGGCTACGGCCACGGCGCGGTGCCAGTGGCGAACGCGTCCCTCGAGGGCGGCGCCAGCCGCCTCGCGGTGGCGACGCTCGAGGAAGCCGATCAGGTCCGCGGCCTGGTCGACCCGGAACACATCCTGGTGATGGGCGGGATTTTGCCTTCGCAGGCCGGAACGGCAGCGGCCTCCGGATGCAGCGTCTCGGTCTCGAGCCGCGAGCTGGCGGACGCGCTGGCGGCGACGAACGCAAGCGTGCCTGTGCACCTGAAGATCGATACGGGCATGGGTCGCTTCGGGTGCGCGCCCGAGGATGCGCCGGGCCTTGCGCGGCTCATCGACCGGTCGCGCGGGACGCGCCTCGCGGGCACGTGGACGCATTTCGCGTCCGCCGATTCGGACGACGCGATGACGAAGGGGCAGTTCGACCTTTTCCTCGACACGCTTTCCGGTTTTGACGTTTCGCCGGGAACGCGCCACGCGTGCAACTCGGCCGGCGCACTGCACCACCCGGACTTCGCGCTGGATGCGGTGCGCTGCGGCATCGCCATTTACGGTTGCGAGTGGCCCGGGACGAAGCCGGCGCTCGGATTGAAAGCCCTCGTCACCCACGTCAAGCGGGTCGAGAAGGGCGCGACGGTCGGCTACGGCTCGCTCTGGCGCGCGCCCGGAACCGCGCGCATCGCGACCGTCGCGATCGGATATGAGGACGGCGTTCACCGTGCTCGGGCGAACCGCGGCCATGTCGTGGTGCGCGGCCGTCGAGCGCCGCTGATCGGAATGGTCAGCATGGACGCGATCACGGTCGACGTCACCGAAGTCCCGGGCGTGGAGGTGGGCGACGCGGCCACCCTCATCGGCCGCGACGGCGAGCAGGTGATCACCGCCGAAGAGGTCGCCGAGTGGTCGGGGACGATCAGCTACGAGGTGCTGACCTCGATCGGGTCGCGCGTGGAGCGTAGGTTCTCGACGTAAAGCTCATTCAGCCGTTCCCGCGTCCAGCAGTGACGGCAGATCGTGGTGGGCTTCTTCGTCCAGCGGCCGCATCCCCTCGCACAGGGTTGGAGGTGGTGGTGACACGCAAAGCAGAGAACGAGCAGGTTCCCGTCGGAGTCGTCGCCACCTCGCAGCACCGGGAGGCAGTGGTGGACCTGGAGTTGCCGGTCTTCGCCGGGCACGCCGCAGATCTCGCAGCATCCACCGCGCTCGGAGATCAAGCGAAGCCGGCGGGCCGGCGTGAGCTTGATCGCGCCCGAGCGCATGTTGTTGGCGGCTCTCATCCTTTCGCGCAAAGAGAGCTCGGGCACCAGGGGTGCGAACGGTCCCTCGCGCGCCTCCGAGCATCGCCAGCAAAGCGCCTGCATGTTGGCTGCCCGCGCGGGCCCCGTCTGGTCGATGAGAAAGAGGTAAATCGCCCACGGCCATTCGAGCCCGCAACCCTCGCAGGCACCTGACGTCCTGCGCCAGACCGCCGCGCGAGCGCTCCCACCAACCACCAGCCGTTCCGAACGCACGTTCGAGCCCAGGAAGAGTGTAGTCCTCGCGGATTTAGGTGCGTTTTGAGCAAGACGCACCTTATCCGCGCAAGATTCCGTTCTTCTTGCGCAAAACGTACCTATGCGCCGGCGCATTGGCTTGTCCTATGGATCCGATCAAAACAATTGATTGGCTCTATCGGGTCCTGGAGCGTTTACTGTCCGGGATGGGTAACACTCAGACGGTCATGTACGGCTCCGACGACTCGTCCGAGTCGACCGCCATGGCCGACCTGCTCAACGAGCTCGGCGTTACGTTTGAGTTCCGCGCCGTGAATCGCGACGACGCTGCAGCTCGCGAGTGGGAGCAGCTCGACGGCGACCAGCTGCCGATGCTGCGCTTCGGCAACAACGCGTTCGTACGCGGCTTCGACCGCATCAAGATCCAGCAGCTCTTCGGCTGGGTCGGCTGCTAGTCCGAAATAGACCGAAGCCCAACCCACTTCTCGCGGCGCGCTGACTCGACCGCGGCTTCGACCATGGCCATCGTGCCGAGGTTGTTCCGACCCGAGGTTTCAGGTTCGCGGCCTTCGCGAATCGAGCCTGCAAACTCGGACAGAGTGCCCGCGCGGTCGATGCGCGCCATTTCTGGCAGCTTCACGGTCTTGCGCCGGCCGCCCCTCGGAGTGACAACCAGTCGGTCGTTGAGAGCTCCTTCGTCGCCCCGACTTGTCCACCAGACGCTGCCCCGCTCGAACTCCATCGTCCACTCGCCGGCCCACGCCGTGATGGGCCCCGAGCTGATCCAGCTGCCGCGATAGCTGACCGGGACCTCGCCAAAGAGGATCGAGGCGATGGCGGCAGGAGGGCCGTCGAAGCCGCCGAGCCCGGCACCCGCGGTCACGCACGACATCCGCTCGGGCTCGGCGCCGAACATCATCCGAAGCAGGTCGAAATGGTGCACCGACATATCGACCAGCAGCGGCTGCGGGTCCCAGTGCTGGCGCCATCGGGTCTTCGGCGGCGATGCGTTGTTGCGCCGGAAATCGATCGCGACCTCATACAGCTCACCGAGCTCAGATCCGGCGATGAGACCGGCAGCGGCTCGCGCCGCGGGGAAGAACCGATAGTTCTGGCTGACCATCAGCACACGCCGCGCGCCGGCTGCAAGAGCTACCAGGTCCGCGGCCGTTTCCAGTCTCTCCACGAAAGGCTTCTCGACCAGGACGTGCAGTCCGGCCTCGAGCGAAGCTCGGATGAGCGGGGCGTGGCCGGCGAGCGTGGTCGTGACCAGGACCGCGTCGGGTCGCCCGGCGTCGATCGCCTGCTGGAGGGTTCCAAAGCAGAGCTCCTCCGCGGCCGCAACCTTCGCGCGCAGAAGCTCCAACGCGCTGGGGTCGGAGTCGACGTATCCGACGACCTCGACTTCAGGAACGGCGGGGACGATGCGCCAGGCCCAGTCGCGACCCCAATCGCCCAGGCCGACCTGGACCATGCGCAGCGGATCCCCCACTTAGGGCAGGCTCAGCGAAGCCACGAACCTCGGAACGACACGCGCCATCGTCGCCTGCTCGAACGCGTAGGCGAAACCGATTAGACGCCCCTCTGAATCCGCACCCGCGAAAATGCTGAGTCCGAGCGGCAGGCCGAAAGCCGTTCCCGCGGGGACCGTGATGATGGGATAACCCGCCACCGCGGCCGGCTGCGTGCTTCCGCCGAGGTGCTTCTCGCCGTCCACCTCGTCCAGGACCGCTGCCGGGGCGCCGCTTGGCGCCACGAGCGCCGCGAGGCGATGCGAGCGCATCACACGATCGATCCCCTCCGCCCTCGCGAGTCGCGTTAGCTCGGCTCGCTCCTTGACGTACTTCGTGGTGCTCAATCCGCGCGTCGCCTGCGCCCGCTCGAACAGCTCCTGCTGGAAGTACGGCATCTCCTCATCGGCGTGCGCCTTGTTCCACCTGATCACGTCCGCGAGGGTCCTCACGGCAAGGCCGCGACGCCCGGCCAGGTAGGCGTTCAGGCCGGCTTTCAGCTCGTGCAGAAGAGCGGTGAGCTCCGAGCCCGATTCGCGCAGCGGCGTCGCGGTCGGGAGCTCCACCTCGATCAGCACCGCACCGCAGTGTTTGAGCGCGGCCAGTGATTCCTCGTAGCAGCGGTCGGTGTGCTCGGAGTACCCGGTGAAAGGCTTGCGCAAAACGCCGAGCCGCTTGCCCCGCAGCGCGTCTCTCTTCAGCCTGCGACTGTAATCGCCTGGCTGTTGTGCGATGACGCCGAGAACCGCCGCGGCGTCCTCGACCGTCCGCGTCATGGGACCGGCCGAGTCCTGCACCGCGCTGATCGGGATGATGCCGCGCCCGCTGACCACCCCAACTCCCGGCTTCATCCCAACGATGCCGTTGGCCGTCGACGGGCTGACGATCGACCCGTCGGTCTCCGTGCCGATCGTGAGCGCGGCATAACCGGCCGCCGCCGCGACCCCTGACCCAGAGCTCGAACCGCTCGGGGTGCGATCCAGGACGTGCGGGTTTCTCGTCTGCCGGCCGCGACCGCTCCAGCCCGAGCTCGAGCGGCTCGAGCGAATGTTGGCCCACTCGCTCAGGTTGGTCTTGCCGATCAAGACAGCGCCCGCTTTGCGCAAACGGGCGACCAGGGGCGCATCTCTCTGCGCAGGTGCGCCGGTCATCGCCAGCGACCCCGCCGTGGTCAACATGCTGTCGCCCGTATCTATGTTGTCCTTCACGAGCAGCGGCAGACCGTGCAGCGGACCACGGACGCTGCCTCGGCGCCGCTCGGCGTCTCGCCGCCGCGCGATGTCCAGCGCGTCAGGGTTGAGCTCGATGACGCTTCGGGTCTTGTCCCGGTCGAGAGTCGCGATGCGTTCGAGGCTTATCTGGACGAGCTCGACCGACGTCAGCTCGCCCCGCGCGAGCTTTTGCGCGAGCTGCATGGCGGAAAGCTCCGCCAGCTCCGGATGTGGACCCACGACCGCGCAGTGTAAGTTCTGCCGGACCCGCAGATCAGGCCCTGTGTCGGGGCTCCGGAATAGCCGGCTGCCGGGTGCATTTCCAGATGGGTGGAAGGCAGGTGACCCTAAACTGGCTCTACTGATGGCGGAACCCGCCGCCCAAACCGCCTTCGCGGAAGAGGCGCTGACTCACCTCGACACGCTGTACAGGGGCGCCCTGCGGCTGACGCACGATCCCGACGCGGCGCAGGACCTGGTCCAGGAGGCTTACCTCCGCGCGCTGCGCTACCAGCACAGCTACCAGGCCGGGACCAACATGAAGGCCTGGCTGTTCGCCATCATGCGCAACCTTTTCTGGGATCGCTTCAAGGGCTCACGCAAAGAGGACGTGAGCCTGGACGACGTCGGCGACTTCGTCCTTTTCGAAAAGCTCCGCGACGAGGGCGCCATGCCCGAGTCGGACGTCCTTGACAAGATCGCCGCCTCGGAGGTGGTGGCCGCGGTCGATAACCTGCCGGCGCTCCACCGCGAGGTGGTGCTTCTCGTCGACGTCGAGGGCTTCTCGTACAAGGACGCTGCGGAGACGCTGGGGGTGCCCATCGGGACGGTCATGTCCCGCCTTCACCGCGCCCGCCAGCAGCTCCAAAAATCCCTCTATGACTACGCCGTCGAATCGGGTATCGTCCACCCCGGCGGACACCAGGTGGCACAGCGATGAGATGCGAAGAGTGTGGAGACAAGCTCGACCGCTACGTCGACCGTGAGCTGACGAACACGGAGGCGCTCGAGGTGCAGCTGCACCTCGAGGGATGTCCTGACTGCATGGACCACTACGAGTTCCAGGAACACCTGAAGCGAGTGGTCAAGCATTCGTGCGACTGCGACACGGCGCCGAAAGCGTTTCGAGACAAGCTTCGAGAAATCCTCAGCTAACCTCCGCCCGGCTGTACGTCATCACGCCGGACGCGACGGCCGACCGCGTCGTGGAGGTCGCGAGGGCGGCAGCGCGGGGCGGAGCAGACGTCGTGCAGCTCCGGCAGAAGTCCATGCCGCGAGGTGAGCTGCTGGAGCTGGCCAAACGGCTGCGGGCCAAGCTCGAGGGCGTTCTCTTCGTCGTCAACGACCACGTCGACATCGCGCTGCTCTCGGAAGCGGACGGCGTGCACCTCGGCCCCGACGACCTCTCGGTCGCATCCGCCCGACGGGTCGCGGGCGACCGTCTGTTCATTGGCGCGTCGGCGTCAACTCCCGAGCGCGCGCGTCAGGCTGTTGCGGAAGGGGCCGACTATCTCGGCTGCGGCCCCGCGTTTGCCACGCCGATCAAGGCCGAGAAGAAAGTCGTGGGGCCGGAGGGGATCGCCGCCATCGCCATGCACGTCGAGGTTCCCGTGTTCGCGATCGGCGGGATCGATGCGTCCAACGTCGCGCAGCTCACGGCGGCCGGCCTGCGTCGCGTCTGCGTGATCCGCGCCGTCGGCGATGCGCGCGACCCGGAGAAGGCCACCCGCGAGCTCCGTGCGATGCTTTCTGCCAGATGAACGCCGGGGGGATCGGCGAGCTCGGCCTGATCGCGCGCCTCAAGCCTTTTCTGTCCGCGGGCGCAGGTGGCGACGACGCCGCGGTCATTGCCGACGCGACCGGCTTTCTGGTCGTCAGCGCAGACATGTTTGTCGAGGGCGTGCACTTCGACCTCGAATGGATGAGCCCCGAGGACGTGGGTTGGCGATCGCTTGCGCTTGCCCTCGGCGACCTCGCGGCCAAAGGCGCCGATCCCGCATGGGCGGTCGCCTCGGTCGCGATCCCGCGCAGCTGGCCGGTCGAGCGCCTCGAAGGCGTCTATCGCGGCATGAGGGAGCTCGCCCAGCGCGTTCGTCTTGCGATCGAGGGAGGTGACCTCAATGCGATCGAGGGCGCCGCGGTCATCTCTTTGACGGTCGCGGGTCGGACAGCGGAGCTGCCGCTGGCCCGTTCTCAAGCCCAGGCCGGGTGGTGCGTCGGGGTGACGGGTCCCCTCGGCCAGGCAGCGGTGGCACTGCGCGAGCGGCGACCTTTTCGATTCACGCCTCTCATCGAGGAAGGCCGGCGCCTGAACCTGCTCGGGCTTTGCTGCGGCGACGTGTCCGACGGCCTGGTTCGCGAGATGGAGAAATTCCGCGCGATGGCCGGCGTCGGCTGCACGCTCTGGGGCGAGGACGTGCCGCGCGCTGCGGGCGCCTCGCTGCGGGACGCGTTGACGAGCGGGGAGGAGGCCGAGCTCGTCTGCGTCGGGCCCGAAGAAATGATCAAGAAGGCCGGGATGCAGTCGGTCGGCAAGCTCACCGCCGATCAGACCGTGCGGGTCATCGACGCGCGCGGCTCCGAAATCCGGCTCTCGAGCACCGGCTACGACCACTTTGCCTGACCTGTTCACAAGCTCTCCTGCCGAAACGGAGCGCGCGGGCATGCTGTTCGGCGAGCGCCTGCGCGACGGCGACGTCGTGTTGCTCGTCGGCGAGCTCGGCGCCGGCAAGACGACGTTTGTCCGGGGCGTCGCGCAGGGAACGGGCTCCCACTCAGATGTCGCGAGCCCGACCTTTCAGCTCGTGCGCATCTATCCCGGCCGCGTGCAGCTGGCCCACGTCGACCTCTATCGCGTCGAGAACAGCTCCGAGCTCCGCGATCTCGGGCTCGACGAGCTCGCCGACCGCGGCGCCGTCGTGGTGGAGTGGGGAGACCGCCTCGAGGTCGACGGCGCGGCGGTGATCGAGTTCGAGCACCTCGGGGGCGACCGCCGGCTGATCAGGACCAAAAATGATCTTGGTCATTGACACCTCGTCGTCAACGGCGGCGATTGCGACGCTGAACGGTGATCGAAAGGAGACCTTTGTTTCCCCCCGCGGCGGCGACCTGCAGGCCACTCTCCGGCACATCGCACACGTGGAAGACGTCACCCAGGTGGCCGTCGCGACCGGGCCGGGCTCATTCACGGGTCTTCGGGTTGGCGTCTCGTTTGCACTCGGCCTCGCCATGGGTCTACGCATACCGATAGTTCCGCTGCCCACCCTCGACCTGCAGGCGGCGCGCAGCGACGAGCCGGTGACCGCGGTTGCCGAGGCGGGGCGCGGACGGTTCTACTTCCGTCTTCCCGATGGCACATCCGGCGTCGGCGAGCCGGCCGCGATCTCGACCCGATATCCGCTCGTCGGGCGGCTGGCAAGTCGCGAAGCCTTGACGGCCGCCGGGCACAGATTCAAGCCTGAAGAGGAGCTCAGGCGCTTCGTCGACGCCGCCGCGATCCTCCTCGAAACGGCGCTGGAAGTGCCGTATCGTAATCTCGAAATCGAATACATGCAGTCTTTTTCGAGGAAGCCCTAGATGGTCCAGATCCGGCAGCAGCTCTCGCTCGAGCTGATGCGCGAGGCTGATGTCAACACCGTCCAGGAGATAGAGCGCGAGATCTTCGCGACCCCCTGGCCGCGCAACGCCTACTACCGCGAGCTGGCTTCGCGCGCCAGCGCGCATTACGTCGTGCTGCGCCAGGAAGGACCGGTCGAGCGGCCGACCGGCTTCCGCGTCGCCGACTTCGACCCGACGATCATCGGTTACGGCGGAATGTGGCGCATGTACGACGAGGCGCACGTGACGACGATCGGCGTCCGCAAAGACCTGCAGCACCACGGCTACGGCCGGATCATCTTCGCGGGCCTTGTCCAGGCTGCCTACGACATGAGCGCGAAGTGGGTCACCCTCGAGGTCCGCACGACCAACGACAACGCGATGAAGATGTACGAGGGCTTTGGCTTCAAGGTCATCGGCCGGCGCAAGGGCTACTACACCGACAACGGCGAGGACGCGATCGTGATGTGGTCGGACTCGATCCACTCGCCGCGCTTCCGCAAGGCGTTCGAGGCCAACCTCGAGCGCATCGAGGCCGAGGTCAAAGGCCTTCGCCGCGACTTGCTGGCGAAGGGCGACTGAGGCGCAAACTCCTCCCCATTCATGGGGAGGTGGCCCGAAGGGCCGGAGGGGCCGCGTGGCACTGACGCTCGGCATCGAGACCAGCTGCGACGAGACCTCCGTCGCGCTCGTGGAGAAGGGACGCCACATCCTCAGCAACGTCATCCACACCCAGGTCGACGTGCACAAGGAGTTCGGCGGCGTCGTGCCCGAGCTTGCCGCGCGCGACCACCTCGAGCGGCTGCCTGGGCTCATCGACCTCGCGTTCGAGAAAGCAGGGGCGACGCCTGCCGACGTCGACCTCCTTGCGGTCACTCGCGGTCCCGGCCTGGTCGGGTGCCTGCTCGTCGGCGTGGGCGTCGCCGAGGGTCTGGCCGCTGCGTGGGACAAGCCGCTGGCCGGCGTCAACCACCTGTGGGGTCACATCTACGCCGCCATGCTCAGCCGGCAGGACCTCGAGCCGCCGCTGCTGGGCCTGGTCGTCAGCGGCGCTCATTCGGACCTCGTTCGCATGCCCGAGCACGGCCGCTTCGAGGTCATCGGCCGGACACGCGACGACGCCGCGGGCGAGGCTTTCGACAAGGGGGCGCGGATGCTGGGCCTCGGCTTTCCGGGCGGTCCGGCGCTCGACCGCCTGGCCAGAGATGGCGACCCCAAACGGCAGCCCTTGCCAAGGCCTTCGCTCCCCGGCCTCGAGTACAGCTTCAGCGGCCTGAAAACCGCGCTTCTCTACCGCCTTCGCGACCTCGGCGACTCCATCACCGAGCAGGACAGGGCCGACCTGGCCGCCGCGTTTGAGAGATCAGTCGTCGAGTCTCTCCTCGAAAAGCTGGATAAGGCGCTCGACGCCGAGCCTTACGGGGAGGTCGTGGTGGCCGGCGGCGTGGCGGCCAATACCCTCCTGCGCAAGCGCGCCGCCGAGGTGGTCGAGGGCCGGGCCAGGCTGACGATGCCGCCACTCGAGCTCTGCACCGACAACGCCGCGATGATCGCCGCGGCCGGCTTCTACGGCGCCCACCACGCCGCCGACGTCGATCCTTCTCTAGGCTGGCACTAGTGGGCATCAAAGGCTGGACGGTCGTATACAAGGGGGAGCGGTTCCAGGCCGAGATCGTCGCCGCGGCGCTGATCGCCGAGGGTCTGCGCGCCGAGGTCTTCGGGGACAGCGCCTATGGCGTGGGAATCAACCTGACCGAGGCCCGCCTGATGGTGCCCGACGGCCAGGCCGACGCGGCCCTGCGGGTCATCCGGGAGGCCGAGTCGAAACCCTCCGAGCAAGCCGAGGAGGAGCTCTAGCAGCCTCGCCCAGGTAGGTTGTAGTATTTAGCAGTCGACCTGTCCGAGTGCTAAGCGCTCGCGGCTGGGGAGTGCTAAATCTAGTCAGCTGAGGAGGCCTGCACATGAAACTGAGACCGTTGGGTGACCGGGTGGTCGTAAAGCCGGTCGAACGCGAAGAGAAGACCAAGAGCGGGATCGTGATCCCGGACACCGCCAAAGAGAAGCCCCAGGAGGGGATCGTCGAGGCGGTCGGTACGGGCCGGATCCTGGACAACGGCACCAAGGTGCCGATGGAGCTCAAAGTCGGTGACAAGGTGCTTTACGCCAAGTACGCCGGCAACGAGTTCAAGCTCGACGACATCGAGTACTTGATCGTCAGCGAGAAGGACGTACTCGCTGTTGTCGGTTCTAACGGCAAGAAGTAATCAAGCAGAAACAGTAGAAGAGGGGAACTTATGGCAAAGATAGTTACATTCGATGTAGATGCTCGACAGCATCTGAAGAAGGGCATCGACACCGTTGCCCAGTCCGTTCGCATCACGCTCGGGCCGAAGGGCCGCAACGTGGTGCTCGAGAAGAAGTTCGGCGCTCCGACCGTGACCAACGACGGAGTCACCATCGTCCGCGAGATCGAGCTCAAGGACCCGATGGAGAACACCGGCGCGCAGCTGCTGCGCGAGGTCGCGACCAAGACCAACGACGTGGCCGGCGACGGCACCACCACGGCGACGATCCTGGCCCAGACGATGATCAGCGAAGGCTTCCGCAACGTCACCGCGGGCGCGAACCCGATGCAGCTCAAGATCGGCATCGAGAAGGCCGTGGAGGCCGTCGTCGAAGAGATCAAGAAGCTCGCCCAGCCCGTGGCCGACAAGAGCGAGGACGTCGCTCACGTGGCCGCCATCTCCAGCCAGTCGGAGGAGATCGGCAAGCTCATCGCCGAGGCGAACCTGAAGGTCGGCAAGGACGGAGTCATCACCGTCGAGGACAACCAGGCGATCACGACCGAGCTCGAGTTCGTCGAGGGCATGCAGTTCGACCGCGGCTACATCGCCGCCTACATGGTCACCAACCCCGACCGCATGGAGGCGGTCCTGGACGAGCCCTTCGTGCTCATCACCGACCGCAAGATCTCGGCGATCAACGACCTCCTCCCCGTGCTGGAGAAGGTCGTGCAGCTCGGCAAGCCGCTGCTGATCGTCGCCGAGGACGTCGAGGGCGAGGCGCTTGCCACGCTCATCGTCAACAAGCTCCGCGGCACGTTCACCGCGGTGGCCGTCAAGGCGCCCGGCTTCGGAGACCGCCGCAAGGCGATGCTCGAGGACATGGCCGTGCTGACGGGTGGCCGGGTGATCTCGGAAGAGGCCGGCCTGAAGCTGGACCAGACCAAGATCGAGGACCTTGGCAAGGCGCGCAAGGTCACCGTGAACAAGGACGACACCACGATCGTCGTCGACATCGAGAAGGACGACAAGCGCCGCCAGGCCATCCAGGGCCGGATCAAGCAGATCAAGGCGCAGATCGATGAGACCACGTCCGACTTCGACAAGGAGAAGCTGCAGGAGCGGTTGGCCAAGCTGGCCGGCGGCGTTGCGGTGATCAAGGTCGGAGCCGCGACCGAGGTCGAGCAGAAGGAAAAGAAGCACCGCATCGAGGACGCGCTGAGCGCGACCCGGGCGGCCATCGAAGAGGGCATCGTCGCGGGCGGCGGTACCGTGCTGCTGAACGCGCAGAAGAAGCTCGACGGCGGACTCGGCCTGAAGGACGACCAGGCGACCGGTGTCGCCATAGTTCGCAAGGCGCTCGAGGAGCCGGTCAAGCAGATCGCGGCGAACGCTGGCAAGGAAGGCTCGGTCATCGTCGAGCAGATCCGCAAGAGCAAGGCCGGTGAGGGCTACGACGCGCTCAACGACAAGTTCGTCAACATGTTCGAGGCCGGCATCGTCGACCCGGCCAAGGTCACCCGGTCGGCGCTGCAGAACGCCGCGTCGATCGCCGCCATGGTGCTCACGACCGAGGCGATGGTCACCGAGGTTCCGGAAGACAAGAAGAACTCAGGGATGCCGGGCGGCATGTCGCCCGACATGATGTAACCCCGAAAAGGAAGTACGTAAAGAGCCCCTCGGAGCGAGGGGCTCTTTTTCATTCCCGGCTTTTGCCGGCAGAACCACGTTTCGACCGCGTCAATAACCGGCTATTGCCGGCAAAACCCGTGTTCACAACCTCGTCGACGGGGAAGATCCCGCCGAGGCCCGCCATCCGCCTGCCCACCACCGCGACCGCCAGGGGCAGCAGAAGCGTGAACGTCGCCACGACGATCGATAGGGGATCGGGCAGCCGCGCTGGGTTGCTCAGCCCGAGATACGTCAGGTACCCGGCGCCGCTCGCGGTCAGGCCGACGATCAGGACAGCTGCGCCGATCGCCCACGTGCGGTACTCGCGATACAAAGGAGGGGCGTTGCGGCTGGCCAGGCGCAGGAGCCACCAGGCCGTGAGGCCGTTCAGGACCAGGCCGCTGATCACGGCGCATGCGGCGATGCCGATTCGGAACTGGGTGAGATGGAGCATCACAAAAGCGGATCCGTTGACGGCCAGGATGCCGAGGGGTGTGATGACCCCAAGGGCGACAAGCGCGAGCTCTCTAAGTCGTCTCGATCTCAGCATCCCTCTCCTTATCGGAGAGGGTAGGGGACAGAGCTAGTGGCCGCAGCCGCAGGCTTGTGCGCCGCCTGCGTCGTCGCCGGTGTCAAAGGAGTGGCCGCACGAGCACGAGTGCACGGCGTTGGGGTTGTGCACCGTGAAACCTGCGCCCATCAAGCTGTCGACGTAGTCGATCTCCGAGCCCCGGATGTAGCCGACGCTGAAGTCGTCGACGAGGATCTGTACGCCCTCGTTCTCGATCACAAGGTCGTCCGTGCGGCGCTGGTCGTCGAAGGCCATGCCGTACTGCATTCCCGAGCACCCGCCGCCGCTGACGAAGATGCGGAGCGCCAGGTCCGGGTTGTTCTCTTTGCCAAGAAGTTCTTTGAGGCGCGACTGGGCTTCCGGGGTTAGGGAGACGAGAGCTTGTTCGATCACGTGGGAGATGGTACCAGCACCTCCGCGATCAAGGAGGTGTTAACGCCGGCCGAGCTTGAACCCGCCCTTCTTCTCGGACTTGGCTTCGCCGCCGGTCGTACCGGCGATCAGCTGCGCCAGCTGCTCGGCTCCGCGGGCCAGGGCGCTCTTGGGGTCGGTCAACACGAGGATCTCGCCCTTGACGGCCGCCTCGTCCGGCTTGGTTCCGTCGAAGTCGATCTCGACAGCGAGATCCTGCTTCAGCGTGCGCACCACGTCTTCCTTGCTCACGACCGACTTCGGCACCTTGTTGTTGAGGGCGAGGATCACGCGGCCCGGGACGATGTTGAGCACATTGGTGAAGATGTTGAGCAGCTCGCCCACATCCTTCAGGGACGACAGCTCGGGGGTCACGAGGACGAGCACTCGCTGCGAGTGGTCGAGCACGCTGATGACGATGTCGGTGAACGCGACGCCGAGGTCGAACACGATGTACCGGAACGCGTTGACCAGGATGCCCATCGCGCGGTTGACGAGGTCGACCGTGATGAGGTCCGCCTGCTCCGCGCGCAGCACGCCCGGAAGCAGCATCATGCCGCCGGGGTGGTGAAGGATGGCGCCGAGCACCGCCTCCTCGAAGTTCTGGGGCGGCACCTGGCTCGCCGCGGCCAGGCAGCCCGTGGGCGTCAGGTACGAGATCAGCGCCGCGTGGTTGTACGGCAGCGCGAGGTCCACGAGCAGCACCTCGCCGGGGAATCGGCGGGCAAGCGCCGCGGCCAGGTTGACCGCGATCGTGGTGCGGCCCGACCCGCCCTTCGGCGAGTAGACGGCCACCGTCGAAGCCGCTTGCTCCGGGGCGACCATCCTGGCCCGGGCGATCAGGTTGGGGAGGGTGTCCTTGCGCTGCTCGACGAGCTTGGTCAGCTCGATCAAGGCGTCGGATTCGGCCGGGACTGTCTCGTATAGGGTCTTGCGATCGAGGGTGAGCAGCCGGCAGTCCTCGAGCGCGCGGACGCTGGCCGTTCGGGTTTCTTCAGAGATGAGGGCCATCTCGCCGAAGAAGTCGTCGGGGCCCATCAAGGCGATGGTGATCGTGTGGCCGGGGGACTCTTCGACGTAGACCTCGCACCGGCCCGACTCGACGATGAACATGGTGTCGCCCGGGTCGCCCTGGTGAACGATCACCGATCCCTTGGCCGCCGACGCCGGCGCGAGCCGGCGCGCGAGGGCGTGGAGGATGTTGTCCGGGAGCGTGAAAAAGATGGCGACGCGCTCGAGGATCTGGAAGCGCCGCCGTAGCTCGTCGGGGGAACCCGCCGTAAGGCGGTCGTTGTCGCTCACGCCGCAGGGAATTATAGGTATGGGGTATCTCGGTTCCTGCCGAGTTCCGGTCAGGTTCTGGGCCGTTGGTAGACTTAGCCGGCGCCGGTCCCGTGGTGTAGCCTGGCCAAACACGCGGCCCTGTCAAGGCCGAGAGCGCCGGTTCGAATCCGGTCGGGACCGCCACCCCCCGGAGAGGTGGCCGAGTGGTTGAAGGCGGCGGTCTCGAAAACCGTTATGGGTCACTGGCCCATCGAGAGTTCGAATCTCTCCCTCTCCGCCAACCGCCCGCCAGTCAGGTTAAAGCGCCACCTTTGAAGCCACCCCACCGCGCCGGACGCTTCCCATGGACCGGCCTCGACCGGGTAAAAGGCGCATGGGTGGGCAAGGATCAATACCGAGGAGGGGGCGTCGGCGCTCGCAGTGATTGGTGAGATGCCGCCAGCCAAGACTCCTGCCTAATCGCAACCGCCAGCACCCTCGCTACTTTCATGTCCGAGACCTAGCTGGCCGGCGTCGACACCAGGATCGTCCGGCTGAAGATTCGAACGTCACCAGTCTTCATGCTGTCACCTAAACAGTTGCCCGGTTCCCCAGGAGGCGAATCCGCGACATCCGCCGACGCGGTCCACGTTTCGACAACCTGGTGGGCTCCCGGCGCGAGGGGCGGATGCAGGAATTCGTAGTCGACAAACGAAACTGCTCCGCAGAGCGAATCGGTGCTGTCGTTGTGGACTTTGAATACACTCTGGGGAATTCCGTCAAGGGTCATGGTCACGGTGACTCTGTCTTCGAAAGCCTGGCGGAGGTCGGAATTGGCTGCCGCCCAGCCGCCACCCACCTTGATCCAGTAGCCGACTTCTACCTGCGCTGGAACTAAACGGAACACTCGGATGCCGTCGAGGTGGGGAAAATTGCCGTCGTCGAGATCGCGCATTGCCATGCCTGGCATCGTGCTGGTTGCCATCAGGCCGAGGACACCGAAGAGGACCGCAACCAATCGCCTCATCTCAGAACTCCTTGTTGGCGAGCTTCCATCGTTCTACCTCCCACCGCCCTCGGCCTCCACGTCGACCACCTCGATGACACGCTCGACGGGGAGCGTGGCCCGGCGGCTCAGCTCCTCGACGGTGGCCGCCGAGGGCGCGTCGAAGAGGCAGATCAGGGATTCTTCCGAAGGCACGAAGGTGGACTTGACGAACCACACCGCTGTGCCTTGGGCGCGCATTTGCGCCGCTACGACTCGAGCTCTGCGGGCAGCAGCTGTCAGATTCTTGCGGCTTACGCCTACCGGATAGCTCTCGCCAAGGAATCGCGGCATCAACGATCCGATGCTGCGCTCGGACAGTGAAAGACGGAATGGGGAAACCCCTACATTTCAGATGCTGGCGCTGCTCGACCCTTCATCAGATTCCGCCGGCTTGACCTGGAGCGCCAACTGTGTGCGTGAGCGAACCCCCAGCTTGCCGTAAATACGGGTCAGGTTGGCCTCGATCGCCTTGACGCTCACGAAGAGTGTCATGGCGATCTCCTTGTTGGTTCGCCCCTGGCGAACCAGCATGGCGACTCGCTCCTCGGTGGGGCTCAGCTGCTGTCGGTTAGAGGCACCGGGAGAAACTCGGCCGAGGTCTTTGCGCGCGCGGGCCGACCACAGAGCTGCCCCGAGCTGATCGAAACTGGTCAGCGCCTGACCCAGATATTCCCTCGCCGGCCGTTTTTGGCGGGCCCGCCGGCATACGTTTCCCAGCACCTGCACCGTCCGAGCCAGCTCCAGGGGATCTGACAGCCGCTCGTGCTGTACAAGCGCACCCTCCAGCGCTCTGCGGGCGGCACCAAGATCGCCCCGGGCCGCGGCCAGTTCGCCTCGACAGCGCCCGGCTGTGGCCAGGGCCCAGGCCCGGCGCCCCTTGCGGCCCTGCTCCTCAAGCCGCTCGAGTAAGGTCTCGGCTGCCTCCAATTCATCCATCCCGATGAGCGCTTCGATGTCGTCGGGCAAGCAGCGTACGGCGGTCGGCTCCTCATAGCCGCCGGGCCGCGCGCGCGCCGCGAGGGGGGAGAGCCAGGCGTGGGCCTGCTCTGCATGTCCCATGGAGAGCTCCAGGAATCCGAGAGCGGCCTGCAGGCGCGCCTCAACGATCCACGGCCCGCCCGGCCCGGCCAGCGCGAGCCCTTCTCGGACCAGGGCTCGCGCACTGTCGGCCTCCCCACGACAGCCGGCAATCATCGCCTTGGCGCAGAGCGCGAGTCTGACCCGAAAGGTCTGGTCGCCCTGGCGGGCGACCGTCTCGCACTCCTCCGCGTATCGGGCCGCCAGCGCCCAGTCTCCGGTGCGGCGCTCGAGCTCGCTCATCTGGTACAGCAGGAATGGGAGCGAAACCTCATATCCGGAGTCTTCTGCCAGGCGCCGCATGCGCGCGAACACGCCGCGGGCGAGCTCGGGATCCTCCCCGATGTCGGCGACCATCGATGCCCACAGGAGAGCAGGGTTGTTCTCGAGCGGGAGATCGAGGACCGCGTCCTCGAACCGCAACCAGCGATCCGCCAGTTCCGGCGACACTCCCCGACCGGACAAGTGCTCGACCCAGGCCACCGCGGTCAGCGCCATCGCCAACACGGCTCGGTCACCACCCTGGTGTTCAGCAAGTTCCAGGGCTGCCGTGGCATGGGGCCGCGCCTTCGCGAGTTCGCCCTCCCAGACGAGGGTAAGGGCGAGAGTGTGGTGGATTTGGGCGCAGAGCGCCGGATCGCCCACGGCATCGACGAGCGCCTTTTCGCCCGCTACCACTTGCTGTGCTGCGTCGAGTCCCGCGTGTCGGAACTCGACCAGATGCCAGGCGGCGGCTGCACGCACGGGACCTGTTGGTGCCGCGCTCACGATCTCCTCCCAGAGCTCGCGGGCGCGCTCAACCTCTCCTCCGAGGTAGTGGCACATAGCGGCCTCGCCGGCACGCCGCAGCGCTGTATGACCGTCGTCCGGCGGTGTCAGGTTGCGCGCGTCCTCCCATAGGGACGCAGCCGACTCGACCGCTCCACGTCCTCGCGCCCGGGATGCGGCCAGTTCGAGCATCTCCGCGACCTCGGCACGGGGTCCGGGGGCTGACCGAGCGAGGTGGTTGGCCCTTTCCTCGACGTCGGTGACCACGGCGGCAAGGCGCTGGTGGACCTTGCGCCTCCGGATCTCGGGCGCGCTGTTGTAAGTGACTGCAGCGAGGATCGGATGCGCGAATCGAATTCGCTCTCCATCGAATTCAATCAATCCGTCGCGAGTGGCCCGGTCGAGATCGCTCTCGAGCGATTCCGGACGATCCGCGGCCGCGCGGATCAGGCTGAGGGTTGGATGGGAGAGAGCCGCGATCACGAGCAGGAGATCCCGAATCCGAGTGGGGAAGGCAGCCAGCCGGGTCTCGATGGACTCAGTCAGGGTGGCGGGGATTGGGAGGCGAACGTCCGGCGCGGGTTCGAAACCGCTCGTAAGCAACCCGCGCGCAATCTCCAGCGCAAAAAACGGATTCCCACCTGAAGCCCGATGCAACTCGACCATGACCGTACGCGGGAAGCCCGTGCCCAGGCGGGATCGCACCACGTGGTAGATCGCACCGAGGCTGAGGGGCTGAAGGCGCACCTGCTGGATAGCGTCGGACGGCAAAGCCCGGTCGAGGCCGATCGGGAGACTCGCGCCCTCCGACGCCCTCACCGTTAACAAAAGCCCTACGTGCTGGGACCCCAGCCGGCGGGCTATGTATTCCAGGACTCGGCTCGTCGGTTTGTCGAGCCAATGGGCATCGTCGACTGCGATGAGGATGGGCCGGCTCTTGACGATCAGCTTGATGATGGCCAGCCCGGCGACGGCAATGGCGCGACGGTCGATGGCGCGATCAGTTGCGGCCCGCCTGAGCAGTGCGATGTCCATCGCCCGTCGCTGCGGTTCGGGCAGGTCGCCGCCAACCTCGTCCACGGCCTCCGCGAGGAGGTCACCGAGGGCTGCGTAGGAGAGGCTCGACTCCCGCTCGCCCGGGCGGCAGGACAACACTCGCCAGCCCAGCCGCGCGGCAGACGCGGCGCCGCAGTTCCAGAGGACGCTCTTGCCGATACCGGCGTCGCCCGCGAACACCAGCGCGCGAGGCCTACTCGACGTGCGGTCGACGAAGGCTGTGATGAGTGCGAGCTGCTCGGCCCGTCCGAATATGTCCTCGCCCACGTTCCTCTCGCCCGGTGAGGCACCGCAACCCTAACACCAGCTCGATTCCTGGACGAGCATCATCATTCGAAAGGCGTCTGCGATGCCCCGCCAGTTTTCGAGCCGCCTAGATTCCGCCCGTGTGCTCACGTCCGCGCACCATTCCGGCAAAATTTCGCGGGTTTGTACATGAGCACGGGGCGATCCCTGACTCGACGTCTGGCGCTGATCGGCGCCGTCACCGCACTGGCCTGTTGGGTTGCCGGGCCAGCCTCGGTCGTCGCGGCAGGGACGGATGGGCCGAGCGGGCCGCTGAACAACCCCAAGCTTGCAAGCAGCGCTGCAGGCGATCCTTCCGCTACATCGTCTTTCTATGTGGACGGCTCGTACATCGACGTGTGCGGTCTGAGCGCCACCACCGAATGCCCCCTGTACAGCGATGCGGCAAATGAAGCGGTGCCGCCGGCGGGCGGCATGACGATCCTCGACTTCGGCGCCCCCTGTTTCGAGCCGGCGACACTGGCATGGGGAACCCAACTCTTCAACAGCCAGGGCTGCACGCCGGACGACACGCTTGTGATCCTTGCCCAGGCATGGCTGCGCGGGTTTGAGAGAAATCCCAATCGGATGGCCTCATCCAGCTACGTGTTGGCGGCCGGCACCAGCAACAGCCTGACGGCAGCAGTACCCGGCAACGCCCTGACCGCTGCGGAGATGTCGTTGCACGGCCAGGCATGGTTCAAGTCGGTCGTCAGTCCGATCGCAGCTATTGCGCGGAGCCTCCCCACACCGGTTGCAACCTGGGCCGGCAACGACATCGAGGAGTCAAGCGACGGCAGCTGGTATGACGGGCCGACCACAGGCGCCTGGGTTGACGCCTACGCGGCCGCGTCCGCTGCGCCCAAGCCATGCGTGGCGAGCCGGGATGGGCTCATGGTCGACTACGGCGACTACGTACCCAACGTGCCCGGTTGGTCGGCGAGCGCGGTCTACCACGTCTCCTGGCAAGCGGCGCCAGCCTGCCCGGTGCCGGAGATCTACAACACCGCGCAAGCCAGTGAGTGGCAAAGCCTGAACGACTACGTCAAGGGCGTTGGGCTCCCGCCAATGGAGTTCACGGGTGTCCTGTCAGAAAACGGAGCCGGCGGAAGCCTGAGCGGCTCGGGCAGCTGGGACGCCCTTAGAAGCGCGACCGGGCAAGCGGCTGCTTTTTTGAGCGTCATCAACGAAACGCGAGCCGTCGCGCCAGAGGTGCCCGATCCGCCGACGGCGGTCACGGCGACTCCGGGGCCGGGGCTGGCCACAGTCCGCTGGTCGGCTCCGGCCTGGGACGGAGGTTCTGGAGTCACGGCCTACACGGTGACGGCATACAGGGGATCGGTCGTCGCGCAGGTGGCGACGGTCGGTGGGTGGCCGGCCGCGGAGACGACCATCATCGGAGGGCTGGCCAACGGCACCTCATACACGTTCTACGTGAGCGCGACTAACACGGTTGGAACTGGACCCCAGTCTCTGCAGTCCAACAGCGTGGCCCCCAGCGGGCTCTTCCCGATGCGCTGACAGGTCGGCCTGCCATCGCTAGCAAGCGCGGGGGGCGACCCATGATGGGCCGCCCCTCTCATCGAATACGCGTCAGGCGGAGACGCCGGCCGGAGCCATCGCCGGGACAACGTCGAGCTGCTGAAGCAGGCCAAACATGTCGTAGCTTGCCCAGGCCTCAACTACCTTGCCGTCCTGGTAGCGGTCGATATCGACCCCAGTCACGGTCGCGTGCTTGTTCGTCGGCGCGATGGCCATCAGCTGGCCCTTGTGGGTGCCGGTTGCGGTCCAACGGGTGACGACCTTGTCGCCCTCCGCGATCTGGTCGTTGATCGTGAGGCGTACGTCGGGGAACGCGTTCCGGTAGATCTGAACGAACTGCTTCAGGCCTTCCGGCCCGGTGAACTTTCCACCTGGCACGTTCGCGTCGTGGAAGGTGGCTGTGGACGCTGTCAGCTCATCGATGACAGTGAGCTTGCCCTGATTCCAGACTTCCTCTATTGCTCGGCGCGCAAGGGCTTTGTTCTGCTCGGACATGTTCGACTTTCCTTACCCTTCGGATCCGACTTCTGGCATAAAACGCCAAGCGTTCCTGTGTGCCCCTTGCCCGAAGGGCGTGAAGGAGCCGGGGAGCGTCGGTGACATGCACTATAGCAGAAAATGGTTGCGCTCGCGTGCTAATATTTCGCGATCATGCGCCCGCGTCTGCTCTCCGTCGCTGAGGCCGCAGCCGAGCTCAAAGCTTCGGAGGCTTATGTGCGCCGGCTCTTGTTGAGGCAGCGACTGTACGGAATCAAGGTCGGAATCGTGTGGGCGATTCTTCCCGCCGACCTGGAAGCCTTCAGGCGCACGCGCCGCCCCCCTGGCCGGCCGCGCAAGGCTGTGACAAGTGCCGTTGACAGAGCGTCGACCACACGCATGGCCCTGGAGCGGAAGGGTGCGGGGACCAATCGACTGCTCAGGAAGCGACGACGCAAGCCTTAGAAAACCGAGACCGCCGCGACGCGGATTCCGGGTAGCCAGGCTACGCAAAAAAGATGCGTTGGCAGAACCGTTTGGATTGGAGTACTGTCAGTAGTGGCCCCGAGGGACACGTTCAACGGAGTCGGAGTTGGCCGCAAGGCACGTTCCGAAACCGGAGAGGCGATCCGTTGGGGTCACTTTTTTTGCCTCCCCACTAATCGGCGATTGCCAGCAGGCGAGGCGCTGGCCGGATCAACGTTCCCTCAGCGACCAGCTCGTCGACGACGCCACGAGGGATTGGCCAGCTGAACCAGCGCGCCAGGTCGTCCTCCGGCGCAAGGACCGCCGCTCGCATCGCGGCAACGACCAGCTCGTGGAACGGCCGTGGCGCCGCCGTCGGTTCGGGAAAAACTTGATCCCAGCGGCGCAACGGCGCGAAATACCAGCTCGAATCGTCCTCGAACACCAGCCCGTGACCGACGACCGCCCCTGATCGCTGCAATCGATCGCGAACGCTCTTGAGTCTTTTGCGATCCCAGCCGAGCTCCACCTCGAGGTCGTCGAGTGTCGATTCGCCATGCCTCGAAAGATGCGCCAGAAAGCGAGCATCGTCGCCGGAAGCGTCGGCGATCGACTTCCTGACGAGAGGATCGAACACGCGCGCCGTTTCGACCGAGAGGTAAAGCGATTTCCCCCGATGGAGCTTTGTCAACACCAGCCCGGGTTTCTGGGTCAGCTGAAAAGACCAGATCCATTTCGTCCGAGGCCACAGGTCGAACCCTCGGCCGCCGGCCCGCGCGGGCTCCTCGTGGCACGCGCCGAACAGGCTCGGCAAAGCCGAATCCGGCATGCGCGTGAGGAGCCCTCGGTCTGCGAGAAAGCCGGCAGCCTCGTCCACGGTCTTGAGGGCGCGGCCCGGGATGAGGCGGCACTCACGATTGCGCCGTGCCTGGTAGGCGGCCAGGAGCGACCGCGTCATCGCCCAGGCATGAGAACGGCCTAGAGTCGCCCGTTCAACGCGGCAAAGCCTTCGGCGTCGACTCGACCTTGAACACGCGCTTGATACGCGAGCTGTTCGCGGCGAACGGACCCGTTCCGGGCTCATGGAACATCACCCGAATATCACCCGCCGTCGTGTCTTCCGAAAGCGCGGTGCGAAAGTCACGGTTCACCTGCGAGAGATGCGTCACCAGACGTGTCCGCAGCTCCTCGCGAACGCTCGCTTCGTCGAGCGGCCGCAACGCCTCGAGGTGCACGCACGGTCGCTCCTCGTGCGCGTGACCCGTCGCCATCATCTCCACGCAGAACGCGCCGAACCTTTCGTGGTCGGCGGCCGACTGAAAGATCGCGCTCTCGACGTCCCCCGGATAGATGTTGGCGCCCATGTAGCTGACCGTCGAGTCGGAGCGCCCAAACAGATACAGGAAGGGCATGCGCCACCGTGGCTGTCCCTCGAGAACGCGCCGGCTCTCGTCCAACAGTCCGGCCCCCGCGAGCTTCTTCATCGCCCCCTCATACGTGATCGTGCCGCCCGCGTCGTGCAGGTTGTAGCGGATGCGAGGCGATAGCGCCTTTTCCCGATTGACTGTGATGATGAGCTCGCCGGCGTCGTTGGTCTCGATGTTGTAGTCGACCGGGTTGTACTGGAAGAGCATCGGGAACCGGTCCTCGGACCCGAAAAGAGCGCGGCGCAACGAGCTGTCCGACGCAGCCTTGCGGCGTATCCAGACCGTCAGCGGCAGCTCGGCCCCGATGCCCATGTCCACGTCGCTCGCGCCATACGCGGAGTAGACGGGCTGGAAGCAGCGTTCGATGTAGTCGCGCATCTCCTCACTTATTGCCTCACCGCCGACCAGAGCACCGATCCGGTACTTCTCCCAGTCCACGCCCCTGGCGCTCCCGGCGTCGATCACGTGCTTGAGGAACGGTGGATAGCCGCAGATCAGATAGCGATAGCTCGGGCCGAAGAACTCGAGCGTGTCGATGATCTTGTCGAGGTCCGGCCCCGTCGACTTCACCATCGCGACGCGCCGCAGTGCCTCCGCCACGTTGACTCCGGTCGCCCAGGCGCCCATCGAGAACGCGTTGATCACGACCAGGTCTTCGCCGAACAGGTACCGGATGAACTGGCTCATCTCGAGGTGCATGTTGTGCAGCTCGCGCTGTGGCCGTACCCAGTTGTACGGCCTGCCTGACGAACCGCTCGACTCATCGATCTGGGTGAAACGAAGCGGAATGTGACCTCCGCGGCAGCGTGCCTCGGTCGTATAGGGCTTGATGTAGTTGTCCTTGTCCATGACCGGCAGGAGCTTGAAGCGCCGAGGGATCTCGAGGCGCCGATCGTCCTGGTAGCCCTGCGCGGACAGGAACTGCTGGTATGCCGGCACGTGTGTCTTCGCCTGCATCGCAGCCCGCCACGAGGCGTAGGGGCTCAGCTGCTCCAGCGGGCGCGAGGAGAGCGTGCTCGTGATCAAGAAAACCGAGTAGCTGCGCAGGAAGATCGGCCGCACGATGTCCAGGCCGAGCAGCGCGGTGCGCGCTCGCCAGTTCAGAAAGCTCATGGAACGAGCACCGTCTCGAGCGGCCGGCGTCCGCTGTCCTCGGCAGGTTTCGAGGTGCGGCCGACGCGAAAGATCGCGACCGGGAGCGGATGGTTGATCCGCCTGGCCAGCTCGGCCTTGGTCGACTGGTCGATGACTATGGACATCGGGTGCGATGCGTAACCGCGCGCCGTGATGACCAGCCACGAGCGCAGCAATCGGCGCCCCGCATCGAGCAAGCTGGCCGGGCTCATGTCGGGCGCGGTCAGGACCGCCATCGCGCCGCTCATGCGCGTGAGGTAGACGTCGCGAAGCGCATACAGATGCGCGAGCCACGTGGGCAGGGTTCCGAGCCGCAGCGCGAGCCTCAGGAACTGCTGGTCGATGACGCCGAGGCGCAGCATGCGGCACGTCATGCCGTCGTCGGCCGTGTCGGTGAACCGGGTCCACTTGCTCAGGTCGAGCGTGAAGTTGCGGTCCTTCCACGCAAGCACGCTGGCGCGGTCGACGAGGTCCGCCATCTCGTCGGTGTCGAAGAACAGGCAACCGAGCTCCGAGAGCTCCGCCTGCAGCTCGCCTGGCAGCTTCACCCGGTCGTATGGCTGCCGGTTGGTCCGCCGCGAGGACAGGTATGCGGCGAGCGGATCGGGACCGGCAGCGCCACCGATCTCGACTTGCCCGATCCGCACGTTGTCCGCTACGACGCCGAACGCCGGCGTAACAGTCAGACCGGAACCAATCTCCGAAGCCCGCAGCCTCATCGACTCGAGCAGCGCTCCGATCGCGAGGTATGCGTCCCGATCGTCGGGGTCGCACAGGAGCTTGTCCTCGTGCCAGTAGAGGAGCTCGAAGGCCCCCGCTCCGACGCGGCGGAATCGCCACGGCTGTGCGTTGTGCGGGCTCGGCGCTCGCAGCCCGGCCTCCAGCACCGCCCGCTCGAGGTCACTCAGCGCGGACAGGGCTTCGACCGGCACGACCTAGGGTCCGACGTACTGGAAGAATCCCAAAGCTCCGTAGCGCCCGGAGTGGTCGTACTTCACGTTGTCGTCGTTCAAACTGAACAGCTTGGTGGCTGTGAGCGCAGCCTCCTTCACGATCAAGCCCTCGGGAAGCACGAGTCGGGGATGGATCGTTTCCCCGGTCACCGGATTGACGATATAGGTCATCTGGACCTCGAGCGCGTCGCCGCCCACGACCTTGGGCAGCCTGGTGTCGCCATCGACCTCGAAGCGGACGAACCGGGGGCCGTGCAGCTCGCTGTACGTGTTGCGGAAGATCGCCCAGGGGCCGCCCGCCTGCCCGTCCAGAAGCGTCGCGAGAGCCTCGCGCTGCGAATCGTTCGCCCGGTCGTCGATGAACGAAACGGCGACGCCGTTACCCTCGTGGATCGCTGCCGGCCAGTTTGCGTACTGGCCGATGATCAGGCCGTCGAGCGTCACGTCACCGAACGAGCCCTTCTCGATCGACCACGTCCAGCCGCCTTCGCATTTGCCGGTCGTGGGTCGCCCGTTCACATTGCAGGGGCAGCCGTAGTCGCAGTTGCAGGCGATCACCACCTGCCCCTTGATCGTCCATTTCAGCGCGGTCGAGGCTGCCATCCACATACTCCACAATCAATCTGACGCGGGCGATCGAATTATGAGGGGACGACGCTGAGCCAACCTGCATCGGCCTTCGCGCTTCTGGAAAGACGGACGACCGTCCTGATGGTCACCGTCCTGCTGGCGCTTGGGGCGGCGGGCTGGCTGATCACGATCCACTATTCCCGAGACATGTCCGGCATGGCGAGCGGCCTCGGCCAGGTCGGCGTCCAGATGCCGGCGACGATGACCGCGCCGCTCTTTCTTGCCATGTGGCTTTCGATGATGGTCGCGATGATGTTCCCGACGGTCGCTCCCGTCGTGCTTGCGCACCGCATGGTCGTCCAGCAGCGAGGCGAAGGCTGGATCCCCACGGCTGCGTTCATGGTCGGGTACCTCGTGGTCTGGACGGCGGTGGGGGTTGTTCCACTCATTGCCTTGCTGGTCTTCGCCCACGTTGCGGCAGGACCGTGGACGGCGTGGGTGGGAGGCGCGGCGCTGATCCTCGCGGGTGTCTACCAGTTCACCCCGTGGAAGGGAACGTGCCTGAAGGCCTGCCGCTCGCCGCTCAGCTTTGTCATCCAGCACGACTTCGGCCAGGGTTGGCGCTCGGCCGTCCGCGCCGGCATCTCGCATGGTGCGTATTGCCTCGGGTGCTGCTGGGCGCTGATGGCGGTGCTCGTGGTTGTCGGCTTGATGAACCTCACGTGGATGGCGGGCATCGCGCTGATATTTCTCGTCGAGAAGAACTGGACCTACGGGCCGTGGGTGCCGCGAGCTGCCGGGACGGTCGTCGCCCTGCTCGGGCTGTTCGTGGTCGCCCGGCCGGAGCTCCTCACGTGGCTCTCGGGAGCGATGGCCTCAGGCGGAACGTGAGGTCTCGAGTGCCGCGCGGTCCCAGCGGCCAAGCTCGGCGGCGGCCTCGTAGGTGCACTGCAGGAAGCTGAGCAGCGTCGCTTCCGGGTCGCTCGAACGGCGGACTGCCTCGTAGGGCAGCAGAAACTCGCCCAGGGTTCGATCGTAGTAGGCCTCCGGCGGATCTACCCGCCAATCGGCAAAGCCGGGAGGCTCGGGGTAGGCGTACGCGTAGAACGACCCCTCGGTGCTGGCGCCGGGCCAGAAACCGCAGCTGCTCACCTCATGGCTGTACGCGAGCTCCATCACCCAGTCGGCGCAATTGGGCGCTCCGCCCGGATGTTTCGGCGCCGTCCGTCCCGAGAATCTCGTCACGGCCATGTCGAAGCCGCCCCAGAAGAAGTGGACGGGGCTCACCTTGCCTTGAAAGCGCGAGCGAAACTGCTTGAGGACGCGGTCGGCGCCGACGAGCTGTTGCCAGAACCGATGCACCGCGTCGGCGTCGTAGGAGCGATGCACGTGGTCCTTCGCAAACGGGATCGCCTCGGGGACTTCCACCGGCCGAGGAAGCATCGTGACCGTGATCCCGAGCTCGCGCAGGGAAAGCATGGTCAGCGTGTAGAAATCCGCGACCGACTGCGGCTTCAGTCGCACCTCGCGGGTCTCGCCGCGGGTGGTCCTCATCAAGAGGACGTGGTCGATGAAGTCAAACTCCATCTCCAGGCCTCTGTCGCCGGCATGCATCAAGGATGTGGTCAGGCCCCGCGCGGAGACATAAAGCGGGACCTGCCACCAGTGGTTGACCATGGGCTCGAGGGCGAGGCGCACCTTGCCGACGATCTGCGTCCACATGTGCACGGTGACGCGCGTCGTGTCCCACGAGCCCAGCGTCAGCTCCGGCCACTCGGCCTCGACCCGCAGCGACATGTAACCGAGCGTAGAACATCGACATGCGCGAAGAAGTTCGAGATGGCGCTCTAGAAAAAGACGACCGCCTCGTAGATCGGACCGCGCGTGAACCAGTCGCCCGAGAACGTCACGTGCATCGCGTTCTGTTCCCACGGATCGTTGACCCAGTAGTCCGAGTCGCCCTCGAGCCCGGTCAGGGTGACGAAGTGCGTCGTCCCGCTGGGCAGGTTCATCCCCACGACCACCGGGTGGCCCGCCGCTACCTGGGCGCGGATCCACGCCGCATCGGGGTTGTCGACGATGCTCGTCGTGTGACCGGGCACGCGCAGTGCGGAGTTGAAGATCGCACCGCTGCCGTTGAACCACTCGGTATGCGCCGCGATCGTCCCCGGCGTCACCGCGTGGAAGCCGAAGTGTGAGAAGACCATCGCCAGGTCCGACAGGAGACAGCCGATCTGCCACACGGGGTAGGTGGCCGCGCCGACGTCCGCCGACGCCCAGCGCCCGTCGCGCTGGTTGAAGTAGCTGCCCCAGGCGTCGGACAGGGGCTGCGCCTCGAGGATGGTGCGCTCCGTGCTTCCAGCTCCGCTGCCTGCGCCCGCGAGCCCGCGCGCTATGTCCCAGCCGGGCCACGTCTTGCTCGGAGCGACTGACGGCGCGCTGCCCCATGTGTGGACGTCGCCGTGGCGATCCAGCACCCAGCCGCCTGGTTCGCCCGCCGGGGCCGCAGTCCAGGCAACGATCGAGTCGGCCATGTCCTGGCCCGGCCATGTCGCCGCCGGCGCGACCGCCGGAGCGCCTCCGAACGGATGGATGCCGCCTGAGTAGTCGAGCGTGTACCCGTCGACGAAGAGGCCGTTGGAGCCCTTGATGAGGACGATGCCGCGCGCGACGTCGGTCGGCCAGTGAGCCGCCCCGACCACCGGTCTCGCGCCGCCAAAGGGATGCACGCCGCCGAAGCCGTCGAGCGTGTAACCCGTCACCGCGCCCGGCATGCTGTCCGGCGTGAGGACGATGCCGCGTGCGATGCCCTGGCTCGGCCAGAACGCGTTTCCGGTGACCGCCGGCGCGCCGCCGAACGGGTGGATGGCCCCGTCGGCGTCGAGCAGGTAACCCGCGGGCCTCGCGGTCGACGACCATGGAGCCATGACGATCTCGCGCGCGCCGATCCAGTGCGGCCAGTAGACGTGGCTGTCGACGCTGGGCGCCGAGCCGACGGGATGAAGCTGTCCCCAGCCGTCCATCACGTATCCGCCAGTTCCGTCTGGAAACAGCGCGAGGCCGAAGGCGATGTCTCTGGTCGGCCACGCCGCGCTAGTCGACAGCGCGGGCGCCTTGCCGACAGGATGGACACCGCCCCAACCGTCGAGCACGTAGAGGTGATCCTTGTTGTCGAGCGGCGGAGCTCCGACGCGCAGCCCCGTCAAGACGGAATTGGTCACCTTAATGCCGGTGTTGAGAAGGAGAAAGACGCTCGATCCGATGATCACAAGACCGGCGATGGAACTGACAACCGGGATGAGCACGCGCCGGCGCATGGCGCGGGGATCGTAACGGAATGACCGCGTTTTCGCGTGAGGTGTTGGAGGCGGCGGGCAAGGAGCGCGAGGTCACGCTGACGACGCGCGGTCGCAACAGCGGCAAACCTCGCCGGGTCACCGTCTGGATCTCGACGGACGGCAAGCGCCTGTTCATCCGCTCAGGGGCGGGCATGAAACGCGACTGGCCGCAGAACCTGGTCGCGCGCGGCGAGGGAGAGCTTCACGTTGGCAGCCTCGAGGTGAAGGTGCGGCCGCGGCACATCACACAACCGAGCGAAGCCCGCGCCGTGTCCGAGCTTCACCGCGCCAAGTACGGCTCCTACGTCAAGCCGTCGCGACCTTCCGAGCCGCTGACCACGGGCGAGCAGGCGACGTTCGAGCTTCTCCCCGCCGATTGACCGGGCGCGCGCCGGTCTCCTTCTCGTTCTTCGTCTTCGGCGTCACCGTCGGCGGCCTGATCCCAAGAATCCCCGCCTTGAAAGACCACCTGCGCCTGACCGACGGCCAGGTCGGCATCGCGCTGGTCGGCGTCTCCCTTGGTGGAATCGTCGGATCGCTGCTGTCGCGGCTCCTCATCCGCCATCACGCAGCGTTGGGCGTGCGAGCGGGAATTCTCGTCCTGTGCGTCGCGGGCGTGGGACCGGCGGTGGCCGGGTCGCTTGGTGCCCTCGTGGGCACGCTATTCGTCGTCGGTTTCCTCTGGGGCTTTGTCGACGTGCTCGAGAACGGATTCGGCGCCCGGTTGGAGCATTCGTACCAGCGGCCGCTGATCAACGGCCTGCATGGTTTCTGGAGCCTGGGCGCGTTTGTCGGTTCGCTGATCGCCGGCGGCGCCGCCCTCGTGGGATTGTCACCGCTCATCCAGTTCATGGCGACGGGTGTCGTGATCGCGGCGACATCTCTCTGGGTACTTCGCGGTCTCGGCGTACTGACCGCCGTGTCGGAGACCTCACCCGCGTTTGGCGCGGTCGCTCTGACGTCGACGCTGGCCGCGCTGGCCGGGATCAGCTTTGCCGGCGTCATCGCCGAAGGCGGCACTTCGGACTGGAGCGCGCTTTTCTTGCGCGAGCTGAGCCACGCCAGTCCAGGGATCGCCGCCGCCGGCTTCTCAGGCTTCTCGATTGCGGCGATGCTTGTGCGCTTCAGGGCCGACCTCCTGACCGCGCGGACCGGCGCTCAGACAGTAGTGAGGCTCGGCGCGATCCTGGCCGCCGCCGGCCTGCTGCTCGCGATCGCTGTGCCGGCGGTGCCTGTGGCGATCATCGGTTTCACGATCGTGGGCATCGGCACAGCCGTCCTGCTGCCGCTGACGTTCGCGGCCGGCGCCAACCTCTCGCGCAGTGGGGGCGCACTCGCGATCGTGATGGCCTCCACCTACGCGGGCACTGTCGCAGGACCTCCGCTGATCGGCGCGGCAGCAGACCACGTCGGTCTGCGCTTTGCGATGTTCATCCCGCTGGTCGCCGCGCTCGCCGTCTTCGCGTTCAGTGGAGCCGTGGGCTTCCCCGGCGCAGGGGAAGCCCGTCGGAAGGGTTAGTGGCCCGTTAGAGCGAAGCAGGCGACGTCGTACTGGGATACGGCCGCGCTGCTGTTGGCGTGCTGGGAACTTGCGGTGTTCAGGTTTCCCGCGTAAACGTTGCCGGCCTGGCCGCTCGAGTTGAACGGCGAACCCGCCGCGCTCGCAGCCTTTCCTGGAAACGCAGTCACGCCGGGCGTGCAGCTGTTGCCGGCATTCGACCCGTGCTGTCCGGTGGTCGGAGTCACGATCGCGGCGGCGGAGATACCCGTCGCGAGCGTCAGCACTACTCCGCACGCAGCCGCCGACACGAGATTGCGAAACATTCGTGGCATAGATTCCTCCAGTGAGTGGATTCCCCTCCCTGGAAATCAGTTACGGAGGTGGGTTACAGGTTCCCGCCGAACCCGCACATGAAGCGAATGACAGCCTCGATGCCGCGGTGGTAGTTGTCGATCACGAAGTGCTCATTGGGTGAGTGGATGGCCGAGTCGGCCTGAGCGACGCCGCTGATCACGACCGGAGCCCCCACTGACTCTTGAAAGTCGACCGCCACCGGGATCGAGCCGCCGACACGGATCAGCGCCGTGTCCATGCCGAAAGCGACCCTGTAGGCCTCGCGAAGGGCGCTAGCGGCGGGGTTGTCGACGCCGCACGTGACCGGTGGCGCGCTGCTCAGCTTCACGACCTTGATCACGACACCAGGAGTGGAAAGGCCGGCCACGTATTTCTGGAGCGAGGCGAAGATCGCATCGGGGTCCTGGTCGGGCACCAGTCGCATGCTCAACTTCGCGAACGCGTGGGCTGGGATCACCGTCTTCTGACCTTCGGCCACGAAGCCGCCGAGAATTCCGTTGGCGTCGAGCGTAGGGCGGCTGCCGGCGCGCTCGAGTGCGAGGAAACCCTCCTCGCCCTCGAGCGCTTTGGCTCCCGTCATGCGCTTGATGTTCTCGGCGTAGCGCGTGTCGATCTTGCGCCAGGCAGCGAGCTCCTCTTCGCTCGGCGGCCGGACCGCGTCGTAGAAACCAGGGATCTTGATCTTGCCGTCGCGGCCCTTGAGCTCTGCGATGACGTGAGCGAGCGTGTTGATCGGATTCGGCGCGACGCCGCCGAAGGTGCCGGAATGCAGGTCGATCGCCGGCCCGCGCGCGTGCAGCTCGACGTAGAGGAGTCCGCGCAGCGTGGTGGCAAGCGTGGGATTGCCCTCCTCGTCCATGCCGCTGTCCCACACGAGGACCGCATCGGTCTCGAGCTTTGAGCCGTGCGAGCGCAGGTAGTCAGGCAGCGACCGCCCAGATATCTCCTCCTCGCCTTCGATAAGGAAGCGAAGGTTGAGGGGCGGACCGCCCGATGCGAAGAGGTGCTCGACCGCCTTCACGGTCACCATGTGATTGCCCTTGTTGTCTGCCGCACCGCGTGCCCAGACCTCGCCGTCGTGCACCACCGGCTCGAAGGGGGGCGATTTCCACTCGTCAAGAGGGTCGACCGGCTGCACGTCGTAGTGCCCGTAGACGGTCAGGTGCGGTTTGCCCGGCCGGCCCTGCCAGTCGGCGACGATCACGGGCAGCCCATCCTTCGTCACGTTCACGACCTCGACCTTGAATCCCAAGGATTCGAAACGTGCAGCAAGCCATCGCGCGCAGCGCAGGCAGTCCGCCCGGTGTTCGTGAAGCGAGCTGATCGACGGGATGCGCAGCTCCTCGATGAGGTCCTCGAGGTCCTGCTTGCGGCGCGACTGCGCAAGCGCCACGGCCGCGTCCATCAACGATTGCGTCGTCGCCAAGCGTCAGCCGCGCGCGCGCCGGATCTGCGCTGCGTGGTCGTCGGCGTGCGACACGTAGACGTTCAGCCAGTCCTCGGCGGTGTATGTGCCTCGCTCCGTGTGTTTCCCGACGCGGCGCCAGTCGTCTTCGGTCATACGATCGAGCAGCTGCGAGTTGGTTTCGCGTGACCAGCGAAATGCTTCGAGCGAGGGTTCGATGGGACGGTCGGCCGCAAGTGGGGCGAAGGCTTTCTCGTCGTAACCGAGGATCGTCGGCGATTGCAGTGCGAGAAGCCGGCGGAGGCGCGTGGCCCCTTCCATCTCGCTGTCCGCGAGGTGATGAACGACCTGGCGCGGGGTCCAGCCGTCCTCGGCGGAGCGGTCGAGCTCGTCATCGCTGATGCCCTCGAGCGCCTGGGCGACCGCGCGGTAGCCGTCGCGGTACTTGTCGATCAGCCGCTCCCGCTCCTTCGCGTCCACTCCAAGATCGTAGTGTCTTAGGGATGGGCGTTTTGGAGGCGACTGACCGCGCGCGGATTGAACGCCTCCTGTCGGTGTCGCGCTCGACCCGACCGCTGCCGGCGAGCGATGGCAGCGTCTACTTCGCCTCCAACCGTGGAGGTCACGCGCAGGTCTACAGGCAGACGGCGCCGGGTGCTGAATCGGCCCGCCTGGTCGAGAGCGAGACCCGCATGATCCCGCACGCCCACACGCCATTCGGGCTGCTGGTGCGCGAGGACCTCGGCGGCAATGAGGTGTGGCAGCTCGGCATGGTCGATGGAGGTTCGCACCGCTCGCTCACGCACGATCCCGCGGCGATCCATCAATCGGTGACGATGCACCCCGACGGCCTTCGGGCGGGACTCGGCTGGAATCCTGGCGGCCAGGCCGACATGGTCCTGGGAGAGATCGACCTCGCGACCGGAGCGCTGACCCAGTGGACCGAGCCTGGCGGGTACTGGCTGTGGGGAGCGTGGAGCCCGGATGGGACGCGCGCAATGGTCGTGAAGAGCATGGGCATGCCGACCAAGGGCTACATCCTCGAGCGCGATGGCGCGATGACCCGATTGCTTCCAGATTCGCTGCGCGTGCTGCCGGTCGAGTGGATCGACGCGGGCATCCTCGTAGTGACCGACGGCGGGCGCGACTTCTTCGGGCTCGCGCTCATCGATCCGGGGCAGCCGGCAGCGGTGGCGCGCTGGCTCTTCGACGAAGACCACGACGTCGAAGGCGTGGTCGTCGACCCGGCGCGCAAGCGGGCGGCGCTCGTCGTCAACGAGGGCGTCTACGACTCGATCCGTGTCATCGACCTCGCCGGCGGGCGCGAGCTGGAGCGCATGGCACTGCCGCCGGGGACGGTCGTGTCCGATCACTCGGGCGACGTCGACTACCACCTCACCTGGAGCCCGGACGCGGCAAGCCTCTTCGTCAGCTGGGAGCGGCCGACCCAGCCCGCTGAGATCTACGAGCTTCCGGCCGGGACGCGCTGGACGCTGACCGGCGAGGTACCTGGAGGTCTGGTCGAGCCGCGGGAGACGTCATACACGAGCTTTGACGGGCTCGAGGTCCCGGCCCTGTACTACCGCATCGACGACTCGTCGCGGCCGGCGGTGGTCAACTTCCACGGCGGACCAGAGGGCCAGTGGCGCGGCACCTTCGTCCCCCAGGTGCACCTGCTGAACGCTATCGGGATCGACGTCTTCCTGCCCAACGTCCGTGGGTCGACCGGATATGGGCTGCGCTACCAGGGCCTCGACGACAAGACGCTGCGTTGGAATTCGGTCAAGGACGGGACCGAGGCCGCGCGCTACCTCAAGCGGTCAGGCCTGGCGACGCACACGGGGGCGATGGGCGGCTCCTATGGCGGCTTCATGACGCTGGGTGTGCTGGTAGAGGACCCCGGCCTGTGGGACGCCGCGGTCGACATCGTGGGCATCGCCGACTGGCACTCGTTCTTCCGCAACATGCCGCTGTGGCGTGGCGTGCTGCGGATGAGCGAGTACGGCAACCCCGACGGAGCGGAGAAGGACTTCCTGACCGAGATCAGTCCTCTGCATCGCGCCGGCTCGATCCGGGCGCCGCTGCTGGTGATCCACGGCCGGAACGACCCGCGCGTGCCCGTGGGGGAGAGCATCCAGATCGCGCAGGCGGTGCCGGGCTCGGAGCTGCTGATCTTCGAGGACGAGGGCCACGGGGTGGTGAAGCTGGCCAACCAGGTGACGGCGAACAGCCGGATCCTGGAGTTCCTGGGTTCCCGCCTCAGATAGGCAATCGACCGCCGCGGGACCTCAGGCGGCGACGGGTCAAGTCGATTGGTTATATGACTGCCCTTCGGCGTTGTGCTTGTTCACGAAGGACGCCGGGGCCGAGCTCCATTCCGGCACAGGGTCCCAGCGAGCTGGGTGGGGGCGTCCTTCGTCGTCCTTGCACCAGCGGTCAAGAATCAGCCGGTCTTACTGACCAAAAAATTTTCCGCTGGAGCCGCCGACAGGAATCGAACCCGTAACCTGCTGTTTACAAAACAGCTGCTCTGCCAATTGAGCTACGGCGGCAATTTGTAAACGAGCGTACCGGAGAGCCTTAAGGACGCCGTCGAACTCCTAGTGGAAATCGCCCCCGGCCGTCGCTAGTATCTCTGAACCTCCGCACCGAATCCGCGGGTGGTGTGCCGTCCGTCTTTGTTCAAGGGGTGGGAATGACCTATCGAAGACTTGGCCTATCCGCATCCGTAATCGTGACGGCCATCGCGGCCGTGGTGATCCAGTCGACCGCCGGCATAGCCGACCTCAACCCACAGCCGGTCGACAACTCGCGCAACGTGCTCAACGCTCCGTCGCCCGACGGCTCGGCGCAGTTCGGTACCGGCGCGACTGTCAGGCCGGGAACCGCGTTCTGTACGAGTTCCGCCTCGAGCGCGGCCAACGTCAACACCGACTGCGCCCAGTCGACCGTTGGGCCGCACAACGAGACGTCGATCGCGATCAACCCGACCGACGCTAGCAACATCATCGGCGGCGCTAACGACTACCAGCTGAGCCTGAACGCCGACGGCAAGGTGGGCGAGACGATCCAGTCGCAGGCCCACGTGTCGACCGACGGTGGCATGTCCTGGGCCAACTACCCGGTGCTTGCGGACAACTCGTACCAGGCGACCGGTGACCCCGCGCTAGCGTTCGACGCGGACGGAACGGCTTACTACGCCACCCTGGGCTTCCGGTTCATCTCGTTCAAGAGTGCGCAGAACCCCGACGTTCTCGTGTCACACTCCACCGACAAAGGCAAGACCTGGAGCGTCGTTCGCGTCGCCTCGGGCAGCGGTATCGAGACCGGCGTGGGCGACCTGCTCGACAAGGAGTACGTCGCGGCTTGGGGCCACGGAAACGCCATCGTTACCTACGGCGACTTCATGCTTGGCCAGAAGGGCAACACGATCCGAGCGGATACGTTCGCCCAGGTGACGCACGACGGCGGAAACACCTGGAGCGAACGCCAGCTCCTGTCCGGCGGTCTCAATGACCAGGCGTTTGTGGCGACGCCGGTGGTCGTGAAGAACGGGAGCGGCGTGAACATCTATGTCTCGTTCCTCAACACCACCGACCTGACAACCGGACGCGACGACTACGAGGTCGACAGGGTCGACCCCGCGACAGGCGCGGTGACCCAAGGGCCCGTGAAGGTCGCGACCACCATCGATGGCAACACCGACTCGCCGTTTGCGCTTGGCCGCGCGACCTACCAGGACAGCGTCTTCCGGAGCTGGGCCGCCGGCAACATCGCAGCCGACCCGACCAACCCGCAACACTTGGCGGTGGTCTGGTCTGACTGGACACACACCACACCACCATCGCCTTTCAACACCGATCCCTACCACTGGAAGACGGATGCGGACGTCAGGTTCAGCGAATCAACCAACGGCGGCAAGAACTGGTCCGCCCCGACGGACGTAGCGCTACCGGGTGACCAGTTCCAGCCGTGGAGCGTGTTCGACACGAACGGCAACCTGAGAATCGGCTTCTTCGACCGTTCGTACGACGGCACGAACAACCACATGTACGGGTACACGGTTGCGACAAAGACCGGTTCGACCATCACGTTCCACCAGGTCACGACTAAGCTTTCCGACCCGACCACGGGCGACCGCTGGTTCAGCCGCATTCTGTTCAATGCGAAGTTTCCTCGAGCCACGGAATTCCTTGGCGACTACAGCAACATCGCCGCGACGGCAGACGGTCATGTGGTCGCTTACTGGACCGACATGCGGAACGACGTGACTTTTCAAGGCTTGACCCTCAAGGGAGAGGACGCCTACTTCGGCCGAGCGGCCTGATCCCCGACCCGTCAATCGAGAGGCCCGGTCGCCCGGGCCTCTCCTTTTTTGCCCATGCCGCCCCCACCACATTGCCTAATGGCGCAACCATCCGGGCGCGACTAACATTTTTGAACTCGCCCTTGAACCGCGAGGCGGTGTGTCGTTGGGGTAGTTGAAAGAGGGGGCGCACATGGGTCACCGCCGATTCCTTCCGCACATCTCACGCTGGCGCCTGGCGCTGTCGGGCGCAGTCGGCTTGAGCCTCGTCGCCGCCATGAACGGGGCCGCCGCCATCGGTGACGACGCCGGGACGAGCACCGCCCGTTTCGCCAGGATCGACCCCTCGCTTTTCGACTCCTCGGGCCAGCACCTCACCTTCGTGCCGGCCTCCCTCAGCGACCAACCCGTCGACGCCGTCCTCGAACTGGGCGCTGCGCCTGTCGCGGTCCAGGACGCCCAGGCAAAGGGCGAGGGACGCAAGCTCAGCGACTCTGACAAGCAGGCGATCCGGCAGCAGCTGGCCGACCAGCAGGCCAGTCTCCACGGGCCGCTGGCCGCGGCGGGCGCGACCGTGATCGGCGAGATGCAGGACGCGTACAACGGCATCCACGTGACCGTCGAGCAGCGCAACCTTCCGCAGCTCGCCAGCCTGCCGGGCGTCGTTGCCGTCCATGGCGTGCAGTCGTTCACGCCGGACAACACCAACGCGATTCCGTTCATCAACGCCGACACCGAGTGGCAGAGCTCGGGCTTCACCGGCCAGGGCGTCAAGATCGCATCGATCGACACGGGCATCGACTACACCCACGCCGACTTCGGCGGCCCCGGAACCGTCACGGCGTGGAATGCGGCCAAGGCCAGCAGCACGCTGCCCGCTGACCCGACGCTGTTCGGTTTGGGCGCGCCCAAGGTCAAGGGCGGCTTCGACTTCGTGGGCGACGCCTACGACGCGCGCAATCCTCAGTCCAAGCCGATGCCAGACACGAACCCGCTCGACTGCAACGGCCACGGCTCGCACACGGCGGGCTCCGCGGCGGGATTCGGCGTCCTCAGCACGGGCAAGACCTACACCGGTCCATACAACGGCACGACGATTGCCTCCAATACATGGAACGTTGGACCCGGCGTTGCACCGCAGGCTTCCATTTACGCCTACCGAGTGTTCGGATGCGCCGGCTCGAGCAACGTCGTCGACCTCGCGATCAACAAGGCAGTGGCTGACGGCGTCGATGTGATCAGCATGTCGCTCGGATCACCGCTCGGCGGTTTCACCGACCCGACGTCGGTCGCGTCCCAGAACGCCTTCATCGACGGGATCACCGTGGTCGCGTCCGCCGGCAACAACGGCCCTGGCGCGTACGTGGTCGGCTCGCCGAGCACGGCTAATGGCGTCCTCTCGGTCGCGGCGATTGACGGCAGCGTGCCGCAGTATCCGGGTGCAACTCTGACGTTTTCCAAGACCGGCGCGTCGATCGCAACGATCGACGCCAACGGCGCGGCGCTTCCGAGCGGGGCGTTTCCGCTCAAGGTTCTGACCAACCCTGACGGCACGATCTCGTTCGGCTGCGACAAGACTCAGTACGCCGGCACGGCGGGAATGGTCGTGGTAACCGCGCGCGGAATCTGCGCCCGTGTGGCGCGTGCCGTTTTCGGCGACGAAGCCGGCGATGCGGCGGTGGTGATGGTCAACAGCGCGGACACGTTCCCGCCGTTTGAGGGCCAGATCACCTCGAACCCGGACACCGGCGAGCAGCACACCGTCACCATCCCCTTCCTCGGCGCGAAGAAGAGCGATGGAGCGGCTTTGCTGGCCGCAAACGGGGGCACGGTGACACTCGCCTCGACCACCGTTCCCAACTCGAACTACAAGCTGGCCGCCAACTTCAGCTCCGGCGGCCCTCGCGACCCGGACTCGGCGCCCAAGCCTGATGTCATGGCGCCTGGCGTCAGCGTGGCGTCCGTCGGGATGGGCACCGGCGGAAAGGCCGCTGTCATGTCCGGAACCTCGATGGCCTGCCCGCTTACCGCCGGCATCGCCGCGCTCGTCAAGGAGGCGCACCCGACGTGGCACGGCGATCAGATCAAGGCCGCGATCATGAACACGGCCGACCCATCCAAGAACACTGGCTACAACGTGCGAATCGCCGGCACCGGCGTGGTCCAGGCGCAGCACGCGGTCAAAGCTTCGGTGCTCGCCACGACCTCTGACTCGCTCGACTCGCTCGCGTTTGGATACGTGGCCGGAGCGGGCGCGTACAACGCGACGGAGTCCTTCACCTTGACGAACTACGGCACGGCGGACGCTAGCTACAGCTTGTCGGTCGCCAAGAACGGATCCCGAGGCGAAAGCATCGCCGTGGTGCCGGCGTCCGTGACCGTGGCGGCAGGCTCGAAAGCGACAGTCAACGTGATGCTGTCGATGTCCGCGGCCGCCTTTGCCGCGCTGCCGAGCGACGACACCTTCTTTGGACTCGGTCCAGGCAATGTCATAACGGTCCGCGGCAACATCGTCGCCACGCCTGCCGCGGGCGACCCGACCATTCGGGTGCCTTACATGTTTGTCCCGCGCGGTCTCTCGAACGTCACAGCAGTAGCTCCAGCGGCTTTCACAAACACCGCGACGACAGGCACTCCGGGGCACACCATCACGAGCACGCTCCCGCTGCAGAACAACGGCATCCACGGCGGCCTTGCGGACCTCTACGCGTGGGGCATACACAAGGCAAGCGACCGCGGCGGCTCGGCGATCGACATCCGCGACGTAGGCCTTCAGGTACAGGAGCCGACGTCTAAGAATGGCATCGCTAAAGGTGACCGTGGACTCGTGTTCCTGATCAACACTTACGGTCGGGCCACCAACCAGGTCATCAGCGAGTTCGACGTGGTCATCTCCGTCAACGGCGACTCGTCTCCCGACTTCGTTGTTTTCGGATTCGACCTCGGGCAGGTGCTCGGAGGCTCGTTCAACGGGCAATATGCGTCGTTTACGGTCAACGCGCACACGAACGCCATCGTCGACGCATTCTTCGCGGACGCACCCATGAACGGATCGACCATCGAGCTGCCGGCCCTGGCCAGCGACCTCGGCCTGTCAGCGAAGAGCGCCGGCATCGGTCCGGTCAAGAAGCAGGGCATCACCTACCACGTCAACGCGTTCGCTTTGAAGAACAGTGGCTTCGATGCCACCGGCTCGACGACCATCAACCCGTTCAGCCCATCTGTCTCGAGCGGCCAAGGCCCGATGGCAATCCCTTCAGGCGGGTCGGCCAGTATGAGCCTGACCGTCGACACCGACCAGCAGTTTGCGCAGCCGGCGCTCGGCTGGCTCGTGGCCTCGGTGGACAACGCCAACGGCGCTCCGCAGGCGCTCGAGGTGCCGGCTCCGAGCTGAGAACAAGTCCGAACGGAAGCCTGAGAGGCCCGGGCGACCGGGCCTCTCTTTATTCTTGGCGCTCGATGGTCGAGCCGAAAGACGTCGTGATCGCAATCCTCGGGGCGTCCGCTGCGCTCGGGGGGTTCGTCCTCGTGTTCCTCGGAATCGTGATCACCTCCAAGGAGTCGTACGGCGGCGCGACCGGGGACGAGGTGATCCGTCCTTACCGACTCAGCGGGACGGCGCTTCTCGGCGCTTTTGCTCTGTGCCTGATCACGGTCGCCCTGAGCCTGCTATGGCTCATCAACGGCGGAACGTTGGGGCTCTACGACGCGAGCATCGCGCTCTTCGCCATCGAGCTCGTCGCTGTTTTCGGGGCCGCGCTGTGGTCGACGCGGATGGTGCTGTGGCGCTGACCCAGAAGAAGCTGCAGGACCTCAAGGACGCGAGCCTCGCCGGTCTCCTGGACGCCGACGCGACCGCCTGGAAGGAGAAGGCAAAGCACGCGTACATTGCGACCCACGGCTTCATCAAGGAGATCCGGCCCGATGACGTCATCCCGCTTCTCGTCGCGGAGCTCGAGGTGACGCCGGAGTTCCGAAACTACCTTGCCCGCAAGAAGCTCAAGCAGAAATACTGGTCGGAGTGGTTCGCGGAGCTGATCATCGACCGGTTCTGGTCAGAATTGAGGAGAGGATGAGCGCACAACGCACAGACGCCCGGCAGCTCGCCAAGCAGTTCATCGACGCCTCCATCGACGGTCGCCCCAAGCAGCCGAGCAAGGCCGCCTACGCGCGCGGTGTGAAGCTGGCCCACCAGGCGATGGAGCAACTGCTGCAGTTGAAGGACGCCGGGCGCCGCCGCAGCTGATCAGAGATTTGATCTGACGGCGGCGGCGGCCTCGGCAAGCACCCTCAGCTTGCCGAACGCCGTGTCTCGGGGCAGGTACTTCATCCCGCAATCGGGCGCCAGGATCAGGCGCTCGGCGTCGACGTAGCGAAGCGCGTTGTTGATCCGGTTGACCACGAGCTCCACCGATTCGACCGCGCTCTCGTCGGCCAGGTCGATCACGCCGACGATCAAAGTCTTCTCGCCGAGTGACCTCAGAACGCCAAGGTCGACGTTCTGCTGCGCCGACTCCATCGAGATCTGGTCCGCGGTCGTGTCCGCGAGCGGTTCGAGAAACGGATAGCCCTTGGGGCGGTTGTGCACGATGTGCGCGTAGCCGAAGCACGTGTGCAGGACTGTCGTGCCTTCGATGCCCTGAAGGGCGCGGTTGATGGCCTTCAACGCGAATTTTTCCGCTTTCTCGGCGCGCGCCTGCAGGTAAGGCTCGTCCAGCTGCACGATCTCGGCGCCGGCGGCGAACAGGTCGCGCACCTCTTCGTTGACCGCGGCGGCCAGCGCCATCGCGAGCTCCTCTTCGTCCTTGTAGTAGTCGTCCTGAGCCTGCTGCGACATCGTGAACGGACCGGGCAGCGTCGCCTTGATGGTCCGGTCGGTGCTGGCGCGCAGGAACTCGACGTCGCGCTTCTCGACCGGGCGCGTGCGCCGGATCCTCCCGACGACGCGCGGCACGGGGTTGGGATGCCCTGTGCGATCGAGAGCAGTGCCGGGGTTGTCGAGGTCCATGCCCTCCAGCGCGGTGGCGAAGCGGTTGGAGTAGCTCTCGCGGCGGATCTCGCCGTCGCTGACGATGTCGATCCCCGCGCGCTCCATGTCGCGGATCGCGACGAGCGTCGCGTCGTCCTGGGCCTGCTCGAGCAGGTCGGGCGCAACGCGCCAGATCTCGAGCGCGCGGGTACGAGGTGGAAGTCGGCTGCCCAGCATCTGGCGGTCGACGAGCCAGTCAGGTTGTGGATAGCTCCCCACGACGGTCGTCGGTAGGACGTGCACTCCCGCAAGGTTAATCTGGACACCTTCCATGGAGAACCGCCTGCCCGGCGACACGTGCGACAAGGACTGGATCTGGGAGCGAGAGGTCGAGACCGCGCCGTGGGAGGAGATCCGCCGGCTGTCGGTGGGCGCGTGGGAGCGCCAGTACCGGCGCCTGCGCGAGAGCTCAGGGTTCTATGGGCGCAAGTGGCGCGAAGCCGGCGTCGGCAGCTCGTTCGTCAGCCTTGCCGACCTGAGCCGGCTGCCGTTCACGACCAAGCAGGAGCTCAAAGAGGCCTTGGACGAAGGTCCGCCGTTCGGCTCCAACCTCTGCGTTGCCCCAGAGCAGGTCAAGCGCGTCTACCAGACAAGCGGTACGAGCGGATCCCCCAGCGTCCTCACCCTGACGCGCACGGACATGGAGACGTGGACCACCATGGGCACGCGGAGCTACTACGCGACAGGGATCCACGAGCACTCGAGCGTGCTCACCACCTTCGGCGCCGGTCCATTCGTTGCGGGACACACCCATTTCGTGCTGCTGCGCATCGGCACGCGGTCCGTTCCGGTGGCTCCAGGTGACACCGAGCGCGTCATCTTCGGCCTGCGCTCCGGCCTCGCCGACACGCTGCTCTCCACCGCCTCGTTCGCGCAGTACCTCGCCAACCGGGCGGAGAAAGAGGGCGGCGTCGACTGGAAGCTCAGCCATGTCGTGACCGGCGGCGAGCCGGGCGGCGGCATCCCCGCCATTCGCGACCACATACAGCGGGCGCTGGGCGTGACGGTGACCGAGGTGATGGGGATCGGCGACATCGCGCCGTCCCTGTTCGGTGAGTGCACACACCAGCAGGGCATGCACTTCTGCGGGGCCGGGCACGTATGGGTGGAGCTGATCGACCCCGAGACGCGCGAGCCGATGGAGATCGAGACGGGTGCGGAGGGCGAGCTCGTCTACACGACGCTGACGCGAGAGGCGATGCCCGTCGTGAGGTTTCTCGGCGGCGACATCGCCCGCATCGAGGGCACGACGTGCGAGTGCGGACGCACCAGCTTCCGGCAGCGCGTGATCGGCCGCCGCGACGACATGTTCATCGTGCGCGGCGTGAACGTCTACCCGACGGCCATCCTTTCCATCGTTGGCGACTTCCGGCCGCGTGTCACCGGCCGTGCTCGCGTGGTCCGGCCGGGTCCGGAGACCTCGATCGAGCCGCCGATCCCGATCGAGGTCGAGGTCGCCCAGCGCCACGAGTCCGACCCGGGGCTCATCGCCGAGATCGAGGCTGCAATCCACTCCCGGCTCATGTTCCGCAGCCGCATCGAGCTCGTGCCGGAGTCCGAGTTCGGCGAGGCGGGTTACAAGACACGACTGACCGTCCGCCGGTGAAGCGCAAGCTCCGCTCGAAGCTGGGCCGGAGCACCGCGGACCAGATCTTCGTCCGCGGGCACGACCTCACCGAGCTCCTCGGGAACGTATCGCTCGGGGACGTCGCCTATCTCGAGCTGACCGGGCGCCTGCCCAACGCCAAAGAGTCCGCGATGTTCAACGCCCTCGTGGTGACGCTCGTCGAGCACGGGCTGACGCCGAGCACGATCGCCGCCCGCCTCACGTACTACGGCGCGCCCGAGGCGCTGCAGGCGGCGGTGGCCGCCGGCCTGCTCGGGATGGGGGACAGGTTTGGGGGCTCGATCGAGCAGGCCGCGCGCATGCTGCAGGAGGCGCCGCACGACCACGATCCGCGGACGACCGCGGTGCGAATCGTCGCCGACCATCGCGCCCGCAAAGAGCCAATCCCGGGCATCGGGCATCCGACCCACAAGACGGCGGACCCGCGCACGACCCGGCTCTTCGAGCTTGCCGCCGAGAACGGCTTCTCGCGCCACCACGTCGACCTCATGCGGTTGATCGGAAAGGAGGCTTCGAAGGCTGCCGGGCGTGACCTGCCGGTCAACGCAACCGGGGCGATCGCGGCCATCGCGAGCGAGATGGAGCTGTCGTGGCGCATCACCCGCGGCCTCGCCGTGATGGCCCGCGCGATCGGCCTCGTGGCCCATCTCCAGGAGGAGATGGAAGAGCCGATGGCGGCCGAGATCTGGTCCCGCGCCGAGGCCGAGGCGCAAGGTGACGCGAATTCCGGCCCTGACTAATATGAGGTGGCCCCGAGTCAACTTCGCGGCGAACTCAAAGGAGTAGAGCGTGGCCGCCAGCACCGCCGGCATTTTTGGCATCCACCACGTGACGTGCATCACAGCCGACGTCCAGAAGTGCGTCGACTTTTACGTCGACGTCCTTGGCCTGCGCTTCATCAAGAAGAGCATCAACCAGGACATGCCTGACACCTATCACATCTATTTCGGCGACTACGTCGGCACGCCCGGCACCGCGATGACGTTCTTCGGCTGGCCGACCTGGCCGAAGCAGCGCGCAGGCAGCGGCCAGGTCACGACAGTTTCCTTCCAGGTGCCCGCGGGATCGCTTGGGTTCTGGAGCAACCGACTGAAGGGTCTTGGGGTGGACCATCGCATGGTCAGCAGGTTTGACTCCGACGTGCTCGCGCTGCGGGATTCCGACGGGATCGAGCTCGAGCTCATAGCGCAGGCCAACGACGACCGGTGGCAGCCGTGGAAGGACGGACCGGTGGACGTGGAGCACGCGATCCGCGGCTTCCACTCGGTGACGATGACCCTCGCCGAGGTGGGCGCGACCTTCAACCTGCTGACGTCGGTCATGGGTTTTCGGGTCGCGGCCGAAGATGGCCCCAGAACGCGGTTCGAGACCGGCGCCGGCGGTCCGCATGCGACCGTCGACGTGATCGAAGCCCCGGAAGGACCAGAGGGTGAGGAGACCGTTGGCAGCGTGCACCACGTCGCATGGCGCACACCCGACGACGCGTCACAGAAGGAATGGCGCGGTGCGCTGGTGACCGCCGGCCGCAACGTCACGCCGGTCATTGACCGGTGGTACTTCAAGTCCATCTACTTCCGCGAGCCGGGCGGCGTCCTGTTCGAGATCGCCACCGACGGCCCCGGTTTCACCGTCGACGAGTCGCCGGAGAAGCTCGGCACGACGCTGAGCCTTCCGCCGTGGTTCCAGGTCCGTCGCGACCGGCTGGATGAGATCCTGCCGCCGATCGTCGTCCCGACCACGGCGACGACCGGCGCTCACTGAAAAGTGGTCTGGGGAGGATGAGATGAGCACAGCGGTGATCACGCCGGTAAGTCCATTCGCAGGCGATACGCGGGAAACCGTGATGCGCGTCATGCGCCGCGACCGTGAGAAGTTCATCGGCCTGGTGTCCGACCCAAAGAACTGGAACGTCGAGACGCGCAGCGTCGGCTGGCAGGTGCGCGACCTCGTCGGTCACATGATCGACGTCATGGAGGGTTACTTCAAGAACTGGGACCTGGCCAAGAAGGGCGATGCGGCGACGACCGCCGGCATGGCTGTGATGGGGGAGAGCCTCAACGACCATGCGCTCGATTTCCGCAAGCTGTCACGCGAGGAAGCGCTGGACCGATTCAAGAAGGACGCGCAGAAGCTCGACGGCATGCTCGATGCGCTCACGGCCGAGGAGTGGGGCAACTTCATCGTCATGCACCCCTACGGCGGGCCGGTGCCGGCGGGCGCGTACGCGACCTTCCAGATCATGGACTACGCCGTCCACGGCTACGACATCGAGTACGGCCTGGGCAACAAGCTCGCGAACATCGACGAGGCCAGCGCCGGGCTGATCCTCCCGTTCACCTTCATCTTCTGGAGCGCAACCGTCGATCAGAACGAGGCGGAAGGGGTGGACTTCGCCTACGGCGTCGACATCGCCGGCCCGTGGGGCGGCAAGTGGCGGTGCACGGTCAAGGACGGCAAGTTCGCCTACGAGCCCGAGAAAGGGAACTTCGAGGGATGTGACGCGCTGTTCTTCTTCCCGACCGTGCAGGAGGAGGTGTTCACGTTCTTCGGCCGCTTCCCCGGAGGGGCGGCTCAGGGTGACCCTGCAGCGATCGAGAAGGTGCGACACCTCTTCTTCCCCTTCTAGGCGCTCTAAATCCGAAGCGCTCTGTGGGCGGCGGACTCGGCGCCTTCGGGTCCGCCGCCTCCATTTGACGTCGAGGCGATCGACTCTGAACGCGCGCCACTCATCGCAGCGGTCATGGGACCCGAAAGCGACCTGGTAGCGGCTCGCCTGGCGCGCGGATGCCTGTGTTACGCCGTCTTCATCGATAACGCCGTAGGCGGTTACGGATGGTTGTCGCGCGGCCCCGAGTGGATCGGCGAAATACAGCTCGAAATCAAGCCGCGGGAGGGCGAGGCATACATATGGAACTGCGTCACCCTGCCGCCGCATCGTCGCCACGGAGTGTTCACGTCGCTGGTTTTCGGGATTTCGCAGGCGGCCCGCCGACTTGGTGCCAGGCGGGTGTGGATCGGCGGCGCCGACATCCCGGCCGCGAGGGTTTTCGAGACTCTGGGGTTTCGACCCGCGATCCAAGCTTCAAGCGTGTCCTTCGCGGGAATCAACCTCGCTCGTGTCTCGGGCGGAGCTGACCGACAGCTCGCGCAGGATGGTGCAGACGTGCTCGGCGTCAGGCTCGGGCTGAAGCTCCGAGCCTCACTTCCAAGACGGCGTCACTAGGAGTTTCGACCTCCCGGACCCCAAAGCAAAAAGAGTTAGCTGATGCATCACAAAGCGGAAAGGTAAATTCCCAATAGGTCTGCCGCCGGGTATTGGCCCGCCAGCTCCTCAGCCGCGCGCCGCAGCTCGGGCTCACCGATGCCGTAGCCGGCGATGTGCTGGGGCAGGCCGAGCGATCCGACCAAGGCGTAAACCTCGTCCGGGCTTGGCAAGGCGGCCATGCGGTCCGGCATCCGGGTCGCCTGATACGTCATCACATGGGGGAGGAGCAGGCAGGACGTCACGCCATGCGGAATCCCGTGTCGCGCCCCGATCTGCTTGCCCATCGTGTGGCTCAGACCCGCCGCCGACGCACCCGGCAGCGTGAACGAAAACCATGCGGCGAGTTGGTTCTCGGTCCGGATGCCCACGTCATCAGGCGCCGCCTTCGCCCGCGCCAGGGAGTCGAACAGGCGGCGGATGGCCTCGAGCGCCATCACGTCGTTTAACGGATGTTCACCCTCGGCGAGGAAGCCTTCGACCGCGTGGTCGAGCGCGCGAATCCCGGTCGAGAGCCACAGCTGCATGGGCGTGGCCAGGGTCAGCTCGGCGTCGTAGATGACCGACGAGACCATGAGGCGCGGATCGCGCAGGCCCGCCTTATCGCCCTGGTCGCTGGTGTAGCCCGCACCGGAAGCGAGCTCGGCGGCGGATAGGGTCGTCGGCACGGCGACGTGGGGGATGGCGTGACCGCCGGAGTCCGCCAGGCCCATCGAGATGATCTTCGCCGCGTCGATCGCGCTGCCCCCGCCGAAGCTGACGATGGCGCGGACGCCCGCAAAGCCGATGTCCTCGATGCCCGCGCGAATCTCAGTCATCGGCGCGTGCTGGGAGATGCAGATCACGGTCGTCGGAGCAATCGGAAGTCGCGACAGCGACGGCTCGAGCGAGCGTGTGGTCACGACCGCGACGCGCGGGGCCTCGAGGCTTTCCACCTCCGCGCGGAGCTGTGCGACCGATCCCGCGCCCCAATGGATGACACGCGGGTTGGAGTACGTGAAGGTGGCCGTCAACCCGCCGTCATACTAGGTCGAGATGGCGATCGCTCACGGGCAGCGCGTGCTGCAGGCCGGCGAGCCGCCCAACTCCGCACGAGCCGCGATGATCCTCCTCCACGGACGCGGCGCGACCGCCGAGGACATCATGACCATCGCGTCCGAGGTCCAGGCTGCGGGCTGGGTCTATTTCGCGCCGCAGGCCGCGGGCGGCGCGTGGTACCCGAACCCATTCACAGCGCCGATCGAGTCCAACGAGCCGTACCTCTCGGCCGCCCTGGAGATGATCACCAACCTGGTCGAGCGCGTCGAGGCGCAGGTGCCGGCCCACCGCATGGTGCTGCTCGGCTTCTCCCAGGGCGCCTGTCTCGCGCTCGAGTGGTGCGCCCGCAACGCGCGGCGCTACGGCGCCATCGCCGGGCTCAGCGGTGGCCTGATCGGGCCGGACGGCACGCCTCGCGACTACCCTGGAAACTTCGAGGCCACGCCGGTCTTTCTCGGCTGCAGCGACGTCGATCCGTATATCCCCAAGCGTCGCGTAGAGGACGCGGCGCAGGTGCTGGAGAGCTTGGGCGCGGCCGTCGACCTTCGTTTCTATCCAGGAATGGGCCACCTGGTGAGCGAGGATGAGATCACGGTCATGAAGCGCCTTATCGCTGCGATCTAGCCCACTCGCCTTCGTAGAGACTCGCCACGGCGGACACCTCTGCGTCCGCGTGAGTCGTGGCGGCCTTCTCGAACAGACGGCGACTGTCTTCGGACAGCGGCGTTGAAACGCCCAGCCGGCTGAACGTCTGGTGCGCAAGCTCCAGATCCTTGAGCATGTCGCGCAAGGCGAACGTCACGGGTTCATAACGGTGCTCGACGAACCCCGCCTTGCGCTGGGTCAGCAGCGGCGCCGTGCGGTTGAGGACGAAGAACACCTCCTCGGGCGGAAGACCGGCGGCGACGCCGGCCGCCATCAGCTCCGACGTCAGCGCGTACACCCCGGCGAGCATCGTGTTCGCGATGAGCTTCAGCGCCGAGGCGCTGCCGAGCTCTCCGATCAGTCGGACCTCACCGAAGGCCGCGAGCACCGGCTGGGCGCGCTCGACCGCCTCCTTCTTCCCGCCTACCAGGACGACGGCGGTGCCGTTGAGGATTGCCCCAACGCTGCCGAGCACAGGCGCCTCGACGAAAGCAGGGAGGGCAGCCTGGATCTCCTGCTCCACATCAGCCCCCGCGGTGCTCATGTCCGCGAAAACCTGATCGCGAGCCGCTTTCACAGCCCCGTCAGGGCCGAGGTAAGCCGCTCGCACGGCCGTCGCGTCGGTGAGCATCGAGATGACGGCCTCGGCCTCGCGCACCGCGTCGGCCGGCGCGGACGCAACCTGGCCGACGCCGACCGCCTCGGCTCGCGAGCGTGTTCGGTTCCACAGCGTCAGCTGATGGCCCTGGGCGGCCAGTCGCTTCGCCATCGCCGCGCCCATCTTTCCAGTACCGAGGATCGTGACCCGCATGTCCCTACTCCTTCTTTTCCACCGCCTGCCGACATAGCAAGTAAATACGCGCCACACGCTTAAATAGCGCAGTGAGCCTCGGCGACATCGCGATCTTCATCATCGTCGGGCTGGTCGCCGGGTTCCTCGCCAGCCTGGTCGTCATGGGCCGGGGCCGCGGCTGGTTCTGGAATCTGATCATCGGCATCCTCGGCGCCATCATCGGCGGATGGCTCGCGAGCGTCCTCCACATCTCGAACCCCTACGGGATCTTCGGCCAGATCGTCATCGCCTTCGTCGGCGCGCTGATCCTGCTGCTTATCTGGCGCGTGCTCTTCCGGCGGGGCAAGAAATAGCCGAACCCGCGCGAGTCTTCTAGTCCTCTAGCGATGGACTACGGCCGGCCGATCCGCTTCGGCGTCTTCGTGGTGCCGGAAGCCACGGACCGGCCGCTGCGTCAGGCCGCCCTCGCGGATGAGCTTGGGTTCGACCTCGCCGGGGTGCAGGACCATCCCTACCAGCGCCGCTTCTTCGACACGATGACCCTGCTCACGGCGATGGCGATGCGCACCCAACGCATCACGATCTTTCCCGATGTTGCCAACATGCAGCTGCACCCGCCTGCCCTGCTCGCCAAGGAGGCCGCGACCCTCGACATCCTCAGCAGCGGCCGGTTCGAGCTCGGCCTCGGCGCTGGAGGTTTCTCTCCCGCGGTGCAGGCGTACGGCGGCCCGACCTGGACGCCAGGCGAGGCCGTCTCTGCGCTGGAGGAGGCGATCCAGGTGATTCGCCTGTTGTGGAGCGGCCAGCACGGGATCAAGTTCGAGGGACGTTTTCACCACCTCGCCGGCGCGCACTCGGGCCCGCTACCGGCGCACCCTATCGGCATCTGGCTCGGGGCCTACAGGCCGCGCATGCTGTCGCTCGTCGGCCGGCTGGCAGACGGCTGGGTGCCGTCGTACGGATACATGAAGGCACCCGAGCTCCTCGCGGGCAACGACCGGATCGACGACGCGGCGCGGTCGGCGGGCCGCGACCCACGTTCCATCCGCCGCGTCCTGAATGCCGGAATGCTGGACGCATCGACGCTGGTGTCGCTTGCCGTCGAGGTCGGGATGGACACGTTCCTCGTCACGGACGACGAGGACGAGATGCGCACGTTCATGAAGGAGACCGCACCACGGGTGCGGGAAGAAGTTGCAGCGCGAAGAGCTCGTAGCGCTGATTGAGGGCGGGGTCGGGGAGAGGGGAGGCCGCTGGGCCGACCTCGGCGCCGGCGAGGGCGCGTTCACACTTGCGCTTGCGGACCTGCTCGGACCGGACGCCCATATCGTCGCGGTCGACAAGGACGCGCGTGCGTTGCGCGCGATCGGACACGGGATCGAGACCCGCGTGGCCGACTTCACGCGGCCGCTGGACCTGCACGACCTCGACGGCATCGTGATGGCCAACTCGCTGCATTACGTGCGCGACAAGGAGCCGGTGCTGAAGTCCGTCCGCGCGATCTTGCGGCCAGGCGGGCGGCTGATCGTCGTCGAGTACGGGGCCGACCGAGGCAATCCGTGGGTGCCCTATCCCTTCACCTACCCGCGTTGGGAGACGATGGCGGCTCGGGCGGGATTCAAGAACACGCGCCTCCTGAAGACCGTCCCGAGCCGTTGGCTGGGGTCGATGTATTCGGCTGTCAGTGAAGCCTAGAAAGCCTGGCTCTGCTGCTCCGCCTCGTGCATGTGGCGCCCGCGGTGGCGTCGCATCCAGCGCCGGATCATCACGCTGCGCCGGTCGTCGCCGCGACCCATCCCGCCGCCGCCGGGGTTGAAGCGCTTGGTCACGCCGTCGAGCTTGGCGCCCCACGTGACGTTCTTCTTGAAGCGCTCTTCAGCCTCCCGCGCGATGCCGATACGCTGGCCCCGCGTCTCCTCGCGGAAGCGGGCGATGCGGCCCGCGGCCGCGCCTTCCTTCTCCTCGGGCGAGGAGCCGAGGTTGAGCTCCGGCAGCGTGCCGATGACCACGATCTGGTCGTCCTCGACCGCCACCTCTACCCCCGTGAACCAGCCGTCCGGGAGCCTTCCGGCAAACCAACCCTTGATTGAACCGAGGTCTTTGTCATCCATGCATTACATCATTACACTGTAATGGTGCTGGCGTCAAGGTTAAGTTCGAAATGGTTGGGTAAGCTCACCTCGCAATGGGGATGATGCCGCCCGGCTCCCACGGGCCCGTGATCTGGTGGGGCGGATTCGGGAGGAGGCGGGGCAACCAAGAAAGCGGCCCGGCGAACAGCGGCCTGACCGGGGACCCGACCCTCGAGCCGCCGCAGCAGCCTGAGGGCCCGAAGGACCTCCGCGGCCGGTGGAACAGCCTGAAGGAGTCGGTTGCCGGCACGACGGCTGCGCTTCCGCAGGTGCTCCAACTGGTATGGGAAGCCAGCCGGCCGGCCACGATCGGGCTGTTCGCCACGACGGCTCTGGCCGGAATCATCCCGACCATATCGGTCGGGATCACCTTGATGCTGACCAACGCCGTCGTTGATGGCATCGCGATCAACCACTTCCATCTGCGCGACCAGATCGTGCTCTCCAGCCTCGGTCTGAAGTGGGTCCCTGCGCTGCAGTTCAGCGCGGTCGGGACGATCGTGTTCCTGGCCGCGCTGCAGTTCCTGATCTTCGTGATCAGCGCCCTGCTCAACACGCTGCGCAACATCACCCAGCAGCTGCTGCAGAACTCGGTGTCGATGCGGATCCAGCTGATGGTGATGCAGAAGGCGGCGTCGCTCGACCTGCAGTTCTACGAGGACCCGGCCTCGTACGACCTGCTGCGGCGCGCGCAGAACGACTCGATCAACAGGCCGGTGCTGATGATCGCGACCGCATTCGGGCTTCTGCAGACGATCCTGACCCTGGCCACGATGATCGTTTTTCTCTTCGGGGTCAGCTGGATCCTGGCGATCATCGTGCTGCTGTCACCGGTGCCGGCGTTCATCGCCGACACGCGCTACGGGTGGCGCGGCTACAACATCGCGCGCTGGGGCTCGCGATTGCTGCGCCGGATGACGTACATGGTGTCGCTCGTCACGACCGACTCGTTCGCCAAAGAGGTCAAGCTGTTCGGCCTCGGCGGCTACTTCATCGAGCGGTACCGGCTGGTCGCCAAAGCGTTCTACGACACGCAACGGTCCCAGCTTGTTCGCCGGTACTTGACCGGCTTCGGGCTGGGCAACCTCTCGACCATCGTGACTTCCATCACCTACCTCTACATCGCGCTGCAGGCGATTGCCGGCCGGCTGTCCCTGGGAGCGCTGACCGCGTACACGCAGGCGGCGGTTCAGGTGCAGAACTCCATCCAGAGCCTCCTCAGCGGCTTCTCGGGGATGTACGAGCACAACCTGTATCTGAACAACCTCGTCGAGCTGATGGCGAAGCAGCCGTCGCTGCCCGTGGCTTCGTCGGTCGTGCCGGTGCCGCAGCCGCTGCGGGGCGAGATCCGGTTCGAGAACGTCACGTTTGCCTACCCCGGGTCGGAGACAAAGGCGCTCGACGGAGTTTCCTTTGTCATCGCGCCCGGTGAGACTCTCGCGGTCGTCGGGCGCAACGGAGCCGGCAAGACGACGCTGTTCAAGCTGATCTGCCGGCTGTACGACCCGACCTCGGGCCGCATCCTCATCGATGGCATCGACATCCGCGACTTCTCACCGACCGAGCTGAGGCGACAGATCGGAGCGATGTTCCAGGACTACGTGGACTACCAGGCGACCGCTGCCGAGAACATCGGCCTGGGCAGCGTGGCCTCGATCAGCGACCGCGACGCCGTGGTTAGCGCCTCCAAGCAGGCGGGTTCGGACGACTTGATCGCGAACCTTCCCGCGGGCTACGACACGGCGCTCGGCAAGTGGTTCGACGCGGGCGTGAACCTGTCGGGCGGCGAGTGGCAGAAGGTCGCGCTGGCGCGGGCGTTCATGCGCGCGGACGCGCGGATCCTGCTGCTGGACGAGCCGACCTCAGCGCTGGACGCGCAGGCGGAGTACGACCTGTTCGAGAGGCTGCGGTCGCTGACGTCCGGCCGGACGGCCGTGTACATCTCGCACCGGTTCTCCACGGTGCGCCGGGCCGACCGGATCGTTTTCCTGGAGCACGGCCGGCTCGTCGAAGAAGGGACGCACGAGGAGTTGATGCGGCTGAACGGCCGCTACGCCCGGCTGTTCCGGATGCAGGCGTCGGCGTACACCGGAGAAGACGTCGAGATCCTTCCTGAGGAAGCGGTTTCGCACTAGCCCCGTCGGGGCCGGGTCAGGCTCTTAGTAGGCGAAGTGCGCGCTGCAGGCGTGAATGCCGTTGGGCGTCAGGTGCAGGACCCTGACCGCTCGGCCCCGCATCCGGTCACAGCGCCAGCAGAAAACGACCGCGTCGATTCCGCCGGGCAGGATCCCCTTGAGCAGCACCTCTCGCTCTTTTTGATGAAGCAGCCAGCAAAGGATGAAGTGCATGGAGCCTGAGAACTGTATCCCGTATTCGCCGACAAATCACAGCGAAGCCGGTTAAGAACGTGAAGATGCGCCCGGTCAGGGCTGGATCCGGTCGATCTTTGCAGCCAGGATGAAATCGTTGTCCGTGAGCCCGCCGGCGGCGTGGGTCGTGAGGTCGACCCTCAGGGAGCCGTAGGAGAGGTGGAGGTCGGGGTGGTGGCCCTCCTCCTCGGCGAGCTGCGCGATCTTGTCGACCAGCTCGACGCCTGGAATGAAGCCCTTGTAGCGGAAGGTCTTGGTGAGGTAGGCCCTTCCTTTTATCTCTGTCATCTCCCAACCCCGGATCTGACCGAGCAGTTGCTGAGCACGATCGCGCGACAGGGTGGGTGTATCCGGCCCGCAGGCCTCGCAGCGCCGCTCTGCCAGCGGTGTCGGCATGCGGCTGATCGTACGACCGGTGGGTAGAATGGGATCTCCCACGGGCGGCTAGCTCAGTGGGAGAGCGCTTGCTTCACACGCAAGAGGTCGTTGGTTCAAACCCAACGCCGCCCACCAGCAAAGCGGCCCCGTCGTCTAGTGGCCTAGGACGCAGCCCTCTCAAGGCTGAGATCGCGGGTTCGAATCCCGCCGGGGCTACCAAGTTGTTTTCTCCCCGCGATTAGGCGCTTTTTGCGCCAAAAGCGTCTATCACGCGACCTCGATACACGCTCTTGGCGCCAACTGTGCCTAACCCGTGAGCCTTCACGATCCCACCGGAGCCGGCACCGCTCCGACCTGAATGAGGAACCCGTAGATGTCCACCACATCCCAGTGCTCAGCCATGCGGCCGTCGCGAAATTGGACGATGTCGATGCCCTGGATGGTGTAGCTCTTGCCGGTTGGCGGCAGCCCGTTGAAAACTCCTACGTGCGTGCCACGCGTCGTCCACAAAACAGCCACTTTGTCACCCTCGGCGATCAGCTGCTCCAGCGTGAACTGTTGCTTAAGTGCAGTGGATAGAGCGCGCGCCCGCTGCCGCAGACCCTCCAGACCCTGGCCTTGTCCAGGGAATGGGTTGTGCTCGACGTAGTCGACGCGAGCGATGGACTCGAGGACGTCCAACCGCCCCTGCATCAGGACCTCCTCGTAGTAGCGCCTGAGCATCTGCTTGTTCTCGGTTTCTGACACTTTCGTATCCCTCCTCTAGTGCTGATCGGACCCGCTGACCTGGCGGTGGAATGCCCACATGTCGACGACGTTCCAGTGGGCGGCCATGCACCCGTGCCGCATCGCGTAGATGTCGACCCCGTCGAACTCAACCCTCCGCCCCGTGGGGCGCACACCCAGGAACTCGCCGGAATGGACTCCCGACAGGGTCCAGTGCACTGCAACCTGGTCGGCATCGACGATGACGGCGTGCAACTTGTGCCGGGGCTGGAAGGCAGCACGGATTCTGGAGACCCTGCGCTTCAGACCCTCACGGCCGGGCCCCTGACCGGGCAGGGCGACGTGGTCCTCGTATTCGTCGACCGCGAGCTCATCCAGGAGATCCAGGTTTCCGGCGCCGATCACCTCGCGAAAGAATCTCAGGACGTTGGTCCGATTGCGCTCCGCCGTCATCAGCGCCATCCTGGGCACAAATGTCGCCGCGGACCATGAAATCTGCCCACCGACTTGGTCACCAGCTGGCGCATGTCGGCCGTGGCTGAGGTTGGTGAACGGCTTGGCGCGACGCTCAAGCATCTGCGCTCGACGGCGGGACTGACTCAGGAGGAGCTCGCCGAGCGTTCGGGTCTCAGCGCCAGGACCGTTAGCGACGTGGAACGTGGACTTAGAAGCACCGTCTACCCGCACACGGCCCGCCGGCTCGCGATGGCTTTGGGACTCGGGGAGGATGCAAGGCGGCGTTTTGAGGGCGTCGCGGCGGGCCGCACCAGGAGCCTCCTCGAGGCGCCTAGTGGTGCGCTCCCCGTCGCTCCAACCCCAATCCTGGGTCGTGCTGGCGAGGTGGCCAGAGTAGCTTCCGCGCTCGAGGACCCGGGGATTCGGCTGGTCACCCTGACCGGGCCGGGGGGAATCGGCAAAACCCGCCTTGCGGTGGCAGTCGCCGCAACGGAGCAGGAGGCGTTTCCGGACGGCGTCTTCTTTGTCTCCCTGGGCGAGGTCCACGACCCGGAGCTTGTGGCGCCGGCGATCGCCAAATCGCTCGGCGTGGTTGAGATCGGCGAAGGAATCCCACTTTTGATCGAGCGGTGGCTCGCAGGCCGGCATTCGTTGGTCGTGCTCGACACCTTCGAGCATCTGCTCCCGGCGGTCCTGCTGGTCTCATCGATCATTGTTCATGCGCCTGCGAGCAAGTTCCTCGTCACGAGCCGACGGCGCCTGAACGTGCGGGGGGAGCATGAGTTCGAGGTGCCACCTCTCGACCTGTCCACAGCGGCCGCCCTTTTCGAGGCGCGCGCAGAGGCGACGGGGCACGACCCGGATCTGGTTCTCAAGATCTGCCGCCAACTTGACGGCCTTCCCCTGGCGATCGAACTGGCCGCCGCACGAACCAAACACCTTGCCCTACCGGCGCTGGCAAGCCAGCTGAACAATCGTCTGGGCTTGCTGACCGGCGGCCCGATTGACCTGCCGCCCCGCCAGCAAGCGATTAGGGCGACAGTCGCTTGGAGCCACGACTTCCTTGCCGAACGCGAGCGCGTTCTGTTTCGTCGGTTGGCCATCTTCTCCGGCGGCTGGACGCTGGCTGCGCTCGGCGTCATCTCCGAAACGCAAGAGCCGCTGACCGTGCTCAGCAGTCTGATCGACCAAAGCTTGGTGAGAAAGACTGAGCATGGTCTCGAGGCTCGCTACGACATGCTCGACGTAATTCAGGAATACGCCGCCGCACGCCTGCTGCAAGCCGGAGAGACGGACTCGATCGTGCGGCGACACGCGGTTTACCACCTGCAGCTCGCTGAAGAAGGCGAAGCGAAGCTCGTCGGCGCTCACCAGAAGGAGTGGTTCTCACGTCTGGACGCGGAGCGAGGGAATCTGAGGCGTGCGATTGAATGGTCATTGCAGCAGGCCGATAACGCGTTCGCGCTCCGGTTCACGGTGGCTCTCTGGCGGTACTGGCGATATTCAGGCGAGTTCGCCGAGGGGCGGCGCTGGTCGGAGGCAGCGCTGGCAATGCCCGGCGCGGCGCCGGCGCCACTACGCGCTAAGGCTTTGTGGGGCACGGCATTCCTGGCGTTTCCGCAGGGGGATTACCGCAAGATGGCCGAGCTGGCTCCGGAGTGCCTACAGATGGCACGTATCAGCGGAGAGCCGGCGGACCTTCGCAACGCCCTAACCGTCATCGGCAAGCTCGCGACATGCGAGGGACGCTTCGCCGATGCACTGGAGCCCCTGCTGGAATCGGTGGAGATATGCCGCAGCCTCGGAGAGAGCTGGGAGCTGGGCACCTCGCATCTCAATTACGGTGACGCTCTGCTTCACTCGGGACAAGTCGCAGCGGCGGAAAGCGCATATCGGGAAGGCCTTCGCGTTTATGAGCAGCTGGGCGACGCGGTCTTCGCAGCGCGGATGAAGAACGCACTCGCGCACACAGCATTGGCGGAGAATCGCATCGAACGCGCGGACAGCTTGGCAAAGGATGCGCTGGCAGGCTTTACCAGGCAGCGTGAACGGATCGGGGTTGCGGCGGCTCTAGACACCCTGGCCGCGGTCGCAGCGGCACACGCCGATGCGGAGCGAGCCGCTCGGCTGGATGGAGCCTCCGCAAGCATCCATGAAAGGGTTGCGTCGCAACCAGCGCCGTACGAGCGCGCCATCACCGGGCGATTCATCACGACAGCGCAGGCAGCGCTGGGCAAAGATCGATGGCGACCCGCCTGGGATGCCGGTCATGAGCTGAGCATGGAAGACGCAGTCGAGTACGCGCTGAGCTGAGCTCATCCGCGTGGATCGGGATTCCGCGAGTGCCGGCGATCGCGGCATTGGCGGGTCCTTGAAGCCCGCGAGCGCCGGCACTCGCGCGGTTCGCGTTTCACGAAACCGTCTCGTCCCACGTCTGCGCGTCCGCACCGTCCGCGTGATCGTTCACCCAGTCGAACGGCTGCACCAACTCACGCAAGGCCAGCTCGTAATGAAACGTGCCGGCGCCCGTCGCCAGGCCCGAGAACGAGAACGTCCTGGAGTCATTCACCGCTAGGTCGCCGCAGTCGAAGCCCGACGACTCAAACGCGACCACACAACCCGCGAGGTCCTTCATCTCGTGGCGGGCATACCACTGGTCGGACGTGCGAAACACCAGGCCCAGGTGGGGAATGACCGGACCGGTGTTGGTCACCTTCACGACCAGCTGCGACAACTCCCCGACCCGAACCGCCGACGATGCGACCACGTTCACCGAAGCCGTCATCGCTTGAGGTGGGGCGCAGGGGCCTGCGACCGCCAGCAAAGCCGCGAGGACAAGAATCTTCATCGCCTCAACGAATCACTTAACTCCGCGCTAAACGCCCACGCGGTATTCTGCGCAGCCTGCACCCCAACCGAATGCCCGTAACGCGCCCATACCTTTGTTCGTTGAGTGAGCCATGAGGAACGGGGTAGTTCTCCTCCTGTCGCTGGCCGCGCTCGCGGGCTGCACCGCCAACGGTCCGCTCACGCCCGCACACACGCCGACCGCCAAAAAGCAAAGTCCGAGCCCAAGCCCCAGCCCGACTCCGAGCCCGACGGAGGAGCCAAGTCCGAGCCCCAGCCCGACCATCCAGCCGAACCCGATCCAGGTCCCGGCCTGGGCCGCGCTCCACGCAAGCTGCGTCGGACAGCCCGCGGCGGCCGAAGCGGTCATTCAGCTCCAGGGTTCCCCCAGCCCGGTCCTCGCCGACGTCACCGACGCCAAGGCGCCGAAGACGATCTGCGGCATCAGCGGCGGCAGCTTCTCTCCGCAGCTCGTGACCCAGACGATGATCTCCTGGTACGCGAGCCAGGGCAGCCCGAGCGCATCGGGCACCAGCGTCGTCGCCGTCCTCGACTTCTTCACGAGCACCAGCACGGTCGTCGCGAGCTGGTCGGGCGGCGGTTTCATGGACGGCCTCCACGCGTGGAGTCCCGACCGTGGCTTCCTTGCTTACATCGCAAGCGACCAGACCGCGGTCAACCTCCACGTCCTCAGCGGCGGCGGCGACCGCGTCGTCGCGACGTTGGGCGCCGTGCCGGGGAGGGGCATCAACCCCAATGAGGACGACTCCTACCTCGCCTTCTCGCCCGACGGCGCGTACTTCGCCCTCGTCCAGACCTTCACGAGCTCGGGCGATCAGCTCCAGGTACGGCGGACCATCGACGGCAGCCTGGCGTTCAGCCTGGCCCGCGGCACCATGGCCACGTGGGGAAGTGCGGGCAGCCGCCTTTACTTCCGCGCGCCGGGCTCGACGCAGGTGCAGGTGTGGGATTCGACCAGCGGCGTGGCCCAGGCTTTCGGCCAACCCGCGAGCTGGATCCGGCCGAGGGCGGACGCCGGCGACGACAACCTGGCCTTCACGGTTCGCGACTCGGCGGGCACGCCGCACGTGTGGCTGTACGGGCACGGCGGCCGCTCCGGCGGCCAGCTGCCGAACGTCCGCTCGAGCCCCGCGTGGCTCAACTCGACGTCCTTCTTCTACGTCGAAGAGGCGTCGTGTGGGACGAACTGCGGCATCGGCCCGGCCTGGCAGCCCGACGGCAAGACCTTCACCAACGACGTCGGCGGAGCATCGGAGACGGCCTCCAGGATCGCGCAGGTCTTCGGCGCGTGGCCGCGACCGGGTCAAACATGACCAGCGATGCCTCAGACGGTGCGATCATGACGACGACCCCCGTGGATCAGCTCACCGAGCAGGACACCCTGGCTCCGCCCGAGGCCTACGAACCGCCGACCCCACCTCGCCGGCTGCGGCGGCCCGGCGCCTGGAAGCCTTTGTTCCAGACCTGGGAACGTCGCCGCTGGACCGCCGCACTCGCCGCCGCGCTCCTCGTCACAGCGATCGGCGTCGGCTTGCTCTACGCCGACGACACCAACAACCAGGCGACCATTCGCAGCCTGCAGACGACGAATGAGTCCCTGACGGGTCGCAACCAGATCCTTCTCGATCAGCTCAAGACCACTCAGACCAACCTCACCGCCACGCTGGGCGAGCTCGCCACGACAAAGGCCGCGCTCGAGCACCCGCACCTGGTCCTGTGGAACTTTCCGCAGCAGATCAAGGACGCCAGCTGGTACCTCGCCGGTGGAATCCCGGACACATTCACCTATCACCTGCAGGCGACGTCCACCGCTCCGATGTCGGTGAGCATCCTCACGCTCGAAGACTTCTCCAAGGCGCTGCAGTGCGTCGACTACGGCACCGGCAACACCAACTACTGCATGCATCACTCCGGCACGCCCGCGAACAGCTGGCTGCGGGTCACGTCCGTCGACTACGACTTCCACCAGGCCGAGGGATGCGCCGACTACGTCGTCGTGTTCACGGCCGCCTCGGCCGTCACCGTGACGCCCAACGTCAGCGTCACCTACAACCCGGCGACCTCTCTCACGGGAGCTTGCGCGTAAGAACGCAATAACGTCGCAGAGTTAGGGTATCCTATCTTTGATGGTAGGCACACCCGCACTCCCAGTTAGGGAAGCCTTCACCCGATCGCAGCAGGATTACCTCAAATCCCTCTACCTGCTCGGCGGTGACGAGCACCCGGTCCCAACCCGCGATCTCGCCCAGCGCCTGGGCATCTCGTCTCCAAGCGTCAGCGAGATGGTGACGAGACTGTCCGCCCAGGGCCTCGTCGAGCACGACCGCTACCGCGGACAGCAGCTCACCAAGGAAGGCCGCAAGGTCGCCCTCGAGCTGGTGCGCCACCACCGCCTGCTGGAGATGTTCCTTGTCCAGGTCCTCGGCTTCGGCTGGGACGAGGTCCACGACGAGGCCGAGCGCCTCGAGCACGTCATCTCCGAGCGCATGGAGCAGCGCATCTTCGAGCTGCTCGGCCGGCCCGAGCTCGACCCCCACGGCCACGTCATCCCGACCCTCACGGGCAAGGTCAAGCCGTCGAGCCACCGCAAGCTGAGCGACAGCCGCGCAGGGGAGAGGGTGACCGTCCAGGTCGTCAGCGATGACGACCCCGAGAAGCTGCGCGAGCTCGAGCGACGGGGGCTCGTGCCCGGAACCAGGCTCGCGATCCTCGCGGCCAGCGAGTTCGAAGGCCCGATCGAGGTGAGGCTCCGGGGCAGGCGGGAAAGTGTCCCTCTGGGCCTCGCCCGCGCCGTCTTCGTACAGGAGACGCGCTAGGCGTGGCGGAGGCCGTCAAGGCAGCGATCACCCAGCCGATGGTGGTCGGTGAGGAGCGCGCTCTCCCGGGTGAGCTGCGGGTCCTGAGGGCCGCCGAGCGTTCGTTGAACGGTCAGCGCAGGGGCGTTAGGGCGGTCCTGCCCTTCCTCGGTCCCGCGTTCATCGCCGCCGTCGCTTACGTCGACCCGGGCAACTTCGCGACCAACATGGCCGCCGGCTCGCAGTACGGCTACATGCTGCTGTGGGTCGTCCTCGCCGCGAACCTGATGGCGATGCTCATCCAGTCGATGAGCGCCAAGCTCGGCATCGCTACCGGGCGCAGTCTCCCCGAGGTTTGCCGCGACCGCTTTCCACGACCGGTCGTCATCTTTCTATGGGTCCAGGCCGAGCTCATCGCCATGGCCACCGACCTCGCCGAGTTCGTCGGCGCCGCGCTGGGCTTCTATCTCGTGTTCGGGATTCCGCTCTTCGCCGCCGGCCTCGTCACCGGCGTTGTCGCCTTCACGATCCTCGGCCTCCAGGCCTACGGCTTTCGCCGTCTCGAGTCCACGATCGCCGTGCTGGTCGGCGTGATCGTGATCGCCTTCGGCCTCGAGGTCCTCGGGGCCAACCCGGCGTGGGGCTCGGTCGCGACCAACACCATCGTCCCGCACCTCGACGGCCGCGCTTCGATCCTACTGGCCGCAGGCATCCTCGGCGCGACCGTCATGCCTCACGTCATCTACCTCCACTCGGCCCTGACGCAGAAGCGGATCGTCGGCGCCAACCCCGAGGCCAGGCGCAAGATCTTCCATTTCGAGCTGATCGACGTGGTGATCGCGATGGGAATCGCCGGCGTGATCAACCTCGCGATGCTGACGATGTCCGCGGCGGTCTTCGGTTCACGCGGCCTGACCAACGCGGGCACAGACCTCGTCCAGGTCTTCAACGGTCTGGACCACTACGTCGGCGACCACAGCGGCCTCGTCTTCGGGATCGCGCTGCTGGCGTCAGGCATCTCCTCATCCTCTGTGGGCACGCTCTCCGGCCAGGTCGTGATGCAGGGCTTCATCCGGCGCCAGATCCCGATCTTCCTGCGCCGCGCGATCACGATGGTGCCGGCGATGGTGCTCATCGCCAGCCACTTCGACCCCTCGCGCGCACTCGTGCTCAGCCAGGTCGCTCTCTCTTTCGGCATTCCGTTCGCGATGATCCCGCTGGTCCTGTTCACACGCGACAGAAAGCTGATGGGCAACCTCGTCAACAACCGCGTGACCAATCTCGCGGCCTACGCGGTGGCGGCGATGATCATCGGCCTCAACGCATATCTGCTCTATCAGACGTTTGGGAGAACCGCCTAAGCTCACACTCCAGTGAAGCTCGGCGTCAGCATCGGGTACTGGGGCCTCGGCCACACGCCTGCCGAGCAGCTGGAGATCGCCCAGGTCGCCGAGGAGCTGGGATACGACTCCGTGTGGGCGGCCGAGGCGTACGGCTCCGACGCGGCAACCGTTCTCGCGTGGCTGGCGGCTCAGACCAGGACGATCAAGCTCGGCTCGGGCATATTTCAGATCCCAGCCCGCAGTGCCGCGATGACCGCGATGACGGCCGCGACCATCGACAACCTGTCGGGCGGCCGCATGCTGCTGGGGCTCGGCACCTCGGGACCGCAGGTCAGCGAGGGCTTCCACGGCGTTCGCTTTGCCAGGCAGCTCCAACGCACCCGTGAGTACGTGGCGGTCGTGCGCCTGGCATTGGAGCGAAAGAAGATCGAGTTCCACGGAGAGACGCTCGAGCTGCCGCTGCCCGACGGCCCGGGCAAAGCGCTGAAGCTGACGATCAAGCCGGTCCAGGAGAAGATTCCGATCTTCCTCGCGGTCCTCGGACCGAAGAACGTCGCGCTCGCGGGCGAGATCGCGGACGGGTGGCTGCCGGTCTTCTTCTCGCCGGAGCACACCAACGCATTGCGCGGCCCGCTCGAAGAGGGCGCCGCCCGCGCGGGCCGCTCGCTCGACGACTTCCGGATCTGCCCCTCGGTCAACGTGATGATCGGCGACGACCTCGAGAGCGCGCGCAACGCGATGCGCCCCGTGCTCGCGCTTTACGTCGGCGGCATGGGCTCGCGCGAGCAGAACTTCTACAACCGCCTCGTCTCGACCTACGGCTTCGAGAAGGCGGCCAAGGAGGTGCAGGACCTGTACCTCGCAGGCAAGAAGACCGAGGCGATGTTCGCGCTTCCCGACGACCTCATCGATCTGGTGTCGATCGCGGGCCCGCGTGAGAAGGCGAAGGAAAAGGTCCGCGCGTTTCGCGACGCCGGCGTCGACACGCTGATCGTCTGGCCGGTGATGCCCGACCAGGAAGAGCGCAAGCAACAGCTCCGGCTGATCGCCGAGCTGAACGGGGAGCTCGCCTGAAGGGCGGACCGGTTTGTTCGTCGCGGAAAGTACTTGCCAAAATGGAAAGTAGTTGGTAGGATCCGCGCTGTGAACCAGGCTCAACCGAGTCGATCGGCCGCGCAGGCGGCCCTGGCAGAGGCGGCCATTCGAACTTCACAGGTCCGCCGGGCCGACAGACAGCTGGGCTGGATGCTGGCCGTCCTGGCTTCGATGGACCTCGTGATCGCTGGGCTGATGAGCGCTGCCTTTCACGTCGTCGGGCCGGCGGTGCTGGCCGTCTACCTCGTCGCCATTGCACTGGTCGTCGTGGTGCTGGTCCGAGTCCGCGTTTACAGCCGAACCGGCCTTCAATTGTTCTCAGTGTCGGCCACACCGTTCACACTCTGGAACGCGCTGGTGTCGGGCGTGAGCCTGGCGGCCAGGTGGTGGGGACCGGCCCAGCCCGGTTATCACTTCGGCATCAGCGCGGTGATCGGCGTGTTGCCTCTGTTGGTCGGAATCTGGCTGCTGTTTCGAAAGTCAAGTTGAGCCATCCGCGCCACGAGTTGGATGACCTGCTCGGCCATCCGGTGCGCTTTTCTGTTGTGGCAATGCTCGCCGCGGCGGAGCGCGCCGAGTTTGGCTTTGTTCGAGACAACGTAGAGGTGACAGACTCCGTCCTCTCGAAGCAGATGAGCTCGCTAGAGCAAGCCGGGTACGTCAAGGTCAGCAAGGGATTCGTCGGCAACCGCCCGCGCACGTGGCTTTCCCTGACGAAGGGCGGCAGGCGGCGGTTCGAACGCCATATGAACGCCTTGCGCGAGATCGCGTTATGAGCAACAACCAGCCGCCGCTGCTCGTCGATTACAACCTGTTCGACCAGGACGCGCCGCTGCGCGAATCGCTCGAGCGCGAGGACGGGTCGTGGGCGCACGACCTCGTGCACGAGATCGGCGCGCTCGCCGGAACGCAGACGGCGATCGATTGGGGCTTTCAGGCCAACGCCAACACGCCGCAGCTCCGGACCCACAATCGCTTCGGCGACCGCATCGACGAGGTCGAGTTCCATCCGGCGTGGCACGAGCTCATGCGGGTCGCGATCGGCCACGGGCTGCACGCGCTGCCGTGGCGAGACAGGCGCGACGGTGCGCACGCGGCGCGGGCGGCCGCGTTCTACATCTGGTCCCAGGTCGAGGGCGGCCACGGTTGTCCCGTCTCCATGACCTACGCCGCGATCCCGACGCTGCGCAAGGCGCCGGCTCTCGCCGCCGAGTGGGAGCCGCTGGCGACCACGCTTGACTACGACCCAGGTCTCAGGCCGCACGGCGCCAAGAAGGGCGTGCTCTTCGGCATGGCTATGACCGAACGCCAGGGCGGCTCCGACGTGCGCGCCAACACGACGAAGGCGCAGCCCACAGGCTCCGACAGCGCGTACACGCTCGACGGCCAGAAGTGGTTTTGCTCGGCGCCGATGTGCGACGCGTTCCTGGTCCTCGCCCAAGCGCCGAAGGGCCTCTCGTGCTTTCTGCTCCCGCGCGTCCTCCCCGACGGCGCTCGCAATGGATTCCATATCGAGCGCCTCAAGGACAAGCTCGGAAATCGCTCCAACGCCTCGTCCGAGATCGAGCTCGACGACGCGTGGGCGGTGCTCGTCGGCGAGGAGGGCGACGGCGTCCGGACGATCATCGAGATGGTCAACCACACACGACTCGACTGCGTGATCGGATCGGCGAGTCTCATGAGGCAGTCGGTCGCGCAGGCGACGCATCACACGGCGCACCGCAGCGCGTTCGGCAAGCTGCTGGCCGATCAGCCGCTGATGATCAACGTCCTCGCCGACCTAGCGATCGAGTCCGAGGCGACGACCATCCTGATGATGCGGCTGGCCTCCGCATTCGACCGCAACGAATCGCACTTCCGCCGCATCGGGGTCGCGATCGCGAAGTACTGGACGTGCAAACGCGCGATCGCCGTGGTCGCCGAGGCGCTCGAGTGCCACGGCGGCAACGGCTACGTCGAGGAGTCGATCCTTCCACGCCTTTATCGCGAGGCGCCGCTCAACTCGATCTGGGAGGGCTCCGGCAATGTCAACGCGCTCGACGTCCTGCGCGCGATGCAGCGCGAGCCCGAAACCGTCGAAGCGTTCTTCGGCGAGGTCGCGCTCGCGCACGGCATGGATCGCCGGCTGGACCACGCCGTCGACATATTGAGGGACGAGGTCAAGGACTCGGAAAACGCCGAAGCCAGGGCTCGAAGGCTCGTGGAAAAGATGACGCAGGTGCTGCAGGCGTCGCTGCTCATGCGCCACGGCGACCCAGCGGTTGCGCAGCTCTTTTGCGCTTCGCGAATTGGCGGGGAATGGGGACATGCGTTCGGTACGCTTCCAGTTTCGAATCAACTCAAACTGGTAATCGAGCGACACCGCCCGCATTCGTAAGCTGGAGGGATGATCAAGGAACTCGACGAGATCACGGTCGCCTGGGAAAGGTCGCCTGTCGCGCAGATACCGCCAGGCGAGCTGATACTGGTTACCGACTTCGACGGCACGCTGGCCGACGTGGTCCAGGACCCGGCCGCCGCCCGCGCGCGTCCCGAGGCGCTCGAGGTGCTCGAGGAGATGGCGCTTGTGCTGGCGGACGTGATCGTGCTCAGCAGCCGGCCGCCGGCCCAGCTCGAACAGCTCGTCCCGGTGCCCGGCCTGCGCTTGATCGGTGACAGCGGACTCGCGATCCCGCGTAAGGCGCAGAAAGAAGCGCTGGATCGCTTCAACGCCGACGCGAGCAAGCTGCTCGAGCACATTCCGGGCGCGTGGATCGAGGTCAAACCCGCGAGCACGGCGATCCACTTCCGCAACACCGACATCACCGGCGACGAGATGCTTCGCCTGCTCCGCCCCCTCGTCGATGGTGCGCGCCTCGAGGCGGCCCTTGGCCGCAAGGTCGTCGAGGTGCACGCGCCCAAGGCGGGCAAGGGGTACGCGTTGGCGTCACTGCTCCCCGGGGAGGACTGCCTCGGCGTCGTGTGCTTTGGCGACGACGAGAACGACCGCTCGATGTTCGACTACGTCAGCTCACTCGAGCAACCGCACATGTGCGTCGGCGTCTGGTCGCCGGAAGCACCGGTCGGCCTGTTCGACAGGTGCGACCTCGTCGTCCCCGGACCCGCCGCGGCCGCGAAGGTCTTGCGAGAGATCCTGGAGTGGGCTAAGGCTCGCGTCTAGGACTCGGCTCTGGCGGCCACCAGCTCGCGCACGTCCTGCACCTGGTTGCTTATCCACCTCGCGATGTCGTTGGCGCGGACGACGTCGCGGGCGCGCTCGTTCATGGCGCGCCTGTCCTCGAGCGGCATCGTCAGCGCCGTGTACAGCTGAGCAGCCGTCGCCTCGACGTCGAAGGGATTGATCGAGAGCACGTTGCCGCGCAGCTCTTCGTGGGCGCCGGCGTTCTCGGACAGCACGATCACGCCGTTCTTCTCATTCACCAGCGCGCCCTCCTTGGCGACCAGGTTGAGGCCGTCGTACACGGGGTTGACCAGCAGCACGTCGAAGTTCTTGAGCGCCGCTATCGCCTTGCGCTCGCTCTCGGCGACCTCGAGCCGGATCGGTTCCCACTCGGCAGAGCCGAGGTTCCGGTTGATCTGCGCCGCGGTCTGCCTGATCTGCCGCAGGTAGCGAACGTAGGCGGCGACGTCCTGACGTGACGGTTGCAGGAACGCCCAGAACTGCACCTTGCCCTGCAGCTCGGGGTGATAGCGCAGCAGCTTCTCGTAGGCGATGAAGCCACGGACGATGTTCTTCGACGGGTCGGTGCGATCGATGCGCACGATGAGCTGCGGCGGCCGCCAGCGCGCGATGTCTTCTTCCTGGCGATGCACACCGCGGGATGTGGCGAGGCGCGTCGTGACGTCGACGTCGACGGATATCGGGTAGTGACGGGCGTAGACGACACGCCCGGCGGTGACGACCGCGCGTTCGCGCTCGTCGACCTGGAGCCCCAGGTTCTCCTCGCACGTGAGGAGAAAGTTGCGGACGTCGAGACTCGATTGAAAACCGACGATGTCGCAGCCGAGCAGGCCCTCGAGGATCGGGTCGCGCATGTGCTTGGGCAGCACCTTCCAGTACTGCGGCGTGGGCCACGGGACGTGGATGAAGTGCTGGATCACCGCGCCGGGCACCGCTTCGCGCACGATGCGCGGCACGAGGTAGAGCTGGTAGTCCTGCACCAGCACGAGGACCGGATCAGGCGCGGCGTTGGCGAGCTCGATCACCTTCTCCGCCATCTGTATGTTCACGCGGACGTAGCCCTCGGTCCACGCCTGGTGGATGCCCTCGTCGATCACCGGCTCGTTGCCGAGGTCCCAGAGGTAGTGCTGGATGAACCAGAGGACCGGGTTGGCGATGACCGAGTAGTACATGCGGTACTCCGCGGCCGTCGGCGTCGCGTACACGAGGCGGCCGCTGCCGCGGGTGAGACGGACCCTGAGTCCGTCTGGGTTGCCAGCGGCGAGCTGCAGCTCGAGCTCGGTCCGCGCGCACGCGACCCACGCAGCCCCGGTCGCCTCGGCGAGGGACAGAAGCGCGGTGACCACTCCGCCCGCGCCGCGCCGGAACGAGCCGTCCTCGCGCGGGTCTTGCGGACCGCGGTTGCTGACGATGATCGCCGACCGGCCCGGCAGCGTCCGGGCCACGTAGCCGCGAAGGCTACTGACCGTCTCGGCTGATCCCCGCCAGAAGCGATCGATCGATCGGCGCCTCGCGCACGCGGAATCCGCTCGCGCGCGAGACGGCGTTGGCGAGCGCGGCCGTGCCCGGAATCGCAGGCGGTTCGCCGACGCCTTTCGCGCCAAGCGGTCCGACCGGCGACGGCACCTCGACCAGGCGGACGTCGATGTCCGGGATCTGGTCGGCGGCCGGAAGCTCGTAGTCGATGAACGACCCGGAGCGCAGCTGGCCGTCGGCGTCGTACGCGAGCTGCTCGCCGAGAGCCCGCCCGAGGGCCTGCGCGGCGCCCCCATGCACCTGGCCTTCGACCTCCGGCGGGTTGATCGCGTGGCCTACGTCCTGGATCGCCGCGTAGCCGACGAGCCGGTAGGCCCCGGTCTCAGGGTCGAACCGCACCCGGGCGATGTGGACCGTGAACATCGGCGACGCGGCCTGCACCGCCGAGCGGCCGGTGGCCTGGATCGGCCGGTATCGCCCCATGAACTCGGTGGTCATCGCGACCAGCTTGGTGATCTCGACCGAGCGCGACGGCGCGCCCTTGACCGCGATCCTGCCGTCGACGATGTCGAGGTCCTCGGGCGCGGCCTCGAGCTCCTCCGTCGCGATCTCCAGGAGCTGACGTCGAGCTTCCCGCGCTGCTTCGTAGACCGCTGGACCGACGCTGTACGTCACCTGGCTGCCGCTCGACGTGGTGCTGAACGGCGCGGCCCCGGTGTCGCCGACCTCGACCTGCACCTTCTCGGCCGAGATTCCAAACGCCTCGGCGGCGATCAGCGCGAGGCCGGTCGCGGTGCCGCTGATGTCGGGCGACCCGACGAGGATGGAGAGCGTCCCGTCGGGCTCGACCCGACAGCCCGCGGCCGAGGGCGTGCGCGCTCCGCCCCAGGCGCCGAGCGCGACTCCGACCGCCTCGCCGGCGCCGACAGGCGCGGTGTACAGCGGATGCTTTTTCGCCTCCTCGAGCACCTCGATGGAGGCGATGCGCGGCCACGGCTCGCCGTCCGCGGCGGAATCACCCTGACGCGACACGTTGCGCAGGCGCAGCTCGACCGGATCGATCGCCAGCTTCTGCGCCAGCTCGTCGAGCGCGGACTCGAGAGCGAAGTAGGCCTGCGTCGCACCGGGGGCGCGGTAGGCGTCGACCGGGGTCTTGTTGGTCGTGACCTCGTAACCGCGGATGTCGAAGTTCGGGATGCGGTACGTACCGCCGAGGAAGTTCGCCGTCAGCCCCGCGTGCCAGCCGGCGGTGGCGCCGTTGTCATAGTGGAACCGCGCGCGAAGGGCGACGAGCGTGCCGTCCCTTTTGGCGCCAAGCTCGAGGTCGAAGGACGCGCCGGGCGCAGGGCGCCCGACGACGAACTCCTGCGACCGGTCGAGCGCCAGCCGCACGGGCCGGCCGGTGCGAACGGCGAGCAACGCCAGGAGCGGCTCGAGGAGCTGGACCTTGCCGCCGAATCCACCGCCGACCGCCATGGGGACCACGCGGATCCGGTGCGCCGGCACCCCCAGCAGCTCGGCGATTGCATCGCGTATGACGAAGGGCCCCTGAGTCGAGGACCAGATCGTCATCCGGCCGTCGGGCTCGGACCGCGCCAGCGCGACGTGCGGCTCCATGAACGACTGGTGAGCGCCCGCGATCCGGTACGTGCCGCTGACGACGGCGTCGGCGTCCCCGAGCGCTGCGTCCGCATCGCCGCGCTTGATGTGCGCGACGCCGCTCACGTTGCGCGGCCGATCCTCATCGGCCCTGTCGTCAGCCGCCGAGGCCCCATGCAGGGACGCGTCCTCACCGCCGTCGTCCTCCTCCTCGTCGAGCACGAGCGACGCGGCGTCGCCCATCGCGGCGACCGGATCCACGACCGGAGCGGTCTCGTCGTACTCGACCGACACGAGCGCGGCGGCGTCCACGGCGAGGGCCTCGCTTTCCGCCACCACGGCCGCGACCGGCTGGCCCACGTAGTACACACGATCCACCGCCAGCGGCTTGTCGGGACCGGACGCGTCGCTCTCGGGTAGGTCAGGTCCAGTGACCACGTCGACCACTCCAGGGGCGCCGCGCGCCGCCTCGACATCGATGCCTCGGATCGAGCCGCTCGCGATCGGCGACAGCACAAGGCGCACCTGCAGCACGCGTGGGAGCTCTAGGTCCGCGGCGAATTGGGTCGCGCCAGTGACTTTTTCGCGACCTTCCTGGCGCCGCATTCCCCGGGCGGGTAGGCTCATCACCCGAAGATGCTACGCAGCAGCCTGGCAGCGGCGCTCTGCGCCCTGTCGCTCGCCGCCTGCACCAACGGACCAAGCGCTCTCCCACATCCGACCGGGCTCGCGACTGACCAGGCCCTGCGGTTTCCCATCCAGCACGACGTCAGCACCCTCGACCCGGCGATGATCGACAGCGAGAGCGAGGCGGAGATCGCGCACAACCTGTTTGACGGCCTCCTGAAGTACGACAGCAACCTCAACATCTCGCCGGACATCGCGGCGGGGATGCCGGCGATCTCGCCGGATGGCACCACCTACACGTTCAAGCTCCGCACTGACGTGGTGTTCTCCAACGGCGACAAGGTGACGTCGAAAGACGTCCTCTATTCGTGGAATCGCGCCGCCGCCATGCAGGGCCCGTACTCGGTCAACCTCTCGGCGATCCTCGGGTACGAGAAGGTCGCGGCCAACCAGGCGGCAGGCGCTGCGCTCGAAACGCTGCTGGAGAAGAACGATCCTTCGGTCACGATGTCGGGGCTCACAGCGCCGGACGACGCCACCGTCGTGGTCAAGCTGACCGGGGCGGCGGGATGGTTCGACTCGGCGATCGCGCAGCCCGCGGTCGCGGGGATGATCGTCGACCAGAACGTCGTCAAGACGAGCTTCGAGGGTTGGTGGAGCAAGCCTGAGACGCTCATCGGCACCGGCGCCTACCGGATGTCGGCGCATACGGCGGACCAGTCGATGGATTTCGCGGCCGTCGCGGATTGGTGGGGGAGACCTAAGCCGACCCTGACCAGCATCCACGTGGAAGTCGTGCCCGATCCGGCGGCCACGCTGACCCGATACGACCGCGGCGATTTCGACCTCTACGGTTACGCCGCGTACGGCCCAGCCGCGTTCGACGTGGCGCGCATCCTCGCCACTCCGTCGCAGAAAGCGCAGGTCGTGCTCGAAGTCAAGAACAAGACGTACTTCGTCACCTTCAACATGGTCGCCGACGCCAGACGTCCCGGCGATGGACCGTTCACGCTCGACCAGGGCAAGCCGGCGCGCGACCTCAGGCTGGCGTTTGCGTTGTCCGTCGACCTCAACAAGCTGTCCAAGGATCTGTGCGCCGGCATCGTGTGCATCCCCGCGACCGGCGGCGTCATCCCCAAGGGCCTGGCCGGATACCTTGGCGACGGCAACGACCCGCTCGCCGTTTTCGACCCCGCGAAGGCTCGCACCCTGCTCTCGTCGGCCGACCCGAACGGCACCAAGACGAAAAGCCTCGTCTACACGTACGACCCAGAGAATCCGTTCAACGAACCGACCGCAAAGTTCCTCCAGGCGCAATGGCAGGCCAACCTCGGGGTGAGCGTCGCGCTGCAGTCGTTGCCCCATACGCGCTTCATCACCGAGCGCCTCAAGGGCACGTATGTCCTATCGCGGGACGGCTGGGCTGCCGACTACGACCACCCTCAGGACTGGTTCGACAACCTGTGGGGTGCGGCGGCCGGGTGCCCGGACATGAGCTGCTCGAGCGGATACGACACGCACGCGTACGACCAGCTCGTGGCGAAGGCGGACACCGAGCCTCTGGCCATGGCGATCCCCGATTACAAGACGCTGAGCCGGCAGCTGATCGACGACGTGGCCTACATCCCGCTCTTCTATACGGTCGACCCGTTCCTGTTCAAGCCGTACATGCTCGGGGCGGGCTCGAACAACATGTTCGACTACTACTGGAACCAGATTCAGATCACCGCCCACTGATCTTCGGGCCCAACCGAATTCAGGCCCGATCGTCATAGGGCGCCGGCTATACGCGCTAGCGGCTGGACATTCATATGCCCGTCAGCCCACAATGTTGTTTGGAGTAGTAGTTGGGGGGCCGAATGGGGCCGCCCACCCCATGCCGGCGCGCTCTCGCCCCGGTCGCCGCGAAGACCACCGGGAAGATGGCAAGGGGGAATGCTTCACAGGGGGAATCTATGGCTCCAATCTCGTTCTCGTTCCTCAAGGTGCTTGGCCTGGGCGCTGTGGCAAGCCTGGTCTTGGTCGCCTGCGGAGGAGGAGGCGGCGGAGGCAGCACTCTTGCTGCCGACCAGACGCTCAAGTTCCCGATCCTCGGGGACTTCGGCACGCTGGACCCGGCTCAGCTCAACGCAGAAAGCGACTCCGAGATCGCCCAGAACGTCTTCAACGGCCTGGTCAAGTTCGACAACGACCTCAACATCGTTCCGGACATCGCGTCCGCCATGCCGACCGTATCCAGCGACGGGCTGACCTACACCTTCAAGCTGCGCAACGACGTCACGTTCTCGAACGGCGACAAGGTGACCTCAGCCGACGTGCTCTACTCGTGGAACCGGGCCGCGGCCGAGCAGGGCGCCTACGCAGGCAACCTTGCGGCAATCAATGGCTATGCCAAGGTTTCGGCCAACACCGTCACCAGCGGCGCGCCGCTCGAGGCCCTGCTGGAGAAGAACGACCCGTCCGTCACGCTTTCAGGACTCAGCGCCCCCGACCCGCAAACGGTCGTGGTCAAGCTGTCCAGCCAGGCCGGCTGGTTCCTGTCGGCCATCGCCCTCGAAGCGACGACCGGCATGCTGGTTGACAAGAACGTCGTCAAGACCGACTTCGACAACTGGTGGACCAAGCCGGAAACCATGGTCGGCACGGGCGCCTACAAGATGACTGCCTACGTCCCCAAGCAGTCGGTCGAGTTCACCGCCGTCGACAACTGGTGGGGCTCGCCGAAGCCGACCGTCAAGAAGGTCCACGTCGACATCCTCGGCAACGCCGCCTCGGCGATCCAGGCGTACGAGCAGGGGAGCTACGACCTCTACGGCTACGGTGGCTACAGCAACGCCCCCGTCGACCAGATCCTCCGCATCCAGGGCACCGCGAACGAAAAGAGCCAGCTGCTCATCCACCCCAAGGTGCGCACGACCTGGATTCAGTTCAACCTCGTCCACGACGCGAAGCGAGCCGCGGCCGGGCCATTCCTGCTGTCAGGAGGCGACAAGGCCAAGAACCTCCGGCTGGCGTTTGCGCTCGCGATCGACAAGACCAAGCTGGCCACGGTCGTGTGCCACGACATCGTGTGCGCGCCGGCCACCGGTGGCTTGATCACCAAGGGCCTCATCGGCTACGCCGGTGATAACACCGACCCGCTCGCCAAGTTCGACGCAGCCCAGGCCAAGCAGCTGCTGGACCAGAACGGCGGTGCTGCGGCCGTTGCCGGACTGTCCTACACGTACGACCCAAACAACCCGCTGAATGGCAGCGTGGCACAGTTCGTTCAGGACCAGTGGCAGACCAACCTGGGTGTGCACGTGGACCTGACCCCCGTCGATCACTCGGCGTTCATCAAGGGCTACCTCTCGGGCAAGTACGTCCTCGCCCGCAACGGCTGGCAGGCGGACTACAACCACCCGCAGGACTGGTACGACAACCTGTGGGGCAGCATCCCGGGATGCCCGGACGCCAACTGCGGCAGTGGCTACGACACGCAGGCTTATGACCAGCTGACGGCAAAGGCCGATGCAGAGCCGCTCGCGCAGGCGATTCCCGACTACCAGAAGCTCGGCAAGATGTTGCAAGACGACGTCACATATATCCCGCTCTACTACTCCCAAGGCGCGTTCCTCTTCAAGCCGTACCTGAAGGGCGCGGGCACCAACAACTTCTTCGACTACTACTGGGACCAGATTCAGATCCTGTCCCACTAGCGACTGAATTGAAAAGAGGGCGCTCGGCACCGTGCGGGCGCCCTCTTCCGTCTTGTCCGACAATGTGAAGAGATGTTCACCAAGGGCACGCTGATCTACATCGCGCAGCGTTTGGTCTTGATCGGCTTCACGGTCGTGGCCGTGTCGTCGGTCGTCTTCGTGGGCATCCACCGGCTGCCGGGCGACGCTCTTCTCAGTGAGCGGCTGCGGGGCCAGGCCTACCAGCTCCTCGTCCATCACTACGGCCTCGATCAGCCGCTGATCGTGCAGTACTGGAACTTTGCGGTCGGGGTCATCACCCGCGGAGACCTGGGCGAGTCCCTCGTCAACCGAGGCCTGAAGATCACGCCGCTTGTGCTGCACGAGCTCGGCGTGAGCGCGGAGGTTGGGGGACTCGCGCTGGTCTTCACCATCGGGCTTGGCCTGGTCCTCGGCGTGTTCGCCGCGGTGCGGCAGAACACGTGGCTCGACTACGTGCTGACCACGACATCGGTGGTCGGGTACAGCATGCCGAACTTCGTCATCGCGGCGTTCCTGATCCTTGTCTTCGGGGTCTGGCTGCAGAACGTGACCGGGGGGACGTTCTTCTACCAGCTAGGTGGATGGCGAGGTGACTTCGGACAGCTGTGGCTGCCGGCGTTTGCCCTCGGGTTCCCGTACGCCAGCATCGTCGCCCGCCTGACGCGCGCCAGCATGCTCGAGGTGATCCGCCAGGACTACATCCGCACCGCGCGCGCCAAGGGCCTGCGCGAAAGGGTGATCATCGTCCGCCACGCCCTGCGCAACGCGCTCATCCCGGTCATCACGATCCTCGCGCCTCTGGTCATCGGGATCATCACAGGCAGCGTCGTGATCGAGAACTTTTTCGGCATTCCGGGTCTCGGGAAAGAGTTCGCGCAGAGCATTCTCAACCGCGACTACGCGATCGTGATCGGTGTGTTCACGATGTACGCCGCCATGGTCGGCCTGGCCAACCTGCTGGTCGACCTCGCCTACGTCGTGATCGACCCCAGGATCAGGTACTGATGGCGACCGCCGCCGTCGTCGTCGACGCTCAACCGATCGCGCCCGAGCAGGTAAGCCTGTGGTCCGACGCGTGGCGCCGCCTTCGCCGGAACCGGCTCGCCCTGGTGGCTACGATCTTTCTCACGTTCCTCGTCGTCGTCGCTCTTGTATCGCTGGTGTGGACTCCCTACCGGATGTCGGAGATCGGCGTCACGCAGACGTATGCGCCGCCCAGCTCCGCGCACCTGCTCGGCGCAGACGAGCTCGGCCGCGACCTGCTGAGCCGGCTCATGGTCGGAGCGCAGGTATCACTCGTCGTCGGCGTCGGCACGCAGCTGCTGGTGCTTGCGGTCGGCGTGCCGATCGGCCTGCTCGCTGGTTATTACCGGGGATGGCTCGACTCGGTGGTGAGTTTCATCATCAACGTCTTCTACGGCATCCCCGACATCCTGGTCGCGATGATCATGGTCTTCCTGCTCGGTCCGAGCCTGCGCAACATCATCATCGCGATCGTCGTGACGCGATGGATGGACATGGCGCGCCTCGTGCGCGGCCAGGCCTTCAGCCTGCGTGAGCGTGAGTTCATCGAGGCCGCCCGCGCGGCGGGCGCCCGTCCTCTGAAGATGCTTTTCGGACATCTCTTCCCGAACGCGCTTGGGCCGATCATCGTCCAGGCCACCCTCGGCATCCCCGCGGCCATCCTGTTCGAGGCGTTCTTGAGCTTCCTCGGTGTTGGCGTTCAGCCGCCAACGCCGTCATGGGGCTCGATGGCAAACGAAGGCGTCGCGGCGATCCAGTACGCGCCGCACATGGTCATCGCGCCGTCAATCGCGCTGTCGCTCACCCTGATGGCGTTCAACTTCCTTGGCGATGGGTTGCGCGACGCGCTCGACCCGCGCTCGCGACGCTAGAAAGGAATTGGCAAACGCGATCCTCAGCGTGCGCAACCTGCGCACGCAGTTCAAGACTGACGCGGGCCCGGTCAAGGCGGTCGACGGCGTCAGCTTCGACCTCTTTCCGGGCGAGAGCCTGGGCATTGTGGGGGAGTCCGGCAGCGGGAAATCGGTCACCGCGCTGTCGATACTGCGCCTGATCCCAGACCCCGGCCGCATCGTCGGAGGACAGGTGCTGTTTCGCGACCAGGACCTGCTTCAGGTCAGCGACGAGGAGATCCGCGAGATCCGCGGTCGCGACATCGCGATGATCTTCCAGGACCCGCAGAGCTCCCTCAATCCGGTGCTGAGGACCGGGTTCCAGATCGATGAGGCGATGCTGGCGCACAAACAGGCGAACTCGCGTACGGCGCACGAACGCACGGTCTCGCTGCTGAAGAAAGTCCGCATCCCGGCGGCCGAGTCGCGGGCCAAGGACTACCCGCACCAGCTGAGCGGTGGAATGCGGCAGCGCGCGATGATCGCGATGGGTCTCGCCAACTCGCCCCAGATCCTCATCGCCGACGAGCCGACGACGGCGCTCGACGTCACCGTGCAGGCTCAGATCCTCGAGCTGCTCGCCGATCTGAATCGCGAGCTGGGGACCGCGATCATGATGATCACCCACAACATGGGCGTGGTCGCCGGCCTGTGCACGCGCGTCATCGTCATGTACGCCGGGCAGATCGTCGAGCAGGGTCCGGTCGACCAGATCTTCGAGAGTCCGCAACATCCGTACACGTGGTCGCTCCTGCGTTCGATTCCGCGCGTCGATGCGCTCCGCCACGAGCGGTTGCGCTCCATCGAAGGCATGGCCCCCGACCTGCTGCGTCCACCCAAAGGATGTCGCTTCCACCCTCGCTGCCCCTTCCGGATCGAAAAATGTCTGGTTGATGAGCCCAGGCTCGAGGAGATCCACCACGGCCAGATCGCGTCGTGCTGGGTCACCATGGACCGCGCCCGCGCGGAGATGAAGGCAGACGAGCTGCGCGACATCAGTCCGGGTGCGGCGTCGGGTCTCCGGCCCGGCGAGATCATTCCCTGATGGCCCAGCCCGCCCGAGCCGACATCCAGCAGCCGATGAGCGACAGCACGCGGCCGATGGTCCGCGTCGAAAACGCGGTCAAGTACTTTCCCGCCGGCCTTGGACAAACGGTCAAAGCAGTTGACGGGGTAAGCTTCGAGATCCGCCAGGGCGAGACGCTGGGACTGGTCGGCGAGTCTGGTTGCGGCAAGACGACTTTGGGTCGGATGGTCGCCCAGCTGCTGCCGGTGACGTCGGGGAAGGTGTTCTTCGAGGACCTCGAGCTGACCCGCCTTCGCGGCGAGCGGCTGCGCCAGCAGCGGCGGCAGATCCAGATCATCTTCCAGGACCCGTTCGCGTCGCTCGACCCGCGAATGACCGTCGGCGACATCATCGGCGAGCCACTCGTCAACTTCCGGGTGATGCGCGGTCGCAAGCTCAATGCTCGCGTTCAGGAGCTGCTCCGCATCGTCGGTCTCAATCCCTACTTCAACAATCGCTACCCGCACGAGTTCTCCGGCGGACAGCGCCAGCGCATCGGGATTGCGCGCGCTCTCGCTTTGAATCCAAAGCTGATCGTGTGTGACGAGGCGATATCCGCGCTCGACGTTTCCATTCAGGCGCAGATCGTCAACCTGCTCGAGGACCTGCAGCGTGAGTTCAAGCTGACCTACCTGTTCATCGCTCACGACCTGTCCGTGGTTCGTCACATCAGCGATCGCGTCATGGTGATGTACCTCGGCAAGATCGTCGAGATCGCGGACAGCGTCCAGACTTACGCCGAGCCCAAGCACCCCTACACGAAGGCGCTGCTCTCTGCGATCCCGGTGCCCGACCCGAAAATCCAGCGGGGACGGCGGCTCGTGGAGCTGTCGGGCGAGATTCCGTCACCGATCAAGCCGCCGTCGGGCTGCCGCTTCCACACGCGGTGCCCGATCGCGCGCCTTCCAACTCCCTGCGCCGAGGTCGAGCCGCCGCTTGAGGAAAAGGGCCACGACCACCTCGCCGCGTGCCACTTCTCGCAGGACGTCTGAAGAAGCCCGCCCAACCCTCGGATCGTCCGGACGAACCGAGGTCCCAGTCCTCCGAAACGGTCGATCGTCCGGACGAACTGAGCTCGCGAGGTCAGTGCTTCACGATGCGGATTCCGGTCCAGTCGTAGTCGTAGAGCGCGTTTCCCCCCGCCCCGCGCACCCACGGATGGACGAGGTACTGCTGCACGCCGTAGAGCAGCCCGGCGTACACGGAGTCGTTGACGAGCACGAAGCCCGCGGTCCTATAGTCCGCGGCTGAAGCGCCTGCCGGCGAGCCGTCGCCGGCGGCGATGAGCGCGTCGAAGCTTGGGTTGGAGTAGCACGAGCCCGACGAGCTGGCACTGGTGACGAAGAGGTAGTCGAACCAGTCCTGCGGGTGGTCGTAGTCCGCAGCCCAGCTCTGGCGAAACGCTGGAAACGCGCAAGCCCCGTTGCGCGAGTCGAAGAACGTCTTGCGGTCGAGCTCTACGCAGGCGACGGTGACTCCGAGGTTCTTTTTCCACTGCGCGACGAGGTTGTCACACACGGCCTTGTTGAACGGGTTGCTGTCATACGTGTAAGTGAGCGCCTTCACCTTCGATCCGTCGGGGTCCCATCCCTGGTACTCCGTCTTCGCCGCGACCGGGTCGAATTTCACCGATGGATCAGCGCCGTCGCCGAGGTAGCCCTGCAGCCCTCTGCTGATCACCCCGCCCGTCGCCGCGACGCAGGACGTCTTCTCATTGCAGACGGCGTCGACCAGGGCGGCGCGATCGATCGACTCGCTGAAGGCGTGGCGTCCGGCACGGCCCGAGTCGATGCCCGCGAAAGGACCGGACTTCATGTTGAACCCGACCCAGAATGTGGTTCCGATTGGAACGAGCGTGAGCTGTGGCTTCAGTGTCGCGGTCGTCGTGTATCGGGTCGCCGATGCAGGCGCGAGGCCCTGCCGCCCGTAGCCGATCAAAGTGAAGACGCCTGACTCGTACTGCGTGTCCTGCTGGCTGAGGTCGGGCACGACCTCGACGTGGACCTTGGTGAGCGCCCCTGTCTTGCCTCCGTACCAACCGGTCACCGGCTCGAAGTCCAGCGACTGGCCGCCGGCGTGCGCGGTCATGTGAAACGGTCCGCTGCCGATCAAGGTGTCCGGTTTCGTGAACCACACGTCCTCACCGGCGGAGGCGACGACCTTCTGATCGACCAGCCAGAACGGCCAGAGCCCCGTCAACGTGAGGAAATAACCGGCTCGCTTTGCGAGCAGCACCTGCAGGGTCAGATCGTCGACCTTCGTCAGCCCGCTCAGCTGCGCGGTCTTGCCGGAGGCGACGTCCCCATAGCCGGCGATGATCTGAAACAGGCCTGCGAAATCGCCCTGGCGCGCAACGGCGCGGTCCCAGCTGAAGATGACGTCGTCGGCGGTGATCGCGTCGCCGTTGGAAAAGTGAGCGTCGTGGCGAAGATGAAAGGTGTAGTTCAGGCCGTCGGCGGAGACGGTCGGCTGTCCGATCGCGATATCCGGGACCTCGTGCAGCCTCGCGTCGAATCGATAGAGACCGGAAAAAACATTGCGCAGGATGTCGACGTCGGCAGGGCTCGAGATCAGGGCTGGATCGAAATCGGCGACGTCCTGGGCGATCGGAAAGCTGAGCGTTTGATCAGCCGCAAGGGGCTCGGGCGACGGCGCTGGGTTGCTGTTGGGGTTGCACGCGACTAGCGCGAGGGCGACCAGCACCAGCCGGGTGAGCGTGCGCACCGGGCGAAGGCTACAGGGAGTAGTGGGTCGAGATGTAGTCGAAGACGGCGACCGTCCAGAACAGCGAAATCGCGGTTCGGTACACCTTGGTGAACATGCGCCACTCGGTCAGCCACACGTAGACGAGCGCGAGCGGGCTGCACAGCCACAGCAGGCCGAGGTAGATGAACAGGCTCGTGATGCCGCTCTTCCAGAACGTCGGCGCGCCGCCCGGCGCCGGTTTGCTGTAGGTCATGAACTCGCCCACACGGCGCCAGTCGCGCTCGGGTGGAAGCGGCGCAGCCGGTGTCATCTCGGCCAGGCGCTGCTCGATCTTCTGACTCTCGAGGCGCTGAATCTCGGACGCGGCGACCCACGAGGGCATGCTCGCCGCGACCGACGAGACCGGAGATGGACCAAACGGCTGCGTAGGGATGGACGTTCGCTGCCCCGCAAACGGCACCCAGCTGGTTCCGTCGAACTTCCACTGACCGTCCTGGGAGATCGAGTCGTTCCACTTCGCGCCGTCCCAGAACCAGTTCCCGTCGGGCGACCAGCCCGACTGCGCCACGGCCATCAAGCGGGCGACTTTACAGCAAGAAGTCCGGCCTGCATCCTCCGTTAAGGTCTCCGTAGCGAGCCAGGCGGAAGTCGCTTACACCGACTTTCCGATCTATCGGGGGCAGTTCCGCACCACGTTGGGCTTCGACCAAGCTGACCTGGCGGTGAATCGCGCCGGTCATCTCGGCGATCGCGAACGCCGAACGCAGATCCGCCTGGTGCGGTTCACAGCATTCGTGACCGACGTTTTACTGGTCGATCGATGGCGGCCCCCGTTTCCCCATTCAAAAAGCGTGGGGAGTCCTGGTTCCCGGGCAACATCGTCTCTACTACCTGCCTCGTACGCGCCAGGTTGTTGCGGCCGAACCAGTCGGCGGCGCCGATAGCCTAAATTCGTAGTCGCGCGCCGGCGTAGCTCAGCTTGGCCAGAGCAGCGGTCTTTTAAACCGAGGGTCCGGGGTTCGAGTCCCCGCGCCGGCACCAGTTTTCTGTACAAGTTCGGCTGACGCGTCCCGAAAGGCCTTCGGCTGATCTGTCACAGCTACTTCGGATGATTTGTCACGCTCCCGGCCATAAGGGAGATGGGCGTGTCGTTGTGCTTCATGGTTGTGCCGCCCTCCAGCCGGTTCGAGGCCGATCGAAATGTGTTCGACCGGCCTGGCGGTCGCCGGAACGGCCGCAAAACCCACCCAAACCGTTCGATCATGAAGCGGCAGCCCAGAGTTCCATCAGCTGCTCGGGTGTCAGCAAAGACTTCGGCAGATATGCGGCCGCTCCGCATTCGGCTGCTTTGCCCGCGAACTCGTGGGCTTCTCGCGTAGACATGAGCAAGACCATGATCCAGGGCGCGGTCGCGTGGATCCGGCGCGTCGCCTCGAGTCCACTGATGCCGGGGAGGTTCACATCCATCAGGACGATGTCGGGTCGCAGCGACTCGGCCGCCTCGACGGAGGCTTCTCCGTCCGCCACCTCGCCCGCCACCTCGAAGTCCGCGGTCGCCTCGACCACCGCTCGCGCGGCGCGACGAAATGGCTCGAGGTCGTCGACGATCAGCACGCGGACGGACACGGCGCCACCGAGCTTAGGAGGGCTAGACGTCGACCGCGATGGTGCCTGCACGACGGTATGGGTGCGGCCGTCACCCGCCCTCTATCCTGAACCGGCATGCCGATCCGAGTCGTGCTGGCGGAGGACAACCTGCTGGTCCGGGAGGGCGTCCGTCAGCTCCTGGCGACGGTCCCCGAGATCGACCTCGTCGCGGTTTGCGGCGATCGCGACGCCCTTCTGTCAGCGGTCGAGGCGGAGAAGCCGGACGCCATCCTTACGGACATCCGCATGCCTCCGACCAATTCCGATGAGGGCATCGAAGTCGCCGCCCGGCTGCGAGAGTCAAGTCCACGCACCGGGGTTGTGGTCCTCAGCCAGTTCTCCGACGCGGCATACGCATTGCGGCTCTTCGATCCGTCTGCCGAGGGCCGCGCATACCTGCTGAAGGAGCGCGTGTCCGACCCCGACCAGCTGGTCAACGCCCTCCGGGAGGTGTCGCGAGGCGGTTCGGTCGTCGACCCGAAGGTCGTGGAGGCGCTGATCGCGGCGCGGTCGCACAAGAAGGAGTCGCCGCTCGAATCACTGACTCCGCGCGAACGAGATGTGATGACAGCGGTGGCTCAGGGCAAGAACAACGCCGCCATCGCCGCCGCCCTGTTCCTGACCGAAAGGGGCGTCGAGAAGCACATCAACGCGATCTTCTCTAAGCTGGGGCTCTCCGAGGAGAAAGACGTTCATCGCCGTGTCAAGGCGGCCCTTATCTTTCTGAGCGAGGAGCCGCCGACCCGGAATCGGTGAGGCTGGGGCCAGCATCCCGCAAGATATGCGAGCCTGCACCATCGCTTCCCGCTTCGCAGGAACATATCGTCCCGTCCATGCACGCGGAACAGCACTTGAGAATCACAGAGCCAACCCTTAAATCTGACAACCAAACGCCGATCGTCCAGGCGAGTCGCCTGCGGAAGATCTACCACAGCGCTAGCGACGTGGAGGCACTGCGTGGGGTCGATCTGGACATAGTCCGCGGAGAGATGCTTGCCGTGGTCGGGCCGTCCGGTTCGGGCAAGACCACGCTGCTCAACTGCCTCTCCGGCCTGGACCGATTCGACGGCGGCAGTGTCATGGTCGAAGGGGTCGACATCGCCCTGATGTCGGACCGAGAGCGAACCGCGTACCGGGGACGCCACATGGGCTTCGTCTTCCAGGCCTTCAACCTGCTGCCGGTGCTGACGGCGGTCGAGAACGTCGAGATCCCGCTTCTGCTGCAGGGGATAGGTGGCCGCGAAGCCCGGCGTCGCTCGCTCGACATGCTGGAGACGCTTGGCCTCGCCAACCGAGCCCAGCACCGCCCCGACTCGCTCTCCGGGGGCGAACAGCAGAGAGTCGCAGTAGCGCGGGCGCTCGTGCATCGCCCTGCCGTCGTATGGGCCGACGAGCCGACCGGCAACCTCGACACGGAGGTGACCGAGGTCATCGTCGAGTTGCTGATCAGGATGAATCGGGACGGGCAGACGATCGTGCTCGTCACGCACAACCCGCTGGTTGCTGAGCGGGCGCAGCGGGTGGTGCGCATGCGGGACGGCCGGATCGAGTCGCAGCGAGCCGGACACGCCGTGATCGCGGGGGAGAGGGCATGACGCAAGCCCTCTTCGTCGTCGGCGGGCTCTTTCTTTTGGCTTATGCACCGCTCGGGATTCTTGCTTGGCGGCGGCCGCTACTGGCCCGGTTTGCGTGGCGCGAGGGCACTCGCCGGCGCGGCCAGTTCGCGCTGCTCGTCGTCGGGCTTATGGCCGGGTCAGCGTCCATCACGGCCTCCCTCGTCGCTGGTGATTCGGCCAGTCAGTCGCTGGCCTACATAACCAACCAGAGGCTGGGCGCCGTCGACCTCACAGTGACCGGCGATCGCTCGTTCCCGGTCGACGTCGCCACGCAGCTGGCCTCCAGCCAGGCATTGAGGCCGTATGTGGATGGCGTGCAGGGTGGTTTCGAAACACCCGTGTCGGTCGCGGACGTCGACGAGCGCCTGGGCAAGCCGAACGTGCTCCTCGTCGGTTTCGATCCGGGCTCCCAGCGTCGGTTCGGCGCCTATGTCCTGTCCGACGGCCGCCGGATCTACGGTGGTGAGCTGGGTACAGGCGATGTTCTGCTCTCTCACGGCCTAGCGACCGAGCTCGCCGCAAAGACCGGCGATCACTTGCGTATCGCAACCGGCTCGGGCGGGGCCAACGCGGAGCTACGCGTGTATGCGATAAGCGCGGCGTACGGTCCGGGAACGTACGGCAGCCCGTTCGCGGCATACATGACGCTGGCTACCGCGAAGCTGGTGACCGGCGACCCCGGCATCAACGTCGTAAGGGTCGCCGCGCGCGGCGCCTCTCCCGCCGACACCGACGCCGCCCGCAAAGCGGCAGCGCCTCTGAAGACCGCCGTCTCGCTTATACCCTCAGCCTTTCCACTGGCCGTCAATGAGGTGAGGGTTGACGCCGCACGTCAGCTGCTGGGCCAGACCGCGTGGGTCCTGGGAATAAACCTCGCGTTCAGTGGCCTCACCGTTCTGGCGGCGATCGCCCTGATCGTCAATCTCGTCCTGGCCCTTGCGGACGAGCGGCGTTCGAGGCTCGCTGTACTCCGCGCTCTCGGTCTGACGCGTGCTGGATTGGTCACGCTCTCCGTTCTCGAGGGCGCGATCTACAGCCTGGCCGCGGCCCTGGCCGGCGTGGTGGTCGGCGTGCTCGCGGGCCTATACCTCGCGGGCCAGGTCTGGAACGCATTCATCATTGATCCGACGGACCAGGCATACGCCGGATTCCCCATGACGGTCACGGTGAGCCCTGCCACGCTCGCGCTCGCCTTTGCGGCCGGCGCGTTCATCACGTTGGCCACAGTGGCGGGGGCCGCGTATCGAACGTCGAGAATTGCGATCGCGGCGGCGATCCGCGACCTCCCCGACCCCGCAACGTCAGCGCGCCGGAGATGGCCCCGGACTGGACTCCTGGTCGCTGTCACGGCGCTCGGCGCAGCCCTGCTCGTACCGAACGATCCCAGGACCCGCTTGATAGGAGGAGTCGTTCTGATTGCGACCGTCGCCGCGCTTGCGCGAGGGCGCATCTCGGACAGGGCGCGCGCCACGCTCGCCGGGCTGCTCGTTTCCGCCTGGACCGTGATCACCGTCGCGGAGACCAGGCACCTCACGTCAGATCTGGGCGTCCTTTTGACGATGATCATCCTTGCCGTGTCGATCCCGGCTGTTGGGCTGAGCATTGCAGCTGCCGCAAACCTCAAGCTGATCGACGACGGTCTAGGACTGGCCGGCAACAGGTTGGGCCTTTTCCAGGCGACTCTGCGTCCACCGCTTGCATATTTGAGCCGGCGGCCGATCCGCACGGGACTTGCTACAAGCGCGTTCGCGCTCGTCCTCGTGATGGTGAGCGTCATCGCAGTGGCCGTCGCGAGCGGCAATCGCGACTATGCGCGCGATTCAGCGGGCTATGACATTCAGGTCGTCACCTCGGGCTCCGATCCGATCCAGCTTCCGCCGGACGTCGCCGAGCAGGTGACAGCCCAAATCGCCATCCCGATGCGCCTCTACCAGGGACCGTTCAGCGGACCAGCCTTCAGTGGCGAGGGCTCCTCGGTTGCGACCATCTTCTATGTATTGCCTGACCAGTCTCACCGTGGCGGCCCGGTGTACCTGGGTAGCTGGGAGAAGCGCTTTGCGAACGCCGACGAGGTATGGCAGGGGGTGCTTGCCAATCCGGGTCTTGTGGTGTACGCGGGCGCGAACGGCGCCATGCCCGGCGACCCTCTGACAGTCCAGGGCCTTAACGGACCAATCGAGCTGCGCGTAGCAGGCAATGAGTCCAGCACGGTCCTCAACGGCATCATCGCGTCTCCCGCCACCCTTGCACAGATCTCTACCACACCAGCAGGTTCGACGGTCCTGCTGAGCACAAGACCCGGATCCAATCCTCGAGCGCTGGCGCGCGAGATCGAGCGGTCGCTCTTCGCTCAGGGCGTGCAAGCAACCTCGATACGCGAGATTCTCGACCAGGATTACGCGAGCAACCTTGCGTACACGACCGAGTACGACGTCCTCTTGCACATGGGCCTGCTGGTCGGAGTACTGGCGCTTGCAATGATTGGAATCCGTGCCGCGATCGAACGCAGGCGTGTGATCGGCATCCTTAGGGCGCTCGGCTACCAACCGTCGCGACTTCTTGCCGGACTCGTCGCGGAGGCCGGCCTTACCGCCACGATCGGCATCATCACTGGAATCGGGGCGGGTCTGGTCATCGGGTATTACCTCGTCGGTGGCAGCGAGCCTGGCACTACGTTTGGTGTCAACTTCGAGCGATTGCTCATTGCAGTCGCGATCGTCTACGCGACCGTACTCGCGGTCACGGGACCGCTCGCATCGAGGGCCGCCCGAATGGCTCCAACGGAAGCGATTCGGCTTACCGGCTAGGCTTGCCCGACTTCTCCGATCTTCAGGCCGGGCTGCCGGTCCTCGCGGCCATTCTCGGAGCGATGGTGCTTATTACTCTTGGTGCTGGTCTCGCGTCCGGCCGTCGCCGCCGGCAGCGCGCCGCGTTAAATCTGGCGGCCATCGACTTCGTCCGAAACTCTTTTGCGAGCCGGCTGGCCCGCGGCGACCCCATAGACGAGCTCCTGGTACAGGTCGTCGAATCGCTGTGCGATGCCTTCAAGCTCGACGCCGCCGAGCTCTGGCTCGACGACGGAGGCGTGTTGTCAATCGCCTCGAGTAGTCCTGCACCCCGGAAGGCGGAGCTGAAGGTCACGCCGGCCGAGGAATCCATCATCGCCAACGCCCACGTCTCCGGTGCGCCCTGGGCCAAGGTCTGGCTGCCTGGCCTTCTCGAAGGCAGGGCGGGTACGGCGATGCGTATCGCGCCCGTCAGTGTGACGGGACGATTGCTCGGCCTGATCGTTGTTGAACGGCACCGGCGCGGCGAATCCCTTGCGGCTGATGCCGACATCACGCTTGAGGAACTGGCGCGCGAGGTTGGCTCCGGCCTGAACAAGCAGCGACTGAACGCAGCGCTCCACGCTTCGCTTGAGGAACTGCGTCGCCAGGCCGATGAGCTCCAGGCCTCGCGAGCCCGGATCGTGGTGGCGGCCGACGCCGAGCGCCGCCGGATCGAGCGCGATCTCCACGACGGCGCTCAGCAGTACCTGGTCGCGATTGCCGTCAAAGCTCGGCTGATCCAGCAGCTGGCGCGATCCGATCCGGCGGGCGGTCTGGCGTTGACACAAGACATGATCCGCGACATCGAGTCGGCCCTGGACGAGTTGCGGACGCTGGCACAGGGCATCTATCCCCCGCTGCTCATAAGCGCGGGGCTGGCCGAAGCGCTCGCAGCCGCGTGCCGGCGAACGGCGATACCCGTGCGCCTCGAGGCAGACGGCGTCGGAAGGTACCCGCCCGAGCTCGAGGCGGCCGTCTACTACTGCTGCCTCGAAGCGCTTCAAAATGCGTCGAAGCACGCGGGAGTGGGGGCCTCGGCAACTTTGAGGCTCTGGAATGAGGGCAGCGCTCTGCGCTTCGAAGTCGATGACAACGGCGCTGGATTCGACGCCGAACGTCAGCGCCATGGCGCGGGGTTCACCAACATGAGCGATCGCATTGGGGCAGTAGGGGGAACCCTTCAAATCGACTCGACACCGGGCGGGGGCACTCGAGTGCACGGCGCCGTGCCGGCTGGTGCCAGTACACAGCGAGAACACATGCCAGCCGAACCTCAAACCTTGATGTAGGCACCGTTTCGGGTCGTCGCCTCAAAACTCAGTCTGCACTGCATGTTCGTCAACACGTCTTTTCGAGCGGAGGCTTGAATATGCAAAGACTCAAGTTCGTAATTGGTGTTGTCATCGGCATCGGAGGCTTGCTTGCGGTTGGGGCAAGTCCGGTTGCCGCTTACGGCAACGGAGCTGCCTACCAGGTTGGCCTTTCGCTGAACTGCCAGAACCCGGTTGCGTGCGTCGCCAGTCCCACCAACCCCTTCGGCATCGGCGGCATCTGGGGATGGGTCGTCGTCGACAGCGCCGGCAACGTGGACGGCGAGCTCCAGTTCCAGGGCCACCAGAATGCGGATCCTGCGCTCAACGGGACCGGGCACATCACACTCAGCGGTTTCGCCGTGCCCACGCGCACGCAGCTTCCTTTCATCCCGGCCGATCCGAATGGAAACTATTTGCTGATCTTCCAGTGCGGCGGGGGCGGGTGCCATCCCGCGTTCGAAATCGAGGCGACCGGCGGCCACTACTCGCAGAACTTCGGCCCCGGCATGAACAACGAGCTCCAGGTCGCGCAGCTTCCGTGATCTGGCGCTGACGTCTGATCGACGAGCCGGGGCGGTACGACCGCCCCGGCTCTTTTTTGGGTGCGTACCAGCAGGCGCACCGAGTGCGAGCCAGCCACACCTCGATTCGGGTGTGGGCACCGTTTGGAATCGCAGCGCGCTCCATCACTCTCAGTGCAATCGGCGCCCGTCCGTGGCCCGAAGAGCAAGGGAGCAAACAAAAGATGTCGGTGCAAGAAGCGGTCGCCCCGCAGACCTCGACGCGAATCGAGAAGATAACGCCGGCCGCGCCCGCGAAACGATTCACGGTGCGCAGCTACTCGGCAGCACTCTTGATCTTGGGCGCGGCCGCGATCCACTTCGCCGTCGCACCCGAGCACTTCCAGGAGTACTTGCCCTATGGGATGTTCTTCGTCGGCCTGGGTCTGACCCAGCTGGGCCTGGCGGTGGCGGTTCTGATGGCGCCCAGCCGTCGGCTCTACGCGATCGCATTCGGTGGCACGGTCGCCGTCATCGCGATCTGGCTGGCTTCACGAACGGTTGGGCTGCCGCTCGGCCCTGATGCCGGGAAACCCGAGCCGGTCGGTTTCATCGACGTTCTTGCCACCCTCATCGAGGCGATCGCGGTCTTCGTGCTCCTGCGACGCATCCGGGTCCCGTTCAAGGCGAGGCGTGCAGGACGGATTCGCCTGGGGCTAACCATCACCCCGGCCCTTGTCGCCGCCGCACTCGCGGTGTTTGTCGGTATCGGCGTGGCGGCGAACCCGATGATGGCCGCCTACAACACCGCACCCGCAGTGCCGGGGCAGCCTTCGACATCGCTGGTCACGCTCACCCCGCAGCCGGGCTCGGAACCAGTGGACGCATTCACGCTCACGGCGGCTCCGGTGCGGATCGGTGGCCATGACGCTTGGGCCTACAACGGCACCGTGCCCGGACCCGAGCTCAGGGTCACCCAGGGTCACCGCGTCCGGGTCACGCTCGTCAACCACCTGCGGGCGGCGACCTCCATTCACTGGCACGGTCTCAACGTTCCCAACGCCGAGGACGGCGTCAGCGGCATCACGCAGGATGCGGTTCCTTCCGGCGGCACGTACACATATGAGTTCGTCGCCAACGACGCCGGCACCTACTGGTACCACTCGCACCAGGACACGATGAACCAGATCCCGCGGGGCCTGTTCGGCTCGCTGGTTGTAGAGCCGAATGCGTCCACGCCGAACGTGCGTGACTACACATTGATGATCCACACCCTGCCGAACTCGGATGCGGTCGCCGTCAACGGCAGCGCAAGCCTGCATCTCGGGGCCAATCCTGGTGACAGCGTTCGGCTCCGATTGATCGACGCCGTCTCGGCGATGGACTTTGGCCCCACAGGAACCGTGCAGCTGCCGGTCCTGATGGGCGCCCCATACATGGTCGCAGCGCTCGACGGACATGACCTGAACCAGCCGCAGCCGCTCGGACCGGAAAGGATCCCGCTCGGGATGGGCCAGCGCGCTGACCTGGTGTTCACCATGCCCAGCGCAGGCGCGGTGCGCCTGGTGGGAATCAGGGGAGTCGCGGCATTCCCCTGGAGCCAGCCCACCAGTGCCTCCGTGACGATCGGCAATGGCCCGGTGCCGGCCGTCAACGTCGCATCGCTGCCAACGTTCGACCTGACCAGCTACGGCGTGGCAGCGCCGGATGCAGTGCTCGATGCAACACGATTCGACGTCACACGACAGATCGTGCTGGCGGGCGGTACTCCGATGTTCCGCAACGGGACCTTCGATTTCGCCGACACCTTCAGCGGGCAGGCCGCACCGACCATTCAGCCGATCAACGTCCGATTGGGAGACCAGGTCCGGCTGCACATCGTCAACCACAGCCGGCAATCACACCCGATTCACATCCACGGCCACATCTTCTCGGTCCTGGCAAAGAACGGCCGGACGATCACAGGCAGCCCGGTGCACCTCGACGCGATCCTCGTCGGACCCGGCGACAGCTGGGACGTTGGCTTCGTGGCCGATAACCCGGGCATCTGGATGCTGCACTGCCATGTGCTGATACACGCGGCAGGTGGCATGAGCATGACCATCAACTACGAGGGCATCTCGTCGCCTTTCACGATGGGAACCCGGTCCGGAAACGTGCCCGAATGAAATTTGCCAGAGGAGATACATCCGTGACGACACTCACTGCCCGACAAGGTTCATCGTTCGAGCGCTACTCCTGGACCGTGTTCGTCTTTCTCAGTGCGATCCTTGTGCTCTTTGGCGTGAGCGACCTGCCCGGTGCGACGAGTTCGACGGCTCGGGAGAACGCACTCAACGAGCTATTCATCGGCGGCCTCACCGCCGCGATAGCCGTGATGGGCCTGCGCCGCCTTCAGCGATCGGCGTGGTACGCGATGGCGCTTTGGCCAGCGTGGATCGTCGCGCAGTCGGTCGGGGCGGCGACGGCTGGCAAAACTGCGGAGATGATGACAGGGATCTTCTTGCTGGTTCTCGCCGTCGCGGCGTTGGCGCTGTCCTACCGTCCGGTATTCGGGGCCGATGACGGGTCGTGAAGGCGCTCATCGCAGGGGCAGGGATCAGTGGTCTTGCGGCCGGCATCGCCCTGCGCCAGACGGGAATGGACGTGGAGGTCCTCGAGCGCTCGCAAGAGGTGCGAGAGGTGGGCGCTGGACTGATGCTCTGGCCCAACGGCACACGCGCGCTGCAATCGCTCGGCGTGGAGATCACTGCTCTGTCGGTTCAGCGGATCTCCTTACGCAACTGGCGCGGCCGCCAGCTCACGGAGGCTCCGCTGGATTCGATTGCAAAGCGTTACGGCTCGGGCACCGCGCTCGTGCATCGGGCTGATCTACAGGCCGCTTTGCTGAGCAGCCTCGGTTTGGATCATGTGAGTCTCGGCTCGGCAGCCGTCGGCTTCGAAGAACACCGAAGCCAGGTCGTGGTCGAGCTGCAAGACGGGACCGTACGAACGGGCGACCTGCTCGTCGGTGCGGATGGCCTGCGCTCGGTCGTCCGCCGCCAGCTGATGGGAGACGAGGATCCGGTCTACCTGGGTTCGACCGTCTGGCGGGCGATCGTGAGCAGCAACGAGATTGAGCTTCCACGCGAGGTAGGTATCAATTGGGTCGGTCGCGGTTCCGAGTTCCTGGCCTTCCACCTCGGCGGCGACCGCATCTACTGGGCCGGCGTGACCAAGGAGCCTGCCGGCGAGAGACCGGGCGACAGAGGTCACAAAGTGGACCTGCTGCAGCGATTCGGAAGCTGGGCAGAACCGGTGCCGGCGCTGATAACCGCGACGGACGAAGCCGCAATCCTGCGCAACGACATGTACGACCGGCCGCCGGCTCGATATTGGAGCCGGGGACGGGTGACGCTGGTCGGCGACGCGGCACATCCGATGACACCCAACCAGGCCCAGGGCGCTTGCCAGGCCCTGGAAGATGCGGTCGCTATCGGCGAAAGCGTCAAGCGTGCGTCCGACCTGTCCGAGGCTTTGGGACTGTATGAGCGGCTCAGGTTGCGTCGCGCGAATCGTGTAGTGACCATGTCGCGCCAGGCGACCCGCAGCGTGCAGATCGAGAATCCGCTCTTGTGCATTATTCGCGATACTGCGATTAGGCTCCTGCCGCCCAGCCTGATGTTGAGGATGCTGGACACGACTCTTGCTCCCCAGCCTGCAGCCGAAAACTAAGCGCGCATTCTCATGGAGCACAACGATCCTCCGGCCAAAGGTTCTGGATAGCCAATTCGTATTGCCAAGCCGGGGTGCCACAAGGTGCCATGGGGAGGCCAGATGCGGAGAATCGAGCTCAGCAGGAGGCGTGAGGAAGCGTCCTGAGGAGTTCGGGGAGAGCTTTTAAACCGAGGGTCCGGGGTTCGAGTCCCCGCTCCGGCACCACTATTTGTATTCAATTTCGGCCCTCAACCTGTGCGGCAACCCAACGCCACATAGCCACGATATTGCCAATCGTTTGGCTTACGGCCCGGCTCTAGGAGTCAGCTCCGAACTCGGGAGCAGCGGTTTTTCAGACCGCTGCTGGCTATTCAGTGGCCGGTAATGGTTCAGATACCGCACCGTTACAGAGTCAAGGGAATTGGCGCAGATGACGAGCCGGTGGCTCTTCGCCCTCACGGTTATCAACGTGATCCTCACCGCCAGTTGCGGAACCAATGGCGGTGGCCAGAACTCCGGGGCTGCCAGTTCGGGCCGAGCCCGAAGCACGCCTTCAACCACTATCGCGTCCCGTACATCCATCCCAACCAGCGACGGATACCTCGGACTTGCTGTTGACGGAAATGGGAATGCCTGGTTTGCGGAATCCAACAGTGGTCGCTTGGGCCGCTACCGGCGCGGCGAACCAATCCAGGAGATTGCCCTGCAGGCGAACGCTCAGCCTCGCACCCTCCGCTCGGCGCCAGATGGATCTGTGTGGTTCGCGGAACCTGGACTGGGTCGCCTCGGCCGGATTGGACTTGATGGTCACGTCACAGAAACGCCAGCTGAACGCAGGCGAGTTTTATCCAAACTGGGGTGTTGCGGTCGGTCCGGACGGTAGCGTCTGGTACGACGCAGCCACTAGCACGGGCCGGCTCCGACCTGACGGCACGAAAACTTCGTACGACATTGCCGGCGACGGGCCAATCACGGTGGATTCCCGCGGCAATGCCTGGGTGCCTGGGCACATGGTCCAGATTTCCTTGATTTCGGATTCTGGCCAGATCAGTGAGTTCAAATTTGCAAACGGAATCGAGCAGGTGGCCGAGGCGGCTGATGGCCAAATGTGGTTCGTCGATGTGACCGGCGGGCCGGCAGGCCCACGAATCGGATTCATCGATTCAAACGGACAGACAAAATTCTTTGATGCGGTCAACGCCGATGCCGTCGGGTTTCCGAACTCGATTGTCCGTGCGCCGGATGGCGCGGTTTGGTTTGGAACCTCGGACCGCAGGCTGATAAGACTCGCTTCCGAAAGCGACGTCACCGTTTACAACCTGCCCTGGCCAGATGCGGCGCCCGGACCGTTTGTGGTTTTGAAGGACAACCGGGTTGTAATGGTTGGAGATCGCGAGATTCTCGACTTCGTGGCGGGAAATGGACAACACGTTGTAGGTGCGCAGGCAATACCAGCTGCGCTGCCGCACGTGCCGAAGGATGCCGCGGAAGCTGCCGCCTACGCTGCGGCTCGGGACGCGGCGGGCCCGATAGCCAAGATCGTTCTCACAGGACAGTCCTGGGAAGGCGACCACGCAGCGGAGTTCGTCTACTCGATCAACCCAAACCGTTTCGGTTACGCGCTTGTTGTGTACGTTGTCGAAGAAGCCGGTGCTTGGCGAAAGTACGACAGCTTTGGTACGCAGAACCTGCAGCCTCCCACTCCCGGACTCAAGGAGGTTCTCAAGTTTCCCAGCGGGTGCCTGAATGTCCACTCGTCACCAAGCAAAGGATCCGAAGTTGTCGCCTGCCTTGGCTCCGGGACTGAGATCGAAATCGACGGCCTTCCAGCCTATGCCGACGGGTATATCTGGTGGCATCTCGTATCGCGAGGCTGGGCGGTCCATCCCCTCCTCTTTTGCACTGACTACGTGCCTACGAACCGGGCGGCGGACTGTTGAGTCGAAGCATCACCGAAACGCACCTCAGTTGAAGAGCGGACCGACCCACCTTCGGATGTATAGCCATTCCGTATTGCCAACCCGGGGCGCCATGGGGTGCCACGGGGAGGCGAGTGGCGGAGAATCGAATTCAGCAGGAAGCCTGAGGAGGCGCCGTGCCGAGTTCGGGACGAGCTTTTAAACCGAGGGTCCGGGGTTCGAGTCCCCGCGCCGGCACCACTTCTTGTGTGCAAGTTCGGCCGACAGGTCTCAAGAGGCCTTGGGCTGATGCGTTACACACCTTCGGCTGATGTGTCACAGCTACTTCGGCTGATTGGTCACGCTCCTGGCCATGAGGGAGATAAGCGTGACTGAGCAAACGTACAAGGCGGTGCAAGCGGTTCTAGTTGACGTCGGACGGTGAGTGAGGTGACCGAGAGGGTCACGTTTAGGCTGTAGCATCGCGCGGCATGACATCGATCTGGCTGGCGAGCCTCGGTCGCGCCTTCGAAGAGGCCTTGGATCAGTTGGCCGCGGCGGTGCGGGACTGTCCGGACGAACTATGGGAGGCGTCTATGTGGCAAGTTCCACCATGGGACTCCAATCACGAACTGGTCGACCCGCACGGAACGCCAGTCACAGAACCTCAGGAGCGCTTGGCGTTGGTCCAGCGGCATTCGACTCCTTGGGCGGTCGCATGGCACACGCTGGAATGCCTCGACTATGACCTTGCGGGCGAATTCGGCCCGTGGGCGCCGCCGCCTCCGTTCGCCGGTAAGCCGCATTGGCGGCTAACGAGCATGTCCACGGCCTGGTCGCGGTCAGAGATGCTCACATATGTGGACTATTGCCGCCAGCGGGTACGTGACACGCTGGCCGGAATGACGGACGAGAAGGCGGCGACACCCCTTCCGCCGGCTCACCGATACAGCGGCCAACCTCACGCCTGGATAGTGGCGGGCCTAGTGGGACACACCATCGAGCACGCGGCACATATCCGACAGTTCATCACTGACGCGGGGGCCGAGCCCGGCATCGAGGGCGGTCCATGACATCGCTGCACCTCCTCGGTCGTCTGGTCCAGGACAGCGACCCAACTCGGGTTTCGATACCGGACGAGTTGTCGGAGTAAGGCCGCGGCCTTAGGGTCCGGCCTCCGCCCGACGCTTACCTGGCGCTGGTAGGGGTTGTTGGGCTCATTTGCGCGCTGGCATATCTCCGGCAATCGATCTCAGTTGACCCTGAACGCACCCTGTCCTCGGACATTTTCTGGGGTGCAGGGATTGCGTCTGCCGCTGCCTTTGGCGTTGGCTGGGGCCTCGTCAGCGGCATCGCTCTCGCCGCCGCGGAAGGGGGCCCGGGTGCGGCAGTTCCTCCGCAGCAGACCTACGTGATGTCCGATACCGCCCTCAACGTACTTTTCGGTTCAGGCGGGGGTTTTCTAGGATTCGCGCTGATCGCCCTGATGCTGGGCTCTCGCGGGATTCTCCCAAACTGGCTGCGCTGGGTGACCGTGGTCGCGGGCGTGCTGGCTATTGCCGCGCCGTTCTTCTTTACCGCGCCGGCCATCCGATCTGGGCGATCGTAATTGGCATCTGGCTCCTCGTCTCCGGTCGCGCAACGCGCAGAGTCACACGCACCTCGTAGATCCCTGATTCGCGGTGGGCCGAATCACAAGAGCCCCTTACCGTGATCATTTACGCGTGCGTAAGAACGCCTGTGGACCGGAGTGCGCCAGGCCTTGAGCCGTCCAGAGGTCCTGGTCGCGCTGCGTCGTGCGCGCGACCTCACCGACCGAGATTTCGCCCAGCCCCTCACCCTCGATTCGATGGCGCAGGCGGCGCACCTGTCCAAGTTCCACTTCGCGCGGGCGTTCACCAAGGCCTACGGCGAGACTCCGAGGACGTATCTGACCCGGCGCCGGATCGAGCGTGCCAAGGACCTGCTGCGAGCGGCCAACTTGACCATCACCGAGATCTGCTTCCTGGTGGGGTTCGAGAGCGTCGGCTCCTTCAGCTCGCGCTTCCGCGATCTCGTGGGCATGTCACCGACGGAGTACCGGACTGCTTCTGCCGGCGCTCCGCCCATCCCGGGCTGTTTCGTCCTCATGTGGACGCGGCCGGGTCCCACCATAAGTCAGCAATCCGGAAGAAGCACCGAAGACGGGCGCACGGTAGCGTCGGGGCCATGATGAAGAAGCTCTCGCACGTGAACGTGTTCGTGGAAGACCAGGACCGCGCCAAGACGTTCTACACGGAAAAGCTCGGCTTCGAGGTACGCAGCGACACGACCATGGACGGATTCCGATGGCTTACGGTCGGCCCGAAGGACCAGCCCGACCTCAACATTCTCCTCGCCCGCCCTCAGCCACCCATGTTCAGCGAGGAGGACGCGCGGACCCTGTTGCGGCTGGTCGCCAAGGGGGTGATGAGCGCCGGCGTCATCGAGACCGACGACATCCGCACCGTCTACGAGGACCTCAAAGGCAAGGGCGTTACGTTCCTCCAGGAGCCCGCCGAGCGGCCCTACGGTATCGAGGCCCTGTTTCGCGATGATTCCGGGAACTGGTTCAGCCTCAATCAGCACAAGCGGTATGGCAGCTGAACGGACCCTCGATCCTTAGTGAAGCTGGCGTTCCCCTACAAGGCCGACCGTGACCATATGACCAGGTCCGACGGCCAGGAAGACAGCAACCATCCGCACTCATTGTCTCGTTGCCACTATCAGCACGCCCACTGCTAGCACCACCAGCGCAATCAGGATTAGAAACCCGGTCGAGAACACTTCAAGCGCCACCCATTCGCCGCGATGCGGAAATTGCTTTCCGCGTTCACGCCTGACCACAGTCCAGCTCTTCCAACACAACCAACCCAGGTCGACCAACACCGACCCCACGTAGAGCAGCAAGATGTAGTTGCCTCCGGTGGCGGGTTGAGGACTCCACTGGTAGGCATTCGCCGGCGGCTGGAAGAATGACACGGCTTGGCCCAGACAGATCGCGCCAGCGATTGCCAATCCAAGTCCGGCGAACGCACCCCGCACACCGCCCCAGACCGCGGCGGCAATGGCAAGCAGCGCAATCAGAATGATCCCCGCCACCCACCAGTCCGGGCCGTAACCGGCGAACTCACCGGTCAGGCCCCACGCTGTCGCGGAGGTCGGAATCCCGTGAAGCGCCTCATAGCCTGTGTACTGGCCTACCGGACCCTGGCAGGTGTCGAACAGGACAAACGGCAGGGCCAGCAGCCAAAGGGTCGCCGCATGCCCCAGTCCTTTGACGGCGCGCGCCACCAAGTCCGGCAGAGACCGCCTCGAGTTGACGAGAGCGACCGTTGCTTCCATGGCAGGCCATTCTGTGTGCGACCGCTGTCCAAGTCAGTCTCAGTCGAGTCTCAATTTCGGTCTCATTCGCGTTGCTGACGCTGGCGCTCGTACAGCTTGTCGCTGCGCGTCGCGGGGTCACCGGCGAAGGCCGCAGGAAGTAGGCGCCTCTCTAAACTTGCCCGAGCAGATGGCCATCGCCGAGGACGACAAGCCCAGCGTCGAGGCGTCGACGCCCTCTGACGCATCGGACCTGCTTGGTGAGCCTGTCGGCATCGAGATGGACAACGTCGTCCGCGTCCACCGCATGGGCGAGGTCGCGGTCACCGCTCTCCGCGGCATATCGCTCAAGGTCGCGCCAGGCGAATTCGTCGCGATCATGGGTCCGTCCGGCTGCGGCAAGTCGACCCTGCTCTCGCTCGTCGGCGGCCTGGACAGGCCGACGCAGGGCAGGATCATCGCCGGCGGACGCCAGCTTGACGCGATGCGCGACCGTCAGCTCGCCGACTACAGGTTGCAGCACGTCGGCACGATCTTCCAGAGCTTCAACCTGATCCCGACGCTGACCGCGCTCGACAACGTCTCGCTGCCCATGACTCTGGGCGGAATTCCCGCGTCGCTGCGCCGCGAACGGAGTCGCAGGCTGCTGGAAAAGGTCGGCCTGAAGGACCGGATCAACTTCCGTCCGACCCGTCTCTCCGGCGGCGAGCAGCAGCGTGTCTCCGTGGCGCGGGCGCTGGCCAACCGGCCTGGGCTGATCCTCGCCGACGAGCCGACCGGCAACCTCGACGAGGAGGCAGGTCAGGGGGTTCTCGACTTGATCAAAGAGATGCACGGCCTCGGCGCCACCGTCGTGATGGTCTCGCACGACCCCGACGTTGCCGCGATCGCCGACCGCATCGTGCGCATGCGCAACGGCAACATCGTCGAAGACGCCGGCACTTCGAAAGCCGTCGACGGCGCGCCGGCGGCGACGTCCGAGGTGAAGCGTCTCTCATGGCTCGACACGGCGCGAATGGGCGGGCGCAGCGTGGCGCGGCGCAAGCTCCGAACCACCCTCAGCTCGGCGGGCGTCGCCATAGGCATCGCCGCGATGGCGATCATCGTCTCCTTCGCCACCGGCGTGCAGGACTCACTGACCAACGCGTTTGCAATCACCGGCCAGCTGGACCAGGTGACGGTCGGCAACAACAGCTTCGGCCTGTCCGACCCGTCGAACCACAAAGTCCTCGACCGCACCACGCTCGCGCAGCTCGGCGCCCTCCCGCACGTGAAGGACGCTTACGGCAGCCTGGAGATCGAAGGCAACCTATCCCGAGGCGGCACGATCCTCACGAACGTCTATCTCACGTCGGGCTCGCCGGTGTCGGAAACGCCCCGGGCGCTCGAAAAGTTCCTCGCCGCCGGCAATTTCCCGACGTCCGACACGGCCAACGAGGTCTTGCTCAGCGCTGACGCCGCCAGCAAGCTCGGGTTCAGCCCCCAGAAGGCGCTCGGCCAGAAGGTGACGTTCTCCGGGCTGTTTCCCGGCATCTTCATACCCGGAACCGGGCAAAAGGCCGCGAACACATCGCTGCCGCTGGAGCTCACCATCGTCGGGGTGCTTTCCAACGCCAGCAGTTTTGGTACGGGCACCGCGATCTTCATCGGCGCGCCCTATCAGACAGCCGTGAAGTACTGGGAAGACATGGCCAGGGCCAACACGTGGACCGCGGACGAGTTCAGCAGCGTGACCCTCGTGAGCGATTCCGCCGGCACAGTCGACACGGTCGCGAAAGAGGTCAAGGCCCTGGGCTACCAGGCGACCACGACCAGCGACATCCTCAAAGGATTTGGCCAATTCATCACGATCCTCGAGATCGGCCTCTCCGGCCTCGCCGCGATCGCGCTCATCGTCGCCTGCCTCGGCATCGCGAACACCATGTACACGGCAGTCCTCGAGCGCACCCGAGAGATCGGCATCATGAAGGCGCTCGGCGCGAGGTCAGCGGACGTGCGTGGAATGTTCATGGCCGAGGCCGCCATGATCGGGCTCATCGGTGGCACGGTCGGGCTACTGATCGCCGGCCTGGTCAGCGTGATCGGCAACGTCGTCGTCAACAACATCGCCCAGGCGCAGGGCATCCCGCTGGACCTGTCGGTCTTCAACGTGACCTGGTGGTTGGTCGTCGGAGCGCTCATCCTGGCCACGGCTTTCAGCGCCCTCAGCGGTCTCTTTCCGGCGCTTCGCGCCAGCCGTCTCGACCCCGTCGCCGCGCTTCGCTACGAGTAGGCGCAGGAAAACATCTTCAGACCCGTCAACCGGGTCAAGTGAAGAATTCGTTCCGGAAAGCTGTCGGAATACGGGCCTGCATAGGTGCGCTAGCGGCGCTGCTGCCGCTCGCGTTTGCTTCGCCGGCGCAGGCTGCGTTCAACGATTCGATCGACCAGTCGCTGGTCCTGACGGCATGGCCCAGCTTCCAGCTAAATGTCCCGTTCATGGCCCAGACGTTCACACCCTCCGTCAGCGGCCGGGTCGATCGGGTGTCCCTTCCGGTTTCTTCGCCATTCGGTTTCGCGATGTTCACGGTGTCCCTGACCGCGGTCAGCGACACTGCACCGACGACCGGCCAGCCGACCTCGAGCGTTCTCGGCAACGCGCCAACGTCCAGTGGGTTCTTCAGCTGCTGCGCATTCCGCGACTTCGCATTCGCCTCGCCCGTATCCGTCACGAGCGGCAAGCAATACGCCATCGTCGTCCAGGTTCTGGCGGGCAACCTCAAATGGCTCGACACGGGCACGCCTGACCTCTACCCCGGTGGCCGGGAGTACATCGGGGGCTCGCTGACGACCTGGGCCACCACCAGCCACGGTGACTTCGGCTTCAAGGAGTGGGTGGCGGGCAACGTCAACTCAGCTCCCGTCGTCGGGGTTGACAAGAGCGCCTTCGGCGTCCCCGAGGGCACTGCCCCGACGAACAGCGGCACCTGCTCGGACGCTGACGGCGACACGGTGACCATGAAGGCTTCGGATGGCACCGTTTCGCCCTGCACAGGCGGCAGGTGGACCTGGTCGAAGGCGGCCGGTGATGAGGCCGGGAACCAGACCATCACCATCTTCGCCGACGACGGCAACGGCCTGTCGGCGCAGATCCCGTTCACCTTCGATGTGACCCCGGTCGACCCGACCGCGACGATCGTCAGCGACCCGCCGTCGATCACCGTCCCTGAGGGCACGAACGTTCCGTTCACCGGCACCGCCACGAGCCCGGACGCCGCCGACAACGCGGCGGGCTTCACGTACGCCTGGTCGGTGACCATCAACGGCGCTGCCTACGCCGGCGGCCCGGGCGCCACTTTCAGCTTCGTCCCGCAAGATGACGGGTCATACCTGGTCACCTTCAACGCGATGGATGACGGCGGCAAGTCGGGCACGACCTCCATGACCGTGATCGCGACCAACGTCGCCCCGAAAGCGGCCATCACCGGCGTTGCCGCGACTGCCCCCCTCGTGACAACCGCTCTCGAAACCCTGAACTTCACTGGGAACTTCACTGACGCCGACACCGCCGACAACTACACGATGACGTGGAGCTTCGGCGACGGCTTCTCGGCAAGCGGACGCAACGCTTCGCACGCCTACTCGCTCCCGGGGGTCTACACCGTCAAGTTCCAGGTCGCCGACGGCGAGGGCGGCGTAGGTCAGGCCACGACGACCGTGACGGTGCAGACGACGCAGCAGGCGCTCGGCTCGATCGAGGCTTACGTCCAGTCGCTCCCCGGTCTCAACGCCGGCCAGAAGAACAGCCTCATCGTCAAGCTGCAAAACGCAGGGGCAGCCGCGGCGCGTGGTGACAACAACGCCGCCTCCAACGAGCTCAACGCGTTCCTCAACGAGCTGCAGGCTGACGTGAACGCGGGCGAGGTCTCGCCGGCGGCGGCTGGGAAGCTGCGCACGGCGGTGCACGCGGTGCAGGGAAGCCTCGGCACCTTCAACCGCCTCGTCGAGTGGTGGCCGCTGGAGGCCTAAACTTCGGCGGCAACAGCCGTGGCCGCGACGACAACTGAAGCCCTTCCCGCAGCGGATCTAATCCCGGTCAGCGCGCGTGCCAACATCCCGTATCGAATCGTCCGTCTCATCGGTATTCCGCTGCTGCGCCTGTGCTTTCGGTTCGAGGTCGAAGGTCGCGAGAACGTCCCTCGCTCCGGCAACTACGTCGTGATCGCCAACCACCTCAACTGGCTCGATGAGTTCACGCTCCTCTACCTGTTTCCGGTCGAGCCGCGTCTCCACTTCCTCGCCGATCCGACGGTCCTCGTGACGCGCAAGTTTCAGTGGTGGCTCGTGCGCACCACCGGTGGCTACGTCCCGGTGGTGCGTGAGCGCCACGGCGACAAGGTCCTCTACAAGCACGTCGACCGCGCCCTCGCGCTGGGCGGCACCGTGGCCATCTTCCCGGAAGGCAACTACGGGCCGAGGGAGGGCGAGCTGCTTCCCTTTCACAAGGGGTTCGCGCACTTCGCGATCAAGGCGGGCATTCCGGTGGTTCCGGTCGCGCTGTCCGGCACCAAGGACCTGTGGCTTCGCAAGCGGATCAAGGTCGTGATCGGGCCGGCGCTGTCAACTCAAGGGGCGGACCCCGCGGCGCTGACGGACCTTGCGTTCCACAAAGTGTCCGCGATGCTGCCGCCCTACGTCGAGCCGCCCGGCCGAAAGCTGCTCAGGAAACAGCTGACGCACCTGTTCTGATGGCGCTTTCCCGAGTCCTGAGTCCAACCATGATCGGGCGCGAGGCCGAGCTGTCGACGCTCGAAGACGCGCTGCTCTCGGCGCTGCGGGGCGATGGTGGCGTGGTCATCGTCGGCGGCGAGGCGGGGATGGGAAAGACGCGCCTGGTGAACGCGGTCGCGGCCACCGCTCGCCGCCTCGGAGTCGTGGTCATCGCCGGGGGAAACAGCGAGGCGGAGCTGTCGCTGCCGTACCTCCCGTTCCTCGAGGCGATCGGCAATTACCTCGCCGGCGCTCAATCCGCCGCCCTGCGCGAGCGCCTCGGCCCGGCCGCCGACGAGCTGGCACAGCTGTTTCCGCAGCTGGGTCGTGCCGCCGCGTCAACAGGTGACGCCGCCTCGGCCAAAATGCGGCTGTTCGAGTCGATTCTCATGCTGCTCGGCGACGCCGCGAGCAACCGCGCGCTGCTTTTGATCCTCGAAGACCTTCAGTGGGCCGATCCCGCGACGCGCGAGCTCCTCGACTACTCCACCCGCCGCCTGCGGTCGACCAACGTCCTGATCGTGGCGACGTATCGGACGGACGAGATGCATCGCAAGCACGCGCTCCTGCCGACCATCCAGGGCTGGCGGCGCAGCGGACAGGTCGAGATGGTCGATCTCCATCCGCTGACGGCGCACCTGGTCGGCGACATGGTTTGCGCGATCTTCGAGGAGACATCGATCAGCGACGAATTTCGCGACTTCCTGCACGAGCGCAGCGAGGGCAACCCCTTTGTCCTGGAGGAGATGCTGCGCGACGCGCTCGACCGGGGCGAGATCTTTCGGACTGAGACGGGGTGGGACCGCAAGACGCTGGCGGAATTTCGCATTCCGCCCACGGTTCGCGACACGATCCTGCAGCGTCTCGAGCGGCTGAGCCCGGAGCACGTCGCTGTGCTCGCGGCCGCGTCGGTCATGGGCCGCTCGTTCGAGATCGCCTCGCTCGCGGAGGTCGCGCGAGTCGACGAAACCGTTGCGCTCTCGGCACTGGAGGCGACAGTCACCGCGCAGCTGACCGAGCTGGAAGACCGGATCACGGGGCGCTATCGATTCCGTCACGCGCTCACACGCGAGGCGGTCTACGAGGACCTCGTGGTTCCCCGCCGCCAGCAGCTGCACAGCCGCGTGGCGGACGTGCTGAAGGCTCGCGGCGCGGGCGCGTCGGTCGACGTGGCCAACCACCTCTTCATGGCGGGGCGCAGCGACGAGGCCGTGACCATGTGCGTTGCCGCCTCGGAGGAGGCGATACGCTCCCTCGCCTTCCGGGATGCGGGCGAGCTGCTCGAGCGTGCCGCGCCCTACCTCAAGGACCCCGTGGAGCGGGGGAGGCTGATGTGTCGCGCCGCTGATTGCTACTGGAACAACTCGGAATCGGCGCACGCCAAGCGGCTGCTGGAGCAGGGCATCCCCGACCTCGAGCGTGCCGGTCTTTCCGTCGAGGGCGCTCACAACCGACTGCTGCTCGGGCGGTGCTGGTGGGAGCTGCTTCGCTCGGACCTCGCCCGGCAGGAGTACGAGAAGTCCCGTGAAGTTCTGGAGGCGGAGGGTCCGAGCGAAGACCTGGCGGTCGCTTACATGCGCCTGGGAGGCCTGCTCAGCTGGGACTCGAAGTTCGACGAGGCCCTGGTCTTGCTCACGAAGGCGGTCGCCATCGCCGAAGAGGCCGGCGCCGATCTTGCACGTGCATGGTCGCTCATCTTCCTGGGCGGCGTCGAGGCGGACCTGGGCGAGGTCGCCCGCGGCTTCGCGCATGCCGAGGAGGGCTTCAACGCCTCGGTCGCGGGCGGCTATCGATTCCAGGCCTTCAACGCGGCCTACAACGCAACCTGGGGGGCGCTGCGGCTGGGCTTCGGGGATCTTCTGTGGAAATGGTTCGACAGGGCCGAGGCGGTGCTGGCGAGGTCGATGGATGCATGGCCTCACTTCATTCCAGCGATGGTCGGGCTCGCCAGGGGCGAGGTGCCGGCGGCGCTCGCAGACGCGCGCATCGCGGTGCAGCGGGCGAGGGATTCCGGGCACGAAAAGATGGCGTGGCGAACGTCGGTCGTCCTGGCCGAGGTGCTCGCGGAAAGCCTGCAGTCCGATGAGGCGGCTGCTGTGCTGCCTCCGCTCTCGAGCCGCATCGACCTGCAGGACACGATCTACGACGGCGCGGCCCGGATCCGCGGCCGGCTCGCATCGGATGACCCAGCAGGTGCGCTCGCCGCGGCGAGGACCATCACCCCACTGACCTGCCACTTCGTCTCACCGGCCGACGTGGTCTCCGAGGTGATGACCGATCCGCGCGAGCTTCGCGCCTTCGTCGAGGCGTTGACGGCGCGGGGCGAAGTGCTCCTTTCGCCGCGGATGGCGGTCGTCAACGGACGTCTTGCCCTCGCGGAGGGACGCATCGACGAGGCGATCGCATATCTGTCCGCCGCCGACTCGGACTTCCGGAAGTCCGAGTTGATGCTCGACGCCTGGCACGTCGGGCGGGGGCTGGCCGAGGCGGAGTTTCGCGCCGGCCGCGAAAGCGCGGCAAAAAATCGACTTCAGCGCGTCATCCAGGACGCATCCTCGGCGGGCGCCTATCTCGCCGCAAGGCTGGCATCGCTGACTGCCGATCGTCTGGGACTCGACGTGGACGCGGTCGGTGGGCAGGCGCCGGCGGCGCCGGCGGGATACGTCGCAACCGGAGAGAGGATGGTTTCGGTCCTGTTCGCCGACGTCCGCGGTTACACGGAGCTGAGCGGTGAAGCTGCCCCAGCCGAGGTCGCGGAGCGAATCTCGAGCCTGCAGCGCTGGGCGAGACAGGAGGTCGAACGGCGCCACGGGATCGTCGACAAATTCGCAGGTGACGCGATCATGGCGACGTTCAACGTCGCCGGCCAGAGCGTGGACCACGCCTCGCAGGCGCTGCGGGCGGCGCTGTCCATCATCGACAAGGCGTCCCTCGCCGGCCTCCCGGTGGGCGCGGGAGTGGCGGTGGGGCCGGCTGTCGTCGGCAGCCTGGCGGAGTCGGCCAACCTGAGCGTGCTCGGTGAGGTCACGAACCTGGCATCGCGCCTCCAGGCCAGGGCGGAGGCGGGGGAGGTCCTGGTGGCCGAGGAGGTCCACCGCCGCGCCAAAGAGTGGCTGGACAGCCAGGGAATCCCGGCCGAGCGGGTCGAGCTTCAGCTGAAGGGTTTCAGCTCTCCGGTGGTCGCGTACCGCGTCAGATCGGAGGTCGCGGTAGCCACCCCCGCCTGACCGACTCAGTTCGTCCGGACGAACGGCCCTTCCAGACCTCAAAACTTTCGGATCGTCCGGACGAACCGGATTTTCGGAGCGTAAAAGCCTCGGATTGTCCGGACGAACTTTGGTACCGGGGCGTACGGCTACGGATAGTTGCCGGGCGTGTGATAAGGTGCACCTTTCCCAAAACCTGAGCACGTCCTCCCAACGTCATCGCTCCGAGCTCAGGCCTGACACCGCCCCAGGGGTAGGGCGAGTCCAAGGAAAGGAGCGGAAGAGCGGGGTTGTTGCCACTGCTTCGTGCAGTGCTCGTTTGGGTCGTGATCCTCGTGATCGTGGTCCTGCCACGGCTGAGCCCGCCCCAGCAGCACTCGGTCGCGATCGCGGTCACGCAGCTGACCGCCTTCGACCGGAGCTCGGTGGTGCAGGAGAGCCGCACGGCGCGCCTCCAGGCGGCGCAGATGGCGCAGGTCCAGTCCTGGTCGCTGGAGCTGAAGCAGGGCCTCGCGGACTACGAGGCCAAGCAGGAGGCCGTCGCCGCCGCCCAAGCGGAGGCCGCGGCCATCGCCGCCCGGAGCAACCACCCGGCGCCACCGCCGGACATCGCCAAGGACATCGTCGACGCCTTCAGCCCTCTCGGTCCGGCAGCGGTCCAGTGGGCCATGAACGTCGCCTGGTGTGAGTCGCGCTATCACCCCAACTCGGTCAACTCATCAAGCGGGGCATCCGGGCTGTTCCAGTTCCTGCCGAGCACCTGGGCCTTCACGCCCTACGCGAACCACTCGCCCTTCGATCCGCAGTACAACGCGCTGGCCGCGGCCTGGCTCTACGCCCGCGACGGGCCGAGCCAGTGGGTCTGCCAGGGTTAGTCGGCCAGGAACTCGACGAACAGCTCGAAGATCGGCTGCGGGCCGCGCCCGCCCTTGAGCACCATCGGCTGGTAGTCCGTCACCCGCACACCGTTCGGCAGCCGGGCCCTGGTCGTCTCTGACATGAGGACGCGCGCCGGCCGCACCTTCGACAGGTAGGCGCTGTTATTGACCGGCACGCCGATGAGCGTGAACTCCATCCTGTCATCGGAGCCGACGTGGCCGGCCACGACCTCGCCGGTGTCGAGACCCATGCCGACCGAGATCGTCGGCTTGCCGTCGCGCATCTGCTTGCGGTTGAAGTGGTCGACCTCTCCGACCATCGCCAGCGCCGCCTGCAGCGCCCGCTCGGCGTGGTCGTGCATCGGGTTCGGCGCTCCGAAGACGACCAGCATCCCGTCGCCCTGGAACTTGTCGATGTTGCCGCCGTGTTCGAGGACGACGCGGATCATGCGCTGGAAGTACTCGTTGAGAAAGCCCACGAGCTCTTCCGCCTCCATGCTCTGGGAGAGGGTCGAGAAGCCTGCGATGTCCGAGTTGAGCATCGTCACCTCGCGCCGCTCGCCGGGCAGGAAGCGAAGAGTCTTGCCGGAGCGCGTCAGCACGTAGTCGGTGACCTGCTTGTTGACGTGCGCCTCGAACACCTGGCGCAAGAACTCCGAGCGCTCGTACTGGCGGGCGTTGTCGATGGCGATCGCGGCCAGGTCGGAGATGGCCTGCAGAAACTCCTTGTCCGTCTCCTCGAAGATCGAGGCGCGGAAGGGGTTGTCGACGTAGACGGCGCCGATGACCTTGCCCTTGGTGACCAGGGGCACCGCGATGATCGAGCGCAGGTTCTGGAGGATCACCGACTGCTGGCCCTTGAACCGGTCGTCGAGGCTGGCGTCGGTCGAGACGACCGCCTGGCCGGTCTTGACGACCTGCTCGATGACCGTTTTCGAGCCGAGGAACTGGCGCGCTTTTTCCGGGTCGGCCTCACCGCGCGCCATCTGCACCGACAGGGTGCCATCGACCGGGTCGACCAGCACGATGAACCCCCGCGCGGCCTTCATGAGCGTGATCACGCGGTCCATGACCTTCTCAAGCACGACGTCGAGGTCGAGCGATGAGCTGAGGTCCCTGGCCAGCTCGTAAAGCAGCCGATCCCGCATGCCTAGATCGATCTCGTGAGCCAAAGCCACGGGGAGCATAACGTTCCAATGGGGCATTTCCAGCCACCGTTAAACTCGTTTTCCCGTGGTCTCAGAGTCGCAGCAGGCGAGCATCGACGCCCTGCTCGCCAACCTCAATCCGCCCCAGCAAGAAGCCGTCACGCACGGCGACGGACCGCTCCTGATCTTCGCCGGCGCTGGCAGTGGAAAGACGCGTGTTCTGACCGCGCGGATCGCCTACCTTATCGCCTCGCGGCGGGTCTGGCCGGACCGCCTGCTCGCGGTCACGTTCACCAACAAAGCCGCCCGCGAGATGCGCTCGCGGGTCGAGTCGCTCGTCGGCGAGCAAGCGCAGAAGATGTGGGTAGGGACCTTCCACGCGAGCGCTGTGCGCATCCTCCGGCGCGAGGCCTCGAGGCTGGGCATCACGCCAAGCTTTGTCATCTTCGACGAGGACGACACGCGAGCGGCTCTCAAGCGCGTCCTCGACGAGCTGCGCCTCGACCCCAAGCGTTACCCGATCCCCTCCCTGAGCCAGGCGATCTCCCAGGCCAAGAGCGAGCTGAAGCGGCCGGAGGACATCCCCAACCGCAGCTACAGCGACGAGATCCTGCGCCGCGTCTACGACTCCTACGAGGAGGTACTGCGGCGCTCGGGAGGCCTCGACTTCGACGACCTGATCATGAAGCTGGTCCAGCTCTACAGCACCGACCCCGAGGTGCTGGCCCGGTGGCGGGACCGCTTCCGCCATGTGCTGGTGGACGAATACCAGGACACCAACCGCGCCCAGTACACGCTCGTCAACCTGCTCGCGGCCGAGCACCGCAACGTCGCCGTCGTGGGCGACGACGACCAGTCGATCTACCGCTTCCGCGGCGCGGACGTCCGCAACATCCTCGATTTCCGCAAGGACTATCCCGACGCCCACGTGGTCCATCTCGAGCAGAACTACCGCTCGAGCCAGGCCATCCTCGACGTCGCCTACAGCGTCATCCGCAGCAACCCGGAGCGCGCGGAAAAGCGGCTGTGGACGCAGCGCGCAGGCGGCGAGAAGGTCATCGCGACCCAGGCTTACAACGAGGTGGAAGAGGCGGAGTTCGTGGCCGACGAGATCGAGCGGCTGCGCAAGACCGAGAACCGCGGCTACTCCGATTTCGCAGTGCTCTACCGGACCAACGCGCAGTCCCGCGCGTTCGAGGACTTGCTCGCGCGGCGGCGAATTCCTTACCGGTTGGTCGGCGGCATCCGGTTCTGGGAGCGGCGCGAGGTGAAAGACCTGGTCGCCTACATGCGGTTCTGTTTCAACCCGCAGGACGCCCTTAGCTTTGGGCGCATCGTCTCGGTGCCGTCGCGCAAGATCGGCAGCGTAACGATCGAGGCCATCAACTTCTTTGCCCGCGGCGCTGAATCGGACATCATGGAGATCCTCAAGGACCCGGGCCGGGTGCCCGGAGTGCCAAAGACCGCGGTGGGTCCGCTGGCTGGTTTTCGCGCGCAGGTCGAATCCGTGCGGGCGACGATGGGCGTGCTGCGGCCGAGCGAGCTGATCGACCAGCTCATCGAGGTGATGGACCTGCGCCGGCACTACCTCGACGGCACGCCGCAAGGCGAGGCCCGGATCGAAAACCTCAACGAGCTGCGGGGCCTGGCCGAGAGCTTCGACGACCGCGACCCCACGCAGGGTCTGGAAGATTTTCTCGCCGAGGTGGCCCTGGTCTCGGATGTCGACGCGTACGACGAGAACGGACAGGGAGCGACGCTCATCACGCTCCACATGGTCAAGGGCCTCGAGTTTCCGGTGGTCTTCATGGTGGGCATGGAGGAGGGGCTGCTGCCTCACCAACGCGCCCTCGACGAGCGTGAGGAGAACCCGTCGGCCGCCGGCGCGACGACGGAGATGGCCGAGGAGCGCCGCCTCTGCTACGTCGGGATGACGCGCGCGAAGGATCGCCTCTATCTCAGCTGCGCGTTTCGCCGCCACCTCTACGGGCGCTCCCAGCCCGCCTTCCCGAGTCGCTTCCTCAGCGACGTCCCGCAGGCTCTGCTCGCGGCGCCGCGCGGGAGCGCTCCGGTGGCGCCACCGCGCCAGGGCTACAAGGAGCGATACATCGAGCGGCAGGTGGAGGCCGCCCCCGCCGCGCCGCCCGTCCAGCGTTTCTCGAGCGGCGACCGGGTGACGCATCCCGCGTTTGGATCCGGCACCGTGGTCAAGAGCACGCTCACGCGGACCGACGAGGAGCTGCTCATCAAGTTCGACAGGGTCGGGTTGAAGATCCTGAGCGGCATGCTGGCCCCGCTGACGAAGTGAGCAAACGCAGCAAAACTGTCGACCCCGCGGTCCGCGTCGACGAGTTGCGCGACCTCATCCGTCGCCACGAGCACTCGTACTACGTGCTCGACCGGCCCGAGGTCTCAGACGCCGAGTACGACGCGCTGTTCCTCGAGCTGCGCCGAATCGAGGAAGCACGCCCGGATCTCCTCACGCCCGATTCGCCAACCCAGCGCGTGGGTGGTGAGGCGTCGGACCAGTTCGCCAAGGTGCGCCACCGCTCGCGGATGATGAGCCTGCAGAACGCCTTCGACGAGGACGAGATCCGCGCGTTTGACAAGCGCGTCCGAGCGGCGGTCGGCGACAAGGTCTTGTACTGCGGCGAGCTGAAGATCGACGGGCTCGCGATCAGCCTTACCTACGCGAACGGACGGCTGCAGCGCGCGGCCACGCGCGGCGACGGCACCACCGGCGAGGACGTCACGGCGAATGTGCGGACGATCCGCAGCGTGCCGCTGGCGGTGACGCCGGCGAAGGGACTACCCGAGCTCTTCGAGGTTCGAGGCGAGGTCTACTTCCCGATCGCCGGCTTCGAAAAGCTCAACCGCGAGATGGAGGCCGCGGGCCGGCCGCGCTTCGTCAACCCGCGCAACACCGCCGCGGGCAGCGTGCGCCAGATCGACCCCAACGTCACCGCGAGCCGCGACCTGCAGACGTTCATGTACACGCTCGACCCCGCCGGTGCCACAAAGGCACAGTGGGAGGTGCTCAACACCCTGGAGGGAATGGGCTTTCGTGTCAATAAGAACCGCCGCCGCCTCGACTCGATCGACGAAGTGATCGAGTACCACGCCGACTGGCAGCGTAAGCGCCACGAGCTGGAGTACGAGATCGACGGCATCGTAGTCAAGGTCGACGGTTTCGGTCAGCAGATCGAGCTCGGCTTCGTCGCGCACTCACCGCGATGGGCGATCGCCTTCAAGTACGCGCCGGAGCAGGCGGAGACCGAGGTCGAAGAAATCGCTTGCTACGTCGGCCGCACCGGTGTGCTCACGCCGGTCGCGCACGTCAAGCCGGTGATGGTGGGCGGCGTGACGATCCGCAACGTGACGATGCACAACGAAGCCCAGGTGAACGAGAAGGGCGTGTACGTCGGCGCGAAGGTGGTGATCCACCGGGCGGGCGACGTAATCCCCGAGATCGTCAGCGTCAGGGACCCGAAGCCAGGATGGAGGATGCCGGCCAGGTGCCCGGTGTGTGCGGGAGAGGTCGTCCGCGAGGAGCCATACATCGCCCACCGATGCATCAACCCGTTCTGCGGCGCGCAGCGGCTCGAGAAGCTCCGCCACTTCGCCGCGACGATGGACATCGAGGGCCTTGGGTACGCGACCCTGACCCAGGTCATCGACCGCGGCGTCGTCGAAGACCCGAGCGACCTTTACGGGTTGAGCAAGGACCAGGTGAAAGAGCTCGAGGGTTTCGCCGACAAGTCGGCGCAGAACCTGGTCGACCGCATCGCCGCGAGCCGGCGCGTGGAGCTGTGGCGATTCCTTTGCGCTCTCGGCATCCCTGAGGTGGGTGACGCGACGGCGCGGCAGCTGGCCACCGACTTCGGGACGGTCCAGAACCTGGGTGCCGCATCCGAGGAGCAGCTTCGTGGGGTCGAGGGCATCGGGCCCAACATGGCGGCTGAAGTCCATCGCTACTTCGAGGGCCACGGCGCCGAGCTCGTCGAGAAGCTGCTGGCGGCGGGTGTGGAGCCACTGCCGGTGGAGGCGCCTGGAGACGGGCCGTTCACCGGCAAGACGTTCGTGTTCACGGGCACGATGGAGTCGATGAGCCGTCCCGATGCGGAGGCGCTGGTGCGCAAGCTCGGCGGGAAGGCCGCCGGGACCGTCAGCGCCAAAACCGATTACGTCGTCGCCGGGCCTGGAGCGGGCTCCAAGCTCGAGAAGGCGCAGAAGCTGAAGCTGAGCATCCTCGACGAAGAGCAGTTCAAGGCCTTGCTCCCGAAGTGAAGTTTCCGCGCTGGGCTCCCAACGCTTTGTTCGTGGTCGCGGTCCTGCTCGTCGTCTTCGGCGTGTTCATGCTGACCTTCATCTCGGAACCATCGGTCGTGGGCCGCATGCACACCGCGGTGCTCGGAATCGGCGTGATTTGCATCGTGCTCGGTCTTGGTGGCGGCGCCGCCGGCGTCTGGATGCTGATCGCGCGCCGCACCTAATCTTTTCAACGTGCCGCTCTCCAGAGACGAAGTCCGCCACGTCGCCGTGCTCGCGCGTCTTGGCCTCGACCCGGGCGACGAGGATTACTACGCCGAGCAGCTGAGCGGCATCCTCGGCCATATCGAACGGCTCCAGCAGCTCGACACCGAGGACATTCCGCCGACCGCGCAGGTGGTCGAGATCGCGAGCCGGTTGCGCGAGGACGAACCGCGACCCTGCCTTACCCAGGAGGAGGCGCTGGCCAATGCGCCGCACGCGGTCGACGGTTTCTTTCGCGTTCCGTCGATACAGGAGGAGGCGTGATCTCCGACGACCTGACGCAGCTGACGATCAAGGAGGCTTCACGCCTTCTACGTCTTGGCTCGATCTCGTCAGCAGACCTGGTGACGGCGCATGTGCAGCGAATCGAGCGCATCGATCCCAAGGTCAAGGCGTTCCTACGCTTCACGCCCGAGGTCTGGGAGAAGCAGGCCGACGAAGCCGACCGCAACATCCGCGAAGGCACGGCGCGGCCGCTGGCGGGCATCCCGCTCGCAGTGAAGGACGTCCTGTGCGTGCGTGGCGTCGAGACGACCGCCGGCTCGAAGATCCTGGGCGGATTCAAGCCACCGTACACAGCCACGGCGGTGCAGCGGCTGTTCGATGCCGGCGCCGTGATGATCGGCGTGACCAACTGCGACGAGTTCGCGATGGGCAGCTCGACGGAGAACTCGGGCTACTTCCCGACGCACAACCCCTGGGACCTCGACCGCGTGCCCGGAGGAAGCAGCGGCGGCAGCGCGGCGGCCGTGGCTTCGGGCGAGGCGACCATCGCGCTCGGCACCGACACAGGCGGCTCGATCCGCCAGCCCGCCGCGCTGTGCGGGGTCGTAGGGATGAAGCCGACGTACGGCCGCGTCAGCCGCTACGGGTTGATCGCGTTCGCGTCGAGCCTCGACCAGATCGGTCCTTTCACGCGCAGCGTCGACGACGCGGCGGTCGTCCTTTCACTGATGGCGGGTTTCGACCCGCTGGACGCGACCTCCTCCGACCGCGCGCCGATGGAGGTTCTCAACAACTTCGGCGGCGGCGTGAAAGGGATGCGGCTGGGTGTGCCGCGCGAGTACTACGACGTCGATGGCATCGAGACGGGCGTGAAGGCCGCGATCGACGCGGCGCTGTTCATCCTGCAGCGCGCCGGCGCGGAGATCGTCGACGTCTCGCTGCCCCACACCGACTATGGGCTGGCCGCGTACTACATCATCGCGCCCGCCGAGTGCTCGTCCAACCTCGCGCGCTACGACGGCGTCAGGTACGGCATGTCCGAGGAGGACGCGCCAAACATCACCGAGCAGTACATGCAGGTGCGGCGCAAGGGCTTCGGGGCCGAGGTGCGCCGCCGGATCATGCTCGGCACCTACGCGCTGTCGAGCGGCTACTACGACGCTTACTACCTGAAGGCGCAGAAGGTCCGGACGCTGATCAAGCGCGACTTCGATGCGGCGTTCGAGAAGTGCGACGCCATCGTCAGCGCCACGTCGCCGACGGTGGCGTTTCCGATCGGCGCGAAGACGCAGGACCCGCTTTCCATGTACCTGTGCGACGTGTTGACGTTGGGCGGCAACCTCGCCGGTTTACCGGGCATCAGCGTGCCGTGCGGCACGTCCGAGGGGCTGCCGGTCGGGTTGCAGATCCTGGGTCCGCAGTGGGGCGAGAACCTCGTGCTCCGCGTCGCGCGCGCGTATGAGCAGGCGAGCGAGATCCACCCCGAGGTTGCGGACATTGCCTCGCCGGACGCGCGCAGGGCGACAAATGACTGACTGGGAGGTCGTCATCGGCATGGAGGTGCACGTCCAGCCACGGACGCGGTCCAAGATGTTCTGCGGCTGCTCGATCGCTGAGCTCAACGACCCACCCAACACGCACGTCTGCGAGGTGTGTCTCGGGCTTCCAGGCGTTCTGCCCGTGATCAATCGCGCCGCGGTTGAGGCCGGCCTGAAGACAGCGCTCGCGCTCAGCTGCGAGATCCCGCGACACACCAAGTTCGACCGCAAGAACTACATGTATCCCGACCTGCCGAAGGGTTACCAGATCAGCCAGTACGACCTGCCGCTCAGCGTCAACGGCTATCTCGACATCGGCGAGCGGCGGGTGCGCATCCGGCGCGTGCACCTGGAGGAAGACACGGGCAAGCTCGTCCACGCGGGCGACAAGCTGCACAAAGCGCGGGAGTCGTTCGTCGACCTCAACCGCGCGGGTGTGCCGCTGATGGAGATCGTCTCCGAACCCGACATACGTTCGGCCGAGGAGGCGCGCGACTACGCGATGGAGCTGCAGACGCTGCTGCGCACGATCGGTGCGTCCACCGCGGACATGGAGAAGGGCCAGATGCGCGCGGAGCCGAACATCTCGATCCGGCGTGAAGGCTCGTCGGAGCTCGGGGTGAAGACCGAGCTCAAGAACATCAACTCCTTTCGGGCGCTGTTTCGCGCGATCGGCTACGAGGTCGAGCGCCAGCGCAAGGTGATCGAAGACGGCGGCACCGTGGTGCAGGAGACGCGCGGCTGGTCCGAGGCGGAGCAGCGCACCTTCTCGCAGCGGAGCAAGGAGTTTGCTGAGGACTATCGCTACTTCCCCGAGCCGGACCTGCCACCGCTGGAGCTCGACCGGGAATGGATCGAAGAGCTCCGGGCCGCGCTGCCAGAGCTGCCGAGCGTCCGCCGCGCGAGGCTCCTGGAGCAGCTGCCGGCCCGCCAGGTCGCGGTCATCGGCGGCGATCGATATCTAGCGGATCTCTATGAGGCCGCCGTGGCGAAAGGCGCGCCGGCGGTTGCAACCGCCAACTGGATCGTCAATGAGGTCGCGCCTACCGGCAAGTTACCGTCGCCGGATTACTTGTATGAGCTCATGCGGATGTTGAACGAAGGCAATCTCACACGGGATCAGGCGCGTGAAGTTCAGATGGAGGCAATCGAGACCGGCCGGACGCCGGCTGAGATCGTCGCCGAACACGGCTATTCGCAGGTCAGTGACGAGTCGGAGCTGCGTGTCATCGCGGAAGCCGTGATCGACTCCAATCCGAAGATGGTCGACGACTACCGCAAGGGCAAGACCCAGGTCATCAATGCTCTCGTCGGTGACCTCACCAGGCGTGCGCCCCACGCGAATCGGAACGTGGCGCGGGACCTGTTGACAAAGCTGCTCACCTGACGCGATGACCCGTGAGCCCCGGCAGTCGCGTGATCCGGCAGGTCAGGCGGCGGGGCGGCGGGAGAGCCAGGTGCTGAAGAGGTACAGCGCGACGGCGCCCAGGTAGGCGACGAACGCGAACACGACGAGGACGCCCGCGACCACGACCGGCGCCACGGTCGTGAGGACGATCGACAGCATCGAGACGCCGAGCGCCACCGCGGCCCACCCCTGAAGATGCGAGACGCGAGGCGTCACGTGGACCAGCGGCCAGAGCATGCGCCGGCGCCACCAGGCCGGGAACGTGCCCCTCATCACGAGGTACAGCCCAGCCCCGATCAGGAAGGTGCCGCCGACGTAGGCCACGCCTGCCAACACATGCCCCACGAGATCGGGATTGTAGCCTTGACCGGTGCTCCCACCCGACCTCCACGTACACAGCGAGTGGTCGTGGGACGCCCCTCACGGCGACATGGAGCGCAGCTGCGCGCGCGCACTCGAGATTGGCCTGCCCGCGATCGCTTTCACCGAGCACGCCGACTGGGCGCTGGTGCACCAGGGCCAGCACCCGGTCGACATCGGGGGCTACCTCAACGCGGTCGACCGGTGCCGGGCAAAATTTCCAGGTCTGCGCATCCTCACCGGGGTCGAGCTGGGCGAGCCGCACTGGTTTCCAAAGGAGACGGAGGCGATCCTCGCGGCGGGACCCATCGACCAGGTCCTCGGCTCGGTCCATTCGATCCGTCTCGCCGGCGGCATGCTCGACGCGAGCCAGTTCCGCAGCTCCGAGGGCATCGACTTTCCGGCGGCCGTACGCGAGTACTTCTCTGAGGTGCTGTTGCTCGTCGAGTCGGGGCAGGCCTTCGAGGTGCTCGCGCATCTCGATTACCCGAAGCGCTACTGGCGCGACGGCGCGGCGCCTTATCGCGAGAAGGACTACGAGGGCGAGATCCGCGCCATCCTGAGGGCCGCCGCGCGCACAGGCCGCGTCCTCGAGGTCAACACGACGCGCGGCCACGTGCTGTGCCCAGACCTGACCGTCGTGCGCTGGTGGCGCGAGCTCGGAGGCCAGGCGGTGCAGTACGGGAGCGACGCCCACCAGCCCGACAAGGTCGCCGAGGGCTTCATGGTCGCGACGCAGATGGTCGAGTCGGCCGGCTTCAAGCCCGCCAAGGATCCCGTGTCGCTGTGGCGCCGCTGATCCTGAAGCCGACCTCGCCCGCCCACGGAGGCGCGGCCGTGGCGCGGGAGGACGGCAAGGTCTGGCTCGTGAGCTACGCGCTGCCCGGCGAGGTGGTCGAGGCCGAGCCGCGCGGCCGCCAGGGCGGCGTCGCCGTCGCCAGGACGACAAGGGTGATCGAGTCCTCGCCGCACCGCGTGGAAGCCCCATGCCCGTACTTCGGCGAATGCGGAGGATGCCAGCTCCAGCACGCCGCCTACGACCACCAGCTCGAGCTGAAACGTCAGGTGGTCGAGGAGGCGTGGTCGCGCGCCGGCCTGCGCCTGCCGCCAGACGCGGCGGTGCTCGGCATGGAAGACCCCTGGCGCTACCGCATCCGTGGCGAGTTCGAGGCTGTGAGCACGCCCGACGGCTGGCGTTTCGGATTTCACCGCCTCCGCTCGCACTCGCTGCTGCCGATCGACTCGTGTCTCATCCACGACGCACGCATCGAGCGTGCGCTGCCGGCGTTCGCGACAGCGGCCAACGAGCTGAGGGTGACCGACCTGCAGAACCTGCTGTTGACCGTCGAGCCGGCAGGCACAGGACTGCTTTGGCGTCTGCGCTTTCACGGCCGCGAGCCGAGGTGGCCGCGCGACGATTTCGCGCACCGCGTGAGCGAGCTGCTGCCCGAAGTCACGCTGCTCGACGACTCGATGTCGCTCGAGTTCTCGGGTTTCACGTTTCGCGTGCGCAGCGACACGTTCGTGCAGACGAACTACCGCCAGATGCTCGTGCTGTACCGAACGGCGCTCGACATGCTCCGCGCCAGAGCAGACGACAACGTCCTCGACCTGTACGCCGGGATCGGGACGATCTCTGTCGCGGTAGCGCAGACCGCCGCGCGCGTGACCGCGGTCGAGGAAAACCCGCATGCGGTCCAGCTCGGCCGCCTCAACGCACGCATCAACTCGGCGCGAGTCGAGTACATGCAGGGAAAGGTGGAGGACGTGCTGAGGCAGATACGGCTGGGTCGGCACCAGGCGGTGGTCCTGGACCCCCCGCGCGCGGGCTGCGAGCCCCGTGCGCTCGCGGAGCTGATCCGGTTGGGGCCCGAACGCATCGTCTACGTGTCGTGCGAGCCCTCGACGCACGCGCGCGACCTCGTCGGCCTGGTGCGCGCCGGCTATCGGGTCAGGCGCGCGGCAATCGTGGACATGTTTCCGCACACGTACCACATCGAATCAGTCGCCCTGCTCGAACGGTCCTAAGCGTCGATCCTGGCTTCGTCCGGCAAATCAGGCCTTGCGCGGGGCGAAATGCCCGGATAGTCCGGACTATCCGGGGGGCGTACTACCTCTTCTTCAGCGTGATCGAGATCGGGACGACGGCCGCCATCGTCTGGCTGGCCTGGAAGCTAGGGGCGGTCCAGGCGTCGGACGAACTTCACGACCGACAGGCGCAGGCGGCCTGGGCCGAGCGAGCGGGCGACCATCGACAGGATCGGCTTCAGCAGCTGCATGTCGGGCCCAACGGGACGTAGGCGGGAACGGTTACGCCCGAGTTCAACCCGCGCAGGATAAACGAAAGGCTCCCGGTTACGTACGCCCGTGCACGAATTGAGCGAGGCGGCCAACTCCTTCTTCCAGGGCCGCCTCAGAGCTGGCGAGGCTTATCCGCACCGCCTCGGCCGCCTCGCGGCCGAAAGCGGTCCCCGGCGCAACGCTCACACCTCGCTCGCGCAGGAGCGCGAACGCGAGCTCGCGAGCAGGCATGCCGCGCGGCGATACGTCGGCCATGCAGTAGAAGGCGCCGGTCGGCTCGGAGATGAAGAGCTCCGCGTCCTTGAGAATGTCGACCACCAGGTCGCGCCGGCGCCGGTACGCGCCCACCATCTCGGCGACCGTCTCCTGCGGCCCGACGAGGGCAGCCTCGGCCGCGACCTGCGAGATGGTCGACACGCAGGAGGAGTTCGACTCCAGCACCTTGGTCGCGGTGTCGATCAGCTCCGCGTTGCCGACGAGGTAGCCCAACCGCCATCCGGTCATGGAGTAGGTCTTGGAGAACGTGAAGACCGTCGCTATCCGAGGATCCTCAGGAGCAATGCTCGCGGGGCTGGTCCAGGAGCCGTCGAGGATGATCTGGTCGTAGCACTCGTCGCTCAGGAGCCACAGGTTGTGCCGCTGGGCGATCTCGATCAGGGACGCGATCGTGGAGACGGGGTAGACGGCCCCGGTGGGGTTGTTCGGGCTGTTGACGACCAGCACTTTCGTGCGCGGTGTGATCTGAGACTCGAGTGCTTCGAGGTCGGGCTGGAATCCTGCAGACGGGGGGCATGGATAGAAGACCGCGCGGGCGCTGAGCCAGGGCGGCATCATCCGATAGTTAGGCCATCCGGGATCCGGAAGCAAGACCTCATCGCCGGCCTCGACCACGGCCGCGAGCATGGCCGCGATGGCGCCGACGCCCCCTGGCGCACAAGCGATCAGCTCGGGCGACGTCGTGATGCCGTTCACACGCGCGAGCTTGTCGACCAGCTTCTCTCGCAGCGAAAGCATGCCCTGCGTGTGGGTGTAGAAGGTCATGTTGTCGTCGATGGCCTTCTTTCCCGCGTCCTTTATGTGTTTCGGAGTGGGGAAGTTGGGCTGCCCGACGTCCAGCCTGATCGCGCCCGGCGTCCGGAGCGCCTCGTTGGAGATCTCGCGGATCCCGGAGTGCGCCATCTCGGCCGGTCCATGCGCCAGTGGGGGCAGGGCGATGCGTGCCATCGGGCCTTAGACTAGCCGAGGGGTCCGCCACACCCAATCCAAAGAATGCCGCACGCCCCAGAAACCTTCGTCCACCTGCACAACCACACCGAGTATTCGCTGCTCGACGGCGCCAGCCGCATTCCCGCGATGGTCGCGCGGGCCGCGGAGCTCGGGATGCCCGCGATCGGTCTCACCGACCACGGCGTCATGTACGGCGCCATCCACTTCTACAAGGCGTGCATGCAGCACCGGATCAAGCCGATCATCGGCTGCGAGGTCTACGTCGCGCCGCGATCGCGCCTGCTGCGTGAGGGCCGTGTCGACCGCGACCCCAACCACCTCACGCTGCTCGCGGCCAGCCACGAGGGCTACGTCAACCTCATGCGCCTTTGCACAGTCGGCCAGATGGAGGGCATGTACTACAAACCCCGCATCGACAAGGAGATCCTGGCCGAGCACTCGAAGGGCCTGATCGCGCTCTCGGGTTGTCTGCAGGGCGAGGCGGCGAGCCGCATCGTCGACGGCGACCTCGAAGGCGCGCGGGATTCGGTCGCGACTTACCGAGACATCTTCGGCAGGGACCGCTTCCTGCTGGAGGTTCAGCGCCACGGTATCGACAGGCAGGTCGAGGTCAACGACGCGTTGGGGCGGTTCGGCAAGGAGTTCGGCCTGCGCCTGTGCGCCACCAACGACCTCCATTACGTCCACCGCCACGACTCTGAGGCGCACGACGTGCTGCTCTGCCTGCAGACAGGGGCGCGTTTCAACGACCCGAATCGCTGGCGCTTCTCGACGCAGGAGAACTACCTCAAGACCGCGGCCGAGATGATCGAGGCGTTCGCCGACGTGCCGGAGGCGCTGGCCAGCACGATCGAGGTCGCAGACCAGTGCGAGCTCAAGCTCGACCTCGGCGCGACGCTGCTGCCCCCGTTTGACGTTCCCGACGGCCTGACCCCCGACCAGTACCTGACCAAGCTGGTGGAGAGCGGTCTCGAGTGGCGGTACGGCGAGCCCTCCCCGTCGACGCGGGAGCGGGCGGACCTCGAGCTCTCGGTCATCAAGCAGACCGGCTACGCGTCCTACTTCCTGATCGTCTGGGACTTCTACAAGTTCGCGCGCTCGAGCGGCATCATGGTCGGGCCTGGCCGGGGCAGCGCCGCGGGCAGCCTCGTCTCGTACTGCCTCGGCATCACGAACCTCGATCCGCTGCAGCACGGCCTGATCTTCGAACGGTTCCTGAACATCGACCGCGTCTCGATGCCCGACATCGACTGCGACTTCTCGGTCGAAGGCCGGGAGCGCGTCATCCGCTACGTGTCGGAGAAGTACGGGGTCGACAGGGTGGCGCAGATCATCACCTTCACGACCATGGCCTCCAAGGCCGCGATCCGCGACGTCGGCCGCGTCCTCGAGGTGCCCCTTCGCGACACCGACCGGCTGGCCAAGCTCGTTCCCGTCTGGCAGGGCCGGTCGAAGACGCTCGAGGAAACAGTCAAGGAGGTCCCCGAGTTCCGTGAGGCCTACGAGTCGAGCGAGGAGGCCAAGCGTCTGGTCGACGTGGCGAAAACGCTCGAGGGGGTCTCACGCAACGTCAGCACGCACGCCGCCGGCGTCGTGATCGCGCCCGAGCCGTTGGTGCGCTACACGCCGCTCCAGTACGGGCCCGGACGAGAGGCGGTGATCACTCAGTACGACATGAAGGCGGTGGGGGACATCGGCCTTTTGAAGATCGACTTCCTAGGCCTGCAGAACCTCGACATCATCTCCACGTGCCTGCGCCTGGTCAAGGAGCGCACGGCCGTCGAGGTCGACATCGAGAAGATCCCGTACGACGACGCCAAGACCTACCAGCTGATCGCGGATGGCGACACCCACGGCGTCTTCCAGCTCGAAGGCGCGGGCATGCGCCGAATGATCATGGACATGCGGCCGACGCGGTTCGAGGACATCATCGTGACGATCGCGCTGTTCCGGCCGGGTCCGATGCAGGACATCCCCGCGTACATCGCGCGCAAGCATGGCCGCGAGCGCATCGAGTACCCGCACGAGTGGCTGGAGCCGATCCTGGGTAGTACGTACGGCGTCTTCACGTACCAGGAGCAGGTGATGGAGGCCGCGCGTGTGCTTGCGGGCTTCAAGCTTTCCGAGGCGGACATCCTGCGGTCGGCGATGGGGAAGAAGGACCGCGTGAAGATGGCGCAGCAGCGCGAGAAGTTCGTGCAGGGCGCGGTCGGGAAGGGCCTGCCGCCGGCGCAGGCGGAGCAGCTCTTCGACCGCATCGCGGCGTTTGCCTCGTACGGCTTCAACAAGAGCCACTCGGCCGCGTACGCGGTGATCAGCTACCAGACCGCGTACCTCAAGGCGAACTACCCCCTCGAGTACATGACCGCGCTGCTCGTGAACATGGAGGGCAACGCGGAGCGCGTCGCCACCGCGATCGTCGACTGCCGGCTCCGCAACATCGACGTGCTTCCGCCCGACATCAACCAATCGCGGACCGACTTCACGATGTCCGATTCCAGAATCCGGTTCGGTCTGGCGGCGATCAAGAATGTGGGCCGCCACGCGGTCGACAGCATCGTGGAGCTGCGCGGGGCCGAGGGGCCGTACAAATCGCTGGAAGACCTGTGCGAGCGGACGTCTGCGATCCAGGACGTGAACCGGCGCGTGCTCGAATCGCTTGTCCAGTCCGGCGCCTGCGATTCGCTTGGTGAGCGGGCACATCTGCTGGCCGCCCTCGACCACGCCGTGAGCAGGGCCGAGCGCGCCCGGCGCGACCGGGAGTCGGGCCAGACCTCTCTGCTCGACATGGTCGGCGCGGTCGGCGAGACGCATGACGACTACGGGTTGACGATCGATGTCGCGCCGATGGCCGGGGACGAGAAGCTGCGCCTGGAGAAGGAGCTGCTCGGCCTCTACCTGAGCGACCACCCGCTGCGCCGCATCTCGGCCGAGCTGGCCAAGCTCGCCGACACGCAGGCGGTGGAGGTCACGAGCACGCTCCAGGACACGGAGGTGCGGGTCGCGGGCCTGGTCCGCGAGGTCAGGCGGGTCGTCACCCGCAAGGGCCAGATCATGGCCTACGCGACGCTGGAGGATCTGACCGGGACGGTCGACGTCGTGCTGTTCCCGCGGGTGTTCGAGCAGACGCGACTCCTGTTCGAGCCCGACAAGGTCGTCGTGGTGCAGGGCAAGGTCGACGCGCGAGCCGGAAGCACGCGAGCCAACGGTACGGTCGGCGCCGCGCCGTCAGACCCGGAGATGGAGACCGAGGTCGAGACCGCCTCGGTGGTCGCCGACATGGCGTGGCTTTGGGACGACCCGGAATGCATTCCGGTCTCGCGCCGCCAGCTCGTGCACGTGCGTCTGCTCAGCACCGAGGCAGGCCTCGCCGAACAGCTCGAAGCGGTGCTGGCGCGGCATCCGGGAACCGACGACGTCGTGCTCCACGTCGTGGTCGGGAGCCGCGAGGTGGTCGTGAATGCCGATCGTTATCATGTGCTCGCCGGTCCGGCGCTGATCGAGGAGATCGATCAGCTGGTCGGGCAGCCTGCCACCAGGCTCGAGACGGTGCGGCCGAAAGCGCAGTCCAACGGCAATGGACGGGGTTATGGTGAACGAGGACGGAGAGGCTAGCGGGCGTTACATCGTGGTCAAGGCGCTGGAGGACGGCGTCGTGATCATGGGTTTGACGCGAGGCAAGGACACGCGATCCCACCACTCCGAGCGGCTGGACGCGGGCGAGGTGCTGGTCGCTCAGTTCACCGAGCTGACCGCCGCGATCAAGATCCGCGGCAAGGCCGAGATCATGACCGACGTGGGGAAGGTCGCCTCGGGTTCGTAGCGCGTCGGGCGTCGGCCTGGTTGACATTGGTACGGATGACCCTCTTGACGGTGCCCTCGGTGCGTGTTATTCCGTGCGGGACAGCACGCCGTGGTGCGGCTGGAACCCAGGAGGTTCAGGCGATGGCCTTCGTTCACCCACACAGCCACTTCGGTTTGCACTCCCTCTCGCGGCGTCAGTTCCTGGGCGCCGCGGCGGCGACCGCGGGGGCGCTGGCGACGGGCCTGCGCATCCCATCAGTGTTGGCCGACAACGACAAGCTGGCCACCGTCTTTCCGCTGCCCATACCCGGCGGGATTACGGTGAGCTTTCCCGATGGGTTCAGTAAATCCATCCACCACTTTCCGCCGGTTGTCCCAAATCTTCCCTTCCCCATAAGCGAGCCGTCTCAGATCACCGATTTCAACGGGGTGGTGGGAGTCAACCGTGTTGTCGGCACCGGTGTCGATAATTCAGGCACCACGCTCAGCTATCAGGTCGACAACGGTTTCATGAGCGGCCTCTATCGCGGCGAAGACGGCCGCATGCATCACGGGACCTTTGCCTTTATTTGAATGGACCTGTTCACCGGTGCCGTCGGCACCAACAAGGGCCAGGTTCACGACTTCAACCCGGGGATCCGCGAGTCGGGCCTGTTCTGGACGGTCCCTGTGCCCGAAGACGCGCTGGAAGTCAATTTCGAGGCAGGGACTGCCACACTGTCGCTGCACGATTTCGACACCGAGGACTACCACAACCTGGAGAACGCGCTGAAGGATGGGCCAGAAGATGACGCGTCGGTCACCTTCGACATGAAATGGACCGCCACCGGAAAGCCTTTCAACGTGTCCGACCCCGTTCATACCTTCGCCGGCCGGTACAACCTCGCGACCGTCGACATCAACTGGAGCGCGAACGTGCCCTCGAAAGGATTCTCGTTTACGTCCAACCCCGCATCGAACCTCAACGTGAAGAGCGTGTTCGGCCGGGAGCGCAACGGCATCTTCTTTTCCGAGGATTGAGGCAACCGGGGTAGCAGCGGAGATCAGGACCGACGTCGGGAAGGTGGGCTCGGGCTTTTAGAGCTCGATCGGCAGCCCGGCCGCCTTCCAGGCCTCGAAGCCGCCGATGACGTCGGTCGCGTTGGGGAGACCCATCTCCTGGAGCGTCGCCGCGGCCAGGCTCGAGGAGTAGCCCTCGGCGCAGATCAAGACCACGCGTAGGTCTGTGCTGGTCGCCTCGGCTATTCGCGACGGGGATGTGGGATCGAGGCGCCACTCGAGGATGGTGCGGTCGATGGGTCGAGCACCGCGGATCTCGCCGTCCCGCAGACGCTGCTCCGATGTTCTGATGTCGATGAGGAGACCGCCGGCCGCGAGCTCGGCGGCCGCCTCATCGGCGGTTATGCGCTGAAGTCGCCCGCGGGCGTTCTCGAGCAGGCTGTCGGAGAGGGAGGCCGCGGTCTGCGGCCTCCCTTTGATGCGACTACTCAGCGAAGACTCCGTTGCTGATTTTCCCGAGCTGAGCGAAGGCGCTCGTCGTTCCTTCGGGATTGGAACGGAAGCTGAAGCCGAGGGCGTTGCTGGCCGACCATGTCATGGTCGCGCTGCTCATCACGAGCTCGCCTGTCGAGCCCGGCGAGTTGGTTACTCCGCCTCTGCTCGTCACGGGCCCGCTCCAGTGGATGTCGAAGCTGCATTTCGCGGGCGAAGATACCGGATCCTGGAAACGAAACAGCGCGTTGGGGATGTCGAAGAAGTCCGTGACGGCGAGATCGGTCATCGTCATGCGCGCCGTCCCGAGGCCGAGGTTGATCGAATCGAGCGACGGATTCGGCACAGTCCAGAACAGGCCGCTCGGATACGGGTGAATTCCGGGATCGAAGTCGTGGACCTGGGTCGTGAAATTCGTGAAGTCGTACCGACTTCTGTAGAGGTCCAATCAAACGAAGCCGAACGCTCCCTTGTGGACCGCTCCATCGACGCCCACGTAGACGCCGCTCATGAACCGCATGTCGGTGTCGAACAACAGGGTTTCGGTCGTCCCGTCCGGATTGTGCGCCGTGCCGGTGCCCTGGACGTCGGCCACGCCGACGAAACCGTTGAAGTCGCCGATCGACGAGGGATCGATGCCGGGACCGAAGAACGTCAGGTGGAAGTCGGTCCCGAATACGTTCGTGATCGTGGCGGTCGGCTTCGGCGCTGAGTTCGCAGGCTTGCCGGCGAGCGCGGCCACCGGAAACAGACCCGCGCCGGCTGCAGCCCCTGCTGTCGCCGCCATTGACCCGATGAATCCGCGCCGTGACAGCAAATGATGGGCGTGGTGAGAGACCGCGTCCCGCGGAGGCGGAAGGTCCCACGTCATGGAATCCAGGTCGAGCTTTCGCACTGGCAACACCTCCTGAAGGACAAAGCGGAGGACAGGGTTGGCGCGATGCTAGTCCGGTCAGAGGATCGTGTCGATGGGACTTCCGTCACGCGTGCGCCTATGGAGGGGAATCTGCCTGCCTTTAGTATCTTTTGGGCTGCGCCCGCGCCCACGTAGCTCAGGCGGTAGAGCATCTCCTTGGTAAGGAGAAGGTCCCCGGTTCGAATCCGGGCGTGGGCTCCGACCCGTCTCGAATCAGACCATCGTCCTTCAGGAGCACGACCCCGCGGGGATCACCGCGGTCCCTCGCATGAACGCGGGTGGAGCACCCTTCGCGCCGGAAGCGATCACTGACTTAGGTGGGAATCCGGGTGGAGGTGACGGGCTCGGGAACTGCCCGGCTGGAAACGTTGCGACCTGGCGAAGGCCGCCATCTGAGGTGTAGAGCCAAAGCGAGTTCCAGCTGCCGAACCAGATTCCGTGCGAGTCCCCCACGGGCATGCTGGCGGGGTGGAAGTCGGCGATTCCCGACGTCAGCTCGACGGTCTGGCTTGGACCGGTCAGGAGCAACAGATGGGCTGGAGGCGGCTCGTAGGTGTTCGACGGTGGCCCACCGTCGGTCAAAGGCAACGGTTGAAACAGGGACAGGATCGGCCGGCCCTGTTGATCGAGACCCATCAGAGAAACGAGATCGTTGCCATCCACCGTGTACCAGGTGCTCACGGTGCCGTTCCGCAAGTCCATGCGCAGCACCCGATCGGGGCCGAAGGTGCCGGGCGCGGGTGGCTTGTTCGGTGACAGCGCCCCGGTGGGAACTCGGTTGCCGGTGGCCCACGCCGCGCCGCCGCCAAAGTACGCGAACATGCCCGGTCCGGAGTAGTAGGGCTGGCTGGGGTCGGGCGCCTGAGGCTCGGGGTTGGGGCCAACCCGGCGCGAGCTGCCTGCGTGGTTTGGGTCGACCACGTACACCGCCGGGAAGACAGGACCGTCCGGACCGCTCGCCGAGGTAAACACCGCTGAGAAATAGATGCCGTCCGGGAGCCATGTCACCTGATTCGGTCCCATCGGTGCACCGGATCGTTCCCACAGCACACGATCCTTGCCAGAACCAATCTCGTGTGTGTGCAGGCTCGTTCTGGTCATCTGGCCCGGGATGCCCGTTGTCTGCGCCAGGTAGGCGTAGAAATGACCATCTGGAGACACGGCGGATCCTGGCACCGGCACCCACGTCCGCACCTGCGCGTCGTACGTGGAGTCGTAACTGCCTTCATACGGGTTCATCGCGAAGAGGTGATCGATGGTCACGGCACCTTCCGGAAAGCTGATGAATGCGGCTGACGCACCCGCGAGCACCGGGAGGCGGCAGCTGAAGTCCACTCCACTGACGGCGGCCGATCCCGTCGCCTGGCCACTGAGCGTTCGCGTGCCAAGCCGGTGGTAAACGAGTCCGCCGACCACACCTGCTGTCAGAAGGACGGCGACCGCGGTCGCCAGCAACGGCCACACTCCTCTGGGCTCATGCGGCCCGCCCGGCATCGGATCCTTGTGCGCCATGACGCCTGAACCTCCCTGATTTCGCCGCGAAACGCCTGACTTCGTGCCAAGACGGTAGGTCTGGGTTGGCGTTCGGACATCGGGGCCAGGTCGCGTTTCTGGTAGGGGTTAGCCCTGTACGCGACCCCGGATCCGCGGTGAGATGATGCGGCGATGGCCGACCGCGTGCTCATCGTCGATGATCACGCGGGCTTCCGCGGCGTCGCGCGCCGACTGCTACAGGAAATCGGCCACCAGGTCGTCGGTGAGGCCGGCACCGGAGCGGAAGCGCTCAGTGAGGCGCGGCGGCTGCAACCCGACCTGGTGCTCCTTGACATCCAGCTTCCCGACGTGGACGGGCTGGCGGTCGCCGCGTCTCTGAGCTCGCAGCCGAGGCCTCCGGCGGTGGTTCTGGTGTCCAGCCGTGACGCGACTGATTACGGGCCTCGGCTCGATCGATGCGGCGCGCTGGGCTTCATCGCCAAGGCGGATCTTTCCGTGGAGAGCCTGACGGCCCTCCTCGAAACATGACGACGGTACAACGCCGGGTCATCCAGGCGGGTGCGCTGTCAACGATCGCGCTGGCCTGCTTCTTCGAGGTGAAATTCAAGACCCTCGACGGGCGCATCGTGCCTCAACTCGCGCAGGAGTGGTACCGCGTGCCGCTCGACCTCGTGCCTGGGTCTTCCTTTGTACTGGCAGGGCTCGTCGCCTGGTCACGCCGGCCACTGAACCGCGTGGGCCTGCTCATGATTGGTGTCGGCGTCGGTCTGCTGACCCGAAATGCAGAACTTCAGCACGGGATTGGCGAAATCGCGTACCCCCTGGAGGTCGCGCTGCATTTCATCAGCCCGCTCTGGGCGGTCGCGTTCTTGCACCTCCTGCTGGCCTTTCCAGCGGGGCGGCTCGTCTCCCGACTCGATCGTGACATCGTCCGATCTTTTTATGCCCTGGTGCCGCTCGCTGGCGTGCTCGCGGTTGTGATCGGCCACTATCCGTTGCTAGGAGCTATCGGCCAGCCGGTCTTTGAGACCAAGGGCCCGGCAGACTACGTCTACCTCGCCTGCCTCCTCGTTGGTTCAGGTCTGGTGATCCGGCGCTGGTTTCTTGGCGGACGCGCGCGGCGTCGATCGATAGCCCCGCTGTTCGGACCGATGGTCCCGATCACGATCTTCTTCCTGCTGTCTCTGGCGTACTTCCTGGGAGCCCGGGTGACGCCAATTCCGCTCGGTGGGCTCAAGTCCATCCTGGGCGACCTCGCGACAGCTTTCCCATTGCTCCTCGTTGCCCTTCCGGTCGGAGTCCTGGTCGGCCTGCTGCGTTCCGAGCTGGACATGTCATCGGTCGGCGATCTTGTCGTCAAGCTGTCCGGTGGGCTGGCTCCTGAGAGGCTTCGACCGGCGCTGGCCCAGGCCCTGCACGACCCTTCCCTCGAGGTCGCGTACTGGCTGCCGGCCCAGGAGTGGTTTGCCGACCTGGAGGGCAGACGCATCGAGCTTCCGACCGACGACTCGGAGCGAGCAGTGAGCATCCTTGGCGACGCGTCCAGCCCGATTGTTGCGCTCGTGTATGACTCGTCACTCGTGCATGAAGGCCAGCTCGTCGATGCCGCCGCCGCGGCCGTCCGCATGGCGCTCGAGAACGCGCGTCTCCAGGTTCAGCTGCGGGCGCAGCTCGAGGACGTACGGGAATCGCGTGCCCGGTTGGTCGAGGCTGCCGACAGTGAGAGGCAGCGGGTCGAGCGAGACCTTCACGACGGCGCTCAGCAGCAGTTGGTGACCTTGCTGCTGTCGATGCAGATGACAAAAGCAGAGGCGACGCGCCACTCAGACCTGGCGACGGCAGCGATGGTCGAGGCAAATATCGGCGCGCTCAGGCAGGCGCTGGACGAGCTGCGCGAGCTGGGGCGTGGCATCCATCCAACCATCCTCACCCAGGCCGGATTGGTTCCCGCGATCATGTCTCTCGCCGAGCGGTCTCCAATCCCGGTGGAGGTGACTGGGGAGCTTGGCGACGACCGGCTCGCGCCCCCGATAGAGGCTGCGCTGTACTTTGTCGTCTCCGAGGCAATCACCAACGCCGTGAAGCATTCACAGGCACGACGTTTGTGCGTCTCCATTGCCCGGCGCCCAGTGCTGGCGATCGTCGAGGTTTCCGACGACGGCGTGGGCGGTGCTGAGCCTTCCCTGGGTTCTGGCCTTCGCGGACTCACCGACCGGGTTGCTGCGGTGGGCGGGCGCCTGACGGTCAAGAGCGACCACGCCGGCGGGACGACCATTCATGCCGAGGTGCCTTGCGGGTAATCGTCGCGGACGACTCAGTCTTGTTTCGCGAGGGGCTGGCCCGGGTCCTCGAGGGCGCCGGTTTCGAAGTCGTCGGCCAAGCCTCGAACATAGACGAGCTGGATCGCATCCTGGCCGGGGAGCAGGCCGCCGCGGTGATCCTCGACATACGAATGCCACCGACCCAGACCGATGAAGGGCTCGTCGCCGCCAAACGCATCAGGCGCACTCATCCGGAGATGGGCGTGCTCCTGCTCTCTCAATATGTCGAGAGCCATCACGCCCTCGACCTTCTTGCCGAGAGCCCGAATCATGTCGGGTACCTGCTCAAGGATCGGGTCGCGGACATAGGCGAGTTCCTCGAGGCGGTGCGGCGGGTGGGCAATGGAGGTTCTGCGGTCGATCCTCAGGTGGTGTCCCAGCTGCTGGGTAGGAAGCGATCACGCGACCTGGTCGATCAGCTGACAGATCGAGAGAAAAAGGTGCTTGGACTCATTGCCGAGGGCCGATCGAACGAGGCGATCGCATCCGCCCTGAACATCAGCCCCAAGACACTTGAAGCCCACATCGGCACGATCTACTCCAAGCTCGGTCTCGAGCCGGCAGTGAGCGATCACCGCCGTGTGCTCGCCGTGCTCAACTATCTGCGCTCAGCGTGAGACCACTTCGTAGGGGCTAACCCTAGAAAAGATCCGGGCGTCCTCCGATGACGTCGCAAAAGCCGCAGCCGATGCTTCACACATGCGCAGAGGACTCGCGGTCAGATGAAGAACCGCTTCTATCCCGGACTCGAGCGCGCCTCGATCACAAGGGCGGTCAGGGCTGAGTTACTGCTGGCTCAAGTCCAGCACGCCATCGCGCATCAGCATTCGTGGCAGCGACCCTGGCAGAGGTACGAGCCCCTCTGGGCGTTCCTCGATTCCGAGATCTGGCCTAGTGACGAAACGGTGCTCCTGGATTTGAGCTTCGCCAAGCTCGCGATCGAGATCCTGTCCGAGGCGCAAAGGCGCGAGATCGAAGGAGCGCTCGCCGAATAATGCTCCGTCATGTCCTGCTCAACACCTTCGCCGGTTGGCTTGCGGGGACACTCTGTTCTCTGGGCGGTGCCGTCAAAGACAGCCCTTACGAGGGCTTCAAACCGGCGACCTTCCCTCGAAGCATGGTGGTCGGGACGCTGTGTGGATTGGCGTCGAGCGCGGTGACCGCCGACTTCTTTCTGGCGTTCGCGTTCGGGGGCTACTTCGAGCGACTGAGCGTGGAGGGTTGGAAGATCATCCGCGCCAAGCGGCCAAGCAAGTTCGACGCGCGAGGTTGGGTGACCGAATGGGGGCGGCGCCAGTCCGCCCGCGGCAATGAGGCAGAAGCTTGAGGGCTATGTGCTGCTGGCTGCGAATTCCCAGATTGCGCTCAGAAGCTTCTGCGGAGATTCGAGCTGCGGAAGGTGGCCGGTCTCGGTCAGCAGCTCGAACCGCGCATCGGGCATCGCCTGGGCCCACGCTCGACCGTACTCGGCATCGACGATTCGATCCGCGTCCCCCCACAGCACGAGGACCGGACGCCTGACCGCCGCGAGCCGCTCGGTGAGGGTCGGATCGCTCATCGCCGCGCCGCTGTAGGACGCGAGCGCGGCGCGATTCGCGGCCATCGCCTTCTGAGCCTCGGGCGGCAGCTTCGTGGGATCGATCCCGAACCGGTCCGGGTCGTGGTAGCTGGCTTCGGCGATCTGGCGTGGAGTCAGCGAGAAGAAGTCGATGATCGGATGGCCCTCGACCTGGATTCCCACCGCGTCGACGAGCACGAATCTCCCCACACGCGACGTGTCGAGCAGCGCCATTTCGGCGGCGATCCAGCCGCCGACGGAGTTACCGACGACGGTGACGTCCCGCAGGTCAAGCTTCGCGATCAGGTCCACGTAAAGGGCGGCGAGATCGCGGATGGTGCCCATGCTCTCGGTCCGGGGCGTGCCGGCGAAGCCTGGATGTGTCGGTGTGATGACGCGAGCGGGATGCGTCGACGCCAGCTGCTGGGCGAACGGCGTTACGGTGAGGGGCCCGCCTCCGCCGTGGAGGAGGAGAAACGGGCGCCCGGTGCCAATGTCAGATAAAGTCAGCTCGGTCTGGTCAATCTGTATCATCTAAAGAAGCTTATATCAAGCTCTTTAGTTATGCAACCTGAGATTTACCCGCTATTGTTCACACAATGCCAGTTTCGCTCGAGGATCTCGGCCGTGCAGTCAAGCAGCTGCAGTACCGGCATCAGCGAGGGATGGACCAGCGCCTGCGGCAGGCCGGCACGTCCCTTGCTCAGTGGGATGCGCTGCGCGCGATTTCCCGGCGGCCGAGCTCTTCGGCGCACGCCCTGGCCGAGCTGACCTTTCAGACCGACCAGTCGTTTGGCGCTCTCGCCAGCCGCCTCGTCCGCGCCGGCCTGGTCGAGCGCAAGCCCGGCCGGGGACGCGCCATCTGGCATCGCCTGACGCCCAAAGGGCAGTCGGTCTTGAAAAAGGGCTACGAGGCCATCGGGACCGTCCTCGAGGCTTCGTTTGGGCCGTTGAACAGCCGGCAGAGGGCTGAGCTCTACCGGTTGGTGAAGCGAGCGCTCGAGGACGGAGAGCCTGGCCAGCGCGTCGGTTTCTGAGCGATCCTGTAAGAAGGTTCGTTCTTCGCCTGCGGGCGTGAGAATGAGGCGAGGGTGGTCAAGGCCATCGGAGTCCTCGGCTCGCGAGCCGCTTATCGGGCGCTGGCACTGGTCCTCGCCTTCGGCGCAGCCGCCTACGTCGTGCCGGTGCTCCCTTTCGTCCCGCACTCCGCCGCCGACCTCAAGTTCAGCGTCATCGACAGCGTGGGTGAACCGCTCGTATGCACAGGTTGGGGGATGCCGAATCCGCCCTTCAACCCCTACGGTGAATTCCCCCGCATAGCGTCGGACCTACCCACGTACTCGGCGATTCTCCGGCGCGAGCACCTGCCGCCGATGATCCTGAGCAACAGCCAGATCGTCCTCGTTTATGGGGACTGGTTGAAGATCAATGCGGTCCAGCTCACGTGGGACGGCGGCGAGTACGACTTCGCGATGTTTCCTGGCCCGAGGGCGTCCGGCGTGATGCGGAACGAGATGGCGGGCAAGGTCGACCGCTTCGGGCACGTGTACGACGTCCACCAGACCTCCGACATCGGGGGCTGTCCGATCTGCCTGTCGCCGGATTCACTCATCGCCACGCCGACCGGTCCGATGGCTGTCTCGAAAATCGAGGTCGGGATGCATGTCTGGTCGGTCGACGGCGATGGCCGGCGCGTCGACGCAGTCGTGTCGCAAACCGCGCGTCGACTTGCCGCGCCAGGCAGCGACCTCATTCGCGTCGTGCTTGGCGACGGGCGCGAGGTTGTCGCCTCACCGCCACATCAGCTCGCCGACGGCCGTCGCGTAGGAGGCCTCGACGTCGGCGATCAGATCGATGGAGCGGTGATAAGCAGGATCGAGACGGTCGACGACTCGTTCGGCTTCACCTTCGATGTCCTGCCCTCAGGCGCCACAGGTGAGTACTGGGTGAACGGGATCCTTATGCGAAGCACGTTGAGCGCCGGCTAGAAGGGCTTGAGCACCACCAACAAACCCCAGGATCAGGGCGCCGATGCCGCCGATCCAGAAGGCCGCGATCGGCCGCGTTTTGCCGAGGCGATCGCTGACGGCTTCGTCTCCCTAGGTCGCTGCATCCCGGGCTATGTAGTCGGGCCGCGCGATCCAGAACATCGCGCCGAGAACCGCGACCAGGACCGCAACCGCGACCCAGGGCCATGCGCGTCCCCACCAGTGCCCTGCGAACGCCATCCAGACGCCGGTCACGATCACCAACAGCAACCAGGAGCCATGAGTACAGGCTCGTCAGGCCGCCATAGCCCTAGCCCCGATTTCCCAACCTCGCCCAGGAGGGCGCAGCCTGCGCTGCACGCACGGCCACGTAGGTGGCGAACGCCAGCGTGGTGATGAAAAAGCTCACGGGGTGCGGCGAGTAGTAGGAGATTGCCAGGCCCAGCCACGTGAACGCCAGCGCGAGCGCTACGCCCGTGGCGATGGCGAGGCTCGGGCGGCTCGTGAACCGGATCGCAATCGCCGCGGGCGTGACGATCAGCGCAAAGATGAGAAGGACGCCGACGACCTGCACGGCGTCGGTCACGGCCAGCGCCAACACCGCCATGAACGCGACGGAGAGCGCGAGGGTGGGCACTCCTTTCGCGCGGGCGAGGTCCTGGTCGACCGAGGCGTACAGGAGCGGCCGGTACATCGCTACCAGAGCCACCAGGGCCAGGCCTGCCACCAGGGTCGTGACCAGGACCTCGTTGACGCTGATCCCTAGGATCTCGCCGAAAAGGAGCGCGTATGCCTCCTGCGCGTAGCCGGTGTAGAGCGAGATGAACAGGACGCCCAGTCCGAGCGTCCAGGCGAGGACGATGCCGATCGTCACGTCGCGACTGCGCAGGCGACTGCCCAGCGCGCCGATGGCCATCCCGCTTCCCATCGTGAACGCGAGGAGGCCGAAGATCGGATTGATGGCCAGCACCACCGCGCCTGTCGCGCCGGCAAACCCGATGTGCGAAAGCGCGTGTGCGGCGAACGCGGAGCCCCGCAGCACCACGAAGTAGCCGATCGCGCCGGCGACAACGGCCACGACGGTGCCCGCCAGGTAGGCGTTGACCATGAACTGGTACTGGAAGATCGCGGCGATGTCGGCGAACACGTTCCACGTGAGGTGCGGCGTGGTGTCGCTGACGGCGAGAAACAGCGATCCCTCAGCCATGCGGGTGCACCGCCTCCTCCTCGAGCCCGGTGACGAAGACGCGGCCCATGCGGTCGGTGAGCACGTCGATCGGCGCGGAGTAGATCGCGGACAGCCTCGCCGAGGTGATGATCTCGGACGGCGGGCCGATGGCCGTCTTCCCGTTGGCGATGTAGAGAACGTTGTCGACGTAGGGGAGCAGCGGGTTGACATCGTGCGCGATGAGGAGCACGGTGATCCGCCGGTCGCGGACGACGTTCGCGATGACGTTCACGACCGAGCCCTGGTTGCGCACGTCGAGGTGGGAGAGGGGCTCGTCCATCAGGAGCAGCTCGGGCTTACCGACCAGCGCGTGGGCCAGCAGCAGGCGCTGCTGCTCGCCACCGGACAGCTGACCGATCGGGCGGTTTACGTATCCCGCCGCATCGACCACCCCGACGGCGTCATCGGTCAGGCGCCTCTTTTCGCCGCCGCCGCCGAGGGGAACGCCCCACCGATAGCCATCGATGCCGAGCTCCACGAAGTCGCGACCGCGGATGGAGAAGTCAGGATCGAAAGTCGAAGCCTGGGGGATGTAGCCGATCCTCGGATCGCCGGCGCGCGGCGGGGAGCCGAACACCGTCAGGCTCCCAGCCGCCGGGGCCAGCTCGCCGAGGAGCAGCTTCAACAGCGTCGACTTGCCGGCCCCGTTAGGTCCAAGCACGGCCGTGAACGAGCCGCGCGCGATCGTGAAGTCGCAACCGGACCACACGAGGCGATTCCCGTAGCGAGCCGCGAGGCCTCGCGCCTCGATCATCGTGCCGCTCTGGCTCACTGCACCGTGGCTCCCGAGCTGAGCGCGTTCTGCAGCGCGATCAATTGGCTGTCCTGCCACTCCTGGAAGGAGGCCGTGACCGGCTCCAGCGTTTCCGAGACACCGACGACAGGGATCGACCGCTGGGTCGCGGCGATCCTCAAGTTGGTCGTCACGGCGGTCGCGGTCTGCACGTTGTACACCAGCACCCTGATCGTCTTGTGTGCGATCAGATTCTGGAAGGTGACGACGGTGTCGGCGGGCGGATCGTTGCCTTCGGAAACAGCCTGCATGAACCCGGCGGGGGAGACGAGGTCGAGGCCAAGGTAGGCGGCGAGGTAAGAAAAGATCGTCTCGGTCGCGCCGACGGGAACGCCTGAGAACTTTTGCTTGACCTCGGCCAGGCGGTGCATGTAGGGCTGCAGCGACGTGGTGAAGGCCGAGCGCTGCTGAGCGAAGTAGCTCGCATCGGCGGGGTCGATCGACCTGTATTCGGCCGTGATCGCGTCGGCGGCCTCGATCACAAAGTCGGGGTTGTACCAGAAGTGTGGATTGGCTCCTGACTTCCTGCCCGGGAGATCCGCGACGTCGAGGACCTTTCGGCTCTGGTTGGGGCTCGCCTGGAGGAGCTTCTGGCCCCAGTCGTCGTAGCCGGCTCCGTTGAGGATGACGAGGTTGGCCGTCGCGAACGCCCGGGCGTCGTTGGTGCTGCTCTCGTATTCGTGCGGGTCCGCGTTGGGGTCGGTGACCACGCTCTGCACACTGGCGCGGCTCCCGCCCAGTTGGGTGGCGATGTTGCCCCAGAAGTTCTCACCCGCCACGACCTGGACGACGCCCGAACCACCCGCCGAGCTCGCGCCGGCGCAGGCGCTCGCGCTTGCCACCAGCAACGCCGCCATCGCCCCAACCAGCACCCGAGTCACCGCACGATTATTGCACAAGTGAAATGCGCAAATAGTATCCGCAAGTGGCTGGCGGTTGCTACCATTGGCTTTGTGCCCAGACCAAGCCCCGTCAGCGACGAGGTGAGCCGCCTCCTCGCCTCAGGCGAGCGCCACGCATGGTCGCTTGTCGAGCTCCTCGATGGCGTCCGGCGCGCGGTCGCCGGTGCGAACTACTCCTCGGTCTTCAGGGCGATCACGGCCCTGGAGCAGGCGGGGGTGGTCGACCGCCTCGACCTCGGGGACGCGACATCTCGCTACGAGCTGCGTGACGGACACCACGAACATGTGCGCTGCGAGTCGTGCGGCCGGATCGCCGAGGTGCGCGATTGCGTGGTCGATGACGCCGCGACGCGCATCCAGGACGACACCGGCTTCACGGTCCGGAGTCACCAGGTCGTCTTCGTCGGTCGCTGCGCCGACTGCGCGAGCGCGTCAGGCGCCGGCGATCACGTCAGGCACATCACGCACTCTCATCGCCACGGGCCAGGCTGCGGGCACGTGGCGGTCCGGCACGGCGACCACGTCGACTACGTGCACAGCGGCCACCGCCACGCGGCGCACGGCGACCACTGGGACGAACACTAAGTCCGATCGATAGCGGCCACGACCTTCGGGTCGATGTCCACGGCAAACCTTCCGCCCTGCGGGTTGGGGACGATCCAGACGTGAAGCATCGCCGGCGCGCTGAAGTCGATCGCTCCCAGCGGGCACGTCGAGAAGGGCGTCATGAGGCTGAACTCGAGGCCGAACGGCGTAAAGCAGATGTTCTGGTGCTGGTGCCACGCCGTGAGTGGTCCGCCCGGATCCGGACCGAAGACGCCAATGCCCGTCATCTCGAACATCGCGCCGAGCAGGACGGGCCCGTGGTGCGAGTTGGCGTAAACGAGGCCCTGCGGGTGGTAAGGATCCATGACGTAGCCGGCGTTGACAAAAGCGTTGTTGATCCAGTGCGTTGACGCCATCGTCGTCGAACCGCTGGGGCGATAGCCCGCCGCCCAGGCCTTGCCTGAATCCTTGTACGGCTCGATCGCCGCCGCGGTCGCGTCGTAGAGGTCGGCCGCCGCGGCCTGCTGCTCAGGCGTTGGGACCAGGTTCGTCGTTTGCAGCAGCGCCCCCGCGTACACGTGGGTGGCGTCGGGGTGCGCGAGGTTGGTGATCCACACCACCGACGTGACGACCACCATCAGGACCGGCAGCGTCGCGCCGAGCACGGACCAGCGCAGAGTTGGATGGCTGCGCCGGCTTTCGCCCCGCAGAGGAGCCAGGATCATACCCAGCGCGGTCAGCTCGAGGAGCTTGGTCGCGATCCCGACCTGGTCCGGCGTCTCCAGCTGCACGCCGATGTAGACGACGTAGCCCAGGATCGTCAGCACAAGCAGCAGGGCAGATGCGATCCTCCACCATCGCCACGCGACCAGCGCCGCCAGACCCAGGAAGGCGACTCCGTTGAGGAAGAACAGCGCCGACGTCACCGGGCTGCTGTCGAGGTGGTCAGGGATGAGGGCGAGATGCACCGCGCCGCTGACTGCCATCAGCACCGCGGCGATCTGAACCGTCGCGGGCGCGTTGCGATGCCAGGGGCTGCGTCGCACCGCAAGAACCGCGATCGGAATGGCGACGAGCCCGCCGATCAGGCCGAGCAGGTGGTCCGGTGCGAGGTCATACATCGCCCATCAGCGTGGGCGCCGGATCTAAGAGGGCGGTAAGAACCTGGTCAGCGCCACCAGCGGCCGCGCCCGACGATCAGGGCGATACCGAAAAGGATCAGGATGACCGGCCACACGATGTCGCCCCGCACCCACCACAAGAGCCCGAGGTTGTTGAGCAGGAAATACGCGCCAAGGACGATGAGGACCGCGGGCCAGAAGAAGCTCCAGCCGAACCGCCACCCGCCCCAGGAGGGGCGGCCGTACATGCGCCGCCAGGCATGCCACTCGGCGCGGGAAGCCTCGGGACCTGGCGGTGGGGGAGGATTCACCGGCTGATTGGGCGGCGGGGCTTGCTCGGCCATCGAGGGCAGCATAGGACGTTCAGGCAGCACCCAGAAGACGGCGGGCGTTGCCGGAAAAGACGGCCTCGCGCTGGGCAGGATCCAGGCCGGCCGCGTCGACGTCCGCGATCGTGGCCTCGATCGTGTTCGCCGGGCCGAGCGGCGTGTCGGTCCCGAAAAGCACGTGCGATGGCCCGAAGAAGTCGAGCACGCAGCGCACCGCGTGGGGAGCGCCGAAGAGCGCGGTGTCGGCGAAGAACATGCGGAAATAATCGAGCGGCGGCCGGGGAAGCGCGTCTTTCACCTGGCGATAGCCAGGACCCATTGCGAGCCGGGCCGAGAAGTGGGGGACCATGCCTGCGCCGTGGTGCGCGATCACCTTCAGCCTCGGGTGCCGCTCCATCAAGCCTGAATAGACCAGGCGCGACAAAGCCGCGGCAGTCTCGTACGGCCATCCAAGCGACCACCACAAGCCGTAGTTCGCCTCGAACCCGCGCGTCGGATGCAGCCAGAGGGCGCGATCCAGTTCCTCGACCCGCGAAAACAAGGGCTCGAACCGCGGATCGTCCAGGGGCACGCCCCGCACGCTCGTGAAGACCTGGACGCCGAGCGCTCCCAAATCGCGGACCGCGAGGTCCATCTCCCGCAGCGAGGCTTCGACGTCGTTGAGCGGCAGCGCGGCAGCAAATCCGGCGAACCGGTCCGAATATCTGTCGACGAGCGCGGCCATCTCCTCATTGGCCATACGCGCGAAGTCCGCGGCGACCTCAGGCGGACCGACCTCCTCGAGCGGCGGGACCGCGAGCACGAGCACCTGCCTGTAGTCGCCGAACCGGTCCATCGTGCGCCAGCGCGCATCTAGGTCGGTGATCGACGGATCGAATCGAAAGACGCCTTCCCGGTAATAGCTCAGCTGCTCGGCCGAGATCGCCTTCTCGAGGTGGTTCTCAAGGCGGTCCAGGTACCGCGGAGGAAGGATATGAGCGAACGCGTCGACTCTGCGCACCGATGAAGCGTGACACCGTTACGGGTTCTTGCCGGTCTGCACCCATCGCTCGAACAGCTCGACCTGGCTCGCCGGCCATTCCCTGTCGCAAGGCATCTCGCCCGCTTTCAATCGTTCGAGGATGCGATCGGCGTGGGCGCTTACGTCAGGGAACGAATAGAGATCGAAGGCGAATGTCATCGACTGGCGGTCTCGGGCGCGAAACAAAGGCTTGATGTCCGCTTCGAACCCCGGCTTCTCGGCCGCCATCACATTTGCGCCGGCGCCGAGGCGGTTGCTGCGGCGGCCGGGGTGGGTTCCTGCTTCGCATGGCGATACGCCTCTCGTGTCAGGTAAGCGACCACAACGAAGATCAGCACCCCGTTCACGACGTGCAGCGCCGCGATGGCCTGCACGCCCGCGAACGCGAGCGCTGACTGGATGACCATGAGCACGAAGAAGAGCGCGTTGATTCCCGTGAGTCTCCAGGGCACGCGTGCGGCAAACGCCAACCCGATCCCGATCAGGCTCGCGATGCCGATCAGGTCCCCGACGGCACGGTGCGGGTCGAATGGGGGTAGGCCGTTGAATGCGAACACTCCGTAACCCGCGAGGTAGAACTGCAGCACAATCGTCGCCATCGTGAGGGCGAGCCAGCCAAAGTAGATCCAGCGGAAATAGCGGGGCATAACCCTTCCTCCTATGCGTGAGCCCTTGCCAGGGGCTTGAACCCAAGATGCGCCGCGAGCGCCAGCGCCTCACCCACCGAATCCGCCGATTGCTGGAGCACGGCGCGGTCGTGCGTCGTGTACTCGATGTCTCCCCGCCGCCGCGCGAGCACGAGCCGGCCGTAATGAGTCCCGTCATATCGCAGAGGCACGTCGACCTCGATCTCACCGTTCACGAATCCACGCGAGTACAACGGAGTCGATTCGTCGTTCGAATCGAGGTACACGGCCGCTCCACGCGCGTCGAACGCCTCGATCGCCTGGTCGAGCAAGCGTCGCGCGACGCGATTCACGTCGATGACCGATACGACAGAGTCGACGTCTGATCGGAACCTATCCAGCATCGCGGACGGGCTGCCGTGGCGGACGCGGCGGTCGACCTGGTGCTGCAGCCACTCCTTCACCGGGCTGGCCGCAATCACGACCACGAATGCCGTCACAACGTACGCCGCGTCCGATTTCTGACCGGAGACGGAGATGAAGAAGCGGTTGAGCAGGGTCACGACCGCGGCATACACGGCGCCGAGGATCGCGGTCAGGCCGCCGTAGACCAGGGTGCGGTTGATGATCAGGTCGATGTCGTAGAGGCGGTAGCGAAGGATCGCGATGCCGATCGCGGCCGGCAGCGTGAGCCCGACGAGCTCGAGCGGTGTCAGGGCCAGGTAGAGGGGCTGGCCGAACACGTCCCATGCGACCCCGCCGTACATCAGTGCCGCCGCGCACAGCGCGCCTGAGTACGCGAACCACTTGATCTGCAGACGCTCGTCACCATGCGCCTGCCGGTAGCGCAAGATCAGCGAGGCTGCCGCGGCGGCGTTCGCGAGGACGATCAGGGCGACGGCAACGCCCTGGGCCTGTGCGAGCACCTGGGCTGCAGGGTGGAACGGGATCGGATCCTGGAAGTACGGCAGCATCTTGTCGACCAGCACGCCCGGCAGCGCGCTGAACCCGAGTGCGACCGTGGGTGGCTCGAGGTTGATGGTGAGAGCGAACAAAGCGCTCCCGCCCACGTAAAACCAATCGACGAACCTTCCGAACCGGCGCGCCCGCCCGTCGGGGAAACGCACCGCGATCAGCGCGAGGAAGCCGACCGAGGGCACCCATATCCACGCCCCAAGCAAGGCTGCGAGCGAGCCGAGGGCCCAGGTCCCGTGGTTGACCCCGAGCGACGCATACCCGTATCCCGCGATCGTCTGCATCAGGCTTACGAGCCACGCGTACGCGACCATCAGCCAACCGATGGAGTTGCGGGGTTCCCTGGCGGCGACCACAGCACCGAGCAGCGCGAGGAGGATGCCGATGACGTAGACCACCAGGAAGCTCCGAGGTGCGCCAAGGCCCACGCACACGATGCCGCCGAGAACGCACGCCGCCGCCGCACCTCCACCAAGCGCCCGGGCCAACGTTCGCGCTCTACCCGATTGGGTCACTGTACGGGCGTAGTTTGCGCCTAGCCCACTACGAGCGGACGTCTGGCCAAGCCGCTCGGCCGCAGATACACTGCGCGCGGGATGAACAGCGTCGGCGACTCGTTTGGGTGGGCGTTTCGGGATCCCCAATGGCCCGGCAAGATGCTGGTCCAGGGCCTGATCGCGATCATCCCGATCGTCGGCTGGATCGCGATGACGGGCTGGCTGATGATGGCGTTCGAAAACGCCCGCAACGGCCGCAACGAGCTGCCACCCGCGGGTTTTCACCTCGAGCGAGGCATCGCGATCTTCGTCGTGTTCCTGGTCTACGGCCTGGTGCTGAACATCCCGGCGATCATCCTGTACGGGATCGGCGGCGGCACCGCCGGCGCGGGCAACGGCAACAACGCCGCGGCTGTCGCGGGCTCGGGCCTGATCTCACTGGCGGGGTTGCTCAGCTTCGCCGCCGGCCTGTTCTTCCGCTTTCTGATCCCGTCGCTGATCGTGAATACCTACCACGGTGGTTTCGCCGGAGGCTTCGACCTGGAGAAGGTGTGGAAGCTGGCGACGCTGAACGTGACCAACAGCGTGATCGCCGGCTTGATCATCTTCGTGGCGAGCTTGATCGGGGACGTCGGATTCCTCTGCTGCATCGGCTTCATCTTCACGGTCCCATACGAGAACACGATCAACGCCGGCGCGGCGGCCTGGTTCGACAAGCAGCAAGCGGCGCTGTCCGCTCCTCCGGCAGTGCCCGCGACGTAACCTAACCTGCGTGCCGACAAGGCTCGGCGCGCGCACAAACCTCGGACTGCTGTCCCTGCTGGCCGTGGCGTTCGCGACGGGGTGGATCGCCTTCTCGTTCGCCACGTCACCGGCGCGGTGGTCGCTGATCCTGCACGCCACCAGCGGCGTCGCGATCGTGCTGCTCCTGCCATGGAAGTCGATGATCGCGCGGCGCGGGATGCGGAGGCCGCGACCCGGTCGCTGGGCCTCGATCGCGCTGGGCGTGCTGGTGCTCGTCTCGCTCGCGGCGGGGCTCGCGCACTCCGCGGGGCTCGTCTTCATCGGCCCGTTCACCGCGATGGAGTTCCACGTCGGCGCGGCGCTGGTGGCGGTGCCGCTGGCGGTCTGGCACGTCGCGGCGCGCCGGATCCGTGTCCGCCCGACCGACGTGTCCCGGCGCAGCTTCATGCGGGGCGCGACGGTGCTCGGCGCGGCGGTGCTCGGGTACGGGGCGAGCGAGCTGGCGGTGCGGGCCGCCTCGCTTCCGGGGGGTGGACGGCGGTTCACCGGTTCGTACGAGTCGGGGTCGTTCCAGCCCGCTTTCATGCCGGTCAGCTCATGGATGTTCGACGCGATTCCTGAGATCGAACCGGCGACGTGGACGCTGCGAGCCGGCGGTCGGACCTGGACCTACGACGAGCTGACAAGCTTCGACGATCGGCTGACCGCCACCCTCGACTGCACTGGCGGCTTCTACTCGACGCAGGAGTGGTCCGGAGTGCGGCTCGACCGATTGGTGCAGTCCTCTGGGGCGACGAGCATCCGCGTCGTATCGCACACCGGCTACGATCGCCGCTTTCCGATCGAGGACGCTCCGCGCCTGCTGCTCGCGACGCGATTCGGTGGCCTGCCGCTCGACGCCGGCCACGGCTTTCCCGCGCGGGTAGTGGCGCCCGAGCGCCGCGGCTTCTGGTGGGTGAAGTGGGTGGTCGCGATCGAGCCCGACGATCTTCCTTACTGGTGGCAAACGCCGTTTCCGACCCAGTGACGCTCCTGCTCGCGGGAGCGGCGGCCGTGGGTTTCGTGCACGCGCTGCTCCCCGATCACTGGGTGCCGCTTGCGGTCGTGGCCCGCACGCAGCGGTGGAGCCTTTACCGGCTCGGCCGGGTCAGCACGCTCGCGGCAGGCGCCCACGTGCTCGCCTCACTCGTGCTCGGCGGCGTGATCGCGCTCGTCGGTCTGCAGTTTCAGCGCCAGGTCGAGACCCAGCAAAGTCACATCGTCGGCTTAGTTCTGATCGTGACTGGGGCTGGGCTGCTCGTGTGGCACCTGACCGGTCACGGCCATGCGCATGAGCATGACGACTCGCATCGACACATTCACGAGCGTTCGCAGGAGCTGGCAGGCGGGGGGACGCATGAGCACGAGCACACGCACGAGGGTGTTCGGCACTCGCACCGGCACCACCACGATGCGTTCGTCCGCGCCCAGGCGTCGCGCATCGCGGAACGGTCCAGTGACGCGACCTGGGTGGGCCGGCTCGCCGCGATCGCCGTCCCGTTCGGTGCGGCGGCGTCACCCGACCTCACATTCCTTCCGTTCGCCTTCGCGGCCGGCACGCATGGCCGCGGCGCGGTCGCGGCCGTGCTGGGGGTGTTTGGGGCGGTGACCATGCTGACCTTCGTCGGCCTCACGGTCATCGCGACCGCGGCGGGCTATCAGATGCAGGGCGAGTGGTTGGAGAAGCACGCCAACACGATCACGTCATTCGTCTTGATCGCCATCGGCGTGGCTGTCTTCGCCGGCGTTTAGAGGCCGGGCGGAGCGAATTCGGCACTTTTGGCGCCAAAGACGCCTATCAAGATCAAGATTCGGGCGCTTTTGACGCCAAAAGCGCCTATCAAGCTTGGCGATCAGCCCTACGGAGATTCGAGAGTGTTGCGCTGGTCGAGGTAGTAGAGGAGGCCCATCGCCGGCACGACCACGAGGACCAGGACGACCGTGACAGCCAGCAGGACCGCGCGTGTGCCTGGCGGCGCGATCGCCTGCTCGATAGTGAGCTTGCCGGGAAGAAGGTAAGGCGACTGTGCGAAAGCCCACGCGAAAACGAGCGATCCGACCGCCGCCACCGTCAGCACGCGGTTCCCGCGGAACAGGCCGCGCCAGGCGAGCCACATCACCACCGGCGTCAGGACCACTGTGACGAGGGCGAACGGGAGTCCGGCGCCGAGGAGCATCGAGCGGAGAAGCGACGGCGCCTCGAGGCCGATGACCAGAAGCGAAATGGTTCCGATCGCGATCAGCCCAAATCCGGAAGCGATCACCCGGCGCCGGAAGTAGGCGACCATCTCCGGCGCCCGATAGCGGCGCGCGTCGCCGACCAGGAACGAGGCGCCGCTGAAAGCGGTCGCGGCGACGGAGACCAGCCCGAAGGCGAGCGCCATGGGGTTGAGGCACGCCTGCCCCACGCCGTGGCCGACGCGGCCGGACGCGATCGCGCCGAGCGACGCGGCGAAAAAGAAGGGAGTGAGCACAGACGAAACGCCAAACACGAGGTCCGCCACGCGGTGGGCTCGCGGGCTGTCAGCGACGTGGCGAAACGCGAAGAACGCTCCGCGCAGGACCAGGCCGATCAAGGCGAGGGTGAAGAGGGGATAGAGGTCGGCGAACGTGGCCTGGAAGAGCGGCGGAAATGCCGTCCAGCAGAGCACGATCGCAAGCACGAGCCACACGTTGTTGACCTCCCAAACGGGCGCCATCGCGTGGTCGATCAGCGCCCGGGCCTCGCGGCCGGGTCTGGTCGTGCCGGCGAGCAGGTCCCAGATGCCCGCGCCGAAATCGACGCCCCCGGCCGTGCTGTAGGCGGTGATCGCCAGCAGCAGCACGAAGGCGAGGAGCTCAGGCATCCGGCTCAAACCTCCGCGGTCGCGGCCCGTAGGGCGCGCCCTCTTCGGGCGCATCCTCGTCGCGCCATCGCGAACCGAGGCGCGTCAGCAGCGTGACGAAGAAATACGCGATGAGGGCGTAGATGACTACCAGCGTTGCGAGCATCGTCCACACGTACGCCGCGGGCGCGTCGGTGACGGCGTCGGAGACGCGCATCAGGCCGTAGACGATCCAGGGCTGGCGGCCGACCTCGGTCGTCACCCAACCGACCTCGACCGCGAGATAGCAGCCCACACCGGCCAGGGAGGCAAGACGGTAGAACCACACCGACTCCGGCAGCCGGCGTTTGCGGACAAGAGTCAGGAAGTACCACGCCGCGAGCAGAGCGCCTGCCGAGCCGAGCCCGACCATCGCATCGAAAGCCAGGTGGGCGATGCTGGCCTCGACGGCCGACGGGCGGGCGTTCGCGGCGAAGCTGCTCAGCCCGTGTATGACAGCGTTGGGCGAATAGCCGACGAGCAGCGAATCGAGCGAGGGCACGGCGATCCCGAGGTGGACCTGGCCGGCGCTGTCGATGAACCCGCCTATCACCTCGGGGTTGTGGTCACGAGTCGTCCAAGTCACCTCGATGGCGGCGAACTTGGCCGGCTGGTCCTGCACCAGCGCGCGCGCCGACAGGTCGCCGATGACCAGCTGGACCGGTGTAAGGGCCGCGGCGATCGTGAACGGGACCGCGAACGCGAGGCGCTGGTAGTGGTCGCGCCGGCCTCGGAGCCACGCGACGGCGTAGACGGAGGCCACGGCGAACCCGGCCGTCATGTAGATCGCGACGATGAAGTGCCAGAACTCGTAGCCAAGCGCGGGTGTGAAGAGGGCGGCGATCGGGTCGACGTCGACCACGCGCCCGGCCTGCAGGGTGATGCCACCTGGCGTGTTCATGAATGAGTTCGCAGAGAGGACAGAAGCAGCTCCGAGCACGCCCACCGGAGGCAGTGCGAGTCCAAGCAGGAAGTGAGCCCGCGGGCTCAGCCGCCGCCATCCATACAGGTAAATGCCGATGAAGATGGCCTCGAGGAAGAAGGCGAGGCCCTCGATGGCAAACCCCAGGCCGAGGGCCGGCCCGAACCGGCCCATGAGGCGCGGCCACAAGATCCCGAACTCGAACGACAGGATGGTCCCCGTCACCGCGCCGACGGCGAACTGCACCGCCATGACGACCGACCAGCGACGCGCGATCTTGAGCGCGACCGGGTCTTTGCGGAACAGCCCGATACCTTCCATCAGCAGCGTGAGCGCGGGGAACGCGACCCCCAGAGGAACGAGGAGCACGTGGGTCGCGAGCGTGAACGCCATCTGGATGCGGCTCGGCAGCAGGGCGCCACCCGCCAGCCAGAGCGGATCGATCACATCGCCCATCGTGGCAGGGCCGGATCCTTCGTTGGGCCCTCTTGTTGTGATGGCCCTTCTTCTGCCCGAAGCGGCTCGCTCAGTTTTGCGAGCGTCGTATAAGTGATGGGCTATGTCGGAGCAGCGATGCCCCCACATGACGGACGACCTCCAGTACCCGAAGCCCAACACGCCTAACGGTTGCGAGGAGTGCCTTGCCATGGGCGCGCGATGGGTGCACCTGAGGCTCTGCCTCGAGTGTGGTCATGTCGGCTGCTGCGACTCCTCGCCGAACCGCCACGCCACCAAGCACTTCCACAAGATGAAGCACCCGCTCATCGCGTCCTACGAGCCAGGCGAAGCCTGGATGTGGTGCTACGCGGACGAGGTCTTTTTCGAGACGGCGGCCAGCGTCCGCTGATCCGCAACCTGCCCATTCGTGTCGCCGCTTCCTGACCAGGCGTCGGTGAACTGGCTGTTGTAGAGCTTCCAGTAGAAGCCCTCGCGCCGAAGAAGCTCCGAGTGGCTCCCGTGCTCCACGATCTTGCCGCCGTCCATGACCACGATCGTATCGGCGTTGCGGATGGTCGAGAGGCGGTGCGCGATGACAAAGCTCGTTCGCCCTCGGCGGAGCTGGGCCATCGCCTTCTGGATCAACACCTCGGTCCGCGTGTCGACATTGCTGGTGGCCTCGTCAAGGATGAGGATGCTCGGGTCGGCGAGGAACGCGCGCGCGATCGTCAGCAGCTGGCGCTGCCCGGACGACAGGTCTGAAGCGTCCTCATCCAGCACCGTGTCGTAGCCCTTCGGAAGCGTGCGCACGAACGAGTCGACGTGCGCGGCCTGCGCGGCGGCGATGATCTCGTCCTCTGTCGCGCCCTCTCTGCCGTACGCGATGTTGTCGCGGATCGTGCCCGCGAAGAGCCACGTGTCCTGCAGCACCATGCCGAACACCTTTCGCACCTCGTCGCGCGGCAGCTCGCGAGTGTTGTTGCCATCGAGCCAGATCCGGCCGGAGTCGATGTCGTAGAAGCGCATCAGCAGGTTGACGATCGTGGTCTTGCCGGCGCCGGTCGGTCCGACAATGGCGACGGTCTGTCCGGGCTCGACGCGCAGGTTGAAGTCGCCGATCAGCGGCTTCTCGGGTTCGTAGCGGAAGTCCACGTGCTCCAGCGCTACCTCGCCTGAGAGGTCGCCGAGCTTGCGGTCGGTCGCCTCGTCGGCCGTCTCCTCCTCGGCGTCGAGCAGCTCGAACACGCGCTCCGCGGAAGCGAGGCCCGACTGGAGCAGGTTCATCTGGCCGGCGACCTGCATGATCGGCATCGTGAACTGGCGCGAGTAGGCGATGAACGCCTGCACGTCGCCAAGGGTCATCGTCCCCGAGGCAACTCGATAGCCGCCGATCACGGCGATGGCGACGTAGTTCAGGTTGGCGAGGAACTGGATGCCGGGCTGGATGATCCCGGACAGGAACTGCGCCCGAAAGCTGGCGGCATAGAGCTTGTTGTTGTGCCCGTCGAAGATCTCTTGCGCCTTCGCTCGGCGGCCGAAGACCTGGACCAGCGCGTGGCCGGTGTGCATCTCCTCGACATGGCCGTTGAGGCTGCCGGTCCACTTCCACTGCGCCGCGAACTCTGTCTGCGATCGGCGCGCGATGAGCAGGGTGACGCCGACCGAAAGCGGCACCGTGATGAGCGAGATCACCGCCAGGAGGGGGCTGATCCAGATCATCATCGCGAGCACGCCGATCACCGTCAGCACCGACGTGACGATCTGGCTCAAGCCCTGCTGCAGGGTCGTCGCGATGTTGTCGATGTCGTTCGTCACGCGGCTGAGGATGTCGCCGTGGGAGTGGCTGTCGAAGTACTTCAGGGGCAGCCGCGAGAGCTTGGCCTCGACGTCACGTCGCAGCCCGTAAACGGTGCGCTGCGCGACGCCGGCCATGATGTAGCCCTGCCCCCAGAGGAGCACGGACGCCAGCACGTACACGCCGATCGCGAGCAGCAGAATCATGCCCAGCGAGCTGAAGTCGATGCCTTTGCCCGGCGTCACATCCATGCCTGAGAGCATCTGCGCGATCTGGCCCTGACCACGGGCCTTGAGGGCCGCTATCGCCTGCGCCTTGGTGATCCCGGCCGGCAGCATCTTGCCGACCACGCCGTTGAAGATGATGTTGGTCGCGTTGCCGATGATCTTCGGCCCGATCACGGAAAAGGCCACGCTGCCGATGCCGAGCGCCGCGACGATGACGATGCACGGCAGCTCCGGACGAAGCCGGCCCAGCAGCTGACGAAGGGTCTTGCCCGGGTTGCTGATCTTGGCCGGCGGCGGGCCACCCATGCCCATCACTCCGCCCATCTGCCTGCGCTGACCCGCGGCTTCTCTCGCGCCTCCCGGTCGCGCGATCATGCGACCGCCGCCTCGCCCAGCTGCGAGTCCACGATCTCGCGGTAGGGCTCGGACGAGTGCATCAGCTCGTCGTGCTTGCCGACGCCCACGACCCTGCCCTCGTCCAGGACGATGATCCGGTCGGCGTGCATGATCGTGCTCACCCGCTGGGCCACGATGACCACGGTCGCGGTGCCCGTGTCCACGCGCAGGGCGGCGCGCAGCCGGGCATCGGTGCCGGCGTCCAGGGCCGAGAAGCAGTCGTCGAAAAGGTAGACCTGCGGGCGTTTGACCAACGCGCGGGCGATCGCCAGGCGCTGGCGCTGTCCGCCCGAGACATTCGTGCCGCCCTGGTCGATCGGTGCGTCGAGCCCGCCCTGCATCGCCTCGACGAAATCCCGTGCCTGCGCAACCTCGAGCGCGTGCCACAGCTCCTCGTCGGTTGCGTCCTCTTTGCCGAAGCGCAGGTTGCTCGCCACCGTGCCGCCGAACAGGTACGCGCGCTGCGGCACGATCCCCATGCGGCTCCACAGTCGCTCGAGGCGCTGCCGGCGCACGTCCACGCCGTCGACCAGCACAGCGCCGGCGGTGACGTCGAAGAACCGGGGGATGAGGTTCAGGAGCGTCGTCTTGCCCGACCCGGTGCCGCCGATGATCGCGGTCGTCTCACCGGGATTCAGCGCGAACGCGATGTTCTCCAGGACCGGCTTCTCGCCGCCGGGGTAGCCGAAGGTGACGTCGTGAAACTCGACCGTGCCTGTGGCTTGCGCCGGCTCGACCGGCCGAGCCGGCTCCTCGATCGTCGGTCTCGTGGTGACCACTTCCTGCAGCCGCGCCGCGCTGGCCTCCGCGCGGGGCACCAGGATGACCAGCGCGATGGCCATCATGAGCGACATGAGGATCTGCATGATGTATTGGAGGAATGCGGTCATGTTGCCGATCGGCATCTGACCGCTGTCCACGAGGTGGCCGCCGAACCAGAGGATCGCGACCGTGCTCAAGTTCATCACCAGCAATACCGCGGGGAAGGCGAGAACGAAGATCCGGTTCACACGCAAAGCGGTCGCCGTCAGGTCGTAGTTCGCCTCCTCGAAGCGCCGCTTCTCGAAGTCGTTGCGGATGAAGGCCCTGATGACGCGGACGCCCATGATCTGCTCGCGCAGGACCTGGTTGATCTTGTCGATCTTCCCCTGCATCGAGCGGAACAGCGGAACCGCCTTGACGAACATCAACGTGACGATTCCCGCGAGCAGCGGAACGACGACTACGAGCAGCGCGGACAGCTGAACGTCCTCGCGCAGCGCCATGATGATCCCGCCGACGGCCATGATCGGGGCCATGACCATCATGGTCAGAGCGATCTGGAGGAAAAGCTGGATCTGCTGCACGTCGTTGGTGTTGCGAGTGATCAGCGACGGGGTGCCGAACCTGTTCATCTCGCGGGCAGAGAAGTCCTGCACCCGACCGAACACCACGGCGCGAAGGTCGCGCCCGACGCCCTGGGAGGTCAGGGAGGCCCAGTAGATGCCGCCGATGGCGACAACGCCTAACCCCAGCGTGATGGCCAGCATCACCGCACCGGTCCGCCAGATGTAGGGCACGTCCCCCTTGGCGATGCCGTTGTTGATGATGTCGGCGTTGAGGTTCGGAAGGTAGAGGTTGGCGATCGTCTGGACGAGCACGAGCACGCCCACGATCGCGACCTCGCGCACGTACGGCTTCAAATAGCCGCGCAGAAGCTGGATCAGCACTTTCCGAACCCTACCAGAACCATTTGATCATATCAAATGATTGACCTGCGTCAAGCCATTTGGTAAACTCGAATCGGTGAGGCGAGGTGACGTTGCAGGCGAGGAGCTCCGGTCCATCATGCGGGCGTGGGGCCGGCAGCAGCTTGCCTTCTCCGATGAAACCATGCACTTCTTCATGGACGTCGACCTCACGATGTCCCAGTTTCGGGCGCTGGTCATGATTCGCCGCTGGGGTCCGCAAACCGGCCGGGAGCTCGCCGGCAGGCTGCACGTCACGCCGGGCACGCTCGTGCCTCTTGTCGACCGGCTCGAGGAGCAGGGTTACCTGCGGCGCGTGCCGGACCTGGAGGACCGGCGGATCACCTGGCTCGAGCTGACGCCCAAGGCGGACCGCCTCTTCCGCCGGCTCTGGGGGATGGGGGCGGCGAGGATCGCCACGGCCGTCTCGCAGCTGGTGCCCAAGGACCGCGCCGAGCTTAGGCGCCTCCTCACCCGGGTCGCCGAGCACCTCGAGGCCGCCGCGGCCCCCGCGACCGAGACCGAAACAGCCTCCGCCTGAGCTCAAAAACGGCCCGGAGCTGAGTCAAAGCTCGTAAAGAAGCGTTCTCGTTGCGTGCTCCTGCACGCAGCTGTGTTCTATGGCGCGCTGAGCGCAGCCACCACGGTGGTGGCGTTCTATCCGGGCGCGATCTGGGCGCGGTCCTGGATCGGGTTGCCGCTCGCCGCCCTGCTCATCGTCCTGGTCGCCTGGAACGCGTCGATTCTCGCGGCCGATCGGGACTTCGAGATCTACCTCTCGATGATCGCGGTGGTGGCTGCGCTCGTGACCCGGCTGGCGATGCGGCGATGGAGCTGGCTGGGCGCGCAGCTGTTTGCGGCCGCGACCCTTGCCTCGCTTGCGTATCTGCTGTATGCGGCGTCGATCACGTACGCGGTCAGTGGCGACCTCGTGTACCTCATCGCATCGTCGCTGCTGCTGCTGCTCGAGATCGCCGCGCTGTCTCTCTCAATGTCCTATCTCTTCGAGATCGTCGACACGGTGAGCCGCAGCACCGAGCCGGTGCACGAGAGTGATCCGAACCAACTTCCCAAAATCGCCGTGCAGGTGCCCGCGTACAACGAGCCGCTCGAGGTCGTCGGCGAGACGCTCAAGGCGCTCGCCGCGCTCGACTATCCCGACCTGATCGTCCAGGTGGTCGACAACAACACGCCCGACCGCCAGAGCTGGGAGGCGCTGAAAGCGGAGTGCGAGAGGCTCGGCCCCCGGTTCCAGTTCATGCACCTGGAGAACTGGCCCGGCTTCAAGGCCGGAGCGCTGAACGAGGCGACGCGCCGTCTGCCGGCGGACGTGGAGATCCTTGCGGTCGTGGACTCGGACTACATAGTCCGGCCCGACTGGCTGCGGTCCGTCGTGGGGCACTTCGCCGACCCGAAGGTGGCGTTCGTCCAGACTCCGCAGAACTATCGCGACTGGGACGACGACCAGTACCTGCGCGGGCTCTACTACAGCTATCGGTACTTCTTCGAGATCACGATGCCGTCGCGCGCGCACCGCAACGCCATCATCTTCGCGGGCACGATGGGCCTCATACGGCGCAGCGCGCTGGAGGAGGTCGGCGGATGGAATCCCGACATCGTGACGGAGGACGCGGAGGCGAGCCTCCGCATGCTCGCTCGCGGTCACCGCGGCGTGTACGTCCAGCGCGCGTACGGCCACGGCCTGATGCCGCTGAGCTTCGACGGCTTGAAAAAGCAGCGTTTTCGTTGGGCCCTCGGCGGTGTGCAGATCCTGCGCCTGCACTGGCGCCGGCTGCTGGTGCCGGGGCAGGGTGGGCGACTGTCGGTCGCTCAACGAATCCACTACCTGCTCGGCAACGTGCAGTGGTTCGGCGACGCGTTGATGTTCTGCTTCACGGTCCTGCTGCTCCTCACGGCGCTGTCGACCGCGATGCACCATCAGCTGCCGATCCGGCGCTTGACCGGGGTAGCGCTCGGGCTGCCGATCGCGTTTCTCGCGAGCGGATTGCTGCGCGCCGTGTGGGCGATGAAGATCAAGACCCGCTGCACGTGGCGCGACTCCATCGCCGGGCTTCAGGTCTGGTTCGCGCTGAGCTGGGTCGTGACCCTCGCGTGTATTCGGGGATTGATCAGGTTCCACACGACGTTCCTGCGCACGCCCAAAGAAAAGGAAGGGGAGGCGTCGATCGTCGCGGCGCTGCGTTCGGCGCAGGTCGAGACCCTGCTGGCGGCCACCGGGCTCGCCGCCGCGGTCGTCATGGTGATTCGTGTGCCTTCGGTCCCCACCATCGCCCTCGCCATCCTCTTGCTGTTCCAGGCCGCGATCTACGCGAACGCGCCGTGGGCGGGCGCCTCCGCGGAAGGCATCCAGCTCACGCCGCTGCGCCGTGCGTACCGCCGCTCGGCGCAGTCCACCGGCGGCCGGCCCGGGCTCGGGGCCCAGACGCTCGCCGTGCCCGCGACTCTCGCCGGCGTCGCGCTCGTCCTGATGATGTTGATCTCGCTGGCTTCGCCGGCGGTCCCGGCCGAGCCGACGACGGCGGCGCCGGCTGAGCGACCCGCCGCGCCGGCCACATCATCGCCGGTGAGCTCGCCGTCGCCTTCACCCTCGGCATCTCCGAGCGCGTCTCCGGTAACGTCACCGTCGGCGACCCCGTCGCCGAACCACTGAACGCCGATTCCCAGGAAACGCTAAGGATCCGTCGAGTCGCCTCCCAGCCTGCGGGACGAATCTGAAGGCCAAGAAAACGTCCCGGGAGGTTGCGGAGGTAGTCCATATGTCGATAGAGAATCCTGGTCAAACGGAGCAGCCGCAGGAGAGTTCCGGCTCGCTCCTTCCGCCCGAGTACTCGGAAAGCATGGGGGCGCCGCCGCCGTGGGCGCCGACCCCGCCCGCACCTCGTAGCGCCTCCTTCTGGAACAGGATCGCCGCCTACATCGTGCTGATCGCGGTCGTGGCTGCGGCTGCAGGCGCGGGTGTCGGCTGGAGCCTCGCGCGGGCGGTCATCCCGTCACCTCATTCGGCCAACGCGACAACGCCTGAGTCACCGATCAGCGCCGAGGCTCCGGGCACTGCTTCGGGCAATACCGGCCTCAACGCGATCGCGGCGAAGGTCGACCCCGCGATCGTCGACATCAACACCGCGCTGGGTAACGGCCAGGCCGCGGGCACGGGGATGATCATCAGTTCGACCGGCGAGATCCTGACCAACAACCACGTTGTCACCGGGTCGACGAGCATCTCGGTGACGGTGCAGGGTCGGTCGCAGACCTATTCCGCGCACGTAGTCGGCGTGGACGTCTCGCAGGACGTCGCGGTGATCCAGATCGACCAGAGCGTCTCTGGTCTATCGACGGTGACGTTTGCAAACTCGTCTTCGCTTCGCGTCGGTGACGCGGTCGTCGCGATCGGAAACGCGCTCGGCCGGGGCGGCGCGCCCCATGTCGAGACCGGTCAGATCACCGCGCTCGACCAGACCATCACGGCTAGCGAAGGCAGCGGCATCGCTGAGACGCTCAACGGGATGATCGAGAGCGACGCGGCCATATACGAGGGCGACTCGGGCGGCGCGCTCGTCAACAGCGCGGGGCAGGTCGTGGGCATGATCACCGCGGGCCAGGCCCAGGGCTTCCGCTCGTCGGCGTCGACGACCGGTTACGCGATCGCGTCCAACACTGCGCTGTCGGTCGTCAACCGGATCCGCGCCCACGAGGTCGCGTCGGACCTGACGTACGGCCAGGTCGGCTACCTCGGAGTCGCCGTGCAGTCGATGGACGCGGCCGCGGCGCAGCAGCTGGGTCTGAGCGTGACGTCCGGCGCGCTGGTCACTGCGACACCGCAGTCGGGCACGCCCGCGGCGAACGCCGGGATCAGCCGGTACTCAGTGATCGTCAAGGTCGGCGGCAGCGACGTGACCTCGGCCGACTCACTCGGCACCGCGGTCAAGTCGCATCAGCCCGGCGACAGCGTGTCGGTCACCTGGGTCAACTCGAGCGGCACCCACACCGCGACGGTGACGCTGGGAGGGGTCAACCCCTAGCCCTCAATCAGAGCCGATAAACCGGACTACGCGCGGGCCGGCGCTCGAGGGGAGTAAAGGCAGCGGGGCCACATGACCGGCCTGTATCCTTGACGGGTTGTGCGAATAGTCGTCAAGGATCCTGAGGAGTTCGAGCAGGCGCTGCGCGAGTTCCGCCGCAAGGTGCAGGAACAGGGACTCGTGCGCGAGATGCGACGGCGCTCGCACTACGTTCCGCCGGCCGAGGCGCGGAAGATCAAGAGCCTACGCGCGCGCCGGCGCCGGACCCGCTAAACCGCCCGGTATAATCTCCGGGTTCGGTGATCATGGCGGAGGGGAGACACCCGTTCCCTTTCCGAACACGGAAGTTAAGCCCTCCAGCGCCGATGGTACTGCCGGGGTAACCCGGCGGGAGAGTAGGTCGTTGCCGAGCACTTATTTTGGCCGCGGGCCTGTCGGGCCGGCGGCCAAAACATTTCTGTGTAGAGCCCGCCCTGCGCGCGCTCCAACTTTTCTTACCCCAGCGCGACCTCAGGTTCGACCACGCTTTCAGCCCTCAGCCTGGGCAGGAGGACGTAGCACCTGATCCCAAGAAGCACGAGGAGACCGATCAGCGCCGCCAGCACGTCCAGCACCACCTGACCGACGTGCGCATGGAACAGCACGATGAGCCCGGCCTCGGCCACGACCCCGACCGCCAGGATCGGGATGAACACGCGGTCGTGAACCGCCATGAAGAACTGCACGAGCAGGTTGTCCAGTGAAAGCGAAAGACCGATCAGTCCGACCGGAAAAACCAGCGGTATCGCGTCGCGGAAGCTCGGTCCGAACAGGATTCCGACGACCAGGCCCGGCGCGACCGCGAAGACGAGCAGGGCGCACGCTCCAAGGGCGGTCAGGATTCCCGCAGACGACAGCAGGATCCGTCCAGGACTTTGCTCTTTGGCCACGGCCTCGACCACTCGCGGAAAGAGGACCTGGCTGACGCTGAGGGTGAGGAAGTAGAGGATCGTGCCGATCTTGTTCAACCCGCCGTAGATCCCAGCGTCGTGGTCGGTCAGGTAGTGCTTCGCGAGGATGACGTCCTGGTTGTAGAGAATCAGCACGCCGATGATCCCGACCGACGCGGTCAGCGAGAAGTTCGCCATCACCCGCAGGTAGACGCGGCTCTGGCCGCGGCGGAAGTGGTCGCGTAGCGACCACAGCCCGAGGAAAAAGGCGAACACGAGCCCGATGAACGCCGCCGCCATCGCGCCGGAAACCGCGTATCCGGCCTTGAGCAGTAGAAACACCACGGCCGTACGGACGATCAGCTCGACGGATAGGTTGAGCGAGAGAGACGTGAACAGCTGCAGGCCCTGAAGGATCCCGCGCGGAATCGCGACCTGCCATACAAGCGCGATGGAAAAGCCCAGCACGAGGATGGGGATGCTCGAGCCTACGTGGCCGTAGCGCGCGATTGGATGCGCCAAGAGCGTGGTCAGCAGAATGAGGACCAGGCACGGTATCGCTATCAGCCGGATGGTGCGCGCGAGCAACGAACGCACGCCGGGGTCGCCTCGAGCGCTGAGCATGGCGGTGTAGCGGGCCAGGACGACGACGATGATCAGCGCCGGTCCAGTGCCGATTGCGTACACGGCGATCAGGAACGCGACCTGGCTGTAGACCTCCGGACCCAGAACTCGACCGGCGATGGCGTGATAGACGAACCCGCCCACGCCCGCCACGAGGCCTCCGAAAAACAGGATCAGGTTCTGCCGGACGAGCCGGTTGCGCTGGGCCAGGGCCAGCAGCTGGCCGAGATCCAGTCGCTGCACGTCGGGGGATTTTAGTGCCCCGTTCGCGGGACCCGAGGGCCTGTCCGGGATAATTCTTGGCCGATGCCTGATCCCAGCAAGTCACTCGTCACCGCTCTCGTCGTGAGTCGCAACTCGAAGGACGAGCTGCTGCGAAGCCTGAAAGCGTTCTTTGCCAGCGCCGACGTGCCGGTCGATGCGGTCGTCGTCGACAACGACTCGTCTGACGGTTCGCCCGCGGCGGTCACCGATGAGTTCCCGCAGGCGACGGTGCTCGTGCAATCGAAGAACCTCGGCTACGGCCGCGCGGCCAACATCGGTCTCGAGCGATGCCAGGGCCGCTTCGTCCTGCTGCTCGGCCCCGACGTCATCGTCGACCCGCAGTGCGTCGGCCGCCTCGCGGATCTGCTGCTCACGCGTCCTGACGCCGGGGCGGTCGGGCCGCGACTCACGCTGCAAGGCGGACGCCTGGACCCCGACGCGCGGCGAGCGTTTCCGATCCCGAGCACGCTCTTCTATGAGACCGTCGGGCTGAGCAGGCTCTTTCCGAACAGCCCGCGGTTCGGCAGGCACAACATGGGCCATCTCAGCGAGTCTGAGGTCCACGAGATGGACGCCGGCACCGCCGCTTGCCTGATGCTCAGGCGGTCTGCGCTGGACCGTGTCGGCTTTTTCGACCCGCGTTACTTCATGTTCGGCGAGGACCTGGACCTTTGCTACCGCCTCAAGCTCGGCGGCTGGAAGATCTTTTATGTGCCGACAGCGGGCGCTCGCCACAACGTCAAGCCGGCGGCGCCGGACCGCCAACGCCAGATGTCGCTCGAACGGCATCGCGCGATGTGGACCTATCACTTCAAGCACCACTCGGAAGACCAGTCGGCGTTTGGGAATGGGCTTGTCTGGGCGCAAATCTGGGGGCGCTACGTTGCCGAGCAGGTGCGCAACACGCTCGGCCGCGCTAAGCGCCAGGCAACCTAGCGCCGTGTATCACCAGATCGCTCGCAACAAACGCAACAGCATCGTCGTCACGGCCGGATTCCTGCTGGTATGGCTCGCGGTTGGCGCCATCGTCGGCCTGATCGCTTGGGGTGGGAACGGCGCGATCGTGGGCGCGATCATCCTCGGGATCCTCGGTGTCGGCGCAGCGCTCTACGCCTACTACTTCGGTTCCGCGACAGTGCTCGCCGCCATGGGCGCGCAGGAGGCGAATCCGCAGCAGTACCAGCAGCTCTACAACGTCGTGCAGGCCCTCTCGATCGGCGATGGCCTGCCGCTGCCGAAGGTGTACGTCATCAACGACCCGAGCCCCAACGCGTTTGCGACCGGTCGCGACCCAAACCACGCCGCGGTCACCGTGACTACGGGCCTGCTGCAGATGATGAACAGGGAAGAGCTGGAGGGTGTGCTCGCGCACGAGATGAGCCACATCAAGAACTTCGACGTCCGGCTGTTGCTCGTCGTGACGACCATGATCGGCCTGGCCGCGATCATCGCCAGCGTCTTCTGGAACAGCGTGGGCCGGATGCGCTTCGGAGGACGGAACAGCGGACAGGCCGCGCTGGTGATCTTCGCGATAGGGGCTCTGTTCACGGTCGTCGCGATCCTTGTCGGACCGCTGATGCAGCTCGCGCTGTCGAGGCAGCGGGAGTCTCTCGCGGACGTCAGCGGGGTCGAGCTCACGCGCAATCCCCAGGGCTTGATCTCCGCATTGCAGAAGATCGCCCAGAACGACAAGCCGCCTGAGCGTTTCAACAACGCCGTGGCCGCGATGATGATCGACAACCCCGAAGAGCACCACGGCAGCTTCTTCAGCAAGCTCTTCGACACTCATCCGCCGATCGCCGAACGGATCGCAGCGCTGCAGAGGATCGCCAGCGTCCAGCAGACCTGATGTCCTGACGCCGTTCCTGGCGACGGCCCTTCACGTCCGCCGCACCGAGCTGCGCCGCACGCTGCAGGTCGCGGGCTTCGCGATCGTCCTCGGGTGGGCGCTCTACACGGCCTTCAGCGCGTCCCAGTCGATCTTCCTCAACAAGGCCGGGCCCCACGCCTACCCGCTCTTCTTCATCGTCCTGGCGCTGAGCGTCTGGCCGATGACAGCGCTCCAGGGAGCCCTGGCACGGCGCTTTGGGGTCGGTCGCGCGTTTCGCGTCGTCCTTGCGGCGAACGTGGTCGCGGCGATCGCGGTTTTCACGGCCTACATGATTCGCGAAGACGCGGTGGTCGCCTTCGCTGCGTACGTCGTCTACTCGGTCGCGTTCGAGCTGGTGATGCTCAACTTCTGGACGTTCGTCACGCAGCACTTCAACGTGCTCGAGGGCAAACGCATCTTCCCGGTCATCGCCGCGGGCTCGAGCGTCGGCTACATCCTTTCCGGCGTCACGACAACGCTGGTCGCCATCTTCGCGACCGAGCCCCTGATCTTCGTGTGGGCTTTCGGGTGCGTCGCGGCGATCGCGATGTCGAACAGCCTCGAACGCACGCTGTTCCGCCCCGCGTTTGTCGACGACGCGGACCAGCTCCTGGTCGAGCACGACTTCGAGCACAAGCAACACGGCGCGGTTGCCGTCCTCCGGCGCGCGATCGATTACGTGACGGGGAGCCGGTTGGTGCTGTCGCTGGTCCTGCTTGCGCTCGTGCTTCAGGTCGCCAGCCGCGTGGGCGACTACCTCGTCGCCGTCCTTTTCGTGTCGGCGACACACAACAACCTGCAAGCGCTGACGATCCTCATCGGCAACGCGTGGCTCGTCAGCTACCTCGTGCAGCTGGTGGTGAGCCTGGCCGTGACCCCGTGGGTGCTCCAGCGCCTCGGGGTGAAGAACGCGATCCTGGTCCTGCCCCTCTTCACGGTGCTCGGATTCGCGGCGGTCGCCCTCAATCCCGTGCTCGCCACGGCCCTGTTCCTCTTCATCATTCGGAACGGTCTGCAGACCGGCCTCGACGACCCGTCGCAGAACGTCCTCGGCGGCGCGCTCCCGGCGCAGGTGGTGCCCAAGCTGCGCTTCCTGCTCGACAACCTCGTGCTGCCCGGCGCCGCGATGATCAGCGGCCTGGGACTGTTCGTCGTCCAGCGCGCCGGCGCGGCCAGCGTGGAAGCGCTTGCCCTGCTCGGAATCGCGACCGCCCTGCTCTTCGCGTTCGCGGCGTTGCGGGTCAGGGGGCATTACCTGGAAGCTATCTACGCGCGCTTGCGCACGCACGCCCTCAACCTGAGCGACTTTCAGCGGGCGGTTGGGCGTCCCACGCAAGATGAGGTGGCGGAGCTGCAGGGGTTTGTGAGGGGACCGGACGACAAGGCGCGCGAGTTCGCGGCCGCGGCGCTGGCCAAGTCGGCCCCCGAGGCTTTCGGGGGCATGCTGCCCGAGCTGTTCGATTCGCACGATCCTGTCCTCCGCCGCCTTGCTTTTCAGATGGCGCCGCCTGACGTCATCGCGCTCGATCAGCTCGAGGCGGCGCGCAACGACCAGGACGGATCGGTGCGCGCCGCGGCGGCGATCGCAGGCGTGATGCGGCGCGAGCGCTGGGACGGGTCCGATGAGGTGCTCGCCGCCCTCGGGGCATCGTCGGAGCCTCGAGACCGCACGGCTGCCGTGTGGGCCGCCGCGTACACAGGCGACGGGCCGAAGATCGTCGCCGCGCTGCGCGATCCCGAGCCACGTGTCCGCCTCGAGGCCATCCGCAGCTTTGCCCGCATGAAGGGCCAGGTCGAGGGGGTGGCCGAGGCGCTGATCGAGTGCATGCGCGACGAGGTCGTCGAGGTGCGGCGCGAGGCTCTTCGGCAAGCGATCCGTTGGTCTCCGCCCGAGGATGCACGGCAATCTTTCGCGGAGAACCTCGCTGCGGGACTGGCCAGTGGGGACCGCGACGTACGCAGGCTGGCGGCGGAGGCGATGGCCGCGCAGGCGCCCGAGGCGTTGAGCTTGACCCTGCCGCTCCTGCTCACGCGAGACGAGACGGCCGCGGCGGCGATCGAGGCGCTCATGCGGAGCGGTCGCCCCGAGCTCTACCAGCACGCACGCGCGCACCTCGAATTGCAGCTGGCGAAGGCGGTGCAGCTTGCGGGGCTGTCGGCCCGGGCGGCTGGTCACCCGATGCTGCGGATCGGGCTCGACGACTACGTCAACAGCGCGGCCGAGTCGGCCATGGCGGCGATGCGCGCGCTGCACGGCAGGCGCGGCTTTTTGACAGTGGAGCGGGGGCTGGTTTCCCTGCATCCGCAAACCAGGATGGAGGCGCTGGAAACGTTGCTAAACTTCGGCCCGCGTTGGCTCGCCCGGCCGCTGGCGCGTTTGCTGGAACCAGAGTCGTTCGACCGGGCGCTCGCGCGGCCTCTGGCGGCGGCCGAGCTGGAAGCCCTCGCCCACCACGACGACAGATGGGTCCGCGAAACCGCGGACGCCGCGATCCACGGACTCAGTGACGACATGAAAGAGCTCATCGCGCTGAAGCAGGTGCCGCTGTTCAGCGCGCTCACCCTCGAGCAGCTCGCGAGCATCGACCGCCTGATGGTCACGCGCCACTACGTGAAAGGCGAGTCGGTGTTTCGGCGCGGCGACGTCGGAGGCGAGCTTTACGTGATCGTCGACGGCGAGATCCGCATCCACCTGGACCACGACGGACGCGAGGTCACGCTGGCGCGGCAGGGCGGGGGAAGCGTGGTGGGAGAGATGTCGGTGTTCGACGACCAGCCGCGGTCGGCGAGCGCGCAGGCGATGAACGCCACGACCGTCCGCGTGCTGCGCCGCGACCGGCTGCAGGCGATCGTGCACGAGCATCCGGAGGTGCTGCTGGAGTTCATCAAGAACTTGAGCCAGCGGCTTCGAGACATGGACCAGAAGCTCGAGGCTTCGAGCACAGTGCCTACTCCGTAGGCTCCGACTCCCCCCGGACCTCGATCTTCTTGCGCGCCGCCTCGAGGCGCTCGGTGCAGATCTTCAGGTAGACGCGCGCATCGTCGACCGCCTTCAGCGCCCCTTCGAGCGATAGGTTCCCGTCCTCCAGGAGCTTGAGCTGCTCGTCGAGCTTCTCCAGCGCCTGCTCGTAGGTGAGCTCCTGGCTCACGCTTCGACCTCCTCGACGCGAGCGCCGATGCGGCCCGAGCGGACGCGAATGCGGACGCGTTTCTGGGGTCCGGTCTCGAATGCGGAACGGATCACGGCGCCTGACTCGGCATCCATCGTGATGCTGTAGCCGCGCGCCAGCACACCGTCCGGGCTGAGGGCGTTCAGCCGATCCGCGCGATGGGCCAGCGCTCGAGTCGCGCCGGAGAATCGCTCCGCGAGGGCGCGGTCGAGGCGGTCCGGGGCACGCCGCGAGGCCAGCGCGTTGACGCTTCGCGCGAACCTGGCGGCCGCCGCGTTGTCGAGCCGGCGGCGGCGATCTCGCAAGCCCTCCTCGCGGCGGGCGACCTGGGCCACCGGTGACAGCCTCGCGAGGTCTTTTGAGGCGCGGCCGAGACGCTCGACGTAGCGAGCGACCCGCTGCTTGAGCTCGCGGTCGAGCCGGCGCTGCCGCTCGCGCAGCTGCGCCACGAGGTCCGATTTCTTCGGCACCACCCGTGCGCCGGCCTCGGTCGGCGTCCGGCACTCGGCGTCACCCACCAGGTCGGCGACGGTTCGGTCCGAGGTGTGGCCGAGAGCGGTGACGACCGGCAGCTTCGATTCGAGGATCGCCCGCGCCACGAGCTCGGTGTTGAATGCGTACATCTCCTCGAAGCTGCCGCCACCGCGAGCGAGGACGATCACCTCCGCAAGCGCCTCCTGATTGCAGCGCCGAAGCCCTCGCGCCACGCTCATCGGAGCGGCGGCGCCCTGCACCTGCACCGGATACACGACGATGCCCATGTTCGGGAAGCGGTCCCAGATCGTCTCCTGAAGGTCGTGGATCACGGCCCCTGTCGGCGAGGTGAGGAGCGCGACGGTCCTCGGCAGGAACGGGAGTTTGCGCTTGCGCTTGACGTCGAAAGCACCCTCGAGCTCGAGCCTTCGCTTCAGCTCTTCGAGCCGGGCCCGGAGCTTGCCGACGTCGTCGAACTCGACCTGGTCGACGATGAACCGCAGGGCTCCGTACTGCGCCCAGTAATCGACGCGTCCCCGGAAGATGAAGACCTGGCCGTCCTCGGGCAGCATGTTGATCCGCTTCGCGTCGTCCGCATAGATGAAAGCGTTGATCAGGCTCTGGCTGTCCCGGATGGAGAAGCTGTAGTGGCCCCTCGAGCCCTGCTTCATGCCGGTGACCTCACCCTTGACGAGCAGGGCGGTCAGGGGGCGGAGCTCGCGGCGGATCTCGCCGGCGAGCTCAGTGACGGTGTACGGTCGGGGCGCCTCGTCGGGCTTCAGCACTCGGTCTAGCTTAGGAGGGCGTCGGATAGTCCGGACTATCCGGGGTTTTGAATCCGACGAACGCCTGACAAGCTGGACCAAGCGCTGCCAGTGCTGCGGTGGTCAGCCCCCGATCTGCGACATCGACTTCGCCGGCTTGATGAATCCCGGCTTGTTGATCAGGTGTCCTTCCTCTTTCCGCCAGATCGCCGCCTCGATCACCGAGCCGAGCTTGTCGTCCGAGACACCTGACCGCATCAGGTCGCGGAGCGGCGTCTCGTGCAGCGAGAAGAGGCAGGTCCGCAGGCCGCCCTCCGCGGTGAGGCGGATCCGGTTGCACGTCGTGCAGAACGCCTGGCTGACCGAGGAGATGAAACCGACGCCGCCCGGCGCGCCGTCCGCAAAGCTGAACCGGGTCGCGGGCCCCGGCCGGGGGTCGGCGAAGGGGACGAGAGGAAACTGGTCTTCGATCTGCTCCTGGATGCGGAGGCTCGGCACGACCTGCTCGTTGGTCCAGATGTTGTCGCCGTCCAATGGCATGAACTCGATGAATCGGACCTCGAAACCTTCTGAGTGCGCGAGGCGCGCGAAGTCGACGACCTCGTCGTCGTTGCGGCCTTTCATCACGACCATGTTCAGCTTGATCGGCCACAATCCCGCCTCGCGCGCCGCGGTGATGCCGTCCATCACGCGCACGAACGCGTCGCTGCGCGCCATCTCCTCGAACCGGTCCATGTGGAGCGTGTCGAGCGAGATGTTGATGCGCTTCAGTCCGGCGTCCTTCAGAGCCTGCGCCTTCTGGCGCAGAAGCACGCCGTTGGTCGTCATCGTGATGTCGAGCGTCGGGTCGATTGCGTTGATCATCGCCACCAGCTCCTCGAGCTTGACGCGCACCGTGGGCTCGCCGCCCGTGATGCGGATCGTGCGGACGCCGTAGTGCTCGACGAAGATCCGGGCCAGCCGGACGATCTCCTCGAACCGCAGGATGTCCTCGCGCTTGAGCCACTTCAGGCCCTCGGCGGGCATGCAGTAGATGCACCGGAAGTTGCACCGGTCGGTAACGGAGATCCGGAGGTCGTCTGCGACGCGGCCGTAAGAGTCCAGGAGTCTCCGGTTGGGCATTTAGCCGATGATAGCCACGATGGGGTACGAGCACATCCTGCTCGAAATCGAGCCTCCGGTCGCCACGATCACGCTCAACCGGCCCAAGGTCCTCAACGCCCTGAGCCCCACCCTGATCGGGGAGGTCGCGGCGGCCCTGACCGAGCTCGACTCCAACCCTGAGGTGCGGGCGGCGGTGCTGACCGGCGGGCCAAAGGTATTTGCCGCCGGCGCCGACATCTCCGACATGGCCGAGCAGTCCGCGGTCGACCAGCTCCTGCGCGATCAGACCGGCCGCTGGGTGCCGCTGGCAGGATTCAAGAAGCCGCTGATCGCCGCCGTCAACGGTTACGCCCTCGGTGGCGGTTGCGAGATCGCGCTGATGTGCGACCTCATCATCGCCGGCGACGGCGCGAGATTCGGCCAGCCCGAGATCAATCTCGGCATCATCCCGGGCGCCGGCGGCACGCAGCGATGGCCGCGCACCGTGGGCAAGTACGTGGCGATGGAGGTCATGCTCACCGGCGCGGCCCTGACCGCGCAGCGCGCGTACGAGCTCGGCATCGTCAACAAGGTCGTCCCCAACGAGAGGACGATCGAGATCGCCAAACGGATGGCGCGCGAGATCGCGGCCAAGCCTCCGCTTGCGGTGCGCATGGCCAAGGAAGCCGTGCTGAAGGCGTTCGAGGGTCCGCTCTCGGACGGATTGGCGGCCGAGCGCAAGAGCTTCTATTTCCTGTTCGCTACCGAAGATCAGAAGGAAGGAATGCACGCGTTCCTGGAAAAGCGGAAGGGCGTGTTCAAAGGAAGGTAAGGAGATGGCAGTCGAAGTCGAGCAACACGTGAAGCTGGAGACGGAGGGCGGCGTGGCGTGGATCCGGCTGAGCCGGCCGGACAAGCTGAACGCCATCGGTTCCGTGATGCGGTCGCAGCTGGCCGACGCGATCAAGCAGGCCGAACGAGACGATGCGGTGCGCGTCGTCGTGTTGACGGGCAGCGGGCGCGCGTTCTCCGCCGGCGGTGACATCGGCGAGATGGACCAGGGCATGGATGCTCGAACTCCCGACGAGCTCGGCCGGGTCCTGCGCGACGAGTACGGCGCGATGTTCATACGAATTCGCAACATGCCCAAGCCGGTGATCGCGGCGTTGAACGGCCCCGCCCTGGGCATCGGCGCGAGCTTCGCGCTGGCGTGCGACATCCGGATCGCGACGCCAGAGGCTTACCTCACGGAGGCGTTCATCAACATCGGGCTCGTGATGGAGGGTGGAGCGAGCTATATCCTGCCTCGCCTCGCCGGCCTCGGTGTCGCATTGGAGATGTTCTTCACCGGGCAGCCGCTGAGCGCTGCGGATGCGCATCGCCTCGGCGTCATCAATCGCATCGTTCCCGCCGACCGCCTGGAGCAGGAGGTGCGCGCCCTCGCCAACCACATCGCGTCGCAGCCTCGTCAGGCGCTGGCGGGCGCGAAGAGAGCGGTGAACCGCGCCCTGCAGTCGTCGTACGAAGAAGCCGTCGAGTTCGAGTCGTACCTGCAGGAGGCGCAGGTGGCAAACGGGGAATTTCCCGCGGGCGTGCAGAAATTCCTCGCCGGCCGCGCCAAGAAGTAATTTGCCCGAGGCCGTCATCGTCGCGACCGCGCGCACACCGATGGGCAAGTACGGCGGGCAGCTCAAGGGCGTGCGGCCGGACGACCTCGCGGCCATCGTTCTCAAAGAGGCTTGCGACCGAGCGAGCCTGAAACCCGCCGAGGTGGAGGACGTGATCCTTGGCTGCGCCAACCAGGCGGGCGAGGACAACCGCAACGTCGCGCGCATGGCGCTCCTGCTGGCCGGTTTTCCGGTCGAGGTCCCGGGCCAGACGGTCAACAGGCTTTGTGGCTCGGGCATGCAGGCGACGATCAGCGCGGCGCGCGAGATCCAGTCCGGCGCGGCCGACATCATCGTCGCAGGCGGCGTCGAGAGCATGACGAGGGCGCCGTTGGTCATGGCCAAGGCCGACTCGCCGTTTCCCCGCGGACCGCAGACCATCTATGACACCGCGCTTGGATGGCGGCTCGTCAATCCAAACATGGCCGCGATATACGGCACGCTGCAGATGGGGGAGACGGCGGAGCGCGTCGCCCAGAAGTACGAGATCTCGCGCGAAGACCAGGACGCGTTCGCGCTGCAGAGCCACCAGCGCGCAGTCGCAGCGCAGAAGTCCGGGCGCCTTGCCGAAGAGATCGTGGGCGTGGACGGCGCGGTGCAGGACGAGGGGCCAAGGCCCGACACCTCGATGGAGGCCCTCGCCAGGCTCAAACCCGCGTTCGGCGAGAACGGTTCGGTGACCGCGGGTAACGCGTCACCGTTGAACGATGGCGCGACAGCGATCGTCTTGATGTCGGAGTCGAAAGCCCGCGAGCGCGGACTGCAACCGCTTGCGCGCCTGGTGTCCGCAGCGCCTGCTGGAGTGCATCCCGACTACATGGGCATTGGACCCGTGCCCTCGTCGCTCAAGGCGCTCGCGAAGGCAGGTCTGGAGGCTACGGACATCCAGGTCGTGGAGCTCAACGAGGCGTTCGCCTCGCAGTCCCTGGCGTGCATCCGGCTGCTCGGTCTCGACGAGGACCGCGTCAACATCAACGGCGGCGCGATCGCGCTCGGCCATCCGCTGGGCAGCAGCGGCGCACGCCTGGTGAGCACGCTGGTGCGCGAGATGCGACACCGGGACGCTGAATACGGCCTGGCGACGATGTGCATCGGCGTCGGGCAGGGCATCGCGTCCGTCTGGCAGCGCATCTGATTCTTTCCGTTCGTTCTGCACCAAACGCACCGAATTCACACAGGATTACGTCTGTTTTGCGCCAGACGCACCAAATCCGCTGAGCGAACGCGACCCTGAAGCAGTCCGGTCGATGTTCGACCGGATCGCCCGCCGCTACGACCGCGTCAACACGGTCCTTTCGATCGGCACGGACGGCGGGTGGCGGCGGCGCGCCGCGCGCGTAACGGGACTTCGAGCCGGCGGCTCGGCGCTCGACGTCGCGTGCGGCTCGGGCAAGCTGACCGCGGAGCTGGCTAAGATCGCCGGACCCGGCGGCCGAGTGGTGGGACTCGATTTCAGCGTGCGCATGCTCGAGATCGCGCGTCGCGCCCATCCCTCGCTCGAGTTCATCGAGGGTGACGCGCTGAAGCTTCCCTTCGACGATGCCAGCTTCGACGCGGCGACCATCGCGTTCGGGCTGCGCAACCTCGCGGACCCGGTTCGCGGTCTCGCGGAGATGATCCGGGTGGCGAAGCGCGCCGTGGTGCTCGAGTTCGTGCGCCCGCCGCGCGGCGTGGTCGGCGGCGCCTATCGCCTGTACCTGCGCACGCTGCTGCCTGCGGTCGGCGGGCTGCTGTCCGGCGCCCCCGATGCGTATCGCTACTTGAGCGACACCGTCGACTCGTACCGGACGGCGGGCGAGCTCGGCGACTTGGCTTTGCAGGCCGGGTGGTCGGAGGTGAAGTTCATCGCCCTTGCGATGGGGACGGTCGGGATCCTGTCAGGAGTCCCTGTCCACAGCTGACCGCGCCAGCCCGACGAGCGTCGGCCGCAGCCCATCGAGCTCGACGGCCTCGAGCTCTCGGACCGCAGCATCGACGAGAGCCTGGGCCTCGCGCCGAACCCTGGGCAGCGCGTCGCTCGCGTTGACCAGCTCGGTGACGCGCCCGACCTCGGCGTCGCCCAAAGAGCCAGCGAGAAGCTGGCGGACCTCAGGGCCGACCTCGCGGTCTTCGGCCGCGTAGATGAGTGGCAGCGAAAGGACGCGCTGGCGGATGTCGAGTCCCAGTGGCTTGCCCGAGCTTGGGCTGAAATCGACCATGTCGTCGGCCATCTGGAACGCGGTGCCGAGAAGGTCGCCGAAACGCCGCAGCGCGCCGACGACCTCGGGCGTGGCGTCCGCCAGAAGCGCACCCGAAGCACACGCCGCCGCGAACAGCGACGCCGTCTTGCCCCGAATGACTCGCATGTACGAATCGCGGTCACCCGGATACGCGCCGCGCAGCGCCACGTCGTCGATCTGTGAGGCGCATATGGCCTCGAGCGCTTCGGCGATGGCCGCGGTGACAGCCGGGTTTCCCATCTCCGCGACCAGTCGCGTCGCCTTCGCGAAGTAGTAGTCGCCGACAGCAATGGCGCGCTCGGGCCCTTCGGCCGCAGCAACCGTCGGACGCCCGCGCCGGTGCGTGCTCTCGTCGACGTAGTCGTCGTGGATCAGCGTCGCGTTGTGCAGCAGCTCCACCGCAGCCGCGAGCTCCGCGGCCCGGAGCGGGTCGTGGTGCGGACCGAGCGCCGCGGTCAGCTGCACGAGCCTGGGGCGAAGTCTCTTGCCGCCGGCCTCGACCAGCCGCCTCATCGGCGCCGACACCGGCTCCGGGTCGACCAGCAGCTGGCGCGCGAGCTCACCTTCGACCATCGCCTCCTGCGAACGCGCAAACTCGCCGTCGAGCTGAACCGCAAGATGGCGCTCGCGCGGACCGTCGAGCTCGACCGCGAACACCGACTGCCACCTGCCCAGCACCAGCTCGCCCTCTTCGACGAGGAGCGTAAGAAACGCGCTGAGCAGGACCTGGCGGCAGTGCGCGTGGCCGTTGACCGGCTCGTCGAGTGGGACGTCGAAGCGCCGTTCGAAATCGTCGTGCTCGTAGCCGGCGCCGGCCGGCGCCAGGCGCTCGAGCATCGTCTCGAAGTCGCGCAGCAGCAGCGGCTCGTTCTCGTTGACGGCGAGGCCGACTGTCGTGTGCAGCGACTGGAGATACACCCGCCCGTTGCGCAAACCCGATCGCGCGATCTGGTCACGAATGCGTTCGGTGAGGTCGACGAACTCGGTTGCGCTCGAGGAGGTGAACTCGACGCGCGCGCTGTTCAACGCGCGGCCCCGAGCGACTGCTGAAGCAGGACGCGGGTCGGCGGCGCGGTCTGCTGTGAGGCCGCGGCGGAGGAGACGGTCTCGATCGCGCGCGCGAACGCGACCTGGACGGCGAGCGGAGCGTGGTCGGCAAGAAGCCGCGATGCACGCGCGAGGCAGAGGTCGCCCATGAGCAGCGTCGTCGGCGGTGCCGCCCGGGCGCCAAGACCCTGCAGCCGCGTCCCGACTTCGATCAGCGCGGCAGCGAGGGCGAGCTTCTCCTGCACACCCGGCTCGAAATGCCGCACCGAATCGAGGTAGACGCGATACGTCTCGGACAGGCCGTCGGACCACAGGTCGTGGAGGCGGTCGAGCTCGCGGTCGAGAAGCTGAGTGGTCACGGGCAGAGCCCTCGGCCAGAGATTCGGCGCCCAGGCGGCCGAGATCCTAGGCGCGCCCGAGCACCGGAGCGAGCGCATCCGTCGATTCGTGAGCGAGGAGCGGAGGGCGCAACAACGGAGATCGGCTGCATGGGCGCTGAAGATCGGTCGAGGGTCTCGGCCCGTGACCACAACATCAGACCGGCTCGATGACGCTGCCCGCGAGCTGGCGGAAGGCCGATAGCGCGCGCAGGCACGACTCGTCGTCGCGGGTCACGACGTAGTACAACCCGAATCCCAGCACGGTATTCAGCACGAGCGGCACGAGCACGTCGCGCGGGACGAGGAGCCGGACGCGGCCGTCCTCCTCGAGCCGGTCGAGCTGCTCCTGGATGACCTCGCGGTACCGTGTGAACAGCTCCGGGAGGTACGCGCGCAAGCGCTCGGTGCGCGGCGCCTGGACCAGGAGGTCGAAGGCGGCGAGCTGGACGTCGCCGAGGCGCCGCAGCGAGTCCCACAGCGACTCGACGCCGACCTCGAGCACCTCCAGCGGATCGGTCAGCTGGTTGAGGGTCCGGCGCAACTCCTCGACCGACTTCGCGGTCAGGTAGCGCCACGCCTCGACGAGCAGCTCGGACTTGGTAGGGAACCAGTACTGGAGGTTGCCGATGGCCACGCCGGCCTTGGAGGCGATGGCGCGGACGCTGGTGCCGGAGTATCCGTTCTCGAGGAGGGAGTCAGCCGCCGCGTGGATGATCTGGTCGCGGGTGCTCTCGGTGGCAGTGGCCCCGGTCATACGTATGTACCAGCATACTGAGGGTCGAGAGCTGACTGGGGCATGGCCGAGGCGGCCTGCGGGCCATCGCCGCAGCTTTTTGGTGAACCTTGCTCGGCGATAATCGTGGCGGCGTGCGGAGCATCGCCGAGGCCTTCCCCAATCGACTGTGCGGCGTGCTGCGCACCGAGAACGCCGAAGCAGGTTTTCAAGCCTGTCTTGCCGCCATGGAAGCCGGCGTGCAGTCGATCGAGATCACCAAGACGGTGCCTTCGTGCTTCGAGCTGATCAAAGGCCTCATCGCAACTACGTTCGGCCGTTACCCGGTCGGGGTCGGCACGGTGTGGGACCCGGGCGCCGTCAGAGAAGCGAAGGCCGCGGGGGCGTCTTTCGTGGTGACGCCTGTGCTGCTGCCCGAGGTCGCGGAGGCGTGCCAACAGGAGGACATGCTGTGCGTGCTCGGCGCCCTGACCCCGAGCGAGATCTACCAGGCGCGGCTGGCAGGCGCCGCGCTCGTCAAGGTCTTTCCGATCGCCCCGGTCGGCGGGCCGCGCTACATCGAAGCGCTCAACGGCCCGCTGGGCGGCGTGCCGTTCTGGGTGTCAGGCGGCGTGCCGATGGAGGACATCGGCGCCTACCTCAGGCTAGGCGTGAAGGTCGTGGGATTGACGGCCTCGCTGTTCCCGCCCGAGGCGCTGGCGCAGAGAGACATGGAGAGGATCCGGCAGAATGCCGAACGGGCGGCGCGAGCGGCGGCGGAGGCGATCGGGGACTAAAGCCAGTCCGCTAGCCGCACCCCACGTGGTAGTTGCACATCGTTGCGGTGATATTCGAATAGAGGTTCGACACCTGCGTGCCGGTGAGCAGCAGCATGATGATCACCACCAGAGCGATCAGCGCAAGGATTAGCGCGTACTCGACGAGCGCCTGTCCCTGATCGGGTCTGCGCCGAGCCGCTAGCCGCACCCGACGTGGTAGTTGCACATCGTTGCGGTGATGTTCGAGTAGACGTTGATGAGCTGAGCGCCGGTCGCGATCAGCGCGATGATCACGATCAGCGCAATCAGGGCAAGGATGAGCGCGTACTCAACCATTCCCTGGCCATTCTGTTTGTACGAAAAATGAATCAAAAGTCCTGTACCGACCTGTGATGTTAACCGCCGAGGCGCCCATCCTGGTCGCTAATTCGTCCCAGGGCCTCCTCCACGACCGTCCGGACCATGCGCTTGCGCCAGAAGTGACTCAGGTCGGCGTTGTCGAGCGGCTTCGCCGGCCTGGCGGCCAGCTCGGCTGCCTCACGGATGGTCTCGCCGTCCAGGCGGCGGCCTTTCAGGAACTGTTCAGCCGCGGTCGCTTCGAGCGGGTGGGAGGCCACGGCGGAGAGCACGATGTGGCAGCCCCCGACGACGTCGCCCTCCATGCGTGCCGCCACCGCGGCGCCCGCGATCGGGAAGTCGATCGAGCCCCGGCGCCTGAGCTTCACGTAGGCGCTGCGGACACCCGGATCCGCGCGCAGGCGCAGCTCGGTCAGCACCTCTGAGGGCTGCTTGGCCATGTACTCGATGCCGTCGTCCCTGTAGAGCGCCGACACCGGCATCTCCCGCACGCCGTCGGTGCCGACCAGCGTGACCATCCCCTCGAGGGCGATGGCCATCGGAGCAGTGTCGGATGAAGACACCGCCCAGCACCGCGGGCTGCTCGGCGCGACCAGGCAGATGTCCCCGTCCTTCTTCATGCAGAAGCCCGCGGCCTTCCGCCACTCGTACGTCATGTCGATGTAGTTGCATCGGGTGTCGACGCAGAGGTTTCCGCCAATGGTGCCGGCGTTGCGCAGCGGGGGAGAAGACACGAGGCCCGTGGCTTCGGCGTAACCGGCGAACCATCTCTTCAGGTGCGGATCATTCGAGGCATCGGCGAGCGTCGTGGCCGCCCCGATCACGTCGACGCTTGTGCCGTTGCGCACACCGTGCTGCAGAAACTCGAGGCCGATCAACGTGTCGACGTCGAACTGCCGCCGCTTGAGCTTGGGATAGAGGTCGGTGCCGCCCGCGACGAACATCGCGCGTGGACCGGCGTCCGCGGCCATGCGGGCGGCCTCTCGGGCGTCCTTCGGCCTCAGGTACCTAAACCGAGGCAGCCTTAGCATCCAGGTCCTTTGGCGGCGGCTCGACCTTGATGGCCGGCGGATATGGGATCTCCGGGAATCTCTGCGGTCCGTAGCGGGGGTCCTCACCTTTTGCTTTGCGGCGCAGGGCCTCGACGACTTTCTCGGGCGTTACGGGGATCTCGTCGATCCAGATACCCAGTGCGTCGTGAATGGCTGCGCACACCGCCGGCGGCACGGGGAGCAGCGGGCCTTGCCCCGCCTCCTTCGCTCCATACGGACCCTCGCGGTCGACCGTCTCGACGATGAAGGTCTCGACGTCCGGCATATCGAGGAACGTCGGCGACTTGTACTCGAGCATCGACGGCCACTTGTGCAGGCCCTTGCGAAAGACCTGCTCCTCCATCAGAGCCTCGCCGAGGCCCATGTACACGCTGCCCTCGACCTGGCCCTCGACCAGCAGCGGGTTGATGGCGCGCCCGACGTCGTGCGCGATCCAGACCTTGTTGACGTGCACCAGGCCGGTGCGCGCGTCGGCGTCGAGGTCGACCACGCACGCGGAGTAGCTGTACGCCGGACTCGGGCCGACCCCCGACCCCTTGTATGGCCCGGCGATCCTGGGCGGCGTGTAGCTGCCGGCTGTGCTGAGCGTGCCGAAGCGCGACTCGCCCAGGACGCTTGCCTCCTCGAAGGAGACGTCCTCGAACTTCTTGCCGCTCCCTTCCACGGCTTCGACCAGGAGCGCTCGCATCTTTCGCGCTGCCTCCAGCGCGGCGTTGCCGGCCATGAAGGTCACGCGTGACGAGTAGGAGCCGAGGTCGATCGGCGTCGTGTCGGTGTCGGCGGTGACCAGGCGCACGTCTGACGGCTGGAGGCCGAGCTCCTCCGCCACGATGGTCGCAAGCACTGAGTCCGACCCCTGGCCGATGTCCATCGCCCCGCAGAAAACCGTCGCGCCCCCGCGGTCGACCTTGATCTGCACCTCGGAGTGCGGCATGTCGTTCCAGTAGATGGCTGTTCCGGCGCCGGACAGATAGCTGGAGATGGCAAAACCCATGCCGTGGCCGGGACGTCGCGTGCGCCTGGTGATGCCGGAGGCGTCGAGCACGCGCCGTGTGCACTCCTCGAGTCCGCACGAGGTGATGCGGAGCCAGTTGACCGCCCGCGTGTCGGGCGCGACGAAGTTGCGCCGTTTCAGCTCGACTGGGTCGATGCCGAGGTCGTGGGCGATTTTCTCGAGGTGCAGCTCGAGCCCGAATCGCGGCTGCGGCGTGCCGTGTCCGCGCTTCGGCCCGCACGGGGGTTTGTTGGTGAAGACCCGGCATCCCTCGAAGCGGTAGGCGGGGATGTCGTAGGTGACCGTCTGCAGGGCACCCGTATAAAAGGTAGAGGCGACTCCGTACGAGCCGTAGGCACCGCCGTCGAGCGCCGTGCGGAAGTGCATCGCGGTGATGCGTCCCTCGTCGTCGACTCCGGTCCGCACCCACATCAGCACGGGGTGGCGACCGCGGTGCGCGTAGAAGACCTCCTCCCGCGTCAAAGTGCATTTGACCGGGCGACCGGTCAGCATAGCCAGCTTGCACACGATGATCTCGTGGGCGAAGGGGTCGGTCTTGCCGCCGAATCCTCCACCGTGGGCGGCGCCGATGACGCGTATGCCGTGCATCGGCAGCTCGAGGACCTTGGCCAGCGCTCGATGCACGTAATGCACGACCTGCGTCGAGGACCAGAGCGTGACCCTCCCGTCGACAAAAGTCGCGACCGCGCTGTGCTGCTCCATCGGCAGGTGCGTGTTGCCCTGGTAGAAGAAGACATCCTCGCGCACATGCGTTGCGCGGGCGAATCCGCCCTCCACGTCACCGAACTCCAGCGCGACGAGCTTGTGGACGTTGTTCGGGCCGCCGTAATCCTGGATGCGTTCTTCTTTCGGCGTCGCGAGCGCGGCGTCGATCGACATCACCGGCTCGAGGACCTCGTACTCGACATCGATCGCGTCACAGGCAGCGGCCGCGATCTCCTCCTCGGTGGCCGCGACCGCCGCGATCGGATCGCCGACGTAGCGCACCTTCTCGTGCTCGAGCGCGCGCTCGTCCTGAGTCACGGGCAGGATTCCGAACTTGACAGGGAGGTCCGCGCCGGTGATCACCGCCAGGACACCGGGAATGCGTCGGGCGGCGGACGTGTCGATCGAGACGATTCGGGCGTGCGGGTGCGGGCTGCGCAAGATCTTGCAGTGCAGGGTGCGCGAGGGAAGCATGTCGTCCGCGTAGACGGCGCGGCCCGTGACCTTGGCCGCCGCGTCGACCTTGGGCAGTGGCTTCCCAACCACCCTCATCTCATGCGCTCCGCGGCGAGCTCGACCGCTTCGAGGATCTTCACGTAGCCGGTGCAGCGGCAGAGATTGCCGGCCAGCGCCTCGCGAATCTCGTCGCGGGCGGGCCTTGGGTTCTGCTCCAGCAAGGACCGCGCCGCAAGAAGAATCCCCGGAGAGCAGTAGCCGCACTGGGCGGCGCCCAGCTCCGCGAAGGCCGTCTGCAAGGGATGCAGCTGCGACCCCTCAGCCATGCCTTCGATGGTCGTGATGGATCGACCCTGCACCTGGATGGGCAGGGCCAGACAGCTCAGGTGCGGCCTGCCGTCGATCAGCACCGTGCAGGTGCCGCACTCGCCGAGCTCGCAGCCGTGCTTGGTGCCGGTGAGCTGCATGTCCTCGCGCAGGACCTCGAGCAGCGTCTTGTGGACCGGGACGAGGAGCTCGCGCCTTTCACCGTTGACGTCCAGCTGCAAGACCACGCGTTCGACGTCGCGCAAAACCTCGTTCTTCATTCGTTTTGGAGCATATCCCGCAGCGCCTCAGCGCAAGCCCAGAGATCCGGCGCAACCCTGTGAGCACCGCTGTGCAACGGTTTGGGATCGTCCGGGTAGACAAGGATCGCTTGCATTCCGAGCGCGAGCGCCGGCGCGATGTCGTTGTCCTCGCGGTTGCCGATGACGACGCATCGGCCGGCCTCGACGGCCGCCCACCGCATCGCCATCTCAAAAACCGCGGGGTGCGGTTTCAGGTGGCCGGCGTCGACGGACGTGATGATCCCGTCGATCAGGTCCGCCATCCCGAGGACACGGAAGTCGTCCCAGTAGCTGTCGGCGTCGCGCCAGTAGGTGTTGCTTGCGACGACGGTGCGCATGCCGAGGTCGCGAATCGTTTGGAGCAGCTCTTTCGCGCCCGGCAGCGGCTGGAACCGTTCGTGGACCGGTATGGCCATCGCGCGGCGGATGCGCCAGACGGTTTCGGCGTCCGCCGGAAGGCCGTGACGGCCGAGGCAGCCGGCGATCAGCTCCTCCGCCGCGACGACCACTGGCGTCTCCGTCGAGAGCGTGCGGGCCTCGTCGCCGGGCCTGCTGCTGCGCAGCAGATCGTCGACCAGAGCGTCGATGACCGTGGCCTCGTGCCCGGTCATCGCGGTCCTGACCCGAATACGCCGCCCCTCGCCGTCCCCCTGGCGGATCGGCCACGAGTTCGGCCAGAGCGTGCCGCCGACGTCGATCAGCGCGACTTCCAGGCGCCCGTCCAACGCCGACTATGATCGCCTGCATGTCGGGGTTGAGGTGGCTCACCTCAGGTGAATCGCATGGGCCGCAGCTGACGGTCGTGATTGAGGGCCTGCCGGCAGGTCTCGAGATCTCGGAGGAAGACCTTCGCCGCGACCTCGCGCGCCGGCAGGGCGGCCACGGCCGGGGCGGCCGGCAGAAGATCGAGACCGACGTGGCGCGCATCGTCAGCGGCGTCCGGGGCGGGTTCACCATCGGGAGCCCCGTGACGCTCGTACTGGAGAACAAGGACCACGTCAACTGGACCGCTCAGATGACCGCCTCGAAGGAGGGCTTCGAGCCGAAGGTGGTCACGCGTCTGCGCCCGGGCCACGCCGACCTGGCAGGCGCGCTGAAGTACGGCCATACGGACATCCGCAACGTGCTCGAGCGCTCATCTGCCCGGGAGACGGCCACGCGCGTGGCCGCCGGCGGGGTGGCGCGCAAGCTCCTGAAAAGCTTCGGCGTCGAGGTCCTGAGCTTCACGCAGTCGATCGGGACGATCGACATCGGCTTCGAGGGCATCGACCCCGACGTCCTCACCGAGCAGGACATCGAGCTGTCGCCTGTACGATGCCCCGATCCTGAGGCGTCGCGACGGATGGTCGCGCTCATCGATGAGGTGGCCGAGCAGGGCGACACGCTGGGCGGGACTTTTCGCGTCATCGCGCGCGGTCTGCCGCCTGGGCTCGGCAGCTACGTGCACTGGGACCGCAAGCTCGACGGCCAGCTCGCGCAGGCGGTGATGTCGATCAACGCGATCAAGGCTGTGGAGTTCGGCGCCGGCTTCGAGGGGGCGTCGCGCCGCGGTTCGGAGTTCCACGACGAGATCGATTACGACGAGGGACGCTTCCGCCACCTCACCAATCGCGCCGGCGGCATCACGGGCGGCGTCACCAACGGCGAGCCGATCGACCTCCGCGTCGCGATCAAACCGATCTCGACGATGAAAAAGCCGATGATGTCGATCGACCTGCGGACCAAGGAGAGGACGGAGGCCCACTACGAACGGAGCGACGTGTGCGTCGTGCCGGCCGCGGGAGTCATCGGAGAGGCAGTGGTTTCGTTGACGCTGGCGGACGCCTTCCTCGACAAGTTCGGCGGAGACTCGATGCCGGAGCTCGAGCGCAACTACCGCTCGTTCATGGAGTCGATCGCGCAATAACTCGGGGACGCCTAGAGGCTCCCAAACCCGCGAGCGCCGGCGCTCGCGGCTCATGAATCGAATCAAAGCCCGCGACTGCCGGCACTCGCGGGAAATGTTGCGGGCCGTTAACTTGACACGGTGGCGTCGAAGCTCACATCGATGGCGAATGCGATCGAGCGTTTTGTGCCCGATGGCTCGACGGTCGCGCTTGGCGTTGCGCTCGAGCCCCTGATCCCGTTCGCCGCCGGCCACGAGATCATCCGCCAGGGCCTCGGCGACCTCAACCTGGTCGGTCCGATCTCGGACTCGCTGTTCGACCAGCTCATCGGCGCAGGCTGCGTGCGCCGCGTCACCGCGGCGTGGGTCGGCAACGTCTCCGAAGGGTTGGGGCATTGCTACCGGCGCGCCTGCGAGCAGGCGATCCCCCGCGCGCTGGAGGTCCGCGACCACTCCAACTTCTCCATCTCGCTTGCCCTCTGGGCCGCCGCGTGGAGCGTGCCCTACCTACCGACGCGCACGCTTCTCGGCAGCGACATCCCCCGCACCAACCCCGACCTTGCGGTGGTCGGTGACCTGGTCCATGTCAACGCGGTGCGACCCGACGTCGCGATCGTCCACGTGCAGCGGGCGGACGAGGAAGGGCGGGCACACGCGTGGGGGCCGCTCGGCGTATCCGAGGAGGCTGGCCTCGCCGCGGACCGAGTGATCGTCAGCTGCGAGGAGCTGGTCGAGGCCGAGGTCACGCTCAGCGATCCGAACCGAATCCTCTTTCCCGAGACAAAGGTCGTCGCGGTGGTGCATGAGCCGGGCGGCGCGCATCCGTCGCCGGTCCAGGGCTACTTCAAGCGCGACCACGCCATCTACCGCGATTACGCCGAGCGCTCGCGATCTCGCGACGGATTCGAGGCGTGGCTGCGCGAGTGGGTGCTGGACCTCGCTGACCGTGCGACCTACCTGCAGCGGATCGACGTCCAATCGCTCCGCATCAAGGAGCATCGGCCGTCGGCGCAGGCGGACTTCGGCTTTGAGTGAGCCTTACACGCCACAGGAGATGATGATCGCCGTCGCCTCGCGCGAGATCCGCGACGGCGACGTCGTCTTCGTCGGAATGCGCCTGCCCATCCTCGCCTACGCGGTGGCGCGCAACGCGCACGCCCCGAATGCCCGCGGTCTGTTCGAGGTCGGCCTGATGCGCGACCAGCCTGCGTCGGCGTTTCTCGGCACCATGGGTGATCCTCCCAACGTCACCGGCGCCGTGTGGGCGACGCGCATGTCCAACGCGATGGCGCTGATGGTGCAGGGCTGTGTCGACCTGGGCTTCATCGGCGGCGCGGAGGTCGACCGCTTCGGCAACCTCAACACGTCGTACGTCGGCGATCCGGACCGACCGAAGGTGAAATTGCCGGGGAGCGGGGGAGGTGCGGACATAGCGATCCTCAGCCGGCGCTGGGTCACCCTTATGAGTCACGAGAAGCGGCGTCTGGTGGATCGCGTTTCGTTCGTGACGTCGCCCGGATACGGCGGCGGCTCGCCCGGCTGGCGCAAGCGCAACGGGCTTCTGGGCGGCGGACCAGACGCGATCATCACGACGCTTGGAGTGCTGCGTTTCCCTGAAGGTGGAGGCGAGGCGATGCTCGAAAGTTTCCATCCAGGGCATGCGCTGGGCGAGGTCCTCGACAACACAGGCTGGGACCTCAGCGTTTCGGCGGCTGTAAAGGAAACGTCAGCGCCCACGGACGCTGAGCTCGAGGCGATCAGGCGATTCGACCCCGAAGGCTTCTGGACCCGGAGCTAGTTACAAAGACCTGACGCTGCGCCGACGAGGCTCTGACACCGCACATCGAATCTGGTCCTCACAAATCTCGTCTGAGGTGAGAACGAACATGAATCCGTTTGCAGCAGTCGCCGTCAAGGCAGTTGGAGCCGCCGGAGTCGCGGCGCTACTGAGCGTGGGCGCGGTCAGCGCATCGACCGCCAGGCCGTCAACGACTCCGCATCCCGACCGGCACGCTGTTCGCGCCGCCGTGATCGAGTCGGAGGCCGACGTCCTGGGCATCACGCCTCAGGCGCTGGTCAAAGACCTCAGGGCAGGCCAGAAGGTGAGTGACCTCGCCAAGGACAAGGGCATCACGCAGGAGCAGTTCGAGACCCGCCTCGTCGCCAACCTGAAGCCGCTTCTCGAGACCCTTGTCGACAAGAAGGTCATCACCCAGTCGCAGGCGGACAAGATCCTCGACCGCATCTCCAAGGGCCACATCCCCTTCTGGAACGGCCTGCACCCGCGCAAGAAGTAAGACGTCCACGCCTCCCCCAAAGAAAGAGGGCCCGGTCTACCACCGGGCCCTTTTTGCCGCCATCGCGATCTGCTTCCACTTCTTCCGGTCCTCGGAGCGCAACCGCGCGTCGCTCTTGGCGGCCACGGCGCGCAGCTCGCGCTGGAGCTTGCGATAGCTGCGAAACCGCTCGAGGTCAAGGCTTCCCGCGGCGATTGCTTCGTTGATCGCGCAGCCTGGCTCGGTGTCATGCGCGCAGTCGGCGAATCGACACCGCAAGGTCAGAGCCTCGATGTCTTCGAAGACACCGGCCAGGGCGTCCTCACCCTCCCAGAGCTGCGCCTCACGCAGGCCGGGCGTGTCGATGATCATTCCGCCGCCGGGCAGCTGGAGCAGCTGACGATGGCTCGTCATGTGCCGGCCCTCGCCTGAGCTATGGATCTCGCGGGTGCGCATCACGTCCGCGCCCATGAGCTCGTTGATCAGCGTCGACTTGCCGACGCCCGAGGGTCCCAAGAGGACGCCCGTCTTGAATGGTTGGAGCTCATTCCGAATTTCCTCCATCCCACGGCCCGTAACCGAGCTGGTGAGGATGACCCGCGCCGGCACGCGCGGCTCATCGACCGAATCCACGAGATCGGCTTTCGTGACGACGACCACCGGTGTGGCACCGCTCTGCCAGGCGATCGTCAGGTAGCGTTCGATCCGGCGGACGTTGACGTCGATCGCCGCCGCGACGACGAACGCCACGTCGACGTTTGCGGCGAGCACCTGCTCCCGGGTCTCCACACCCGGAGCGCGCCGCGAAAACACCGTCCGGCGCGCGAGCACCTCGGTGATGAATCCGCCCTGGAGAGTGACCCAATCGCCGACGGCGGGGTCGCACCGCTTCGCGACGGCGCGCCATTGCGAGGCGCCGTCGTCGACGAGGTAATCCGCGCCAAAGTCGGCGATGACGCGGACCGGTACGCGGTCACTGAGCAACGCAAATCCTCCGGGTTGAAAAACGGGTGGGCAGATATCGGTCCGCCCGCGTCGGAGGACTTAGCCGGCGCTAGCTCCGGAGGCGGCCGACGGCCGAGACTCGATAAACACAACTTCTGCCATCAGACACACCTCCTGATTGAAATCCGAGGCGCGAAGCCTAGCACGACTCTGCCCAGCGCCGGTTACTCGCCTTTGAATTCAGCCTTCCTCTTTTCGCCAAACGCCTTGATGCCTTCGTTCGCGTCGTGCGACACGAAGACCCGGCTGATCGCCTCGCGCTCGATGGCCAGGCCAAGGTCGAGCGGCGCACCGTAGCCCTGCGTGATGGCGAGCTTGGCGTGGCCGAGCGCGACGCTCGGACCGGCCGCGATCTTGGCCGCGTAGTCGATCGCTCCCTGGCGACACGCAGCGGCGTCGGGGAACAGCCGGTCGACGAGCCCCGCCTCCTTCGCCTGCGAGGGCGTCAAGATCCGTGCCTCGAGGATCATCTCCATTCCCCTCGACAGCCCGACCAGCCGCGGCAGCCGCTGCGTCCCGCCGCTGCCTGGAAACAACCCGACGTTCGTCTCGGGAAGTCCGATCTGGTAGGTGCCCTCCGCGGCGAAGCGCATATCGCACGCGAGCGCCAGCTCGAGGCCGCCGCCCAGGCAGTGCCCCGCGATCGCCGCGATGAACACGAACGGCGTGTTCTCCATCTTGCGAAACGCCTCATGGGCCAGGGTCACAACCATCACGCGCGAACGGGTGGTGCCCCTGGCGAAATAGCCCAGGTCGGCGCCGGCGGAGAAGAACTTCGGCGACGAGCTGGTCACCACCACCGCGTGGATGTCCTCGTCTGCACGAATGTCATCGAGTACGCCGGTGAACTCGCGCAGGAATCCGTAGTCGTAGGCATTGGCCGGCGGGTGGTCGAGGACGATGACACCGACACCGCCTTCCTTTTCCAGCCTCACCGACATTTCCAACTAACCTTAACCAAGTACCGAATTCCACCAACCGACGGGGGGTGTGCCGCATGGCGACGATGATCATCGAAGGCGACCGGACCAAAGCCGCGTCCGGAAAGACGTACGAGGTCCGCAACCCGGCCACGGGTGAGGTTGTCGACGAGGTCCCCGCGGGCGGCCCCGCTGACGTCGACAAGGCCGCGCAAGCCGCCTCCAGGGCCTTCGGAACGTGGTCGAGGATGCCTTCGAACCAGCGGCGCGAGATCCTGCACAAGGCTTCGCAGCACATGCTGTCCAAGGTCGAGGAGATCGCAACGCTGCTGACCAAGGAGCAGGGCAAGACCATCCTGGAATCACGCCTCGAAGCCCGGCGGTTCGGCGAGAACATCGGTTGGTTCGCCGACCTGGCGGACAAGATCCACGGCCAGTACGTCCGGCTGCCCGACCTGACGACCTACGGCCTCGTCGTGCGCAAACCGATCGGCGTCTGTGGCGCGATCGTGCCGTGGAACTTTCCGCTGACCCTCGCTGCCAACAAGGTGGCGCCGGCGATCGCTGCGGGTAACACGGTCGTGCTGAAGCCCGCGAGCACCACACCCCTCGCAACCCTCGCGTGCATCGAGGCGCTGATGGAGGGCGGTCTGCCCGAGGGAGTCGTCAACGTCGTCGTCGGCCAGGCGACCGGCGAGGCGATCGTCGGTCACCCGACCATCCGCAAGGTCGCGCTGACGGGATCGACGCCAACCGGGAAGCGTGTCATGGCGAAGGCGGCCGAGACGCTGAAGAAGGTGACCCTGGAGCTCGGAGGCAGCGATCCGTGCATCGTCCTCGACGACGCCGACCTCGAAGGCGCCGCGCGTGCGATCTCAGTCGGACGCTTCTTCAACTGCGGCCAGCAGTGCCTCTCGACCAAGCGGCTCTACGTGCAGGAAGGCGCGTACGACGGCCTGATGGAGAAGCTCATCGCGCGTGCCGCGAAGCTCAAGCCTGGCAACGGGCTCGACAAGGACTCGCGAATGGGGCCGATGCACACCGAGACCCAGCGCGCCGAGGTCGAGGCCCAGGTCAAGGACGCGACGGATCGCGGCGCGAAGGTCCTGTTCGGCGGGGCGCGGCCGGAGGGCTCCGACTACGAGAAAGGTTGGTTCATCGAGCCGACGATCCTCACCGACGTCCCCGACGACGCGCGGATGTGGAGGGAAGAGGTCTTCGGTCCAGCTCTTCCGGTGCGCAGGGTGAAGGACCTCGATGAGGCGCTGCGCCTCGCCAACGACTCGCCCTTCGGACTAGGCTCGTCGATCTGGACCTCGAGCATGGCCGCGGCACACCGCGCGGTGCTCGAGCTCGAAGCCGGCTACACGTGGGTCAACGCTCTCGTCGTTGCGCACGACGAGCTGCCTTTCGGCGGCACGAAGCAGTCCGGATTCGGCAAGGAGCACGGGGTCGAGGCCTTCATGCAGTACACCGAGGAGAAGTCGGTCGTCTACGGCGGGCTCTGAACTTCGGATAGTCCGGACGATCCGGGGCTGCGGGGGCGCCGAATGCCTGATCTGCCCGACGATGCGTGCGTACCAGTAACCGCGCGAGGTAATCAGTCGGCGTGAGATCTGCGCTCGTGATCGTCGGCGTGCTGGTCTTGCTGGTCGGCGCGGTCTTCGCGGGTCAGGGGCTCGGCTTCATCCCGGGCAGCTTCATGACCGGCGACATGAAGTGGTTCTGGATCGGCTCGGCGATGGTCGTCGTCGGCGCGGCTCTTGGCGTCGCCGGAGTGCTGACGGGGCGGCGGGGTCAGTCCAGGGTCTGAAGGGACCTCCACGCCTGCCACAGCGGCTTGCGTGGGTTGGAGCAGACGAGGATCGGCGCTCCGTACTCGTCGTTGTGGATGCCGTACTGATTCGTGATCGTCCCGACCTGCCGGCAGTCGAGGAACAGGGCATTTCCCTCCACGAGCGTGAAGTTGACGAGGATCGCGGTCGATGGGTCCAACCGCGGAGGCGCCCAGTACCAGTAAGTCAGATGCGGGCTGACTGCGTTCGGTAAACCGAGCGCAGGACCGTAGTAGTCGATCGCACCGGCCTCTCCGTAGTAGTGGGCGAGGATCACGGCGCCGGCTCGCTGATCGGAGGGCAAGCTGTCATAGGCCTGCGCTGTCTCCTGCGCCACGTCCGGCCATCCGATCATCTGCGCGTAATCGGGACGCGACTTCCAGAGGTTCTGGGCGATCATCGCACGCACGTCGAGCACCGGAAGGGCGATGGGCAGCAGAATCAGGATCAGAGCTGTCGACGCGGTCGCGAATGCGGCGACCGGCAAGCGCCGGCGCGCGCGTGTATCGATCCAGATTGCGCCGGCCGCGTAGAGCATTGGATAGATCGGCGCGGGGTAGTAAGCCTTGCCGCCACTCGCGAAAAAGATGAGCTCGACGAGGATCGCTGCGTAGACGAGTGGCGCAAAGCGGTGATCGCGCCGCAACGCGAACATTCCCGCGATGCCTGGGACGAGAAACAGCGGATTGAAAAGCAACAGCTGCTGCAGCCAGTACGCGATCGGCCCGTCGGTGTGACCGCGGTGCGACAGCGTGTACTGAACGCTCACCCAGTCGTGAGCTGCCTGCCAAGAGATGTTCGGAGCGAGCAGCACCAGCGCAATCGCCGCGCCGACCCAGGGCCATGGCGTGGCGAGCATCTCCCGTCGCCCGACCACCAGCGCCAGGAACATCGCGACGGGGAGGGCGATGATCGTGAACTTCGTCTCCAGACCGATGCCGACCACCAGACCGAGCACCAACCACAGGCGCCGACCGTCGTCGCGAAGGATTCGCGCAAAGACGAGGAGGGCGATCGCCCAGATGAGCTCGTCGAAAGCGACGGTCTGGAACATCAGCGTCCCACCGAGGAACATGGGCGAGAGAAGGGCCGCCAACGCGGCCCAGGCCTGAGCCCGTGTCGTCGCACCGAGCTCGCGAGCGATCAGCGCGGTAAGAACGATGATCAGCGATCCCGCGAGCGCAGGCAGTAGACGCAGCGCGACGAGGGAGCCGGGAGCGATCGCCTGGTCGGCTGCCGCGAGCAGGGGCACGATCGGCGGGTAGTCGACGTAGCCGAGCTCGAGGTGTCGCGATGAGGCCAGGTAGTAGAGCTCGTCCTGGTGAAATCCGTAGCGGTTGGCCACCGCCATGGTGACGGCCAGCTTGATGGCGGCAAACAGCGCGATCCACGGCCATGGGACCCGCGCGCGCACGGCGCAAGGCTAGCTGCTCGGAACGGCCCTCACCGTGATCCTCTCCCGCGGAAGGGAGAGGGACTCACACAAGACTCAGGCCGTTCTCCCGTTGATCCGGTCCCAGTGGCCCTGGCACTCCACGCACCGCGTCGCCGCCGGCTGGTAGCGCAGCCGCGCCTCGGGGATGCGGCGGCCGCAGCCTTCGCATATCCCGTACGTGCCCTCGTGCAGCCGCTCGAGGGCCCTCTCGACCTGCTCGCGGTTCTGATCGAGCAGGTGGATGAGGATGTCGCTCGTCTCGCGGTCCGACAGCGCCTGCGCGAGGTCGGTCTCCTCGGGGATCCCGGTGATGACGCCCCCGGTGACGTCGTTCAGGGGCCGGTGCAGGCCCGCTTCCTCACCGCACTGCGCGGCCAGGAGCTCGAGCAGCCGCCGGTCCGCCTCCAGCCGCTCCTCAGGAGCGCTCCCTTTCTTCTTTGCTGCCATTGCAATCCCCCCTCCAAACTCATTACCGGCCCCGGCCGTGTTTGGTTTCGAGAGCAGAACGCGTGCACGTACGCGCGTACCCGCCCCCACAATTAGTCGCCGAATGCCGTCCCCGCCGCCAATCCCCCGGAAAATCCTGACCGCAGCCACCCTGGTGCTCCTGCTGGCGAGCTGCCAGGCCGGCTCGAGCCCGCGGTCCGTGCCTACGGTACCTCAGATCGGAAGTGATCTCAAGTGCGGTGGCGGCGACCATGGCTACACGGATCAGCAGCTCGGTTGGGGCTTCTGCTACCCGAGCTCATGGAGGTATACCGAGAAGGTTCAGGCGACCGACAGCCCCTCAGGCGTCGACCTGACATTCGAGATCACCTGCCTGAAGGACTGCAAGCCGCTGTGTCCGACGCCGGCGTCGGGCACCCCTGCAAGCTGCCCGACCGAGACGGGCCTGTTCGGGTTCATGATCATCTCGACGGACGATCGCGGCGGCGCGTCCGACCTGGGCAGCTGGCTCAGCGCGAAGCTCCCACATGCGACCAGGGGCGATCCGCTCGACTGGGGCAATGCGCTCGAAGCCACCACGTTGGCCGACGGCCGCCGGGTCGCGCTGACGCCGCACGACGTCGTGATCCTCGACGTGCACCCCAGTCTTCTCGACCTGGACGGCGAGATGACCTCCAGGCTCGCGACCTGGAAGTTCACGTACTAGTGGGCGTCTGGGGGTCTAGCTCGGCCTTCGGAACAGGGACTGCATCTTGATCGCCAGGCCCATGTCGCCCTTGATCTTGAGCTTGCCCTGCATGAATGCGGCGGTGCCGTCGAGCTTGCCGGTCATGATGCTCACCCAGTCGTGAGAGTCGGCCAGCAGCGTTAGCTTCGGCGTGTCCGGCGCGTCGCCCTTCCCGGACTCGGCCTTGCCCTCGTGGATCTTGATCCACCATTTGCCGCCCCCATCACCGCTGAGGTCGAACTGGATGGTCGCGTCGGTCGAGCCCGCCTTCTCGGGGATGAGGTATTCGGGCATGGCCTCCACGATCTGGTCGGGGGTCATCTGGACTTCGGACATCGAAACCTCCCTAAAAGCTTTCGGTTCCAGTTTTAGTACGTTCGAGTACGAACCAGTACCCATCTTAGATACACGGCTCCCGCGACAATGCCGGAGATGGCTGTCGAGCACGCGCTGACCGAGGTCGCCACCGACGTTTTCGAGCTGCGCCTGCCGATCCCGTTCGAGGACGGCCTGGTCAACGTCTTCCTCTTCAAGGACGGCGATGAGGCGGACCTCCTCGATTGCGGGATGAACTCCGAGGAGTCGGTCGAGATGATTCGCGAGGCCGTGCGGCAACTGGGCGCGAAGCGACTGCGCAAGCTCGTGGTCACGCACATCCATCCGGACCACTACGGCGCTGCGGGGACGCTCGCCGGCGAGGGCCGCGCCAACCTCTACATGCATCGCCTCGAGGTGCCGCTCGTCCATCCCCGATACGTCGAGCTCGAGCATCTCGTCGAGGAGGTGCGCCGCTATCTCCTCATCAACGGCGTGCCAGGTGACGAGGTGGAGGTGCTCAGCAACTCACAGCGGGCGTTGAGCCAGGTCGTGAACCCGGCCGATCCCGCGGTGCAGCTCGACGGCGCGGAGGACGTCGCGATGGGCCGCCACACGATGCACATCGAATGGACGCCGGGCCATTCACCTGGGCACATCTGCCTTTTCGAAAAGAAGGCGGGGCTGCTGTTCGCCGGCGACCACATCCTTCCCGACCTGTCGCCGAACATCGGCCTGCATCCGCAGAGCACTCCGGATCCGCTGCACGATTACCTGGAAGGACTGCGCCGCATGGCCTCGCTCGAGCCGAAGGAGGTGCTGCCGGCGCACGGGCGGCCATTCGCCACGATCGCGGCGCGGGTGGAGGCGCTCACGCGCCATCACCGGCGGCGGCTCGATCAGATCCTGGAGATCCTCGATCGCGAGGAGAAAACCGGATGGCAGGTCGCGCTCGAGCTCTGGGGTCCGCGCGAAAACCTCTACGAGAAGCGGCTCGCGCTGCAGGAGGGGCTGGCGCATCTCCAGGCGCTCGCCGTCGACGGTCGCGCGGCGAAGTCGGTTACGCCCGAGTCCGTGCGGTGGCGAAGGATTTGATGCCGAGAGGCAGGATGTCGGCGGGGTAGACGCCGACCCCGACCACGCCGGGACCGGCGTGCGCGCCCACCACCGGACCGAGCGGCTGGATCATGAGGGTCTCGCAGTGCGACTCGAGCTCGCGCGCCACGCGCTCCGCATCGGCCTCTGCATCTGCGTGCCCGACGATCACGCACAATCCCTTGCCCCGGTCGACCTCGCGCGTCAGCTCGACCACGCGGTTGAGCGCGCGATCGAAGGTGCGCACGCGTTCGAGCGGCGTCACGAGCCCGTCGCGAATGCAGAGCACAGGCTTTACCTGCAGCACCGAACCGAGCATTGCGCTCGCGCGGCCGATGCGCCCCCCGCGTCGCAAGAACTCAAGCGTCGCCACGGAGAAATACGTCTGCACCTGCTCGCGCATCGAGACCACGCGGTCGATGATCGACGATGCACCCTCGCCACGTGACACCATCTCTGACGCGGCGAGGGTGAGAAGACCGAGCGACATCGATACGAGCTGAGAATCGATGACGTGCACGCGTTTTAGATCCGTCATCTCCGCGCCCTGCACCGCCGATGCGTACGTTCCGCTGAGCTTCTCGGAGATATGAATCGAGATGACATCGGAGTTGGACGCGAGCAGCTCCGCGTAGGCCTCCGCGAAACGACCCGCGGACGGTTGCGAGGTCGTCGGATGGGTCGTTGCGTTGGGCAGCTTGCGATAGAACTCGGACGGGCGGATGTCGACCCCGTCGAGGAGCGAACGGCCTTCGAAGTTGAGCGTGAGGGGAACGACCGTGATGGAACGCGTGCGCGTCAGCTGTGAGGGCAGATCCGCGGTCGAGTCTGTGACGATGGCGATGCTTCCTGCGTTCACGGGTGGATCTCGTCCTGCTGCTGGTCGGTCTCACGACGATGTCCGCGCCGGCGGAAGATGCGCTCCTCCACCGGCTTGAGCGCGAACAGCACGAGCACGACGACGAGCGTCACGAAGACCGCAAGCGCGTAGTAGCCGAAGCCCACGGCCATGCCGAGTGAGGCCGCGACCCAGATCGACGCGGCGGTTGTCAGCCCCCGCACCAGCTCTCCCTGGCGCAGGATGCTGCCCGCACCCAGGAAGCCGACGCCGGTGACGACCTGCGCGGCGATCCGCGTTGGATCGACCGACCTGGGGAAGTCCGGGATCAGGCCGAGCCCGGTGAACATGCACGACCCTGCGCTGATCAACGCCAGCGTGCGCAGCCCGGCAGGATGTCCGCGGAACTCGCGCTCGGCTCCGATGCAAAGGCCGAGCAACAGCGCTACGGAAACTCGGAGGGCGAGGTCTAGCTCGCCCGTCAGCTGCGTGTTGTCAGCCTCGGCCGGGACTTCCTCCGGGCGCCGCGCCGCCGGGCTCGTCCTTGGCACCCGGCTCGTCGGGAAGCTCCGGGAGGTCCAGGCTGTTGACGAAGTCGCGGAAGACCGCGAGTCGCTCTTCGTCGACGACGGTGCTTTCGCCTCTGTCCTTCTCGCCGTCGAGCTCGTCTGCCTCGGGGACGATGCCCGCGGTCTCCATCACCTCGGAGGCGACGAAGATCGGGCACTCGACGCGGACCGCGAGCGCGATCGCGTCGGATGGCCGGGCGTCGAAGTCGAGGTCTTTGCCGTTCTGCTTGACGTAGAGGCGTGCGTAGTAGACCTGGTCGGCGAGTCGGGTCACGACGATGCGCTTGATGCTGATGCCGAGGTCGGAGAACGCGGTGGCCATCAGGTCGTGCGTGAGAGGACGGCCAAGAGTGTTGCCCGAAATCTTCGTCGCGATCGCCTGCGCCTCGAAAGAACCGATCCAGATCGGGAGGTAGCGGTCGGCTTCCTTCTCTTTGAGAATCACGAGGTGCTGGGCGGTCGGCATGTGTATGCGAATGCTGTCCACCGACACCTCGATGAGGTTTTTCATCCTCGGGTCCATTCTACCTTTCGGTCCTCCAACTCCCCCCTTTTTGAACGCGCCACCCATCCCTCCGGTCACGCTCTTGGGCGAACGTAAGATTCGAACGTGGCGAAGGGAAGACGCGGGCGTGTGATCCTGATCGACGCCCACAGCCTCATCTACCGGGCGTTCTTTGCTCTGCCGCCGATGAGCACGTCGGACGGTCGGGTGACCAATGCCGTGTACGGCTTTACTTCGATGCTCGCGATCGTGCTCGCGTCCCGGCCCGAGTTCGCGATCGCCGCCTTCGACCTCGGCAAGCCCACCTTTCGCTCGCAGGAGTACGAGGAGTACAAGGCCGGCCGCCGCGCGATGCCCGACGACCTCCGGCCGCAGCTGGAGATGGTGCGCGAGGTGCTCGAATCGTTCTCGATTCCGATCTATGGCGTCGAGGGATTCGAAGCCGATGACGTCATCGGCACCCTGGCGCGCATCGCCGAGGAACGTGGGCACTCGGTCACGATCGTGTCCGGCGACCTCGACTGCTTGCAGCTCGTCACGGAGTCGGTCGAGGCGCTCGTGCCGCGTCGGGGAATCACGGACACCTTCGTCTACGGCCCCGACCAGGTCCGCCAGCGGTACGGCTTCGAGCCGCCCCAGCTGGTCGACTTCAAGGCGCTGCGCGGCGACACGTCCGACAACATCCCCGGCGTCCCGGGCGTCGGCGACAAGACCGCCGCCAAGCTCGTCCAGGACTTTGGCAGCGTCGAGGCCTTGCTCGACCGGATAGGGGAGCTGCCCGAGGGGCGGCTGAAGACGTCGCTGACCGCGCATGCCGACAAGGTGCGGCTCGGCAAGCGGATGGTCACCATCGTCAGGGACGTGCCGGTCGAGCTCGAGCTCGAGAAGGCGCGGTGGAGGCGATACGACTACGACCGCGCCCGCCGCGTCTTCGACAACTTCGAGTTCCGCCAGCTGCTCAGCCGCTTCCCGCCGCCCGACCAGACGCCCGTGCAGCCAAGCCTCGCCTTCGAGCCCGCGCCGGGGCCCGCGGGCCTCGAGATCGTCACCGAGCCGGCCGAGGCCGCGAGCCTTCTCGACGGATCCCGTGACGTCGGCGTCTTCGCGTTCACCGACGGCGCCGGTCGCGGGGCGCGCATCTCAGGTCTTGGCGTCTCGAGCGGCGGCAAGACCTTCTATGTCACGCAGCCCGAGGCGATGGACGCGGTCGCCTCTACGCTGTCGGGCCGGCCGATCTCCGGTCACGACGCGAAGGAGACGGAGCTGGCTCTGCGCTCGCTCGGCGGCGGTAAGCGTGAGTGGGCGTTCAGCACGTTCCTGGCCGCCTATCTGCTCGGCGCGGGGTCGCGCGATCCGCGCCTCGAAGACCTCGCGCGGGAGTTCCTGGGCATGGAGCTGGTGAGCGCCGAGCAGCTTCTGGGTACCGGTCGCAGTGCGCGAAAGCCGTCGGCCGTCCCCGAGAGCGAGGCGGCCGAGTTTGCCGCCAGACGAGCGGAGGCGATCCTCAACCTGCGACCGCGGCTCGAGGCAGAGATGCAAAACCTCGGCGTGGACTACCTGTTCCACGAGATCGAGCTGCCGCTCGCGGGCGTGCTGGCGGACATGGAGTCCGAGGGCGTCGCGATCGACGTGCCGTACCTGAAGCAGATGCAGGACGAGCTCGGCGCGCAGCTCGCGACGATCGAGTCACGCGTCGAGGAGCTGGCCGGTCAAACGTTCAACCTCAACGCTCCGCAGCAGCTCGCGAAGGTCCTGTTCGAAGACCTGCGCCTGCCCGTGGGCAAGCGGACCAAGACCGGCTATTCCACGGACGCTGACACGCTCGAGGCCCTGCGCGAGAAGCACGAGATCATCCCCGAGATCCTCGAGCACCGGCAGCTGTCGAAGCTCAAGTCGACGTATGTCGACGCGCTCCCGCAGCTCGTCGATCCGCTGAGCGGTCGCGTGCACACGTCGTTCGGCCAGGCCAGCACCGCGACGGGCCGCCTCTCATCGTCCAACCCGAACCTGATGAACATTCCGATCCGCACCGAGCTTGGACAGCGCATCCGCCGCGCCTTCAAGGCCGGACGGCCCGACCATGTGATGGTCTCCGCGGACTACGCGCAGATCGAGCTGCGCATCGCCGCGCATCTGAGCGGGGATCCGAAGCTGCTCGAAGCGTTTGCCGCCGGGCAGGACATCCACACCGCGACAGCGTCGGCGGTGTTCAAGGTCCCGTTCGAGTCGGTGACGCCCGACCAGCGGCGTCTGGCGAAGGTCGCCAACTTCGGATCGATCTACGGCCAGGGCGAGTACGGACTTTCGCAGCAGCTCGGCATCACCGGTGACGTGGCGCGTGAGTTTCTTGGTCAGTACTGGTCGACCTACGCGAAGCTGCGGGAGTATCTCGACGGCGTGCGCGTCCGGGCGCGTGAAGAGGGATTCGTCGTCAGCGCGACCGGACGGCGCCGCGCGATCCCCGATCTGCGCTCACCGAATTTCCAGCTGCGCGGCGCGGCCGAACGCATGGCCATCAACTTTCCGATGCAGTCGCTTGCGGCGGACATCATCAAGATCGCGATGGTGCGGCTGCACCGTGAGATCGAGGCGGATCAGATCGAGGGACGGATGCTGCTGCAGGTGCACGACGAGCTCCTCTTCGAGGTGCCGCGCAGCGAGGTCGACCAGTTCGCGGAAAAGGTGCCGCGCATCATGACCGGCGCGTACGAGCTCGAGACCGGGATCGAGGTGGAGCTGAAGGTCGGAGCGAACTGGGCCGACGTGAAAAAGCTCGCGGTGGTGCGTGCGTAACGCGCGGAACCTCAACCCGTTGGCTCCTTGATGGACGGGCCCCTCAGCCGGAAACTGGTCGCACTGGCCTTGAGCGCACTTGCATTTGGCGCCGCGTGCGGTGGGTCGCCGAACCCGAATGCCGGTGCCGTGGCGACGGTGAGCGCCTCACAGAGCCCGATCCAACCGGCGGCCAACGGCCTGATCGTCCTGATGTCCAGTGATGCCAATTCGACCATGTCACTTCGCCTCGTCTCCACGAAGGGCAAGGTCGTCGCCAGCGCGCAGTTCACGCCCCCGCCGCCACCCGCGTACGGCCCTTGTGCGACATTGCTGCAGCCACCGGTTCGAGTCGCCGGCGGCGCCGCCTTTTTCGCAGACAGCGCGGGCGTGGTGCGCAAGCTGACGACCACCGGCGCAATCACTAAGGTGGCGACATTTCAGCTGACGAACAAGCAGCAGGCGCTCTCCTATGCCGTCAGTCCGGACGGCACTAAATTGATCGCGATCGTGATCAGCACTCCTCCGCTGCACGATCCGCCACCTCAGACCATTGGTGATCCGCTTTTTGCTCCCGGCACGTTCAGCCTCGACCTGGAGACGGCTTCCGCCGGCGGTTCTACGTCCACGGTGCTGCACAAAGACCTCGGACCGACCCCTCCCCAGCCAACGATCATCACCGGTTGGGACGATGTCGGACCGACCGCAACCTTGAACAGCTACATCTGTGTGCAGAACGGTCTGCCGAGCGTCTTCTACACCGGAAGCCTGATCCATCTGGCGCCCGACGGAACTCACCTGGAGCGGATCGGCGGCTCGGACTGTCAGGCATGGGATGAGCTGGTCGATGGGACAGTTCTGTGCGGGGCAAACGACTGGCAGTCGTTCAGCGTGCGCCGGCGCGATGGCGCCGTCTCATGGTCAGGCGTCGCGAGTGATGTGATGCAGGACGTGTCCCTGGCTCCCGACGGGTCGGCCGTCGCGTCGTCCTCCCCCGCGAAGACCTATCTGCAGGACGGCACGAGAGTTGCGAGCGGAGTGCGAGCGCAAGTGCCTCAGGTGCAGATCGTGGGATGGGCGGATCCCTCCACCGTTGTAATCCTGCGTGACGACGGCCATGTTGGGCTGGCGTCCGCACGAGACCTGAGCGTGTTCACCGATCTCGGAATCGTGATCGCCAGCCCCTGCCCGACCTGCGGATTCTTCGGTGTGAGAGCGATCGGAACGCTGCCGCTTGCCTGAGCTTCCTGAGGTCGAGACCATCGTCGCCGACCTGCGGCCGCACCTCGTCGGACGCACGATATTGCGCGCCGAGCTTGCGTTTCCGACGATCGTCCGGCATCCCGAGCCCGATGAGTTCGTCGACGCGATCGTCGGCATGCGGATCGTGTCGGTCGGCCGGCGCGGCAAGTACATCCTCATGCATCTCTCAGACGATCTGCTGCTGGTCGTCCATCTCGGTATGACGGGCCAGCTTCGGCTTGTCGACGAGGCCGCTCCGCTCGCAAAACACACGCATGCCGTCTTTTTTCTTGATGACGGTCGCCAGCTGCGGTACCGCGACCCGCGCCGGTTCGGGCGTTTGCTCCTCGGCACGGAGACCGCGCTGCTCGAGGCCAGGAAGATGCCTCGACTCGGCCCCGAACCGATCGATCCGGATTTCGCCGCCGACGAGCTCTACCGCCGCCTGCGAAAGCGGACCGCCCCACTCAAGGCAGTGCTGCTCGACCAGAGAGCGATCGCAGGAGTGGGCAACATCTACGCGGACGAATCGCTGCACCGCGCGCGGCTCAGGCCGGATCGAATCGCGAGCACCGTGGGTAGGAAATCCGCCGCTCGGCTGCACGAGTCCTTGCGGGAGTCGTTGCGGACGGCCATCGCCAACCGCGGCAGCTCGGTGGACACCTATCGCGACGCGTGGGGCGAGCTCGGCGGTCAGCAGGAACAGCTCCTCGTCTACGGTCGCGCGGGCGAACCCTGCGTCACCTGCGGCCGTCCCCTCCGAGCCGTGCGCATCGCCGGTCGCACCACGGTCTTCTGCACCCGTTGCCAGCGTTAGCAACCCGCCTTTACGGCGTCGTCGGCCTCGGCGTCGCCTTCATCGCGCTGACCATCGCGATCACCGCGGGGTTGTTCACCAATCTCGACCGGCAGGTCGCCGTGGCGATGCACGATGCGTGGCAGCCGTCGCTCCACGGCCTGTTCCAAGCGATCGCCGAGCTCGGAAGCGTCGAGGCCACCGGGATCCTGATGGCCGGCCTCACCTTTTATCTATGGCGGGCGGGGTTTGGCTCCGACGCTCTGGTGTTCGTCGTCTTCCTCGCGGCCGAAGCGTTCGAGATCTTCTACAAGTTCAACCTTCATCATCTGCGGCCGCCCGCACCGCTCGCAGAGACCGACGGTCCGAGCATCAGCGAACTCTTTTCCGGAGCAAGCGCGGCCAACAGCTTCCCCAGCGGTCACATGATGCGGACGGTCATCGTCTACGGGCTCATCGCTTTTGTCATCCGGCGGCTGTCCCCATCGCCGCGGATCGGGGCGCTTGCCGTGATCGGCGCCGTAGTGATCATCGTGCTCATGGCCTTCGACCGCCTCTACCTCGACGTGCACTGGGAGTCGGACGTCATCGGCGGCCTCGTGCTCGGCGCGATCGCCCTGCTGGCGGGCACTGTGTGGCTCGACAGGCCTCGGCGACCGCGCAAACCGCAGAATTAGTCGATGGGATTGGCGGAGAAGACTGTTCTGATCCTGGTCACTGCGGGCGGGCGCGACGACGCCGAAAGGATCGGCGAGGGTTTGATCGTCGAGCACCTTGCCGCGTCCTGCAACGTGATCCCGACCGTCGCGTCCTTCTATTACTGGGACGGCCAACTCAAGCGCGACCACGAGTCGCTTCTGCTTATCAAGACGCTCGAGTCGCTGGCGCCGAAGGTCGAGGAGTACGTGCGTACCCACCACGCGTACGACCTCCCGGAGATCCTCCAGGTGCCCATCGAGGGCGGCTCGTCAGCCTATTTGAGCTGGCTCGAGGACCAAGTGGCCAAACCCAGGGGCTGACCGTTAAGCCAACACTTAGACTGCGGGAAGGAAAGGAGGCTGGGGTTGGCCACTGCCGTTCAAGAACCCGGCGAATCGAGCGGCTCCAAGCGCCGCCGTCGGCGCGCGCGTCGGGACGCCCGCGAGTCAGCTCGCGAAGGGGTGGTCGCGCAGAACGTCGGCAATGGCACGCACCCGGACCTCGCGGTCGATCCGACCTCAGTTCGTCCGGACGATCGGACCCTTAGCCCGCCCGCGACGTTAGATCGTCCGGACGATCTGGGGGTGCTCACCGAGCCCCAGCAGGACGACTTCAAAGACCTCTTGGGACAGGCGGTCGGGCTTCGCCTCGACGCCGTTTCGCGTGAGTTCGGCGGCCGCGACGAGATGCACGTCACCGCCCTCCAGAACGTGACCCTCGACATCGGACCTTGCGAGTTCGTGGCCATCGTCGGCCCGAGCGGCTGCGGCAAGAGCACGCTGCTGTCGCTGATGGGCGGTCTCGACCGTCCGACCACCGGTCACGTGTACGGTGCAGGCCTGCCCCTCGGCGAGCTGCCGGACCGTGAGCTCTCGGACTACCGCCTGCAGCGCGTCAGCACGATTTTCCAGACCTTCAACCTCATCCCTTCCATGACGGCCGAGGACAACGTCGCGCTGCCGCTGACCCTTGCGGGCGTCGAGCCCGAGCAGCGCCTGAAGCGGGCGCGCCACCTCCTGGCGCTCGTCGGCCTCGAGCAGCGGGCGAAGACGCGGGCCGGGCGGCTGTCCGGCGGTGAGCAGCAGAAGGTCGCGGTGGCGCGGGCGTTGGCCAACCGGCCGGGCTTGATCCTCGCCGACGAGCCCACCGGCAGCCTCGACTCGACCGCCGGCGAAGGCGTCCTGGCGCTGCTCGAGGATCTGAACCGCCGCGGCGCCACCCTGGTGTTGGTCACGCATGACCCTGAGGTCGCGCGCCGAGCGAGCCGGGTCGTGCGGATGATCGACGGCCGCGCCATCGAGCTGGAGTCGGGCAAACCGACGGTGCGCAGCCAGGACCCGCTCGACCCAGCGCCGCGCATGCACTGGCGCGACACGCTCAAGGTCGGTCTGGGCGGCGCCGGGCGGCGGCCGCTCCGCTCGGTCCTCACGACGACCGGTGTGGCCATCGGCATCGCCGCGGTGAGCCTCATCGGCGCGTTGGCGACAGGCCTCCAGCAGGCCCTGGACGCGCCCGCCCTGGCCACCAGCCAGGTGCACCAGGTCGCGGTCTACCCCGTGGCCGACGCCCGCACCCCGGCGCTTGACACCGCGACGCTGGCGACGCTGTCCCGCCTTCCGCACGTTCGGGCGGCCTGGGGCCAGATCGGGATGTCGGGAACGTTTGCCGAGGCCGGGACGGTCCTGGGCACGACCGCGCCCGCGACGCCGCCTGCGGGGGTTCTCATCTCGCTGCCGCCGCTCGGTTCTTCCAGCGCCCTGCCCACGGTGACCGCCGGGCGCATGCCGAGGTCGGACAAGGCAACCGAGCTACTTCTGACCGACAGCGAGGCCGTGGCGCTCGGCTTCAAGTCACCGGCGGGCGCGGTCGGGACGCAGGTGAAGTTCACGGCGACATCCGGCGCGCTCATGCCCGCGCTCACCGCCAACCAGGTGATGCAGTCCGCCCCGCTGACATTCATCGTCGTCGGGATCGTCTCCAGCGACTACATGCCCGCGGGATCGCCGGGCGCGCTCGCGACAAACGGCGTGATGCGGGCGTACTGGTCGGCGCTTGCGGGCCCGAACAAGTGGAAGGGCGGCGAGTACTCGAGCATCACGCTCCTCGCCGACTCGGGCCTGTCCGTCCAGCCGCTGCGCAACAACGTCGAGTCGCTCGGTTTCCAGACCCAGACGTTTGGCGACCAGTTCCGCAACTTCGAGGACCTGCTCGGCAAACTGCGGATCGCGCTGCTTGGCCTGGCCATCGTGGCGCTGCTGCTCGCGTGCCTTGGGATCGCCAACACGATGTACACGGCCGTCCTGGAGCGGACGAAAGAGATCGGAGTCCTGAAAGCGCTCGGCGCGCGCTCGCGCGATGTGATGCTCCTTTTCCTAGCCGAAGCTACGGGCATCGGACTGGCGGGTGGGTTGATCGGTGCGCTCGTCGCCGTTGGACTCGGGCGGCTCGGCAACGCGGCGGTCGACAGGCTGACGCAGTCGGTGGCGAACACCGGCTTCGACGTGTTCCGCTCCGACTTGCCGATCGTCCTGATCGCGATCGTGCTCGCGGTCGTGCTCAGCAGCGTCAGCGGCCTGCTGCCCGCGCTGCGCGCCGCGGTCCAGGACCCCTCGCGCGCTCTGCGCTATGAATAAGCCCTGAGAGTTTCCACCTATCCGCTGATCGACGCGGACGTTGCGGCGCGCACCGTCCTCGATCACATCACCGTCCTCGGCAGCGAGCAGGTAGCGCTGGCCGAATGTTTCGGCCGCGTGCTGGCCGAAGACCTCATCGCCGAAGGTGCTTTGCCGTCGTTTCCCTCGAGCGCTGTGGATGGTTACGCGGTGCGCGCCGCCGACGCCGGCAGGACGCTGCGCGTGCTCGGCGAGTCAGCCGCGGGCCGGCCTTTCGACGGGACGGTCAAGCATGGCACTGCGGCTCGGGTGCTGACAGGCGGCGTCGTGCCCGAAGGCGCCGACGTCGTCGTGATGGTCGAGGACGTGCAGCTCGTGGGCGACGACGTGACCGTGCCGTCAGGCCTCAGGCCGGGCACGAACTTTCACAAGGTCGGCGACGACCTGCACTCGGGCGACCGCGTTCTCTCCGCGGGGATTCAGCTCTGCGCGGCGGAGATCGGTATCGCTGCCGCCACGAACCGCGCGCGACTGCCGGTGCGCCGCCGCCCCCGCGTTGCGTTGATGTCGACCGGCGACGAGCTCTTCGAGGTGGGGAAGACGCCGCGTCTGGGCCAGATCCCCGACTCGAACCGGTGGGCGCTGCTGGCCGCGCTGCGCGAGGCCGGAGCAGATGTGAACGTGCTGGGCATCGCTCCCGACGAGCCAGAGCCGCTGCGCAATCTTGTCGTCGAGGCGCTTAAGAATGCGGACGCGCTCGTCACGTCGGGCGGTGTGTCGGTCGGAACGCACGACCTCGTCAAGCCGCTGCTCGAATCGCTTGGCGACGTGCATATCGGCCGCGTGAAGCTCAAGCCGGGAAAGCCGTTCACGTTCGCGATAGTGTCCGGCGGCAGGGTGGCGTTTGGATTGCCGGGCTTTCCGGTTTCGTCCCTGGTGACGTTCGAGGTTTTCGTGCGGCCCGCGCTCCGAAAGATGCAAGGCTTCGCGCAGCTGCACCGACCGACCCTGCCCGTGCGCCTCGACTACGACGCGCGGCCGACACAGGAGCGGACCGAGTATCAGCGGGTAACGCTGCGCCGCGAAGGGGCCGAGCTGGTCGCGGACACCACCGGCTCCCAGTCGTCATCACGATTGATGTCGCTGGCCGGCGCGCACGCGCTGGTACGCGTGCCCGCGGGCGATCAGGTCCTCAAGAAGGGCTCGGTGGTGGAGGCGTTGATCCTCTCCCTTCCGTAACTCGCTTAGTCCGCCTTATCCGGTGCTTCCGAGCTGGAAACCCCCGGATAGTCCGGATTATCCGGGGGTGGCGAAGCGTCCACGAACGTTTGTGCGCCTTAGAATTAGCGGTGCCATGCCCACCAGCTTTCGTGTCGACGCACCCTTCAAACCGGCCGGGGACCAGCCGAAGGCGATCTCCGAGCTCGTCGAGGGGGTCCGCTCGGGCCTTACGCAGCAGGTCCTCGCAGGCGTGACCGGCAGCGGCAAGACAAACGTGATGGCCTGGGCGGTGGAGCAGCTTCAGAGACCCGTGCTCGTGCTCAGCCCCAACAAGACGCTCGCGGCGCAGCTGTGCGCCGAGTTCCGCCGCCTGCTGCCCAACAACGCGGTGGAGTACTTCGTCAGCTACTACGACTACTACCAGCCCGAGGCGTACATAGCGCGTTCGGACACTTACATCGAGAAGGACTCGAGCCGCAACGAGGACATCGACCGCATGCGGCACTCGGCGACGCAGTCGCTGCTGACGCGGCGCGACGTCCTGGTGGTGGCCAGCGTGAGCTGCATCTACGGCATCGGCGCGGTCGAGGACTACCTGGGCGAGGCGCTGCACGTCGAGCAGGGCCAGTCGATCCGCCGCGAGGTCTTCCTGAGAAAGCTCACGGAGATGCTTTACGAGCGCAACGACTACGACCTCGCGCGTCTGCGATTCCGCGTGCGCGGTGACGTCGTCGACCTTGTCCCCGCCAACGAAGAAAAGGTCTACCGCGTCGAGTTCTTCGGCGACGAGATCGAGCGCATCCAGGAGCTGGACGCGGTGACCGGCGAGATCCTCGGCACGCGCAAGGAATTCACGATCTTTCCCGCGTCCCACTACGTCACACCCGCGGACAAGCTACGGCTCGCGATGCATGACATCGAGGTCGAGCTCGAAGAGCGGTCTCGGTGGTTCGAGGATCACGGCCGGCTGCTCGAAGCACAACGTTTGCGGCAGCGGACCAACTTCGACCTCGAGATGATGCGGGAGACCGGCACATGCGCCGGCATCGAGAACTACTCGCTGCACCTCACGCGCCGCCAGCCCGGCGACGCGCCTTATACGTTGATGGACTTCCTGCCCGACGACACGCTGATCTTCGTCGACGAGTCACACGTTGCCGTGCCGCAGATCGGCGGCATGCTCGGCGGGGACCGCTCGCGCAAGGCGGCGCTGGTCGAATACGGCTTCCGGCTGCCGAGTGCTTTCGACAACCGGCCGCTGAGCTTCGAGGAGTGGGAGGAGCGCGCGCAGAACGTGATCTACGTTTCGGCGACGCCCGGCCCTTACGAGATGCGGCGCTCCCAGCGCACCGTGGAGATGATCGTGCGGCCAACCGGACTGGTCGACCCGACGGTCGAGGTCAGGCCGACCGAGGGCCAGATCGACGACCTGCTGGCCGAGGTCCGCAGACGGGCTGAGTTGGGGCAGCGCTCGCTGGTCACCACGCTGACCAAGCGATTCGCCGAAGACCTCGCGGATTACCTGCGCGAGTACGGGGTCAAGGTGCGCTACCTGCATTCCGAGCTCGACGCCATGCAGCGCATCGAGGTGTTGACGGCGCTGCGGACAGGCGAGGTCGACGTGGTGGTCGGCATCAACCTGCTTCGAGAAGGCCTCGACCTTCCCGAGGTTGCGTTCATCGGGATCCTCGACGCGGACAAAGAGGGATACCTGCGCGCATACAGGTCGTTCATTCAGATCATCGGCCGCGCGGCGCGCAACGTCGACGGCCACGTCGTCATGTACGCGGACTCCATCACCGACTCGATGCGGCTGGCTCTCGACGAGACCGAGCGCCGTCGTACGAGGCAGATCGCATACAACGCCGAGCACGGGATCACGCCCGAGAGCGTGAAGAAGGCCATCTACGCGCTGGAGATCAACGAGAACGACCTGCAGGCCGACGCGATCGAGATCATGGCGGGCGCGGGCGTGCCGCGTGAGGACCTGCTCGCAATAGTGCGCGACCTGGAAAAAGAGATGCGGCGGTTGTCAAGAGAGCTCCAGTTCGAGGACGCGGCGCGTGTGCGCGACCGCATCATTGCGCTGCGCCGCCGGCTGTCAGGCGAGGCCGTGTCTACTGAAAAGGAGGACGACGCCGCCGTGGCGATGGCGATCGCAGCCGCGCCGAAGCAGAAGACGATGATTCGGAACTGGAGAAAGTCGAGACGCGGGCCCTAACCCTCGACGATGGCTTTCATCAGCGACAGAACACGCTTCCGCGAGCCGCGCAGCACGGGCAGGTTGGCAAGGCTGATGAGCCGCACGATGAGATCGGTGGTCTCGTCGATGACCTCGAGGGTACGCAGCCTGCCTGCCGACCTGTCGAAGATCCAGAAGTAGAGGATTCCCATCTGGTAGAGCCACAGGGTCAGCGGCAGCATCTCGGCGATGTCGCTCGGAACGCGCGCGTCGGAGCCGCTGACGACTTCCGCGTACAGCGCCACCACCTCGTCGCGCAGCGGCCGGGCAGTCCCGGCGAACGGATTGAGCGGGCTCGACGGGTTGGCGACGGTGCTGAAGATCGACCCGGCAACAGCGTGAAACGGCTCGCAGGTGACGATCACAGCGCGCATCGTTCCGCGCAGGCGCGTGGCGAGGTCGCGCTCGCGGCTCAGCAAGGGTTTGATGGCTTCCGCGTGCAGCTCATGCGTGTGCCGGTAGAACTCGAGGACCAGGTGCTCCTTCGAAGGAAAGTAGTGATAGGAGCTGCCGAGCGATACGCCGGCCCGATCAGCGATGCCGCGCATCGTGGTCGCGTCGTATCCGCGTTCCTGGAACAGGTCGAGGGCGGCCTGGAGGATGACCGCCCTCGAGCTCTCACCGCGCTTGGTCTTGGGGAGCGCGATCGCCAATCTCGATACCTAAGCGCCGGGCGCCGGAACGTAGGGGTTGTAGTTCGGGGGCAGCGGCGGAGCGCTCTTGTCGCGGCGCCGAATCGACCGGAGGATGAACACGTTGCTGAAGTGCATGAAACCGAGCACGAGCAGCACGACCCCGATCCGGGTCACCGTCTGCTTGAGCATGGCGGCCCAGCTGTCGGGCGGGCTCCCGGTGTTGATCAAGATGGCCGCCGCGCCGAAGTTGACCAGGTAGAAGCCCACGACCAGGAGGCGGTTCACGGAGTCGGCGAGGCCGTCCTCCTTGAACACCGAGACCAGGAACGGCCGGCCGTTGCGGTGGAGCGTGTCCCCGACCCAGATGGTCAGGAACGCGCTCGCCAGGATGTAGATCGCGTAGTCGACGAGTTGAAGATCCATCGTTTTCACCCCAGCTTGATTAATTTGAACATGTTCAAGTTGGAGCCTAAATGACCTCCGTCCGAATGTCAAGAGAAAACGAACATGTTCAAAACTTTGGCCGGGCGGCGGCCTTGCTGGCAGCCAGCCCGGCGGGCTGGATGGAGACGCTCGGGGCCCGGATCGCCGAGGCGGAGCCCGGGCGCGTGGTCCTGGAGATCGTGGCCGGTCCAGAGCACCGGCACGGCGGAGGCGTGGTTCAGGGCGGCGTGATCACGCAGATCGCGGACGCCGCGATGGGTATGTCGCTCGCGACGCTTCAGCCGGACGGAATCTGGAACACGACGATCGAGCTGAAGATCAACTTCATCCGCCCTGCGATCGACGGCCGCCTTCGGGCGGTCGGGCGGGTCATCAAGATGGGGGAGACCCTGCTTTTCAGCGAGGCCGACGTCGTCGATGAAGCCGGTCGATTGATCGCGCGCGCATCCTCGACCTGCCTTCCGGTGCCGGAGGGCCAGGGCCGTGAGTAGGGTGGCCGAGCTGGCGGAAACCGCGATGACCACCGAGGTAGCCGGCGCCGAGATCCTCGACCTGAAGGTCAACTACATTTCCCATTCCGGGGCCGACGAGCAGCTGACCGCGACCGCCCGCGTGGTGCACGCCGGCCGCCGCACCGTCGTGACCGAGTGCCGGATCGACGCGATGGGCGGGCGGCTGGTCGCCACCGCCAGCGCCACGTTTGCCGTAACACGAGACAAGGAATAACCAAAGGTTCGGATGCCGACTGACCAGATCACGATTCGCGGCGCGCGCGAGCACAACCTCAAGAACGTCACGCTCTCCATCCCGAGGGACAAGCTCGTCGTCTTCACGGGACTGAGCGGTTCCGGGAAGTCCTCGCTTGCCTTCGACACCATCTACGCCGAGGGGCAGCGGAGATACGTCGAGTCGCTCTCCGCGTACGCCCGCCAGTTCCTCGGCCAGATGGAGAAGCCCGACGTCGACATCATCGAGGGGCTGTCGCCGGCGATCTCCATCGACCAGAAGGGCACGTCGAAGAACCCGCGTTCGACCGTCGGGACGGTGACGGAGGTCTATGACTACCTCCGCCTGCTGTACGCCAGGGTCGGGCACCCGCACTGCCCGGTTTGCGGGCGCGAGGTCAGGCGGCAGACGGTCGACCAGATGGCGGACCACGTGGAGAGGCTGCCGAAGGGGACGCGGGTGATGGTGCTCGGCCCGGTCGTCAAGGGCCGCAAGGGCGAGTACCGGTCGCTGATCGACGACGTCCGCAAGTCCGGGTTCGTGCGCGTGCGCGTGGACGGCAGCCTGTACGAGATCGGCGAGTCGATCCCGATGGACAAGAACAAGAAGCACGACGTGCAGGTCGTGGTCGACCGCATCGTGGTCGGGCCTGACCAGAGGACGCGCCTGGTCGATTCGATCGAAACGGCCGCGCGACTCGGCGGCGGGTCGGTGATCATCGCGCCTGTCGATGGCGGGGAAGAGATCCAGATGTCGCAGGACTACGCGTGTCCGTACGACGGCACGAACGTGCCCGAGCCGGAGCCGCGCAACTTCTCGTTCAACAACCCGCACGGCGCGTGCCCGGTGTGCACGGGCATCGGCTCGCAGCTTGTCGTCGATGGCGACCTCGTCGTTCCGGACCCGTCGCTTTCGTTGCGCGAGGGCGCGATCGCGGCCTGGAGCAAGTCGCAGTTCTTCTACCCCGAGCTGCTCGAGTCGGTCAGCAAGTACTTCGGCATCGATATGGACAAGCCCTGGTCGAAGCTGGCGAAGCAGCAGCGCGACCTGCTGCTCAACGGCACCGGCGAGAAGAAGATCCGCTTCGGCTACAAGAACCAGTACGGCCACTCACGGTGGTACGAAGCGCCCTTCGAGGGCGTGATCGCCAACCTTCAGCGGCGGTACGACGAGACCCAGTCCGAGTACCTGAAGGCAGAGCTCGAGCGGTATATGTCCGACAAGCCGTGTCCGGCATGCGGGGGACACAGGCTCAAGCCAGAGTCGCTCGCGGTCACGGTGTCCAACCGCAACATCGCTGAGGTCGCGGAGCTTTCGGTCAGTGTCGCGATCGGATTCTTCGACCAGCTCGACCTGACCGAGCGTGAGCACCTGATCGCGCGCGGAATCTTGAAGGAGATCCGGGAACGCCTGCAGTTCATGATCGATGTCGGCCTCGACTACCTGACGATCGAGCGGCCGGCGAACACGCTGAGCGGCGGGGAGTCGCAGCGGATCCGCCTGGCGACGCAGATCGGCTCGAAGCTGATGGGCGTGCTCTACATCCTCGACGAGCCCTCCATCGGACTCCATCAACGCGACAACCGGCGCTTGATCAACACGCTGATCGGACTGCGCGACCTCGGCAACACGCTGATCGTGGTCGAGCACGACGAGGAGACGATCAGGTCGGCCGACTACATGGTCGACATCGGACCTGCGGCCGGCGAGCACGGCGGCGAGATCGTCGCCGCGGGGCCGGTCGATAAGGTCCTGCGTGACCCGAATTCGATCACCGCGGCGTACCTGCGCGGCGACAAGATGATCCCGGTGCCCGTGCACCGGCGGAAGGGCAACGGCAAGAAGCTCGTCGTGCGCGGCGCGAGGGCGAACAACCTGAAGAACATCGACGTCGCGCTCCCGCTCGGATCGTTCGTTGCGGTGTCGGGGGTGAGCGGATCGGGCAAGTCTTCGCTGATCACCGACATCCTGAGCCGCAAAGTCGCGCAGTACTTCTATCGCGCCAAGGAGAGGCCGGGCCCGCACGAATCGGTCGATGGGCTCGACAACCTCGACAAGGCGATCGACATCGACCAGTCGCCGATCGGCCGCACGCCGCGCAGCAACCCCGCGACCTACACGGGGATGTTCACGCACATCCGCGAGCTGTACGCGAGCCTTCCGGAGGCGAAGATGCGCGGCTACAAAGCAGGGCGGTTCAGCTTCAACGTCAAGGGTGGGCGCTGCGAGAACTGCCAGGGCGACGGGATCATCCAGATCGAGATGCAGTTCCTGCCCGACGTCTACGTGCCGTGTGAGGTGTGTCACGGGTCGCGGTACAACCGCGAGGTGCTGGAGGTGAAGTTCCGTGGGCACTCGATCTCGGACGTCCTCGAGATGACGGTCGACGAAGCGCTCGAGGTGTTCGAGAACGTGCCGTCGATCAAGGCCAAGCTGCGCACCCTGCACGACGTCGGTCTCGGATACATCAGGCTCGGACAGCCGGCGACCCAGCTCTCGGGCGGCGAGGCGCAGAGGGTGAAGCTGTCGTCCGAGCTGTCGCGGCGGGACACGGGCCGGACGCTGTACCTCCTCGACGAGCCGACGACCGGGCTTCACTACGTGGACGTCGAGCGGCTGCTGGCGGTTCTGCACCGGCTCGTCGACCACGGCAACACCGTGGTCGTCATCGAGCACAACCTGGATGTGCTGAAGACCGCGGACTGGATCATCGACCTGGGGCCCGAGGGCGGCGAGAAGGGCGGGTACGTGATCGCCGAGGGCACGCCGGAGCAGCTCGCGGCCGACAAGAGGTCGGCGACCGGGCAGTACCTGCGCGAGCCCCTCGAGAAAGCTCGCCGCAAGATGATGTCGGCCAACGGCGCGAGCCGCGCGCGCCGCTCCCGCGTCGCCGTCGGCTGAGACCGGAAACCACCGCCGACCCCGGCTACGGCGCGCTCCTGCGGGTGCGCGGCTTTCGGGGCCTCGTCCTCAGCCAGCTCCTCGGTCGTGTGGCCGGGCAGATGCTGCGCGTCAGCCTCGTCCTTTTCGTGCTCTCGCGCTACCACTCGCCGCAGCTGGCCGGCGCGGCGACGTTCCTCCTGCTGTTTCCAGGCCTCCTCGTCGCGCCCGTAGCGGGCGTGCTGCTCGACCGCCACGGACGCACCCGGCTGATCACGATCGACTATCTGGTTGCGGCCGCTGCGCTCCTTGCCATCGCAGGACTGTCGCTTCGCGACTCGCTGGCTCCGCCTGTGCTACTCGCGATCTGCGCAGTCGCGTCGATCACCGGACCGCTCAGCTGGGCGGGGCTCCGATCCCTGTTTCCAACGGTCGTGCCCGGGCACATGTGGGAGCGGGCCAACGCCCTCGATTCGAGCAGCGACGTGCTCGCCACAGTGCTAGGCGCGCCGCTTGGCGGACTCATCGTCGGGCTCGCCGGCGGTGAGTGGGCGCTGGCCGCCTCCGGCGCGCTTTTCGCACTCGCCGGCGCGGCGATGCTTCGCGTGCGTGACCCAGCGATCAAGGCGCGCGGCGGCGCCCTCCTGGGCGAGGCCTGGTCGGGCCTCGTCTATGTCCTGCGTAACCGCTCGCTGGTCGGCCTGGCGCTGACCTTCATCACGTTCGGCGCGGGTTGGGGATGCCTGGTGATCGCAATCCCGGTCCTGGTCCTGGGCCGCCTGCACCAGGGCCCGGCGGCGGTCGGCTACGTCTGGGGACTCGTCGGTGCCGCCACCTTCGTCTCGGTGCTGGTCGTCGGCCGGGTCAAGACCCTGGGGCGCGAGCGTCAGCTGATGACGGTGTCGATGCTCGGGATGGCCGCCGCCATGTCATTCCTGCCGTTCGCATCATCGATCGTGGCCGTCGCCCTCGCCCTGGCGGTGGTGGGCCTGGTCGAGACTCCATTCGACATCGCGTTCCTGACGCTGCGCCAGCGGCGGACCGACCCCGCAAAGTTCGGAAGGATGTTCGCGGTCTCCATGGCGCTCAACCAACTGGGGGGTCCAGTGGGCTCCGCCATCGCCGGGCCTCTGATCGCCTGGTCGCTCACCGGAGCGTTGTGGGTCGCCGTCGTCCTGATCACGGTCGCGGCGGCTCTTCCGCTGGTGGCGATCCCCGCTCGAGAGGATGCGCCTAGCCGAAAAGTCCCACGAGCGTGAGGATGCCGCCGATCGCGCTCAGCGCTATGCCGACGATTCCGCCGATCAGCTTGCCTTGCTGGATCGCCCGCGCGCCGGAGATGATCCCGAGGATCGGCAGGAAGAAGAAGACGCGACCAAACGCAAGGGGAACCACGATCGTGATCGCGCCGAGGAAGATGGCCCACAGCGCCGTGCCGCTGAACTGGGTGAGGACGCCGACCGATCCCCAGCCGGCGTTCACTCCGGGCTGTGGCTGCTGCCACGTCTGCGGATAGCCCGCGGGCGGCTGCGAGATTGGGGGCGGCTGGTAGTTGGGCAGTGGGGAAGGTGCGGGCTGGTACGCCGGCGGGGGAATGCTTCCGGGAGGCGGCGGCGGGAACGCGGAAGGCGTGTCAGACATGCCGCGATCCTAATTGGGCCCTCGTGAATTGCATCCCGGATATGGCAACGCGTTGGGCCTAAAGTTCGGTCGATGGTGAGGCTCGTCACCGGCGGCACCGGCTTCATCGGCCGCCATCTGCTGCGGCTGCTGGCGAGGCGCGACGGCGTCACCTTCGTGCTGGTCCGGCCGGCGTCGCGCGAGCGTCTCGAGGCGTTGATCGACTCGCTCGGTGCACGCGACATTCTGGTGCCGATCGAGGGCGACATCACGCAGCCACTGCTGGGCCTCGACGCGGCCGACCAGGAGCGGCTGAAAGGCGCCGACCTGTACCACCTCGCCGCGGTTTACGACCTCGAAGCGCCCGAGGATGCCAACGAACGCGCCAACGTCGACGGCACGCGCAACGTCGTGGAGCTGGCCCAGCGCATCGGTGCGCGTGTGCATCACATGAGCTCGGTCGCCATCGCGGGCGCGCGATGGAAGGGTCCGTTCACCGAGGAGATGTTTGCCGAAGGCCAGGTCCTCGACCATGCGTACTACCGCACCAAGTACGAGGCGGAGCGGCTCGTACGCGACTCATCCGTGCGCTGGCGCATCTACCGCCCGGGCCTTGTCGTCGGGTCGTCGGAGACGGGCGAGGCAGACCGCATCGACGGTCCCTACTACGCGTTCAAGCTCATCCAGCGCCTGCGCAACGCGATCCCGCAGTGGGTGCCGCTCATCGGCATCGAGGGCGGCGAGGTGAACATCGTCCCTGTCGACTTCGTCGTGCGCGCGCTGGACGCGATCGGCCATCGCGAAGGCCTCGACGGGGGGACTTTCCACCTGACCGACCCCGCGGCGCAGAGGCTCGGTGAGGTGACCAATGAGCTCTGCCGCGCGGCGCACGCGCCGCAGTTCACTCTCCGCGTCGACAGCCGGGCTGGACGCATGCTGCCGCCGGAGACTCGCGCGATGCTCGAGCACTGGAGCGTGGCGCAGACGCTCAAGCGGCGGCTCCTCGACGGCGTGCGCATCCCGGAAGAAGCGATTCGCTTCGCGTCGAGCCGGGCGCGGTTCACATGCGACAAGGCGCGCGACGCGCTCGAAGGGACGGGCGTGGCATGCCCGCCGCTCTACACCTACGCGTGGAAGGTCTGGGACTACTGGGAGCGCCACATGGACCCCGAAGCGCTCACCGACAGCAACCTGCGTCGCGCGCTCCAGGACCGGATCGTCGTTGTGACCGGGGCATCGAGCGGCATCGGCCGCGCCACCGCGCAGCTGCTTGCGCGCCACGGCGCGCAGGTGATTCTTGTCTCGCGGACGCGGGAGAAGCTCGAGTCCCTCGCCAGAGAGATCTCCGATGGCGGCGGCCGAGCCTCGGTCTATCCCGCAGACCTCTCCGACCTCGACGCTTGCGACACCATGATTCACAAGGTCCTCGAGGACTTCGGCCGTGTCGACATCCTGATCAACAACGCCGGTCGCTCGATCCGTAGGTCCGTCGAGTCCTCTTACGACCGTTTCCACGACTTCCAGCGGACCATGCAGCTCAACTACTTCGGTGCGGTGAAGCTGCTGCTCGCGGTGCTTCCCGGGATGCGCCGCCGGCGCAGCGGCCACATCATCAACATCTCGAGCATCGGCGTGCAGGCGTACCCGCCCCGCTTCGGGGCGTACGTCGCCTCCAAGTCGGCGCTCGCATCCTTGAGCCGCTGCATCGCGCCTGAGGTCGTGGACGATGGCGTCGCGATCACCAACATCCACATGCCTCTGGTGCGTACGCCGATGATCGCACCGACCGGTATGTACAAGAACTTTCCGACGAGCTCACCCGAGGAAGCGGCGGACATGGTCGCATCCGCGATCCTCACGCGGCAGCCCGAGGTCTCGACGCGGCTCGGCAAGATGGGTGAGACCGTGCACACGATCGCGCCAGGGCTGCTGCAACTCGTTATGACCGGCGCGTACCACCTGTTCCCAGAGACCGCGCCCAGGGATGGTCAGCGTCCGGTCCAACCTCCCGACGAAGAGATCTCAGTCGAGGCCGCGACGATGGCCTACATCATGCGCGGCATCCACTTCTGACCTGGCGTCCTAGTGGTGCAGTAAGGCCCAGGCTCCGAACGCGAACACACCGAGGATCAGCAGCAGGACGATCACCGCGATCAGCGCGAGGTGGATGAAGCCGAGCACGATGCCGGCGACCGCCATCCAGCCACCTTGCTCGCCGGTCCTCTTGATCTCGCTGCGGCCGATGAACCCGGTCACGATCGCCACGACGGCAAGCGTTCCACCGCCGATGCCCGGAAGCACGATGTGACCGAACACGGAGAGCGCGCCGGACACGAGGCTGATCACGGCCATCGTGTTGGTGTGCTCGCGAGACGGGGCTTGAGTGAGGCCGGGCGTGTACGGCACGGGGGTGGAGGGCTGACCCTGCTGGCCGGAGATCTGCGTCGAAGGACCGCCTCCGGACGGCGGCGGCGGTGGTGACTGTTCGCTCACGGCGACGAGTTTACGGCTTCCTAGAATCGCTTCAGGGATGACAGCGACGCTCGAGGAGACGATCAGACGGCGGCTGCAGGCCGTGCCCGAGAGCCCGGGCGTGTACCTGTTTCGGGACAAGAAGACGCAGGTCATCTACGTCGGCAAGGCCCTACGCCTGCGCGACCGTCTGCGCTCGTACTTCACGCCCGGCTACGCGGAGGCGGGTCGCATCGCCGAGCTGATGCAGAGGGCGGTGGACTTCGAGTTCGTGACCACCGCCAACGAGGTCGAGGCGCTGGTCCTCGAGAACAACCTGATCAAGAACTACCGGCCGCGCTTCAACATCCGGCTCAAGGACGACAAGAACTATCTCTACCTGAAGCTGCCGGTCACCGAGGAGTTCCCGCGCGTGCATTACTCGCGGCGGGTGCTGAACGACGGCGCCCTGTACTTCGGTCCGTACACGTCGGCGCAGTCCTTGCGCTCCACCGTGAAATCCATCCGCCAGCTGCTCCCGTTTCGCACCTGCAGCGACGAGATCTTCAAGCAGGGCAAGGTCTGCCTCGACTTCCACATCAAGCGCTGTCCAGGTCCGTGCGAACGGCGGATCAGCTCGGAGGACTACAAGGCGCGGATCAACGAGGTCGCGCTGTTCATGGAGGGACGCTCCGACCTACTGGTCGGTGAGCTCCAGGGACGGATGGAGAGCGCGGCCGACCGGCTCGACTTCGAAAACGCCGCGCGCTATCGCGACCAGCTGCAATCGATCGAGCGCATCGCCGACCGTCAGAAGGTCTTGACGCGCGGGCGCGACGACCAGGACATCGTGGCGTACGCGCGCAGCGGCAACGAGGTCTTCGTCGAGGTCGCCTACGTCCGCCAGGGCAAGATGGTCGGTCACGATGGTCACGCCCTCGACGGCGCGGGCGACGCCACCGAGCCCGAGCTGCTGCGCGGCTTCATGCTGCAGTACTACTCGAGCGCGACCCACGTGCCGCGCACAGTGATCCTTCCAGGTCAGATCGAAGAGCCCGAGCTGATCACGGGCTGGTTGAGCGAGAAGCGGGGCCGCCCGGTCGAGCTCGAGATCCCGCAGCGCGGCCGCAAGCGCGCGCTGGTGCAGCAGCTGGCGGAGACGGCGAAGCAGGAGCTCGAGCAACTGCGGATCCAGGCCGACTACGACCGCAGCCGGACCGAGCCGATGCTTGCGGCCCTCGCCGCGGCGCTGGACCTCGAGACGCCGCCCAAGCGCATCGAGTGCTACGACATCTCCAACATCCAGGGCGACTCGGCCGTCGGATCGATGGTCGTGTTCGAGGACGGACGCCCGCGCAACGACCACTACCGGCACTTCCGGATCAAGTACGTGCCGGGACCGAACGACTTCGCGATGCTGCAGGAGGTCCTGCGGCGCCGGCTCGAGCGGCTCGAGTCAGCGCAGCGACGCGAGGAGGCCGAGGCGGTCGGCGACCGGTCGTTCACGAGCCGCCCGGACCTGATCCTCATCGACGGAGGCAAAGGTCAGCTCAGCGCCGCGCTCGAGGTGATCGAATCGGCCGGCTACGCGGACATCCCAACCTTCGCGCTGGCGAAGGAGCGCGAGGAGATCTTCGCCCCCGGTCGAGCCGAGCCGATCGTGCAGGAGCGCAACTCGCCCGGGATGTTCCTCGTGCAGCGCATCCGCGACGAGGCGCACCGGTTCGCGATCACGCACCACCGCAAGGTCCGGTCGCGCAAGGCGCTGACGTCGCCGCTCGATTCGGTCGAGGGCATCGGCCCGGCGCGCAAGCGGGCCCTGCTGCGACACTTCGGGTCGGTGCAGGCGATCCGCGAGGCGCCAGTAGAGGAGCTCGTCAAGGTTGGAATCCCCGAGCGTTTGGCAGCCCGATTGAAAGAGACGTTGTGAACCCAGGTTCCCGGCCGGCGATCCTCGACGGATCTGCGGCGCCGATGCGGCCCGTCTGCGTCGTTGCGGCCTCCGCTGCTCCCTCACGCATCAACGAATGCGCTCGCTCCGCTGCTCGGCCGCGCCTAGCATCCGGGCCACCTCGGCGCCGGATCTCTCGCCGAGGCCACCGGCCGTGAACCTTGTCATCGTCGGCGCCTCCACTCGCGAGCGGATGGAGGCTGCCGTCGCCGCGTTCCAGGAGGCCGGGTTCGAGCGCATCAACCACCTCGACGGGCTGCGCGACACCGACTTCGTGCTCGGGGTCAGCGACGGAGGCGCGGAGCTGCTGCGGGAGGCGGATCGGCGGCAGATCAAGTACGTGCTCGTGCATGACGGCGACTCCGACGGCCATCCGGGCGGGACGTACGAGCGCGCGCACCACCGGATCGAGGCAGGTCAGCGTGAAGAGCTCGCCAAGCACCTCCTCAGCCGGGCGCGGCCCCTCGTCACGTGCCTGGCCTTCGGCTACAAGAACGGCGCGCCGTCAGAGGCCGCGCTCCTCATCGACGCACGATTTCTCGACAACCCGTACTGGGTGCCGGAGCTTCGCGATCGCTCCGGCCGCGACCCCGAGGTGACGGCGTTCGTGCTCAAGCAGCCCGCGGCGCGCCGGTTGCTCGACGACATCGAGCGGATCGTGGGCGAGCTTCTACCTCTTTATGAGGAGAAGGGACGGATGCACATCGTCGTCGCGTTCGGGTGCACCGGGGGCCAGCACCGATCTGTCGTCCTCGCGTCGGAGCTCGCGCGGCGGTTGGACGAGAACTACAACATCGACGTCGACTTCGTCACCCGCGATATATGACCCGCGCCCTGGTTCTTGGCGGCGCGGGGTTCGTGGGCGCCGCCGCCTGCAAGGAGCTGATGCGGCGGGGCGTCGAGACGATCGCGGCCGGCCGCAAGGAGCGGCCCTACGGGACCTTTACGAGCTATGTCGCCTTCGACCGCACGGACGAGGACCAGCTGGCGCGCGCGCTCGAGCAGACCCAGCCCGACGTTCTGCTCGACCTCGCCTGCTATCAGCCGCAGCAGATCGAGGCGGTCGCGCGCAGCTTCAAAGGCGCGCGCTACCTATTCATCTCGACCGGCGTCTACCCCGACCTGCACGGCAAGCCGGCGCGCGAGGAAGACTTCAAGCCGCTCGAGGGCGAGCCGCCTGAGTCACTCGAATATCGCGAGGGCAAGCGCTGGTGCGAGACGCTGCTGACGCGGCAAGGTGATTTCCCGTGGACGGTCATTCGCCCACCCGCGATCTTCGGACCGGCCGACCACACGCTTCGCATCGCCGCGTATATCGAGCGCGTGGCCGACGGCGGTCCGGTGCTCGTGCCCTCGGAGACCTACGAGTGGCAGGCCGGGATTGCATGGGTCAAGGACGTCGGTTTCGCATCCGCGCTCGCGTGTGACCTGCGCAAACCGACGACGCACCAGGCCTACAACGTGGCGTTCGAAGGCAAAAGCCTCCACGACCTGATCGAGGGCATCGCTCGTGCCCTCGGCGTGCCTGCCCGAATCCATCCGATTCCCTTCAACCAGATGCCCGACGGCGCGAGCCCGTATGGGCCCGACCCGAGACGCGGCGCCGGTTACGTCATCGACAAGTCGCGGCGCGAACTTGGATTCGAACCCTCGGCGCTGGAGGATGCACTGGCGGAGACGCTCGCGTGGTACCGCGTCGCCAGGCCAAGCCATCCGGGGTACGCGAACCGCGGGAAGGAACTGGAGATTGCCGGACGCGGTTGAGACCCTGGCCGGCCGCCTGAGGTGGCAGGCACGGGGCTGCGAGGTGCTGGGGTCGCCGTTCTACGCCCGGCTGCTCGACTCTGCGACCGCCGACCTGGAGGCCGGCGGCCCTTTATGGGACGTGCTCCGAGGTTTCGAGACGGAGGATCGCGGCTCCGCGATCGCGCTGCGGCTGCTGGCGCCAGTCCACCGCAAGGTCCTCGCCGGCGAGCTGCCGCAGCTCGACCGTCACTACCCGTCGACGGGCGGCGACGGCGACGCGACAGCCGCGTGGCCTGTTTTTCGCCAATTCGTGGAAGGCAACGTCGGGTGGATGCGTACAGAGCTCCAGCGACCCTGCCAGACCAACGAGGTCGGGCGGAGCGCTGCCCTTCTAGGAGGTTTCCTCGAGGTGTCCCACCGCACGCGCAAGCCGCTGCGGATCCTGGAGCTTGGCGCGAGCGCCGGCCTGAACCTGCGCTGGGACCGCTACTACTACCAATCGGCCGGCGGGGCCTGGGGAGACGACTCATCGCCGGTCCACTTCACGCATTCGTTCGATGTCCCGCCGCCGCTCCACCGTCTTTCTGAAGTTGTCGAGCGCGGCGGCTGCGACCTGAACCCGATCGACGCCACGTCGGAGGAGGGTGCGCTTCTGCTCCGGTCCTTCGTCTGGGCCGACCAGCTGGCGCGCCTCAGCCAGCTGGACGGCGCAATCCAGGTGGCGGCGCAGGTGCCGGTGGAGGTCGAGCGGATCGGCGCGGCCGATTTCCTGGAGCGAGAGCTGGCGACGCAGCGGGATGACGTCGCGACGGTCGTCTACCACTCGGTGTTCAAGCAGTACGTGACCGCGCCGGAAAGGGAACGCATCGCCGCCGCGATCTCTGGCGCCGAGGTCTTCTACCTGCGCATGGAGCCGGCCTATCCGCTGTTCGAGGTCCGCCTCGACGACGAGCTGCTCGGCACGAGCCATGCGCATGGGACCAACGTGCGCTGGAACGTAGACTCGACTGACTGACATGAACCGGCGGCTCGCGCCCTACGCGGTTGCGATCGCGGCCGCGGTCGCGATCACGGCGGTGATCGGCGTCGTGGCACCGACTGCCACCCCTTCCGCGCTGTCCTCGCTCTACCTCCTGCTGGTTCTGTGGGTGGCCGCGCGCTGGGGCCGCGGGCCCGCGATCACGGGCAGCGTCGTCGCGTTCCTGCTGTACGACTTCTTCTTCGTCCCGCCCGTCGGAACGTTCAACGTTCGCGGCCCCGCCGAGGTGCTCGAGCTGGCTGTGCTGCTGGCGGTCGCCCTGGTCACGAGCCAGCTCGCGGCGTCGCAGCGTCTCGCGCAGGGGACCGCGGAGGCGCTGGCCAAGGACTCACGCGCCCTGTACGAGCTCGCCACCTCGATGCTCCGGGCCGGCGATGTCTCCCAGGCCCTCGAGCTCGTGAGCGACAGCGCTCAAAAGCTGCCGACGGTCGAGCGCTTCGCCGTCGCCGGCGAGTCGGGGCAACTCGCTGGGTCGCCGCTGACGGCCGACGAGCTGAGGCAGGCAGGCTGGTCGCGCGAGCGTGCGCAGGCGGTCGGCATCGCGATCAAGGACGGCGCCGTCGTTCCGATGAAGACGCACGGCGGCGCGTCGAGCGTTGCCTATCTCCCCCTGCAGAGCGGCGTCGTGGTGCTCGCGCTCGGGGACGACCACGCGGAGGCCTCCGACATGCGTACGCTCGCGGCGCTGATCGGCCTCACCGACCTGCTTCTCGACCGGCGCCGCGTAACCGTCGAGGCCGAGAGAGCACGCGGGCTCGAGGCGTCCGACCGGCTGAAAGCAGCCATCCTCTCATCGTTGTCGCACGAGCTGAAGAGCCCGATCGCGGCGCTGCGCGCGGGGTTGACCGCGCTCACCGCGCCGCAAGCGGGTCTGCGGGACGAGCAGCGAGAGCTTCTCGGCGACCTGGACCGACAGGCCGCCCGCCTCGACCGCATGGTGGGAGACCTGCTCGCCCTCTCGCGCCTCGAGGCCGGGCTCGAGATGGAGCGCGAGCCGCATTCGCTTGCCGAGGTGGCCGGCGCATCGCTTCGTCAGATGCGCTCGCTGCTCAAGGGCCACGAGGTCACCGTCCGCATTCCCGACGACCTCCCGCCGGTCGAGGTCGACGAGATGCAGCTCGGCCGCGTGTTCAGCAACCTTCTGGAGAACGCGGTCGAGTGGGGGCCGGAGCGCGGCGGGATCGAGGTCGGCGCCGTCGTCATCGACGACCACGTTGAGGCGTGGGTCGAGAACGACGGACCAGCGATACCGCCCGCGGACCTCGATCGCGTCTTCGACACTTTCTGGACGCGGCGCTCCAGCGGCACCGGGCTTGGACTCGCGATCGTCAAGCGCGTGGTCGATGCGCACGGCGGCGTGATCCGCGCCGAGAACCGGAGGCGCGGCCCGCGATTCACTTTCACTCTTCCGCTCGCGCACGTCGCGGTCGGCTGATGGGCGGCCGCGTCCTCGTCGTCGACGATGAGGTCGAGATGCAGCGCGCCCTTCGCGCGGGGCTGCAGTACCACGACTTCGACGTGCGCACGGTCGGCAGCGGCGAGGAGGCCATCCGTGAGTCAGCGGCGTGGCGGCCGGACGTGATCCTCCTCGACCTCGGGCTGCCGGGGATGGACGGTTTCGCGACTCTGCGCGCTCTGCGGCCGGCGACGCGCGCGGCCGTGATCGTGGTCAGCGTCATGCCGGGCGAGAAGGACAAGGTGAGGGCGCTCGACGCGGGCGCCGATGACTACGTGGTCAAGCCGTTCGGCACAGAGGAGCTCGTCGCGCGGATTCGCGCGGTGCTGCGGCGGCAGGCGGACGTGACGGCGGGCGAGCCGGTGGTGCGGACCGGAGACCTGGAGATCGACCTTGCGCGCCGGCACGTTTCGGTGCACGGCGAAACGGTGCGGCTGACCCCGACGGAATATGAGCTTCTGCGCTACCTGGCGCTGCACGCGGGCAAGCCGGTCAGCCACACGACGCTGCTGCGCCAGGTGTGGGGCGAATACGCCGTGGGCGACAAGTACAACACGCGCTACGTGGTGGCGCAGATCCGCAAGAAGCTTGGGGACGATCCGGCGAATCCGAAGTACATCGTCAACGAGCCGGGGGTGGGGTACAGGCTCGAAGCCTGAGGTTCGGTGCGTCTTGTGCAGAACGCACCTTTTCCTGCGCCGCGACGTGTGCGTTTTGCGCAGAACGCACGGAATCGTTGGAGGGAATGCGATCGGGGTCTTAACCGGGTGGGTTGGCACATAGCCCGCCAGTCCCGATGCTGCGCCTATGGGCAGGCGACCCCGCATTCCACCTGAGCTCAAGCTGAGGCCGTTCTCTCTCGACGAGGCGAGGGATGCAGGCCTGTCGTTGAGGAGCTTGAGCGGCAAGAGCTGGCGACGAATCGGCACTGGTTTGTACTGCTGGTCTGGGCTGACGGACGACTCCTGGTTGACGCTGTCTGCGTGGCGACGAGCTCTGCCGCAGGAGGCTGTGTTCAGCGGTGGGAGCGCGGCGTGGCTCCTGGGCCTCGACCTCCGGCCGACTGATCCCGTTGAGGTCGCGGTTCCGCCGTGGTCCGCGATCCGCAGCCGCACCGGTCTTGTGGTTCGACACTGCGAGATTTCGCCCGAGGAGGTCGTGTCGGTCCGCGGACTTCCCGCGTTGGCGCTGCCCCTGACGCTTGCCGGGCTTTGCCTCCAACTGCCGGCTGTGGAGGCGCTGGTTGCGATCGACATGGCGGTCCAGCGAGGCCTCACCGATCCGGCCGCACTCGCGGACTACGCCGAAAGGGCGAGAGGAAGGGCCGGCATCCACCGGTTGCGCATCCTCGCGCTCCTGGCCGCCCCGGCCGAATCGCCGATGGAGACTCGACTTCGCTGGCTGCTGATCCAGGCCGGGTTGCCGAAGCCCGACGTCCAGACAAACCTCCGCGACGCGGCATCTCACTTCGTGGCCAGAGCCGACCTCTACTACCCGGCGGCACGACTTGTCATCGAATACGACGGTGGCAACCATCGCGAGCGCCTGGTCGAAGATGATCGCCGCCAGAACCTGCTCGTCAACGCCGGGTATCGACTCCTGCGCTTCACCGCGGCCGACATTCACGGCCGTTCGGACGCCCTGGTCGCGCAAGTGCGGGCAGCGCTTGGACCGGATTTGGTGCGTTCTGCGCATAAGGGTCGTTTGGGGCGCTCCAAAAAGAGCGTTCTGCGCAAGACGCACCGAATCGTGGTGAGGGCGGCTCGACGCCTGATTACTGCTCGGAGTGGCTCCGGTTCAGCAGGTAAGCGGCGATGAACGCCACGATCACGAGACCGGGCGACCAACCGAGACCCTTGCCGGTCGGGTCGATCGAGGAAAGGTCGACGAACACCGCCAGTCCGCTGACCGCGGCGAAGACCAGGACGATGAGCACGCCGCGGATGGCGCCGTGGCGCGCGAAGAAGAGCTCCAGCTCCAACTGCCACCCCGGGCGATGGCTCTCGTGTACCAGGCGCGTGCGGGCGGCGTGTGCGCTTATGCGCTCGCGCCGGCCCATCCGGTAGCGTGCGCTCCGGGGAAGGGTCTCGAACGGGACGTGGTCCACCTCCCGCTCGCGGGGTGGCGGCACCTCGAGCGGCTCCCAAAGCGGTTCACGACGGTAGCGCTGATATCCAACGTAGGTGAGCACGCCCAGGGCCAGCCAGCCCATGAAGATGAAGGTCGAGTTGGAGATGTTCTGGAACACGAGCTGCGTGAACACCGTCCCGATGAAAAGCGCACCCATCAGAGACAGGACCGGGATGCTGTCGCGGCCGAACCGGATGTTCCACGGCATCCGGTACGGGCGGTGCAGCGCCGGCTCGATGAAACGAAGCCGCATCACCGAGAGGTGCGCCGAGCAAAACGCGAAGGTGGCGGCCAGCGAGTAGACGGCAGCCATCAGGTCGATCTGGGCGCCGCGCACGACGATGCCGGGCAGCACCAGGACCGCGGCGACTATGCCGAACACGATGATCGAGATGTAGGGCGTCTTGAACTTCGGGTGCAGCTGAGCAAATCGCTTGGGCAGCATGTCCGCTCCGGCCAGCGAGTAGCTCAAGCGCGAGATGCCGATCAATCCGGCGTTGGTCGCGATCACCAGGATGGTGAAGGCGAGGAAGCCGACCCACATGCGCGCCCAGAAGGCGAGAGTCTCCGAGACGGCGCTGAAACCTCCCACGATTCCGGCCACCGGGTCGTCCTTGTAGCGCGTCGCCAGGTCGGTCACGTACTGATGAGTCGTCGTGTCGTAGTGCACGGGAAAGACGCTGATGCCGATGGTGGGTAGGAAAGCGGAGACGAACAGCACCGCAACGATCACCCACATCGTGGCCAGGGGCACGTTGCGCCCCGGGTTCTTCGCCTCCTCCGCAAGGTTGGAGATCGTTTCTATCCCCGTGTAGGTGACCATCGCGATCGAGATGCTGGCCAGAAAGCTGCCCCACGTCGGCGCGAGACCGAGATGGATGCTCTCGATGACCTTCTGGATGTTCAACAGGAGGATCACTCCGAGGATGACGAGCACGAGCTGCGTGATCAAGTCGGTGAACGCGAGCGCAAGGTTCAGCGCGCTCGACTCCTGGATGCCGATGACGTTGACGACGACCAGCGCGCCGATCAGCGCGACGGTGGCGGCGACGTGCGCCGCGTCGTTGTGCCGCAGCGTGTCGAACAGCGGCACGTACCTGCCGAAGACGCCGAGGTAGCCGATCGCGAAATACGCGGAGATGGACGCCGTCGCCGTGTAGTTCAGCAACTGCACCCAGCCGACGAGGAAGCCGATCGGCTGGTTGAAGGCCCGGCGCGCGAAGCTCGAGCTGCCGCCGGCGTGGGGCAGCGCCGCGGTGCCCTCCGCGTAGTTCAGCGCAGTGGTGACAAAGATGAACCCGGCGAGGATGAGCGCGACCGGCGTCAGCCCGAGGGCGAATGCAGCAGTGACGCCGAGGGCGTAGTAGATGCTCGAACCGACGTTGCCGTAGCAGGCGGCGAACAGCGCCCCGGGCCCCAACGTGCGGGGCAGCTTCGCCGGGCGGCGTACGACGACGCGGAGGTCGCCGGGTCTGCGGCCGCGTCGGGCCACCGACTCAGACATCGATCCGGAGCGTAAACGATCGCCCCGGCAAACCCATACGAGATCCATACGGATCGAGGTCAAGGCCCTACGGGTCTCCAACACGGCGGCTCCTACGTTGGAGACATGCGCGCGGCGGTGCTTCAGCTACCCGGGGCCAGGACGGCGAATGAGAGTCGTCAGGTTCTGCGCGCGGCCATCCGCCAGCTAGAGCGGGCAGACCTCTACCTGGCCGCCGTGGGAGCTATGGACGTCGGCGACTGGCAGGCTGCGCGGGCGCTGAACCAGGTCCGGACGGACCTTGACGCCCTGCGCCGGCATCTGATCGAGCTCCGCTCGGGCACCTGATGCACACGGTCGCCGCCACGAGGCGCCGCGTCAAGTTCCACGGCGCAAGGCTCGGCCCGCTGCTGTGCTGGTCGATCGTGTTCGCCGACATCGGTACGTCGATCTACTACGTGCCTGGCATCCTCTCGGCGAGCGGTTACAACAAGCGCGCGGCGATCTTCGTGGTGATGACGCTCTTGGTGTTCATCCTCCTCGCCCTCAAGTACGCGGAGGTGACATGGCGCAACCCCGAGGGCGGCGGCGTGGTGACCATCTCATCGCGCGCGTTGCATCCGCTGGCAGGGCTGGTGGGCGGACTGTTCATCATCGTCGACTACTACCTGACAGCTGCTATCAGCGCATTCTCGGGAGTCGCGTATTTCGCGGTTGTCATCCCGTCAGTTGGCATCGGCAACGCCGTGCCGGGGACACTCGTGGCACTGGCTTTGCTTGCCGCGCTCAACATTTACGGGATCCGCGAAAGCGCGACGGTCAGCTTAGTCGCCGCGACTGCGGCCGCCGTTGCGCAGATGCTCGTCGTCCTCGTTATCGCCGCCCACCTGGGAGCGGCCGGCATCATCCATAGCTTTTCCGCCGTGACTCAGGGCCCACCGCAGCTGAAGCCGATAACGATCCTCACCGGGTTCGGCGCCGCGTTCCTCGCGTTCTCGGGGCTGGAGAGCGTCGCCCAGATCGCGCCCGCGATGCGCACGCCGCGACGGGTGACCGCATACCGAACGATGGCCCTGGTCATCCTGACCATGACCCTGACGAGCCCTCTCCTCACTCTGTGGTCGACCACGCTGGTACTCCACCCGAACGACCCGGGCAATGTCAACCAGCTACTGTCGCTTCTCGCCGGTACGTTCTCGGGCCAGGCTCTCGCCGACGTCGTCGCCATCACCGGCTCGGTCCTACTCATCTTCGCCAGCAACACTGCGATCATCGGCGGCTATCACGTGTTCCTCGCCCTGACGCGGATGGGATTTCTTCCCCGCGCGGTCGAAAAGCGGAACGCATGGCGCCGCACGCCGCACGTTGCCATCCTCGCCGCGATGGGACCTCCGGTGATCCTGGTGTATGTCGCCGGCCAGAGCCCGATCGCCGCTGTATTCCTCGGCGATCTGTACGCCTTCGGTCTGCTGGGATCGTTCATCCTGACCAACCTCTCGCTCGACGTCGTGCGGTGGCGCGAGCTCAAAGTTGATGGGGCCCTTCAACGCCGCCTGTGGTTTGGGGTCGGAGTGCTCACCACGGCGCTGACGGTCATCGGCTGGAGCGTGAACCTTGTCGCCAAGCCTTACGCCACGGCGTTCGGTGGAGGTCTGACCCTGATTGGCCTCGCCGTCGGGTTGTGGACCTACAACCGGGGACGGCGTCGGCGCCCGGCGGTCTTCCCGGTCCCGTACCGGCCGGAGCTCGCGGCCGAATCGATCGCCTTGCAGTTCCAGCGAAGCCCTGCCGACGTTCTGGTCATCCTCCCGCGTGACCAGAACCACGCCGATGCGGTGATCGACGAGGGCATCTCGGCCGCGAAGGGCAAGCGGATCGTGTTCCTTTACCGTGGCCAGTCACCGCCGGGACCCGCTGAGCTATGGGAGGTGAGCGACCCGTACCTCAAGGACTATGTCGCGCAGGACGCGTTCACTCGCGCCGAGATGCGGACGCGAGGCCACGTCGCAAACCGCCGGTACGTCTACGTGCCCGGAAGCCTGCCCAGGGACGCGGTAGGCAGGGTCTGGGCGGAGGTCAGGCCGCGCGAAACCGTCGTGGTGCAGGGAGAGCAGGATCTCGTGCCACCGGTCGCCGTCGAGCGCGTGCGCCATCGGGTCCACGCGGGCGTGCCGGTGCTGCACATGGTCAGCAGCCACATCCGCCAGACCGACATCGCCGCTACGGCGTGATGATCAGGTCTTCGAGCTCGCGGGGGTAGTCGGTCATCACGCGGCAGCCGTCCGCGGTGATGCACACGGTGTCGCTGTGGCGGAATCCTCCCAGGTCCTTGACGTAGACGCCCGGCTCGACCGTGAACACCATCCCGACCTCGAGCACGGCGTCGTCGCCGCGGTCGAGGAACGGCGCCTCGTGGCCCTCGAGCCCGATCGAGTGTCCGACGTGGTGGCGCAGGTTCTGCTCGACGCCGAGCTCTTCCGCCAGCTGAACCACCGCGAGCTCGACCTCAGCTGCCGGAACACCGGGAGCCATCACCTCGAACGCGCGGGACTGCAGGGCGAGCATCGCATCGAATGCCCGACGCTGCTCCGCCGTCGGCTCGCCGACGATCATCGTGCGCTCGAGCTCGCTGCGGTAGCCGTCGATGTTGCTGCCCGCCCCACTGACGAGCACGTCGCCCGGCTGCACACCGTGACCCTTGACGAACCCGTGCGGCATCGCGGTGGCACGGCCGCCGACAAACATCGCGATCAGCCCGGTGTCGTCCAGGCCCTTTGGCCTCCAGCCAGGCATCTCGCGCAGCATCTCGAAGAGCGTCTCGGTCGCGGGCGGCGTGTAGCACTCCATCTCGGTCTTGCCGACGGTGATCGCCGCCTGCATCCGCCGGTGCGCGCGCACCGCCCAGTCGCATGCGAGCTGGATGCACTGGAGCTCGGTCGGCGACTTGACCCGGCGCAGCGACTCGACGATGAGCTCGGCATCGACCGGCTCGACGCCGGTCAGGTCGCTCAGGCGCGGACCGCGGTAGCCCCAGTAGGGCACGTAGCCGTCGTGGTCGGCCCCCGCGCGGTCGGCGCGCGCGTTCATGTCGACGAGCACGTCGGCGACCGTCTCCATCGGGTGCTGGGCGCCGGGGTATTCGAAGTAGACGCGGACCTCGTCGACCGCGGTCGCCGACTCCGCATGCTCCTTCTCGACCGCGGGCACCACGAGCGACGACTGACCGCTCGAGCCGATCACCAACGCGATCGGCCGCTCGGTCGGGATGTGATGGAAGCCGGTGAGATAAGCGACCCGGGCGGGGTAGAAGATGCACGCCGCGTCGAGGCCGGCGGCCTGCATGCCCGCGGTGACGCATTCTCGGCGCAGCGCGTACTCGGCCTGGGTGATCGCGGGTACGGCGATGGTGGTGCGCGGCTTTTTAGTACGCGGCAAGCTTTCGCATCGCCTCGGCGATCTTCTGCGGGCTGGGCATGAAGAACTCCTCCTGCGGCGTGTTGAAAGGCATCGCGGGGATGTCGGGGGCCGCGACTCTCATCACGGGCCCGTCGAGGTCGTCGAATGCGTGCTCCGAGATGATCGCCGCCACCTCGGCGCCAAAGCCCCCGGTCAGGTTGTCCTCGTGGACGACGAGCGCCTTGCCGGTCTTGCGGACCGAGGCGAGGATCGCATCCCGGTCCAGCGGAGCCAGCGTGCGCAGGTCGACGACCTCGACGCTCACGCCTTCGCCCTCCAGCTGCTGCGCGGCCTCGAGGCAGTAGTGCGTCATCAGGCCCCACGCGAAGCAGCTGAGGTTGCTGCCCTCGCGCCGCACCGCCGCCGGGCCGATCGGCAAGAGGTGATCGGCGTCCGGCACCTCCTCGGTCACGAGGCGATACACCTTCTTGTGCTCGAGGAAGAGCACAGGGTCGGGGTCGCGGATCGACGACTTGAGCAGGCCGTGCGCGTCGGAGGGCGTGCTGGGCACCACCACCTTCAGGCCGGGCACATGGGCGTAGAAGGCCTCGATCGACTGCGAGTGGTAGAGGCCTCCGTGCACCCCGCCGCCGAACGGCGCACGAATCACCATCGGCACGCCCCAGTCGCCGTTGGAGCGGTAGCGGGTGCGCGCCGCCTCGCTGACTATCTGGTCAAAGGCGGGGTGGATGAAGTCTGCGAACTGGATCTCGGCAATGGGGATCAGCCCGTTCAGCGCCGCGCCTATGGCGACGCCTACGATCGCCGACTCCGCCAGCGGCGTGTCGAGCACGCGCGCCTCGCCGAACCGCGCGTACAACCCGTCGGTCGCGCCGAACACTCCGCCCTTTCGGCCCACGTCCTCGCCAAGGACCAGGACGCGTTCGTCGCGCTCCATCTCCTCCGTGATCGCGGCGCGGACCGCCTCGATCATCCGCATCGCCGGCATCCCGAAAACATTGTGAGCGATGCGGGTCAGTTCGACTGGATCGCGCCGGCTGGGCGTTAGACTCGGTGACTGGGGATCGGAAAGGGGAGAGGTTAATAACCTTCCAGGAGGTATTCGCGATTTCGTTCTCGGCGGAGGTCAAGAACGAGATGGCGGGGCTTCTGCCCGCACGCCCCTGCTGTCAGCTGAGCGAGCTGCTCGGCATCTACTACGGCTCGCGTGGTCGCCTGCTGGGAAGCCAGCGCGTCCGCTCGGCCTACTTCTCGCTGCTCCGCAATGCGGTGGCTCGCAAGGTCGTGCGGCTCGGCCGCGCGGTCGGGCCCATGGAGGCGAAGTACCAGGCCGTCAAGTCGCGCAAGCGCATGGCCTTCTTCATCGAGCTCTCACTTCCGGCCGAGCTGGTGCCCGCGTTCTCGAGGCCACCCGTCCGGGCCATGCCCGAGGCCGCGTGTGACCGCAAGGCCATCCTGCGCGGCCTGTTCCTCGGATGCGGGTCGGTCAACGCGCCCAACACGCGCTATCACCTCGAGTTCGTCGCGCCGACGGCGTCGTGGGCGACGGCGATCCTGCGCCTGGTCGAAGGCTCCGGTGTGAAAGCCGGCGTGACCGACCGTTCTGGTCAGCGAGTCGTCTACGTGAAGGACGGTGACGGGATCGCGCGACTGCTTTCGGTCATGGGCGCGAGCCGCGCGGTGATGGAGTTCGAGAACGTCCGCGTCGTGCGGTCGGTGAGCGGGGAGGTCAATCGCAGGCTCAACTTCGAGACCGCCAACATCAGCAAGACGATCGGGTCGGGTCTCCGGCAGGCAGCGGCCATCGACACTCTCGAGGCTCGTGGCGCGCTCGAGGGGCTGCCCCCGGCTCTCCAGGAGATGGCACGGTGGCGGCGCGAAAACCCCGAGCTGAACCTCGGCGAGCTGGCCGGACGGATGAAGCTGTCGAAATCCGCGGTGAATCACCGGCTTCGGCGCCTGCAGCAGATTGCCGGACGCAGCATGGAGTCCCACGCGCCGAGCCCTCAACGCCGCTCCGCCTAACATTTAGCGCGTTCCCAGCCCCTTCAAACACTAGGAGCGCGCCCGCATGGCACTCAAGGTAGGCATCAACGGCTTCGGTCGCATCGGCCGCAACATCTATCGCGCGGCCTGGGAGCTGAATCCGGATTTCGAGATCGTCGCCGTGAACGACATCGGCGACGCCAGGACCTTCGGTCACCTGCTCAAGCACGACACCGCGCTCGGCACGTTCGCTCCCGCGGTGCGCGTTGAGGGCGACGCGATCAAGGTCGACGGCCACGACGTCAAATTCCTCAGCCACAGAGACCCGGCCGAGCTGCCATGGAAGGACCTAGGAGTCGACATCGTGGTCGAGTCGACAGGTCTCTTCACCGACGCGAACAAGGCCCGCGTGCACATCGACAAAGGCGGAGCGAAGAAAGTCATCATCTCCGCGCCCGCGACCAACCAGGACTTCACGACGGTGATGGGCGTGAACCACACCGGGTATGACCCGAAGCGGCACAACGTGATCTCCAACGCAAGCTGCACGACCAACTGCTTCGTGCCGCTCGCCAAGGTCCTGCACGACTCGTTCGGCATCGAGCGCGGAATGATGACGACGATCCACGCATACACCGCCGACCAGAAGCTGCAGGACCTGCCCCACAAGGACCTGCGCCGCGCGCGCGCGGCGGCCGACAACATCATCCCGACCTCGACCGGCGCCAACCGCGCGGTCGCCGAGGTGATCCCGGAGCTCGCCGGCAAGTTTGCGGGCATCTCGTTCCGGGTGCCCATCCTCGACGTGTCGGTCGTCGACCTCACGGCGCAGCTGGGCAAGTCGACCACTGCCGAGGACATCAACGCGGCGTTCGAAGAGGCGGCGAGCGGCGAGCTCCGCGGAATCCTCGCCGTCAGCCACGAGGAGCTCGTGTCGTCGGACTTCAAGAACGACCCGCACTCGTCGATCGTCGACGCGCCGTCGACTGCAGTCCTTGGCGGCGATTGGGCCAAGGTCGTCAGCTGGTACGACAACGAGTGGGGCTTCAGCTGCCGCATGGTCGACCTCATCTCGTATATGGCGGAGCGGCTCTGAAGGCTTCGATCACATCGGTCGACGTCGCGGGCAAGCGCGTGCTGGTCCGCGAAGACCTCAACGTCCCGATGTCCGGCGGTCACATCACCGACGACACGCGCGTCCGGGCCGCTGCGCCGACGCTGCAGCACCTGGCCTCACGCGGCGCGAAGGTGATCGTCATGTCGCACCTCGGGCGGCCCAAGGACCGCGAACCGGAGCTGTCGTTGAAGCCGCTTGCGCCGGACCTCTCGCGGAGGGTGGGGCGCGATGTCCTGTTCGCGGAAGACTGTGTCGGCGAGCCCGCGACTCGTGCGGCCGCAGCTCTGCAGCCCGGGCAGGTGCTGCTGCTCGAGAACGTCCGTTATCACACAGAGGACGAGGCCAACGATCCGGGTTTCGCGCGCGACCTGGCATCGCTTGGCGACCTCTTCGTCAACGACGCCTTCGCGGCCTCGCATCGGGCGCATGCTTCCGTCGTGGGCGTCGCCTCGTACCTGCCGGCCTACGCCGGCGAGCTGATGGAGTCCGAGCTGGGGGCGCTGCACACCGCCCTCGACAACCCGCGCCGGCCAATGATCGCCGTGGTCGGCGGTGCGAAGGTCTCGACGAAGGTAGGCGTTCTCCTCAACCTGCTGAAGAAGGTCGATGCGCTGTTGATCGGCGGCGCGATGGCCAACACGTTTTTCAAAGCGCGGGGGTGGGCGACCGGAGCGGGGCTGGTCGAGGACACGGCGCTCGACGAGGCGCGCAAGGTCGAGGCGGCGGGCGGCGGCAAGCTCGTGCTCCCGGTCGACCTCGTGTGCGCGCGGCGAATGGAAGCAGGCGGCCCGCTGCGCATCCTGCCGGCCGACAAGGTGGGACCGCAGTGGATGGCGCTCGACATCGGTCCGCAGGCGGTGCGTGACTTCGCATCGCGGCTGCGCGGCGCGGGCACCGTGATCTGGAACGGTCCCGTCGGTGTCGCGGAGATCCCCGACTTCGCCGACGGCACGAAAAAGATCGGAGAGGCCGTCGCCGCGTCCGGCGGCTACACCCTGGTGGGAGGAGGGGACACGATCGCCGCCATCGAGGCCCTCGGCCTGGCGGGCCGCTACTCGCACGTCTCGACCGGCGGCGGCGCGACGCTGGAGTACCTGGAAGGCAAAGAGCTGCCCGGCATCGCGATCCTGAAAGAGGCATAAGTGGCGTCACGCCCGCCGGGCATGCCGCTGCTCGCGGCCAACTGGAAGATGAACCCGACCAACGAGGACGACGCGCTCGACCTCGTGCGCGGCGTGCTATCGGTGGCGCGCGGACACGCCGACAAGATCGAGGTAGTGATCATCCCGCCCTTCCCGTGGCTGATCGGCGTCTCGGAGGTGCTCGACCAGTCGGGCGTGAAGCTCGGCGCGCAGGATTGCTTCTGGGAGATGTCCGGCCCTTACACCGGCGAGGTGTCGCCGGCCATGCTCAAAGGTTTGTGCCAGTGGGTGGTCACCGGCCACTCCGAGCGACGCCTTTACCTCGGGGAGACCGACGAGATGGTGGCCAAGAAGACCGCCGCCGCGCTGTCGACCGAGCTCGGGGTGATCATGTGCGTCGGCGAGCTGGCCGACCACTACGACGAGGGCAAGTCCGACGAGATCGTCTCCGCGCAGGTGAAGGCCGGCCTTGCGCTCTGTTCGGCCGACGACTCGGCGCGCCTGGTCATCGCCTACGAGCCGGTGTGGGCGATTGGCAGCGGCCGCAACGCCGACCCCGAGCATGCGTACAAGACGATGAGGCTGATCCGTCGGATCGTGGGCGAGATGATCGGCGCGGGCGCTGCGCGCAAGGTGCGCATCCTCTACGGCGGCAGCGTCAAGGCCAACAACGTCCAGCAGTACGTCGAGCTGCCCCTGTGCGACGGAGTGCTCGTGGGTGGCGCGAGCCTCGACGCAGAGGAGTTCGCGGGGATCGTCAAGGTGACGGCGGAGGTTTATGGCCAGCGCTGAGACACCGGGGACGCTGATACTCCTGCGCCACGGCGAGAGCACGTGGAACCTCGAGAACCTGTTCACGGGCTGGACCGACGTGCCCCTGAGCGACCGCGGCGTGACGGAGGCGCGCGAAGCGGGCCGGCTGATGAAGGACGCGGGACTAAGTCCGAGCGTCGTGCACGAGTCGCTGCTGCTCCGCGCGATCCAGACCTCGCAGCTTGCGCTAGCGGAGATGGACCTTTCGTGGATACCGGTTCGGCGGACGTGGCGGCTCAATGAGCGCCACTACGGCGCGCTGCAGGGACTGAACAAGCAGCAGACGGCGGAGAAGTACGGGGAAGACAAGGTCAGGGTGTGGCGGCGGAGCTACGACGTGCGGCCGCCTGCCCTCGAGCCATCCGACCCGCGCCATCCTTCGCACGACGTGCGATACGCAACGCTTCCGCCCGAGATCCTGCCCAGCACGGAGTGCCTGAAGGACGTGGTCGAGCGGATGCTTCCCTATTGGTACGACGCGATCGTTCCCGACCTGCTGCTGCATCCGTGCGTGCTGGTCTCCGCGCACGGCAACAGCCTGCGGGCGCTGGTCAAGCACCTGGACGGATTGAGCGAGGACGAGGTCGTCGAGCTCAACATCCCCACCGGCGTGCCGAGGGTGTACGAGCTCGACCCGGACCTGAGGCCGAAGTCGTGGAAGTACCTGGGCGATCCGGAAGACGTGGCGCGGCGCGCAGCCCAGGTGAAAGCTCAGGCGTCGGGGTCGAAATCTTCGAGAACCTAGACTGGTTCCAGCTAGTTAGAACTTCAATTCAAGAAGGGGGGTCCCTGAGACATGGCATTTGAACTTCCTCCGCTCCCTTACCCATATGAAGCGCTCGAGCCGCATATCGACGCGATGACCATGCAGATTCACCACGACAAGCACCACGCGGCGTACGTAGCGAACGCCAACAAGGCGCTCGAGGCGCATCCCGAGCTGGCGGGCAAGACCGTGGAGGACCTGCTCTGGGGGATCGAACAGGTGCCTGAGGACGTCCGGACGGTGCTTCGCAACAATGCGGGCGGGCACTCCAACCACTCGATCTTCTGGACGATCATGACCCCTGGCGGCGGGGGCAATCCCACCGGTCGTGTTGCCGATGCCATCAAGAACAACTTCGGCGGGTACGACGCGTTCAAGGAGCAGCTGTCGAAGGCCGCCGTCGGTCAGTTCGGCAGCGGCTGGGCGTGGCTCGTCGTCGATCGCCAGGGCAAGCTGGCGATCAAGGGCTACCCCAACCAGGACAGCCCGTACATGGAAGGGCTCACGCCGATCTTCGGGGTAGACGTGTGGGAGCACGCCTATTACCTCAAATATCAGAACCGCCGTGCCGACTATGTGGCGGCGTGGTTCAACACCTTGAACTGGGACGCGATCAACGCGCGATTCGGCGGGGTGTGGGCGTGAGGCTCGGCCCCAGGCCGTCTCGGTAAGATCTCTGGGACCCAATGGCAAAGCTTCAGAACGGGCTGGTCGTCGCGGAGGCCGTCCTCGCGCTGCTCCTGATGGCCGGCGTCCTGATCCAGACACCTAAGGCGTCGGGCCTCGGCGGCACGATAGGTGGCGGCGACTCCGGCCTCGGCGGCGGTTACCGGACGCGCCGCGGGCTCGAGCGGCAGATCTACTGGACCACGTGGGTCCTGACCGCCGCCTTCCTCGCGTGCTCGATCGCCAACGTTTGGGTGACGACGCATCTCATTCGCTAGGCTCACCGTCGCCTGCCTGGCGACGGTTTTCTTGCTGGTGGCGTGCCAGCCGGTCGCCACGGTGCCGAAGCCCGCGCACGGCGGGACCGCGGTGGAGGCGCTCGTCGGACAGGCGTCGGTGCTCAACCCGCTCTTCGAGACCAACGAGACGACGTACGACGTCAACAGCCTGATCTACCAGGGCCTGACGACGATCGACTCTCACCAGAACGTGGTCGGGCAGCTTGCCTCGGGATGGGCCATCTCACCCGACCACCTGACGTACACCTTCGACATCCGAAGCGACGTGAAGTGGGGGGACGGCGAACCCTTCGGGGTGGACGATGTGCTCTTCACCTTCCACGTTCTGCAGGACCTCGAGTATCAGCAGCCGGGGGCAGAGGACTGGCGGCAGCTCGGGATATCTGCCGGGGGCCCGGGGCAGGTCGTTTTCGGATTGCGTGCACCGGACGCATCCTTTCCCCTGTCGCTGCGAATCGGCATCATCCCCAAGCACATCTTCAACGGCATGGCGCCGGCGCAGATCATCGCCAGCCCTTACAGCGGCATCAAGGCTTTCGGCACCGGCCCATTCAAGGTCGGATCCATCAATCAGCTGGCGATCACCCTGGACCGCAACCCCAACGCGTCACCGCAGCCGTACCTGGATCACTTAGTCCTTCGAACTTATCCAGCGTCTGACCCCCAGTCCGCGATCCGCGCGGTGCTGTCGGGCGCCGCCGACCTTGTCGGTGGGATCCAGCCCCAGGAGGTCGACACGTTGTCGGCACGCAACGACGTGGTCGTGCAGGAGTCGCGGATGTTCAAGAACTCCTTCGTGACCTTCAACGTCGACGGGGACGGACGGCAGTTCTTCAGCGATCCCAGGGTGCGGCTCGCCCTGGTCCAGGCCATCGATCGGCAGCGGGTGGTCACGGAGGTCTTCTCGGGGCGCGCGGATGTAGATCCGAGCCCGATCCCCACGGCGGACTGGGCGTACTCGACGGCCGCCGCGAGCCTGCATCCATACGACACGGTCGCGGCAGCGTCCGCGCTGGACACGGCTGGATGGACGATCGACCCGTCGTCGAAACTCCGGGCCAAGAAGGGAGTTGCGTTTCACGTCACGCTGGTCGCGGCGGAGTCTTACCCCAACGTCGAGATCGCCAACTCCATCGCGCACCAGCTGGCCGACCTAGGCATCCAGGTCGACGTCAAGCCGCTGCCCGTGTCGAAGCTCCTGCAGGACTACCTGCTGACGCACAGCTACGAGATGGCGCTGATCTCCATCGACGTCGGCCCTGACCCGGACCAGTACTCGCTGTGGCACTCGGGTTCTGACCCCGGGTCGGTGAACTTCGCCTACTCACGCGGGTGGGGGTTGATCGACAAGGACCTCGAGGATGGGCGGGCGGCGGTGGACACATCGCTGAGACTGGCTGCGTACATCGATTTCCAGGTGCTGATGGCCGACGCGGCGCCGGCGATCTTCATCTCCGCGTGGCGTTATGAGTACGCGGTGTCGCAGCGCGTGCACGGGGTGCATATGAACGCCGCGATCGAGCCTTACGATCGTTTCCAGTACGCGACCGACTGGTACGTGAACACGACGGGCTAGATGGATCTCGGGCTTTCCGGCCGACGGGCGCTGGTCACCGCCGCCAGCAAAGGGCTGGGGCGGGCATGCGCCGCTACTCTCATCGCCGAGGGAGCGCGGGTTTTCATCTCGTCGCGCTCGCCGGAGGCGACCGCGCGGGAGATCGGCGCGGCTGGATCGCTCGCCGCGGACCTGTCTCGCGAAGGCGAACCCGAGCGGGTCGTTGCCGCCGCGGTCGATGCGCTCGGTGGGCTCGACGTCCTTGTGGTCAACGCCGGCGGGCCGCCGCCGGGGACGTTTCAAGAGGTGCCGTTGCCGGCCTGGGACTTGGCGGTCCAGCTGACGCTGATGAGCGCGGTGAGGTTGGTGCATGCCGCCCTGCCTTCGTTGAAGAGGTCGGAGCATGCGCGGATCGTCTTCATCTCGTCGATCTCCGTCCGGCAGCCGCTGCCGTTTCTCGCCCTGTCCAACTCGTTGCGCGGTGCGGTTTCGGGGCTGGCGAAGACGTTGTCGTTGGAGCTTGCGTCGGAGCACATCACCGTCAACAGCGTCGCGCCTGACGCGATCCTCACCGACCGGATCCGGCAGCTGGCGGGCGGGGATGAGGCGGGGGTGAGGGCGATGGGGGAGCGGACTCCTGTGGGCCGGCTCGGCACTCCCGAGGAGTTTGCGGCCGCGGTTGTGTTTCTTTGTTCTCGGCAGGCGGCTTATATCTCTGGGCAGACGCTTGGGGTTGATGGGGGGTCCCTGCGGGGCGTGCATTAACCGGGTCGGGGTTTGACTGGGAAGGGGGTGGGGGCGGGGGTGTCTGGCGACTTAAATTTACGCGTTGAGAACTTGACAAGCGAAATAATGTTCGGTATAATTTTTTACGTGCTCGAAATGGACGCTCTCGAGGCTTCGGTTGGTGCTTTTAGGGCTGCCGCTGACCTCGATTTCGTAGACCCGACGCGCCTCTCGAGGCTCATCAACGAGCTCGAGGGGATCCGCTGCAAGGTGGTCCATCGAGCAACCCTTCGGGGCGAGCACCTCCTGGCCGGCCAGAGTGCATGCACATGGGTCGCCCGGCAGTGCCAGATGTCCAAGAGCGCCGCTGCGGATCGGTTGTGCGTCGGTGCGCAGCTCGAGAGGATGCCCCGCGTTGACGGCGCGCTGAGCTCAGGCGAGATCGGCCTCCAGGCGGCGTCGGTCATATGCCATCTGCAGGAGCGGGTCGAGCAAGCCGGTGGTTCCATCGACGAAGAAGAGTGGGTGACGGTCGCCGGCGACCTGTCGATCAAGAACCTGAGCGCTGAGGCGGCGAGCACGTGGCACGGCATCGATCCCTCCGGTTTCAACGCCAAGGTTGAAGAGGCGCACGAGCGCAGGCAGCTCTTCATCAACGAGTGCGGCGACATGTATCGGATCGACGGCTGGCTCGAGCTGGAGGCCGGCGCCGTCGTCAAGGCGGCAATCGACTCGCTTGCGCGTCCCCTCGGTGCGATCGACGACAGATCGCCGAAGCAGCGACGCGCTGACGCGGTCTATGAGATGGCGAGGGGCAATCAGGCGGCGCCGCAGATCAGCGTACACACGACGATCGAAGGCCTCAAGGCCGAGGTCGGGGCGCCTGCGTCGCAACTCGCAGACGGGACGCCCATCTCGAGCAAGACCGTCCAGCGCCTGGCGTGCGATGGTGCGCTGCACCGCGTCCTGAAGTCCGACTCGATGGTGATCGACGTCGGTCGCGCAAAGCGTGTCGCGCAGCCGGCGCAGTGGCGGGCTTTGAATGCTCGGCACAGGACGTGCGGGGCACCGGGTTGTGACCGGCCGATCGGCATGACCCAGGCACACCACGTCGACTTCTGGGAGGACGGCGGCCACACGAACCACCGCAGGATGCTGCCGCTATGCCACCACCACCACCGCCTGGTCCATGAGGGCGGGTGGCAGGTTGTGCTGGCCGGCAGCCGGGTGGAATTCATTCCGCCGGAGCGGCCCGTGATGATCCGGCGTCGGTGGGGCGAGAGACGCTGGGCCGCGTAACGCGGCTCTATTAGCATTCGACTCGTGGCCACAACCGCTATTCGTTTCGCCGAGCGAATGTCGCGGCTTGGCACCGAGGGCGCCTTCGAGGTCCTGGCGCGGGCGAGGAAGCTCGAGGCGGAAGGCAAGCACATCGTGCATCTCGAGATCGGCGAGCCGGACTTCGCCACCCCCGACAACATCGTCGAGGCGGGGATCGGGGCGATGCAGAACGGCTACACGCACTACACGCCGGCGAGCGGCATCCGGGAGGCCAGGGAGGCGGTGGCGGAATTCGTCACGCGGACGCTGCACACCGACGTCGATGCGAACGATGTCGTGCTTGTCCCGGGCTCCAAGAATGTGCTGCTGTTCACGCTGCTCGCGTGCATCGAGCCGGGCGACGAGGTGATCCTGCCCGACCCCGGCTATCCGGCGTACGCGTCGCAGGTGAGCTTCATCGGGGCGATTCCGAAGACGGTGACACTCCGGGAGGACAAGGGCTTCCGGATGGACCTCGACGAGCTCGCGTCGCTGGTGGGGCCGAAGACGCGGATGTTGATCATCAACACGCCGCAGAACCCGACGGGCGGGGTGCTGACGGAAGAGGATGTCGACTTCGTCTGCGACCTCGTGATGAAGCACGACCTGCTGCTGGTGTCAGACGAGATCTACAGCCAGCTGGTCTACGGCTTCAAGCACGTGTCACCGCTGTCGAAGCCGGGGATGCGGGAGCGGACGGTGCTGATGGATGGGCTGTCGAAGTCCTACGCGATGACTGGCTGGCGCCTCGGCTACGCGGTCGCGCCGCGTGAGCTCGCCGCCAAGCTGGACACGCTGATGATCAATTCCTCGTCGTGCGCGGCGGCGTTCACGCAGATCGCGGCGATCGAGGCGCTCGGGGCACCGGAGTCGGAGCACGCGGTGCACCGGATGGTGAAAGTGTTCGAGCATCGCAGGAACCTGGTGGTCGACGGGATGAACGAGATTCCGGGCATCCGCTGCGCCAGGCCTCAGGGCTCGTTCTACGTCTTCCCGAACATCGAGGGGACGGGTTTCGACGAGCATGAGCTCGCGGGCCGGCTCCTGAACGAGGCCGGTGTGGCCGTGCTGCCGGGCACCGCGTTCGGCGCCGCGGGCAAGGGTTTCATCCGGCTCGCGTACACACAATCCGAGGACGAGCTCAGGCTCGGCCTCAGCCGGATCAAGGAGTTCGTCGCCGAACATAGGGCATAGGATTGGGACCAAATGGATGACGGGCATCTCCGCCTGACCGAGCCGCTGGTCAGGGAGGGAGGGAAGCTCCGCCCCGCTTCCTGGGAGGAGGCCCTCCAGAGAGCCGCCGCTGGTTTCGAGGTGGCGCGAAGCAAGGGGCCGCAGGCCTTCGGCATGTTCAGCTGCTCGAAGACGACCAACGAGATGAACTTCATGGCGCAGAAGTTCACGCGGGTCGTCATGCACAGCAACAACATCGACAGCTGCAACCGGACTTGACACGCCCCTAGCGTCGCCGGTCTGGCGACGGTGTTCGGAGCCGGGGGAGGAACGTCCTCTTACCAGGAGGCGGAGGAGACGGACGCCATCGTCCTGTGGGGCTCGAACGCACGCGAGACGCACCCCATCTTCTTCCACCATGTGCTGCGCGGTGTGCGCAGCGGCGCGAAGCTCATCGCGATCGACCCGCGGCGGACCAGCTCGAGCGAGTGGGCGGATGTCTGGCTGGGCATCGACGTCGGCAGTGACATCGCGCTGGCCAACGCGATGGCGCGCGTCATCATCCACGAGGGCCTCGCGGACGTGGGTTTCATCAAGCGCGCCACGAGCGGCTATGAAGAGTTCGCTGCTTGCGTCGAGGCCTACACCCTTGACCGCGCGGAGGCCGATACAGGTGTGCCTGCCGCGGCGATCAGGGAGGTCGCCCTCGAGTACGGCCGCGCGAAGACCGGGATGATCTGCTGGACGCTCGGCATCACCGAGCACCACAACGCGACCGACAACGTGCTCGCGCTCATCAACCTCGGGCTGCTGACAGGGAAAGTGGGGCGGTACGGGTGCGGCCTCAATCCGCTGCGAGGCCAGAACAACGTGCAGGGCGGGGGCGACATGGGCGCGATCCCAGCGCGCCTTCCGGGTTTCCAGGACCTCGAGGACCCCAAGCTGCACGGCAAGTTTGCGAAGGCGTGGGGCGGAGCGGAATTTCCGCGGAAAAAGGGCTGGCACCTGAGCGAGATGTTCGAGGCGATGGACCACGGCGACCTGCGCGCGGTCTACATCGTCGGTGAGAACCCCGCCCGGAGCGAGGCCGACCAGACACGCGCGGTGCGCCTGCTCAGCGGTCTCGACCACCTCGTCGTGCAGGACATCTTCCTCACCCAGACCGCCGAGCTCGCCGACGTGGTGCTGCCCGCTGCCGCAGGCTGGGCCGAGTCCGAGGGCACGGTGACGAACAGCGAGCGGCGCGTGCAGCGCGTGCGGCGAGCGCTGGACCCGCCCGCGGGTGCCCGCGACGACATCGACCTCATATGCGAGCTCGCGCGGCGGCTCGGTTGCGATTGGGGTCACCTCACGGCGGAGCAGGTCTGGGACGAGTGCCGCAGCCTCTCGCCGATGCACGCGGGCATGAAGTACTCGCGCCTCGACGAGCTCGGCGGGATTCAGTGGCCGTGCCCGGACGAGTCGCATCCGGGCACGCAGTTCCTGCACGCAAGGCTGTGGAGGGACCCGGTCGAGGGCCCGCTCGCGCCGTTCTCCGCGGTCGAGCACGATCCGCCCGTCGACAGGCTGACGGAAGAGTTTCCGATCCGTCTGACGACAGGTCGCCGGCTCGATTCGTTCAACACCGGCGTGCAGACCAACGAGTACCGGTCGCCGCTGCGTCGTGGTGAGGAGCTGGTCATCTCGCCCGAGGACGGCGATCGGCTAGGCGTCGAGGACGGCGAATGCGTCCGGGCGAGCTCACGGCGCGGCGCAGTCGAGGTCAACGTGCGGCTCGACCACTCGATGCGGCCCGGTCTTGCGTTCATGACGCTCCATTTCCCCGACCAGGTCGCGACCAACGTCCTCACCATCGACGCGACCGACCCCAAGTCAGGAACCGCGGAGTTCAAGGCCAGCGCGATCCGCATCGACAAGATCTAGTGGACATCCGAACCACCGGCGGCCCCGCCACGATCGAAGAGATGGCCGCGGTCGACGGCGTCCTCGGCGAGCCTGCGCCGGCCGACCATCGCGTCGTTCACGGTGGTCGCGCAGCGCGTTCTCAGCGGCACATGCTTCTGCCCATCCTGCACGAGATCCAGGACCGCGTCGGATGGGTGAGTCGCGGCGCGCTGGAGTACGCGTGCCGGCGGCTGTCGATACCGCCGGCCGAGGCCTACGGCGTCGTGAGCTTCTACGCTCGCTTCGCGCTGGAGCCCGGGCGGGCCAGGACCGTTCACGTATGCGACGACATCGTTTGCCAGCTCGTGGGTGCGCAACCCGAGCATGGCGTGAACTGTCTGGGTCTCTGCGACCGCGCGCCCGCGACGCTGGACGAGAAGCAGGCGCCTGAGCGGGCGTCGGTCCGATACCCCGGCTCGAGGTTGTTGCGACGGGTTGGAATCGTTGACCCGGAGAGCATCGACAGCTACAGCGAGCACGGAGGCTTCAAGGCGTTGCGGCGCGCGCGTGAGATCGGCGCGGAGCAGGTCATCCGCGAGGTGACCGAGTCGAAGCTGCTCGGTCGCGGAGGCGCCGCGTTTCCGACGGGGCGCAAGTGGGAGTCGGTGGCGAAGGCCGAGATGCATCCGCACTATCTCGTCTGCAACGCGGACGAGTCGGAGCCGGGCACGTTCAAGGACCGCGTCCTCATGGAAGGTGATCCATTCGCCGTCGTGGAGGCGATGGCGATCGCAGCGATGACGACTGGCTGCGACAGGGGTTACATCTACATCCGCGACGAATACCCGCTGGCGCGGAACCGCATCGCGCACGCGATCGCGCAATCGCGCGCCGCAGGGTTGCTCGACATCGACGTCGAGGTGAGGCGCGGGGCGGGCGCGTACATCTGTGGCGAGGAGACCGCGCTCTTCAACTCCATCGAAGGGAAGCGGGGAGAGCCTCGCAACAAGCCTCCGTTTCCGGTCGAGGTCGGACTTTTCGGCCGGCCGACGCTGGTCAACAACGTGGAGACGCTGATCAACGTGCTCGACATCGTCAACGGCGAGTTCGCCGAGACGCGCCTCTTCTGCGTGTCGGGGCAGGTGAAGCACCCGGGCGTGTACGACATCCCGCTGAGCACGCCACTCCGCGAGCTGCTCGAGCTGGCCGGCGCCGGCAGCATCCAGGCGGTTCTGCTCGGCGGTGCCGCTGGCTCGTTTGTCATGCCGAAACAGCTCGACGTTCCGCTTTCGTTCGAGGGGACTCGCGCGATCGGCGCCACGCTCGGCTCGGGCGCGGTGATCGTCTTCGACGAGACAGCCGACATGAAGCGGGCGCTCATGCGAATCGCGCGGTTCTTCCGCGACGAGTCGTGCGGGCAGTGCGTGCCCTGCCGCGTCGGCACCAAGCGCCAGGAAGAGATCCTGGACCGCATGTTTGCCAACGGCGGAAGCCAGGCCGACGTGGCGCTGCTGGGCGACATCGCGCAGGCCATGCGGGACGCCTCGATCTGCGGTCTGGGCCAGACCGCGGCGAACGCGATCGCGTCGGGATTGCAGCAGCTGCCGGTGCTGAATGTCTGAAGTCGCCCTGACGATCGACGGCCGCGAGGTCCTCGCCCGCAAGGGCACGACCATCCTCGACGCGTGCCGGAGGCTCGGCGTCGACACGCCGACGCTGTGCCAGCTCGACAACCTCACGCCCGTAAACGTCTGCCGCGTCTGCGTCGTCGAGCTGGAGGGTGCGCGCGTGCTGGTGCCTGCGTGTTCGCGCAAGGTCGAGGAGGGGATGAAAGTCGCGACCGACTCCGAACGCGTGCGCCATAGCCGGCGACTGGTGCTCGAGCTGCTCGCATCGTCCGTCGACATGTCGCTGACCTCGCGCCAGGTTCACGGATGGATGGACCGGTACGGCGCCGAGCCGTCGCGCTTCGGCCCGCAGGCCGCCACGGTCTCGCAGCCGGTGAAGGTCGACAACGACCTCTACGTTCGCGATTACTCGCGCTGCATCCTCTGCTACAAGTGCGTCGAGGCGTGCGGCGTCGACGCCCAGAACACGTTTGCCATCGCTGTCGCCGGTCGCGGATTCGACTCCCACATCTCGACCGAGTTCGACACACCGCTGCCCGATTCCGCGTGCGTGTACTGCGGCAACTGCATCGGGGTGTGTCCGACCGGCGCGCTGATGTTCAAGAGCGAGCACGACATGCGGGCCGCCGGCTCGTGGATGGAGTCGCAGCAGACGGTGACCGAGACCGTGTGTCCCTACTGCGGCGTCGGCTGCATGCTCGAGCTGCACGTGCAGGACAACTCGATCGTCAAGGTCACATCACCTCTCGACTCGAGCGTCACGTCCGGCCACCTCTGCGTGAAGGGACGCTTCGGCTTTCAGTTCGTCCAGAAGAGGCGCCAATAAAAAAGGGCCGGATCCCCGATCCGGCCCTCTGCCCTGTTAGAGGCGCGTGAGCTCAGTCTCCGTTGTCGCCGCCGCCGTCGTGCTCGCCTGAGCCAGTCGGTTGCGCCGCGGGTGCGTTGTTCTCGCCCTGGTCGTCGTTGTCCCCCGTCTCGTTGTCGTTGTCCGCCGCTTCGGTTTCGTTGTCCGCCGGCTCGGGAGCCTCGCTGGGCTCAGCGGTTGGGGAGGCTTCCGGAGTCTCGGTCGGCTCGGGCGAATCGCTAGGTTCCGGCGACGCCTCGTCGCTCAGGACCGCGGAGTGCACCCCGGCCAGCCGGGTCAGCGAGAAACCCGTGTGGGCGGACGCGCCAACAGCGGCGACGAGAAGCGCCCCGACTGCCGCGCCAACGATGAGTACGACTGGTCTTTTCATAGCCCTAGTAACGCTGTCGAAGGGCGGAGTCGGAAGCCTGCCTCAATGGTCAGCCGACGGAGGGCTCGAGGGCGATGGGCTCGGCGATTGGTGGTCGTCCGAAGGCTCGGGCGACTGGGCCGGCTCGGTCGATTCCGTCGGCTCCGGCGTGTTGGCCGGTTCCGGTTGCTCGCTTGGCTCCGCCGTCGGCCTGTGCGTCGGAGCGGCAGGCGACCCGATTCGAGGCTCACCTGTTGACTCAGACTCGGGGGCCGAGCTGGGCGATGGCGGGTTAATGACGGTCTCGACCCGGTTCGTCCAGACCGCGGGATTCGGGCTGCCCGTCGCGGCGAATGCCGTCAGGGCAAGGATGCCGGTGAACGCGATGGCCAGCGCCACGGGGGCCAGCCGCCAGGCGCGGATGGGCGGGCCAGCCGTCGCGTAACGAGGCAGGGAGCTTGGTGGCCGCACAGCGTTCAACTCGGCGCGCAGCCGCGCCTTCAAGAGCGGATCGATTTCGTCGGGATCAGTCTTTGACATGAAACTCAGAGCTATCAGCTTGAAACGCTGAAGGAGCCTCAAGTGAGAAGGGTTCGAGCGCATGGCGGAGCCGCTCCGCGGCCTGCCTGAGCCGGGTCCCGACGGTACGCTCCGAGACGCCAAGGGCCGCGGCGATCTCGCGGTTGTTGTAACCGTGCACGTGCCGAAGGACGATGGCCGCCGCAAGCTTGGGCGGAAGCGCGCGCAAGGCGTCGAGCAGATCCGACCGCAGCGCGTGGTCGGCCGGATCGGGCGCCGGGGCGGGCCGCCCGAGGCGGCGCAGGACCTCGCCCACCGACCGGAGCTTCGCCGATCGCCGGTACGAGATCGCTCGGTTGACCGCGATCCGGTGGATCCACGCTTCGGCCGGTGCTTCAGGCCGCCAGCGGCTCCAGGCGTGGAAGGCTTGCACGAAAGCGTCTTGCGCGCAATCCTCAGCCGCCGCAGGATCGCTGAGCAGCGCCGTCAGCGTCCGGTACACCCGCGGATACGCCACCCGGTACAGGCGGTCGAAATCCTCTCGCGAGCCCGGGCGGAAGTCGTCCGGCATCCGGAGGTGAATAACGCCTCAGGCTACTCATTTGTGCCCATCGTCTGGACGCAGGACCCAGCGCCATGAAGGCCAGGGCGAAGCACTGAGTTTCTGATAACGTTTGGCCTCCGGCCTCGCCGCAGAGAGTGGGGCGGAGTCAGAGGAGATGAGATGAGAGACTGCACCCCCTCTCGCGATGAAGCGCGGGCGCTGGCGGGCGAATACCGGCTCATCCCGGTCTATCGCGAAGTCCTGGCCGACATGCTCACGCCCGTCCGCGCGTACTCGCTGCTCTGCCCGCCAGGCGAGCCGGGGTTCCTGCTCGAGAGCGTCGAGGGCGGTGAGAGGCTCGCGCGCTACTCCTTCATCGGCGCGAACGCGCAGCAGCTCGAGCTCGGCGAAAACAACCCGCTCGAAGCGTTGGCTTCGGTCGCGGGCGAGGAGACCGCCCCGCTGAAGGGTGTTCCGCGATTCCACGGCGGCGCCGTCGGCTACCTGGGCTACGAGACGGCGCGGCATTTCGAAAGGTTGCCGGTCGCAAAGGGCGCGCCGCCGCCGATGCCGGAAAGCTCGTTCGTGCGAGCAGAAGACCTCGCCGTCTTCGACCACGTGACGCGCCGGCTGCAGCTCCTCACCATCTTCCGGCCCGACCGCGAGGACTACGACGACGCCGTGCGGCGCATCGAGGACATGGAGCAGCGGCTGGCCGTCGATCACGTGCCGGCGCCGGCGCGTGGGGTCGACGGCGCCAGGTGGCAGTCCAACGTCACGCAGGGGCAGTACCACGCCATGGTCGACGCGGCGCGCGAGCACATCATGGGCGGCGACGCGTTCCAGGTCGTCGTCTCGCAGCGCTTTCACAAGCCGCTCGGGGCGGCGCCGTTCGACGTCTATCGCTGCCTGCGGGCGATCAACCCGTCGCCGTACATGTTCTTTCTCGCGCTCGGCGGCGACCGCCACGTGGTGGGCACGTCGCCGGAGAAGCTGGTGCAGGTCGAAGGCAGGCGGGTGGAGACGCGGCCGCTGGCGGGGACACGACGTCGCGGGGCCGACCCGGAGGAGGACAAGCGGCTCGAGAGGGAGCTGCTGAGCGATCTCAAGGAGCGCGCCGAGCACGTGATGCTCGTCGACCTCGGGCGCAACGACGTCGGGCGCGTCGCGAAACCAGGCACGGTAAACGTGGAGCGATTGATGGAGGTGGAGCGCTACTCGCACGTCATGCACATCTCGTCGACCGTCAGCGGCCAGCTGCGCGAGGGCAGGACCTCGCTCGACGCGCTGCGCGCTGCCTTTCCGGCGGGCACGGTCTCGGGCGCGCCGAAGATACGCGCGATGGAGGTGATCGCCGACCTCGAGCCCGACCAGCGTGGTGTGTACGCCGGGTCGGCGGGTTACGTGAGCTTCGGCGGCAACCTGGACATGGCGATCACCCTGCGCACGGTGGTCATCGCCGATGGGGTGGCCTATGTGCAGGCGGGCGCCGGAGTTGTCGCCGACTCGCGGCCCGAGCGGGAGTACGAGGAGACCCTGGAGAAGGCGGGCGCGATGTTCAAGGCCATCGAGATGGCCGAGGCCATGTAGGTCTGATGAGCATCGCGATGATCGACAACTACGACTCCTTCACCTACAACCTCGTCCAGTACATGGCCGAGCTGGGCGCCGAGCCGCAGGTGTTTCGCAACGACGAGGTGACCGTCGACGAGCTGGCGAAGTTCGACGGGATCGTCATCTCGCCTGGACCGGGGACGCCAAACGACGCGGGAGTATCGAACGACGCAGTGCGAGAGCTCAGCGGTCGAGTCGCCATCCTCGGCGTGTGCCTCGGACATCAATGCATCGGCCAGGTCTTCGGCGGCGAGGTCGTGCGCAACGAACCGTCGCACGGCAAGACCGCGTGGATCCACCACGACAACTCCGGCGTGCTGGCTGGGGTGACCGAACCGTTCGAGGCGACGCGCTACCACTCGCTCATCGTCAAGCGTTCGAGCGTTCCGCCGGACCTGGTCGTGACGGCCTGGACGCACGACGGATTGGTGATGGGGCTGCGGCACGTGAAGCATCCGACTTATGGCGTGCAGTTCCACCCTGAGTCCGTGCTGACCAGGGAAGGCAAGAAGATCCTCGGCAACTTCGTTCGTCGCGCGGCCAAGGTCGTGGCGTGATCGAATCGATCGCCAGGCTCGTCAAGTGCCAGGACCTGACCGAGGATGAGGCTGCGGCGGCGTTCGAGATCATCATCCGCGGCGACGCGACGCCTTCTCAGATCGCAGGGTTCCTCATCGCGCTGCGGATAAAGGGCGAGACCGCAGAGGAGATTGCAGGGTTCGCGCGGACCGCGCGGGCGATGGCGACGCCGATCGAGGTGGACGGCGCCCTGCTCGACACCTGCGGCACCGGTGGCGACGGCCTCGCGACGTTCAACATCTCGACCCTCTCCGCGATCGTCGCCGCCGCGTGCGGCGCCCGGGTTGCGAAGCACGGCAACCGCGCTGCGTCGTCCCTTTGCGGATCCGCGGACGTGCTCGAGCAGCTGGGCGTGAAGATCGACCTGACCCCTGAGGGCGTCGCCCGGTGCATCGACCAGGCAGGCATCGGATTCCTTTTCGCGCCGGTGTTTCACCCGTCGTTTCGCTTCGCGGGCGCTACGCGCCGCGAGCTCGGGCTCCGGACGGTGTTCAACGTGCTCGGACCGCTGTGCAACCCCGCGGGCGCTAAGTACCAGGCGCTGGGCGTCGCCGACGCGTCGCTGGCATCGAAGATGGCGGACGTCCTCGTGCGGCTCGGGGTCGAGCGTGCGATCGTCTTCCACGCCGCGGACGGTATGGACGAGCTGTCGGTGGCGTCGCCTTCGTTCGTCATCGAGGTCGACGGGAAGCGAAGGGAATACGAGCTGGATCCCATGGAGCTCGGGCTCGCCCATGCGCCGGTCGAATCGATGCGTGGCGGCGGGCCGGAGGAGAACGCGCGGCTGGCGCGCGAGGTGCTGGACGGCGCCAAGGGTCCCCGGCGCGACGTGGTTTTGCTGAATTCGGCGGCGGCGCTGCGCGCATCGGGCCTGGCGCGGGACTGGAAGGAAGGGCTCGGACTCGCGGCCGAGGCGATCGACTCGGGGCGGGCCGTCGAGGTTCTCGACAGGTGGGCCAGAATCTCGCAAGAATGACGTCGGAAGACCTCCTGAGTCGTCTCGTCCTGGAAGCCCGGCAGGATCTCCAGCGGCGGCGCCACCTCATGGACTCAGACCGGTTCGAGCAGGCGGTCGCGGCTTACACGCCGAAGGACTTCGCCGGCGCCCTGAGGGGACCGAAGCTCGCCGTCATCGCCGAGATGAAGCAGCGCACGCCGAGCATGGGTGTGCTGTCCGAGGACTACCGGCCGGCCGACCTCGCACACGCCTACGCGGAGGGCGGGGCAGCGGCGATCTCGGTGCTCACGCACATGGCGGGGTTCGGCGGACGGGTCGAGCACCTGCGCGCGGTCCGCGCCACGACCGGCCTTCCCATCCTGCGCAAGGACTTCGTCACCGACGCGTACGAGGTCGCTGAGGCGCGCGCGGCCGGCGCGGACGCGGTGCTGCTGATCGTCGCGGCGCTGAACCCCGACGAGCTGCGCAACCTGATTGCGCTGACCAGGAGCCTCGGAATCGCCGCCCTGGTGGAGGTGCACGACGAGCGCGAGAGCGCCGCCGCGCTCGAGGCCGGCGCGACGGTCATCGGGATCAACCACCGCGACCTTCGCACCTTCGAGGTCGACCTGGGCCTGACCGAGCGTTTGCGCAAACTGATTGCTCCAGAGGTGATCGTCGTGGCCGAGAGCGGGATTCACTCCGCGGATGACGCGAAGCGCTTGCGCGAGGCCGGCGCGGACGCGGTCCTAGTGGGGGAGCTCCTGATGCGCTCCGGCGATCCTGCCGCTCAGATCAGGGACTTGATTACGCCGGGCGCGCGCAGGGCGCACTTCTAGTTGCTACGAATCAAGATCTGCGGCATCTGCGACCTGGACGGCGCGAAGACGTCGGTCGAGGCGGGCGCGGACCTGATCGGCTTTCACTTCTGCGACTCCGACCGGCGCGTGACGCCGGAGGAGGCGAAGCAGATCCTCGACGACCTCGACGTCCACCCGCGGATCGTGGGCGTCTTCATCGACCAGCCTGAAGACGAGGTGCGCCAGATCGCCGATTTCGTGGACCTCGACATGGTCCAGCTCCACGGCTCGGAGGCCCCCGGTTTCGACGCGGGCCGACCGGTGATGAAAGTCCTGAAAGTCAGAGATGGCGTGATCCCGGGATCGGACGATTGGCCCGACCCCATCATGCTCGACTCGTGGTCGACGGACCAACGCGGCGGCACCGGCCGCACCTGGGACTGGCACCTTGCGCGACCCCTGCTTGCGGAGCGTCAGGTGTTCATCGCGGGCGGTCTTGAACCGGGTAACGTGGGCAAGGTCGTGAGCGGATTCAAGCCGTACGGCGTCGACGTGTCGAGCGGAGTCGAGGCGCGGGTGCGCGTGAAAGACCCGGAGAAGGTCCGCGCCTTCATCCGCGCGGTGCGCCTTGCCGAGGCGCTCGGGTGAGCGTCCGGCTGACTCATCCGGTCGACGGGCGCTTCGGCGCGTTCGGCGGCCAGTACGTGCCCGAGACGTTGATGAGCGCGCTCCACGAGCTCGAGGACATGTGGCACCAGGCCAAGGCCGACCCCCAGTTTCAGCTCGAGCTGGCCGGCCACCGGCGCGCATTCATCGGCAGGCCGACGCCTCTGTACGCGGCTACCCGCCTCAGCGAGCACTTCGGCGGCACGCACATCCACTTCAAGCGCGAAGACCTGTGCCACACGGGCGCCCACAAGCTCAACAACTCGGTCGGCCAGGCGCTGCTCGCTCTGCGGATGGGAAAGAGGCGGATCATCGCCGAGACCGGCGCGGGCCAGCATGGCGTGGCGGCAGCGACGGTGTGCGCACGGTTCGGCCTCGAGTGCACGGTCTACATGGGCACCGAGGACATGCGGCGGCAGTCGATGAACGTGCGGCGCATGAAGCTGCTCGGCGCGGAGGTCCGCGAGGTCACGAGCGGCTCGAAGACGCTGAAGGACGCGACCACTGAAGCCATCCGCGACTGGGTGACCAACGTGCGGACGACGCACTACATCATCGGGTCGGTTGTCGGACCGCACCCGTACCCCGAGATGGTGCGCGACCTGCAGCGCGTGATCGGCGACGAGGCGCGTGAGCAGTACCTCTCGCTCGACGGCAAGCTGCCCGACGTCGTCGTGGCGTGCGTGGGCGGCGGGTCGAACGCAATCGGCATCTTCACGGCGTTCCTCGACGACAGAGACGTGGCGCTGGTCGGGGTCGAGGCGGCCGGCAAGGGAATCCGCACCGGCGAACACGCCGCGTCGCTTGTCGGCGGCCGCCCGGGCGTCCTCCATGGTTCGTACTCGTACGTCCTCCAGGACGGCGACGGCCAGATCCTGCCGACGCACTCGATCAGCGCGGGTCTCGACTACCCGGGCGTCGGGCCGGAGCACGCGTTTTTGCGCGACATCGAGCGCGTCGAGTACGTCGCCGTCACAGACAAGGACGCGCTTGCGGCGTTCAAGCTCTGCACCAGGCTCGAGGGCATCATGCCCGCGCTCGAGCCCTCGCACGCGATCCACCACGCGGGCGTGATCGCCAAAGAGCTCGGACCGGGCGGGCGCGTCCTCGTCTGCCTCTCGGGCCGCGGCGACAAGGACATGGATTCAGTCGATGAGGGCTGAAGCTCAGCGCCTGGAGACGGCGCTCAAGGCGAACGGCGACCTGAAGCTCGTCGGCTACATCATGGCCGGGCATCCGTCGAAGAAGCGATCGATCGACGTGGGCAAGAGGCTCGCGGTGTCGGGCATCGCCGCACTCGAGATCGGCATCCCGCACTCCGACCCTCTCGCCGACGGGCCCGTGATCCAGAAGGCGGGGCAGGAAGCGCTCGCAAACGGGATGACGGTCGCGGGCGCGCTCGAGGTCGCCGCGGCGGTGGCGGCCGAGGGGATCCCCGTCGTGCTCATGACCTACATCAACCCGGTGCTGTCCTACGACCCGCGCAAGTTCGCGGCCGAGGCGGCCCAGGCAGGTGTCGCCGGCGTGATCGTGCCCGACCTGCCGATCGAGGAGGCCGAGCCCGTCGCCGGCTGGCTGCGTTCGGCGTCGCTCGACACCGTCTTCATGGTCGCGCCGACGACGCCGCCGGTCCGCATCGAGGCGATCGCGTCCCGCTCGAGCGGCTTCGTCTATTGCGTGACGGTCACCGGCATCACCGGCGCGCGCAAGGAGCTGCCGGTAGGCGTCACCGAGCTTCTGGCCGAGGTCAAGAAGCACACGACGTTGCCAGTGGCGGCGGGGTTCGGGATCTCTCGCCAGGAACACCTCGAAGCGTTGCGCGGCAAGCTCGACGCTGCGGTCGTAGGCAGCGCGATCGTGGACGAGGTCGAGCGCGGGGGTGACGGCGTGTCGCTGGTAAGGGAACTCCTCAAAGCGTGCCGCTGAGGGGGATCCGCGGCGCGACCACGGCGAGGGCGAACACCGCCGAGGCGATCATGGAGGCGACCGAGGAGCTTCTTCGCGAGCTCGCGGGGCTCAACGACCTCGATCCCACCGAGATCAGCGCCGCACTCTTCACCACCACGCCCGACCTCGACGCGGAGTTTCCGGCGCACGCGGTGCGGCGGCTTGGGTGGCTCGACGTCCCGATGTTGTGCGGCCACGACATGGCGGTGCGCCAGCCGAACCCGCGTGGGGTGGCGATGTGCATCCGTATCCTGCTGCTGTACAACACCCCGCGCCCGCAGGCGTCGATGCGCTTCGCCTATCTGCGCGGGGCCGAGGCGATCAAGGCAGATCTCGATTACATGAGAGGAACGTTGCGACCGTGATCATCGTCATGTCCCACCAGGCGACGCAAGGTGAGATCGACGCGGTCGTCGAGCGCATCGACGAGATCGGGCTCAAGGCCGAGCTCTCGAAAGGCGAGGAGCGGGCCGTGATCGGCGTGATCGGCGGCAACGCCTACGCGTACAAGGACGCGTTCTCGCACCTCGGCGGGATCCAGGAGATCATCCCGATCACCAAGCCGTTCAAGCTTGCGAGCCGGGAGTTTCGCAAGGCCGACACGATCGTCGACGTCGGCGGCGTGAAGATCGGAAACGACGAGGTCGTCATCATGGCCGGACCGTGCTCGGTCGAGGGCGAGGAGATGCTGCTCGAGACGGCGCGGCACGTCGCGGCGCAGGGTGCGCGGATCTTGCGCGGCGGCGCATTCAAGCCCCGCACGTCGCCGTACTCGTTCCAGGGGCTGGGCGAGGCGGGGCTCAAGATGATGGCCCTTGCCCGCGACGAGACCGGGCTGAAGGTCGTGACCGAGGTCGTGTCACCGGGCGATGTCGCGCTCGTCGCGCGCTACGCGGACATCCTCCAGCTCGGCACCCGCAACATGCAGAACTACGCGCTGCTGCAGGAGGCCGGGCGTGCCGGCAAGCCGGTGCTGCTGAAGCGCGGCATGTCCTCGACGATCGAGGAGTGGCTGCTCGCGGCCGAGTACATCCTCTCCCAGGGCAACCGCAACGTGATCCTTTGCGAGCGCGGCATCCGCACGTTCGAGACCGCGACGCGATTCACGCTGGACCTCAACGCGGTGCCGCTGGTGCGCGAGCTGTCGCACCTGCCGGTTATCGTCGACCCCTCGCAGGCGACGGGAAAGTGGACGCTGGTCGGGCCGATGTCGCTGGCCGCCGTGGCCGCCGGCGCGAACGGTCTGATCATCGAGGTCCACCCGACGCCCAACCAGGCTCTGTCCGATGGCGCGCAGTCGCTCGACTTCGCGGCGTTCGACCACCTGATGGCGGACGTGCGGCGGCTTCTGGGCGCGATGCAGAAACAGCTCGCCTAGCTCGGTGGCGACGATCGGAATCGTCGGCATGGGACTCATGGGCTCCTCGTTTGCCCTCGCCCTGAAGAAGGCGCGACCCGACATCACGCTTGTCGGCCACGACCGCAACCCCGTGGTGGTCCAGAAGGCGCTGGCACGCGAGATCGTCTCCAGCGCGAACACCGACCCGAGCGTGCTCGAGATGGCCGACATCCTCTTCGTCGCGGCGCCGATCAACGCGCTGCGCGCAGTGTTCGCCGAGCTTGCGGCGCTTTCCGAAGGCAGACCTGTCACCGACATGGCGAGCTCCAAGACGGCGGTGATGGAGTGGGCGGCGGCGGAGGGGATCGACCTGATCGGCGGGCATCCGATGTGCGGCAAGGAGGCGTCGGGGATCGACGCGGCGGACGGATCCATCTTCGCCGGCGCCCCGTGGCTGCTGACGCGCGACGAGCCGGTCGTCACCGACCTCGTGAAGGCGGTGGGTTCGCGTCCGGTGGTGATGGACCCGATCACGCACGACCGCCTGGTTGCCGGCGTGAGCCACGCCGCCTACCTGCTCTCGGTCGCGTACGTGCTCAGCGTCTCGCGGCGCAGCGACTGGCCGGAGGCGTCGAAGATCGCCGCAGGTGGGTTCCGGGACATGAGCCGGCTGGCGGGCGGCGACCCGGACCTGTACGTCGGGGTCGCGCGCACCAACCGGGAGAACCTCCTCGAGGTCCTGGACGCGATCAGCAAGGAGCTCGGGAGGATCTACCGGCACCTCGAGGCCGACGACCCACGGCTCGTCGAGCTGCTCGAGGAGGCGCGGGACGCGCGCGAGCGGTGGGCGAAAAAGCAATGAGGGGGCGCATCCCTCGGATAGTCCGGACTATCCGGGGTTTTGGAGGTCGGCGGGGCCTGATGAGCCGGACAAAGCGGGGTTCCAGCCGCGTGGTCGCGGCGTGATCGCGACCGTGCGCACGGCGCGCGGGCTGCTGGGTACGGTCAGGGTGCCGGGCGATAAGTCGATCTCGCACCGGGCGCTCATCCTGGGATCCATCGCTTCCGGTGAGAGCACGGTGAAGGGACTCTCGACCGGGGCCGATGTCCAGTCCACCGCCGCTTGCCTGCGGGCCCTGGGCGTTGAGATCGCGGAGGACGCGGTGCGCGGGCGGGGCATGCGCGGACTGCAGGCTGCGTCGGGCCCGCTCGACTGCGGCAACTCCGGAACGACGATGCGTCTGCTCGCCGGGCTGCTGGCGGCCCAGGGGTTCGAGAGCGAGCTGACCGGTGACGAATCCCTGTCGAGACGGCCGATGGACCGCGTGGTCACGCCGCTGCGCGAGATGGGCGCGCGGGCCGCGTGGCCGCCGCTGTGCGTCGGCGGTCGAGTTCCGCTGCACGGGGTCGAGTATTCGCCGCCCGTGCCCAGCGCGCAGGTGAAGTCGGCCGTGTTGCTTGCAGGGCTGTACGCCGATGGCACGACCAGCGTGGTCGAGCCCGTGCGCACGCGCGACCACACAGAGGTGATGCTCGGCGCGATGGGCGCGAAGGTCTCCATCGACGGATTGCGCGTGAGCGTGGAGTGCACGGAGCGCCTGCAGCCGCTGCACGTTCGCGTCCCGGGCGACTTCAGCGCTGCGGCGTTCTGGATGGTCGCCGGCGGGCTGGTGGGTGGATCGGACATCCGGCTCCTCGGCGTTGGGCTCAACCCGACCCGCACCGCCTTCGCCGACCTGCTCACCTCGATCGGGGTTCGGATCGAGCGGTCCAATGCGCGCTTCGAGGCGCACGAGCCGGTCGGGGACCTCCGCGTGCGGCCTGCTTCGGAGCTGCGTCCTGTGCAGCTGGACCACGACCGGGCGGCGCACATGATCGACGAGCTGCCTGTACTCGCGGTCGCCGCGACTCAGATCCCGGGCACGAGCATCATCTCGGGCGCGGCGGAGCTGCGAGTGAAGGAGTCGGACCGCCTGTACGCGATGGAGGAGGGGTTGCGCGCGATGGGCGCCGACATCACGGCCGGCGAGGATGGCTGGGTGATCAACGGGCCCCGCCACCTCGAGGGTGCGCGCGTGGATTCGGCCGGCGACCACCGCGTGGCCATGGCCCTCGCCGTGGCGGGCCTGATCGCGGACGGCAAGACCGAGATCGACGGCGCCGAGTGCGTCGACATCTCGTACCCCGATTTCTTCGACGACCTGGGATCGCTTGCTTGAAGCTGCGCTTCGACCTCGACGTGGATGTCGTCGGGCTCGAGCTGTACGAGCTGGAGGTCACGCCGCCGCGCGAGGACTTCGAGCTCGAGGTCAAGCGGGCGACGACGGCGGCGAAGACGGGCGAGGTCCCGTCCCTGGATCGCGCACGCGAGCTGTACCGGCGATTCGGCACCGACCCGACGCGGATGCGACCGTCCTCGGAGGCACTCCTGAGAAGGATCAAGAAAGGCGGATCGCTTCCCCGCATAAACTCGCTCGTCGATGTGGCCAACGCGATGTCGGTTGAGCTGCAGGTTCCGGTCGGGCTGTACGACCTCGGCAAGGTGAGCGGCGAGGAGCTCTTGATCCGGCTCGGACGTGACGGGGAGAGCTACGAAGGAATCGGCAAGGAGAAGGTCAACGTCGCCGGTCGCATCTGCGTCGCCGACGCCGAGGGACCGTGCGGCAACCCGAGCGCCGACTCGGCGCGGACGATGATCACAACGGACACCGAGTCGGCGGCGTGGATCTATTTCCTGCCCGTGCGCGAGGACGACATCGACCGGACCGCCGAGCTCATCGCGGTCTTCGGGCGCGGCCTCGTGCGGATGATGCTCTAGTGCGGGTGGCGACCGAACGGGTCCTGGTGGTGCGGCGCGATGACATGTTTCCTGACGGGGCGTGGCACGGTTTCGTCGCCGACGACCTCGACCGCCACCAGCGCGTCATCCGCGAGCAGCACTTCTTCAAGCCGCGCGCCGAGGTGGAGAACGACGCGAGCTTCCAGCAGATCATTCCGTACGTCGTCTTCCGGCACGGCGACCGCTACCTGCTCACGCACCGACTGCGCGCGTCGTCCGAGAAAAGGCTCCGCAAGCAGTACTCGCTCGGGGTCGGGGGACACATCAACCCGGGTGATCTCGAGGGCGGCGACCCGATCCTCGACGGCCTCAAACGCGAGTGGTCGGAGGAGGTGATCTACGAGGGCCGTTTCGAGGCGCGCATGCTCGGCCTGCTCAACGAGGACTCGTCGCCGGTGTCCAAAGTGCACCTGGGCGTCGTGTTTCTCGTCGACGGCGACACGCCGGACATAAGGATTCGCGAGACGGACAAGCTGGCGGGCGAGCTCCTCACGCTGGAGGAGATGCGCATGTACTACCTCGCGATGGAGTCGTGGTCGCAGATCGTGTACGACCGCCTTGCGGGATGAGGTACCTCGAGGCCGGCGGGGCCCGCGTCTCGGTGATCGGCCTTGGCACGTGGCAGTTCGGATCGCGCGAGTGGGGGTACGGACGCGACTACGCGCGCGGTGAGGCGGTCAAGATCCTCCACCGGGCGTTGGACCTGGGCATCAACCTCATCGATACGGCGGAGATCTATGGGCCGTGGCGCTCGGAGCGAATCGTCGGCCAGGCCCTGCAAGGCCGGCGCGACGATGCGTTCGTCGCCACCAAGATCTTTCCCGTCGGGCTTCCGTTTATGACCGGATGGCGAGCGCGCGCGAGCGCGCGAAGGCTCCAGACCGATGTGATCGACCTCTATCAGCTGCACTGGCCGAGCGCCCTCTTTCCGCCCCGGGCAACGATGCCGCGCTTCCGCCGCTTGATCGAGACCGGCCTGGTCAAGCACGCCGGCGTCAGCAACCACAGCCTGCGGCAGTGGCAAGAGTGCGACGACGCGCTCGGCCGGCCTGTGCTCTCGAACCAGGTGCGCTTCAGCCTCATCCACCGCGGTCCGGAGCGCGAGGTTCTGCCGTGGGCGCAGCGCAACGACCGCGTCGTCATCGCCTACAGCCCGCTCGCCCAGGGTGCCCTGTCGGGGGCGTACCGCGACCGCGCTCCGAGCAACTTTCGCCGGTTCAACAGCGATTTCGGCGCGGGGTCAAGGGCCCAGCGCGAGCCCTTGATCGCCGCGCTCGTGGACATCGCAAAGCGCCACGACGCGACTGCGTCGCAGATCGCGCTGGCGTGGCTCGTCAACAAGCCGAACGTCGTCGCCATCCCCGGAGCGTCGAGCATGAAGCAGCTCGAGGACAACGCCAAGGCGGGGGACATCGTGTTGACCGACGACCAGGTCGCCGAACTCGATAGGCTCAGCGCGTGAAGCTGCGCGCGGTCGAGCTGCGACGGATCCATATGTCGCTGGTCGCGCCGTTCGAGACCTCTTTCGGCGTCCAGACCGAGCGGGACGTTCTCCTTCTTAAAGCTCTTACCGATGCCGGCGACGGATGGGGTGAGTGCGTTGCCGGTGAGGACCCGCACTACTCGCCCGAGTACGTCGACGGCGCGCAGCACGTCCTGATCCACCACCTGCTACCACGGCTGTTCGACCGCGACCTGGTCGCCTCGGACGTGGCGACATTGCTGCGCCCCATCCACGGCCATCACATGGCCAAGGCCGCGATCGAGACGGCCATCCTCGACGCCGAGCTGCGCGCGAGCGGGGAATCGTTCGGCCACTTTTTCGGCGCGGTCCGTCGCGAGGTGGATTGCGGCGTCTCCGTCGGCATCCACCCATCGATCGACGAGCTGCTGCAAACCGTCGGCGATTACATCGAGCAGGGCTACCGCCGCATCAAGCTCAAGATCAAGCCGGGCTGGGACGTCGAGCCCGTGGGCGCCGTGCGCGAGCGTTTCGGCAACGTTCCGCTGCAGGTCGACGCCAACACCGCGTACCGGCTGTCCGACGCCGAGCACCTCGCGAAGCTCGACCCGTTCGGGCTGCTCCTGATCGAGCAGCCGCTGCCCGAGGAGCAGGTCCTGGCGCACGCCAAGCTGGCGAAGATCGTCGAGACGCCGATCTGCCTCGACGAGTCGATCACCTCCTTGCAGACCGCGTCCGACGCGATCGAGGTGGGCGCGTGCCGGATCATCAACATCAAGCCGGGGCGGGTGGGCGGCTACCTGGAGGCGCGGCGGATCCACGACCTGTGCGCCGAGCGCGGCGTGCCGGTGTGGATGGGCGGCATGCTCGAGACGGGAATCGGTAGAGCGGGCAACGTGGCGATGGCCGCCATGCCCAACTTCACGCTGCCGGGCGACACATCGGCATCCGGCCGCTACTACCGGCGCGACATAACCGAGCCGTTCGTGCTGCGCGACGGGCGGCTGACGGTGCCGACGGGGCCGGGTCTTGGCGTGTCCGTCGACCAGGAGTTCCTCGACTCGATCACATCTTCTGTCGAGATCGTGGAAGGGGCGTCGACGCGAGCAGGTCGTCGATAGGGGTCGCCTGCGCCGCCGCGCCCAGACGCGGCAGGCCGAGGTCGTCCTCGATCGTCGCCAGCAGCGAGTAGTGGTTGTAGCTCCGGTCGCTGTGGTGGAGCAGCGGGTCGGGGTGGATCACCAGCGTCAGGACCGAGTTGGCGCTGTCCTCGCCTTCGTCCCAAGTGATGAAGAGCACCCCGCCGTCCTGCCAGGCGCTCGTGCCGAGGATCGTCGGTACCGTCTGGCCGAGCCACTCGGCGACCACCGAGTTGGAGCAGTCGTGACCGTCGTGGCAAAGGTCGGGCGTGATCCAGACGAACCGCGGGACATCGCCTGCCATGTCTTGCGCGAACCGAGTGAATGGAACGACCTCGGAAGGGCACACTCCGCCGTAGTAGGCAAACGGGTTGTGCTTGAGGGCGTACGGATACGGGCTGCGGTAGCAGCCGTTCGACATGCCCTCCATGTAGGCGCGCCACGTGGTGCCCGCGGTCGTCAGCTGCGCGCCGAGACCGCCGGCCGGAAGGCTGTGCCAGCCGTCGTCGGCGATGCCGTACGTGCTGCCTGACGTCAGCGCGAGATAGTTGGGCAGGCTCGGATGCGATACACCGTGATAGTCGGACGCGAACCCGTACTGCTGCGCCAGCTGCGCGATGTATCCGCTGCCCACCACCTGCGCGTAGCTGCGGTTCTCGAGGACGATGACGAACACGTGCGACGGAGTCGGCGTCGCTGATGCTTCGGGGCTGGGGAAGGTCAGCGCCGGTGGCGAGTACGGCGGGCTGGGCTGAATCTGCGCCGCCTTGCCGCCGCACGCGGCCAGAGTGATGAGCACGCTGAGGCTGAGCGCCAACCGCTGGGCGATGGATGTGCGGCCTGAGCGTGGCGGCCGCATCACGTCACTCCGCATCGACGGCGAGGAGCTTCTGGACCAGGGCATCGGAATCGATCAGCCTACCGCGGAAGGTTTTGTCGAAGCTGGAGCGTTCGGGTGGGACGAGATGGTGCCGAACCTCGAACCGACCGCGACTCTGCCCGACCACGGCGAGGCCTGGCGGTTGCCCTGGGAGGTGCTGGGAGACGGAGTGATGCGATGCAGTGGCCGCCTGGTGCCGTGGCGGCTGGAGCGGCGCATCTCTCTCGCAGACTCAGTGCAGGTCTCGTACGCGTACACAAACATGGGTGACACGCCTCATGTCGCCTACTGGTGCGCGCATCCGCTGTTTCGTTACGAACCATTGATGGAGATTTCAGTCGACGTGCCGCGGCCGCCTGAAGGACGCAGCGCGAAGGTCTCGTTGACTGCGGGATCTGTCGAAACTGTGCGTCTCGGCCGAGTGCAGTTGTCGTGGGACGGCCGCTTGTGTCCGGACGTGGCCATCTGGCTCTGCAACGGCGACCTCGGAGGCTACCGCCAGATCGCTGTCGAACCGTCGTGGACGAAGCGTGACTTCGATCCGGCCGAAACGTATTCGTGGTGGCTGCGGATAGACCGTCTCTAAACTGAGCCGCAATGCCCAAGGTCGTCGGTCTGCGCTGCCGCGAATGCGGCGCCGAGTACGAGCTGCAGGCGACACACGTCTGCGAGATGTGCTTCGGGCCACTGGACGCGGTGTACGACGAGGCCTTGCTGAAGAAGATCGTCTCGCGATCGCGGATCGAAAACGGGCCGAAGTCGATGTGGCGGTACCGCGACCTTCTGCCGATCGAGGACTCGGTCAACGTCGTGACGTTGGGCGAGGGCTACACGCCCCTCGTGAAGGCGGACCGGCTCGGCGCCGAGCTGGGTCTTCGCAACCTGTATCTGAAGAACGACAGCATGAACCCGACGAACTCGTTCAAGGACCGCGTCGTGTCGGTGGCAATCAGCTGGGCGCGAGCACACGGGTTCGAGACGATCGCGTGCGCGTCGACCGGCAACCTGGCCAACGCGGTCGCCGCCTACGCCGCGCGCGCGGGCCTGGAGTGCTTCGTGTTCATCCCGGTCGACCTCGAGCCGGCGAAGGTTGCCGCGATCAGCGTCTTCGACCCCAACCTCGTCGCCGTGCGCGGGACGTATGACGACGTCAATCGGCTGTGCTCGCAGCTGCTCGAGTCCACTCCGTGGGCGTTCTGCAACATCAACATCCGGCCGTTCTACGCCGAGGGATCGAAGACGCTTACGTTCGAGACGGCGGAGCAGCTGGGCTGGAAGCTGCCCGAGGAGATCATCATCCCCATCGCTTCCGGCTGCCAGTTCGTGCGGCACAGGCAGGCGGTGCGGGAGCTGATGGAGTTTGGGCTCGTGCACTCGGACCGCGTGCCCGCGTTCACGGGCGCGCAGGCGCTCGGCTGCGCGCCGGTCTACAACGCGTTCGTATCCGACACGCCGGACCGTGTGCTGCCTGTAAAGCCCAACACGATCGCGCGGTCGATCGCGATCGGCAATCCGTCGGACGGCGTCTACGTCAACAGGATCGCGCGCGAGACAGGCGGCGTGGTCGAGGCCGTGACGGAGGAGGAGATCGTCGACGCGATGCGTCTCCTCGCGCGAACCGAGGGAATCTTCACCGAGACGGCGGGTGGAGTGACGATCGGCGTCCTCGCCAAGCTGGCGCGCGCGGGTCGCTGGCGGGGCGATGAAGTCGTGGTGGCCTACGTCACGGGGCACGGGTTGAAGACCGCGGATGTGCTGGCTTCGGCGAACGGGCACGAGCGCCGTGTGGAGATCGACCCGACGATGAAATCATTTCGCGAAAAGGTGAGTATTTAGGTCGTCATGGCGCAATTCCGAATTCCTGGCCCGCTGCGGCGCCTGTCCGACGGGCAGGTCACGGTTGATGTCGAGGCGTCGGACCTCGCGTCGGCCATCGAGGCGCTGGACGCGCGCTACCCAGGGTTTCGCGACCGGCTGCTCGACGAGAGCGGGGAGCTGCGGCAGTTCGTGAACGTGTACCTGAACGACGAGGACGTCCGGCTTGGGTCGGGGCTGAGCGCGAAGGTGGGGGACGGCGACGAGATCTCGATCATCCCGGCGGTGGCCGGCGGGGTGGTCCTCTAGCTTCGGATAGTCCGGACTATCCGGGGTTGTTGGCCCGGGGAAAGGCTGATAAGTCGGACTATCGCGAATTGCTCCTCGCCTATACACTCGCGCCGATGGCGCGACGGCGGCTCAAGCTGATCTTCGGTCCTTCGCTGGTGAAGGAGCCGGTGATCTACCAGCTGGGACGGAACTTCGAGGTCGTGACCAACATCCGCCGGGCCGACGTGACGAAGGACCACGGGTGGGTTCTGCTCGAGGTCTCGGGCGAGCCGGACGAGCTGGACCGCGGGGTCGAGTTCCTGGAATCTCGTGGGGTCAAGGTCGAGCCGGCGGAAGGCGACCTGGTCGAGTAGCCAGCACCAGCCGCGCCCCCGGTAGAGGCTCGGTCGCCGGTGGAAGGGCGCCGATCAGATCCAGCAGCCGCGTGCCGAGCTCCCTGGTCGAGATCCGGAAGGGCGCGAACGCGTCGTCGCGGTCCGGGTACGCGCGGAAATGCAGCTCCACCTCGCGGCCTCCGCGTGCGGGTGATTGCGTCGCCAATCGGTTGAAATCAGGCGCGGGCACGACCCACCACGCGACCGGCGCCAGGTCCAGGACCAGGACGATCACGTAGATCCACGCAGGATCGCGCGGGATCGAGCCGGCGAAGTAAGTCGCGTTCGACTGCACGAAGCCAGAGGCGCCGAGCTCGAAGCACGCCTTGGCCTGCAGCGACGCGAACACGCTCTTGCCCTTTATCGCGACCACCAGGTCGCGGTGGTCGTCATCCGCATCGACCTGAAATGGGACCAGCGCTCCGTTCGACGTGAGCATCGCGTAGACGGCGAGGAGGTGCTCGCCGATCCGGCCGGCCTGAACGTCGCTCAGCGTCATCCCTTTAACTATCGGCGGTGAGGATGGACGTCAACGTCGCGATCGTCGGCGCGGGCCAGGCGGGCCTATCGACGAGCTGCTACCTGTCCCAGGCCGGCGTCGACCACGTCGTGCTGGAGGCGGGAAGGGTCGCCGAGACCTGGCGGTCCAAGCGATGGGACTCGTTCTGCCTGGTCACGCCGAACTGGAGCGTCAGGCTCCCCAGCGGCGAGTACACCGGGACCGAGCCGGACGGTTTCATGGGACGCGACGAGCTCGTGGCGCACTTCCAGCGATGGGCGCACAGGATCAAGGCCCCGGTGCGCGAGTCCTGCGCGATCACGTCGCTCGATTCCGATGGTGAACGATTTGTCCTGGCCACCGTAGACGGAGCGATTCGCGCTCGGAGCGTGGTCGTCGCTTCGGGCGGTTATCAGCGCCCGCACATGCCCGCGAACTCTTCCCAGCTGCCCGCGGGCGTCGACCAGCTCCTGGGTGAGGAGTACAGCTGCCCCGACGCGCTCGAGCCGGGAGGGGTGCTGATCGTGGGCAGCGGCCAGACGGGATGCCAGCTGGCCGAAGAGCTTCACGAGGCAGGACGTAAGGTCATCGTCGCCAGCGGCCGCTGCCCGTGGGCGCCACGGCGATTCGGTGGACACGATTTCGTGTGGTGGACGGTGGAGTCCGGGTGGTGGAACCGCACCGCGCCGACGCCGCAGGCGCGGCTCATCGGGAATGTGCTGGGCACAGGTCATGGCGGTGGCCACGATCTCAACTTGCGGACCCTCCACGACATGGATGTCGAGCTCGCAGGGCACTTCCTGGGAGCCGAAGACGGCACCGTCCACATGGCCGGCGACCTCGAGCAGACAGTGGCAGCGAGCGACGAGCTCGCCTCGACCTTCAAGAAGAAGGTCGACGCGTATTGCGAAAGCGCCGGCATCGCCAACGAATGGGAGATGCCCCCGCCGCTGAAGATCGCCGCGCGAACGTCGATCGATCTCACCGCGGAGGGCATCACCACAGTGATCTGGACCTCCGGCTACCGGCCGGATTACGGCTGGGTGCACTTTCCGGTTTTTGACGACATGGGATTTCCGGTGCAGGTCGACGGCCGAAGCGCCGTCCCCGGCCTTTACTTCATGGGCGTCCACTTCCAGCGCAAGGCGCAATCGGCCGTTCTGTACGGTGTAGGGGAGGACGCGCAGCTGGTGGCCGAGCATATCGTGGAAAACCGCCGATGAGGATCGCCGTCGCCATGTCGGGCGGCGTCGACTCCTCGGTCGCCGCCGCGCTCCTGCAGGCGCAGGGTCACGACGTGGTCGGGGTCACACTGCAGCAGTGGCCGCGTGACGACTCCGAGGAGGCCGCGCGTCACGGCGGATGCTGCTCGCTTTCGGCCGTCGAGGACGCGCGCCGCGTCGCCAGCCTGCTCGGCATTCCTTATTACTGCTGGAACCTGGAGAAGGAGTTCGGGGAACGTGTGATCGAGCCGTTCCATCGCGCCTACCTCGAGGGCCGCACGCCGAATCCGTGCGTGCGCTGCAACGCATATGTGCGCTTCGACCTGATGCTTTCGCGCGTCCGCGAGCTCGGGTTTGACCGTCTCGCCACCGGTCACTACTCACGCGTCGTCGATGGGCAGCTCCATTCGGCCGTCGACGAGGCGAAGGATCAGTCGTACATGCTGTACCACCTAGATCGCGCAAAGCTGCGGCACATCGTGTTTCCGCTGGGCGGTATGACCAAGCGCGAGGTGCGCGAGCACGCCCGCGAGTTCGAGCTTCCCGTCGCGAACAAGGCCGAGAGCCAGGAGATCTGTTTCGTGCCCCGCGGCGAAACTGCGTCGTACCTGGCCAGGCGCCTTCCCGTGAAGGCGGGCCCGGTCGTCGATTCAGCCGGACGCGAGCTTGGGACCCACCGCGGCACCGCGCTCTACACCGTCGGACAGCGCAGCGGCTTCGGCAACCTCGCCGAAGCAGGACCGTGGTATGTGCTTCGGGTCGACGCCCCCGGCAACCGGGTCGTGGTCGGCCGGCGCGAAGAGCTGGCGGTTCGCGAGGTCGGGCTCGAGGATGTGACGTTCGTCGACGGCAGCGTGACCGAGCCGCTTCGGTGCCAGGCCCGGCTGCGCTACCACTCGCCGGCCATCCCGGCCGTCTTTTGGAAGAGCGCCCTGCGCGCGCCCGGCGCGGAAGCTCGCCTGCTGCTCGACGAACCGTTCTTCGGCGCCGCGCCGGGCCAGGCGGCGGTCATGTATGACGGAACACGAGTCCTGGGCGGGGGAACCATAACGGCATAGGATTGGCTCGTGGGCGCAGTCCGCGAGGTCATGTCCACGAAGCTGCACACCGTCGAGCCGGCGGACACGGTCGGCGAGGCCGTGGCGGTGATGGCCCAGAACCGCGTCGGCTCGGTGCTGGTGATGGAGGGCGACAGGCTTCTCGGCATCTTCACCGAGCGCGATACGGTGCGGGCGTTGTCGCTGTCGCACGACGCGCCGCGACACCAGATCGTGTCGTGGATGACGCCGGATCCGAAGACCGTGGGTCCCAACGCGGACGCCGACGAGGCGTTGCGATTCATGCTCGACCACGGATTTCGCCACCTGCCGGTTATGGACGCGGGAAAGGTGGTCGGAATCGTCTCGATGCGCGACCTTGCGGGTTAACCCCGCGCTAAACTAATCGACCCACCGCCAAAGCATCTATTCGACGCGCCCTTTTTTCGGGCGCAAAGGATTTCGAACCCTTGGGTCTGTTGGCGCTCCGGCGCTATCTGCCGTACCTGCGGCCGTACGTCTGGCTGGTCGCGGTCTTCGCCTTTGCGCAGCTGGGCAGCCTCGTCGCCGCCGCGTCGATCCCGAAGGTGATTCAGGTGATCATCGACGGCCCGATCACCGAGCACGACTTCGGTCACCTCATCCAGGTGACCGGCGTCCTCGTGCTGATCGCGGGGGCCGAGTTCATCCTCATCCTGCTGCGCCGCCACTTCTCGGGCGTCGCCGCGTTCCACATGGAGACCGACCTGCGCAACGACTTCTACGCGCACCTCCAGAGCCTGCAGGTCTCCTTTCATGACAACTGGCAGTCAGGCCAGCTGCTGTCGCGAGCGGTGGCGGACATCAACACGGTGCGGCGGTTCGTGAGCTTCGGCCTGATCTGGTTCCTGCAGATCTTCGTGACCTTCGCCGTCGTGCTGATTCTCATGGCCGAGCTCGACTGGCAGCTCGCGCTCGTCGTCGTGCTGTGCATGATCCCGATCGCGATCGCGAGCCACATCTTTCACGACAAGTACAAGGTGATCGCGCGGCGGCTCCAGGACCTGACCGGCGACCTGACCACGACGATCGAGGAGATGGCGACGGGCGTGCGCATCATCAAGGCGTTCGGCCGCATGCCGCTGATGCAGCGCCGCTTCGAGGAGCAGGCGGGCATGATCCGCGCGACGAGCCTCAAGGGCGTCAAGGACCGCGCCGAGCTGTGGAGCGAGATCACCTTCCTGCCCAACCTGTCGCTTGCGGCGGTGCTGCTGCTCGGTGGTCTGAACGTGGTCGAAGGCAGGTTGACGATCGGCGGCCTCGTCGCCTTCATGAGCTACACCTTCATGCTCACCTGGCCGATGGACGCGCTCGGTTGGGTGCTGTCCATGAGCGAGGAATGCAAGACGGCGGTCCAGCGGCTGAACGAGGTCTTCGACTCGCGGCCGGAGATCTCGGACCGACCCACCGCCACGCCGCTCGAGCACAGCGGCGGGCGTCTCGAGTTCCGCGGAGTGGGCTTCAGGTATCCGAAGTCCGACGAATGGATCCTGCGCGACCTGAACCTTGTGATCGAGCCGGGCGAGACAGTGGGCCTTGTCGGCCGCACCGGAAGCGGCAAGACGTCGCTGGCGTACCTCGCGCCGCGCCTCTACGACGTGAGCGAGGGCAGCGTTCTGCTTGACGGCGTCGACGTGCGCGATATTCGCCTCCGATCGCTCCGCTCGTTCATCGGGTTCGCGTTCGAGGAGCCGATCCTGTTCTCCGCCTCCGTGCACGAGAACCTTGTGATGGGACGGCCGATCGAGTCGGACGAAGAGCTGAAGCGTGCGATCGAGGTCGCGCAGGCGCAGTTCATATGGGACCTGCCGTGGGGCCTCGAGACGCGCGTCGGGGAGCAGGGGTACACGCTGTCGGGGGGCCAGCGTCAGCGGCTCGCGCTCGCCCGCGCCGTCCTCGGCTCGCCGCCGGTGCTCGTCCTCGACGACCCGCTGTCGTCGGTCGACGTGCACACCGAGGCCATGATCGAGGGGGCCCTCGGTGGTGTGCTCGAAGGCGTGACGGGGTTGCTGGTCGTGCACCGTCCCTCGACCCTGGCGCTGGCGGATCGGGTTGCGCTGATCGACGGCGGCACGATCTCCGCGACCGGCACCCACACGGAGCTCATGCGCACGAACTCGCTGTATCGGGCGCTGCTTTCGCAGGAGTACGAGGAGGCGCTCGCGTGAGCGTGGCCACCTCCGAGCAGCCCGACCGCTGGCGCGGAGTCGCGGCCGAGGAGGTTGACGAGTTCTCGGCCTCGGTCGCGGGCCTGCTGCGCCGGCGCAGCCGCCGGCTGCTCGCGAACCTCGCCCGCCCGTACGCGCGGCAGATCGCGCTGGCGGTGGTGCTGATCATCATTCGATCCGCGGCGTACCTGTCGCTGCCGTACCTGGTGGGACTGGGCATCGACAAGGGCATCCGGCCCGGCGCGCACGGAAACCTGAACGCGCTGGTCGAGATCGTGGGCGTTCTGCTGCTGGCGCTGCTGGTCAACGCCCTGGCCAACTACGCGTTCCTTCGCCTGTCGGGCCGCATCGGTGCGGACATCCTGTTCGACCTGCGACGGATGCTTTTCGCGCACGTCCAGGAGCTTTCGCTGTCGTTCTACGAGCGGTACACGTCGGGGCGCATCATCTCGCGCCTCACCTCGGACATCGATGCGTTGAACGAGCTGCTGGCCACGGGTCTGACCTCAGTGATCACCTCGGTCATCTCGGTGGTGGCGATCTCGATGATCCTGCTGCGCCTTGACCTACGCCTGGGGCTCGTGACCATCGTCGTGATGCCGCTCGTTCTCGCGCTGACCGCATGGTTCCGCTCGAACTCGGCGCGGTCCTACCGCGCGGTGCGGCGAGCGATCGTGCTGGTGATCGTGCACTACGTCGAGTCGCTCGGCGGGATCCGCGCCGTGCATGCGTTCCGGCGTGAGCCGCGCAACCAGGAGATCTTCGAGGACGTCAACGCGCGCTACCGCGACGCCAACATCTGGTCCAACCGGCTGGTTTCGACGTACGGCCCGGCCATCAACCTGCTCGGTCGCCTGACCACGGCATCGGTGCTGCTGTTCGGCGGATACCTCGTGGTGCAGGGGCACCTGACGCTCGGAGTGCTCACCGCGTTCGTGCTCTACCTGCGCCAGTTCTTCGACCCGATGCAGGAGCTGTCCCAGTTCTACAACGTGTTCCAGGCGGCGGGAGCCGCACTGGAGAAGCTGGCCGGTGTGGTCGAGGAAGCCCCGACGGTGCCCGAGCCTGTCGATCCGGTTGCGCTGCGGGAGGCGCGGGGCGACGTGGCGCTAGAGCACGTGACATTCGCCTACCACGAGAAGCCGGTGCTGCACGACGTCGACATCCGCGTGCCGGCGGGGCAGATCGTGGCGCTGGTCGGCGAAACGGGAGCGGGGAAGACGACGATCGCGCGGCTGATCTCGAGGTTCTACGACCCGACCGAGGGCCGCGTCACGCTCGACGGAATCGACCTGCGCTCTCTATCCGTCCCTGACCTGCGGCGTGCGGTCGTGATGGTGACTCAGGAGAGCTTTCTTTTCTCCGGCACGGTGGGCGAGAACATCCTCTTCGGGCGGCCGGATGCGACGCGCGCCGAGATGGAGGACGCAGCCCGCGCGATCGGGGCCCACGACTTCATCTCGGCGATGCCGAACGGGTATGACACCGACGTGCGCCGGCGCGGCGTGAGGTTGTCGTCAGGCCAGCGCCAGCTCGTGGCGTTCGCCCGCGCCTTCCTGGCCAACCCGCGCGTGCTGATCCTGGACGAGGCCACGTCCTCTCTGGACCTGCCGTCGGAGCGGTTGGTGCAGCGCGCGCTCCGGACACTGCTGCGGGGGCGGACGGCGTTCATCATCGCCCACCGCCTGTCGACCGTCGAGATCGCTGACCGCGTCCTGGTCATCGATGCCGGGCGGGTGGTCGAGGACGGCCAGCCGGGTGAGCTGCGGCGCGGCGAGGGGCGTTACGGGTCGCTGCACCGCGCGTGGGTGGAGTCGCTGGCCTAGCGTCCGTTCGTTAGGTGCGTTTCGATCAAAACGCACCCATTACCAACCGGATTTAGGTGCGCTTTGTACAAAACGCACCGAAATCGGGGTCCCCCGGCTACTCGCCCGCGGATTCGACCTTGACGCCGCGCCAGAACGCGACCCTGTCCTTGATCTGGGCCGCCGCCGGGCTTGGGTCGGGGTAGTACCACGCCGCGTCGTGGTTCACCTTGCCGTCCACGGCCACGTCGTAGTAGCTGGCCAGACCTTTCCAGTGGCACGTGGTGTGGGTCTCGCTCGGGCGGAGAAGATCCGCCTTGACATCTGACAGCGGGAAGTACTGGTTGCCCTCGACGACAACCGTGTCCGCGCTCTCGGCGATCACCTCGCCGTTCCAGGTCGCTCTATAGCCCTTCATACCGCCAAGCTACGACACCGGCGAAAACAACTCAATCAGGGACTCCGATAGAAGCGGCGCCAGCCTACGGTCTCGAAGCCCAGGCGGGCCAGGATCGGCGCCGACATCGGACCGCCCCACACCGACAGCCCGGCGACACCCGCCTCGCGGGCCATCTCGAGGCGGGCCGCCACCAACGCGCGGTAGATCCCGCGGCCTCGGAACTTCGGGCGCACCGCGCCGCCGTTGATGAGGGCGCCGTCCGGTGGGTAGAGGCTCAGCCCGGCGCTCCCCGCCGGTTCGCCGTCGATCGTGGCGAGAACCACGCGCCGGTTGCCGGCAGCGAGCTGGTTCTGGCGTCGCCGCTCGAGCTGGCCGGCGTAGCCCTGGTCGTCCCCGACGGCGCGGCCCCCGAAGGCTTCGGCGTTGACCGCATCGACGCGACGGAAGGCGTCCGGGGCGGCCAGGCCGTCGTGAAGCTCGAGGCCGTCGATCGGTGGTGCGTCGACGTCCACCTGGATGGGCAGCACCATGACCGCTGACTCGGGGGCATGAGGATCAGCGTGCACGCCTCGAGCCGTGAGGAACTCGGGGAAGCCGGCAGGCTCGGTATCCGGGTCGAGCACCCACATCATGGGCAGGTTGCGCCGCCTGAACAGTTCGGTCACCTCATCGATGACCTCATCCGCCTCTTCCGCACCGCATCGCACCCACGACGCGCTGTTGGGACCAGGGACGGGAAAGTCCGGCAGGAGGACGATGCGGTAGCGCGGCGTCTCGATGATCTCGAAACCGGGTTCGCGGGGCTGCCGCCACCCGTTCGCGAAGTCAGCGAGCGCCTGCGATACTGCGGGCATGTCCATATTCTCCCGTCGCCGTTGGGACCTGACCCGCATCGGCGCGGCGACCCTCGGGGTCGCGCTGGTCGTGCTGTTGGTGGCTTTCGGATACGCCGCCACCTCGATCCAACCGACACTTTCCAGCCTCGTCGCGGCGGCCGCGGCGGTCCTAATTGCCGGAGCCGGCATTCTGTATGCTTGGCGCGAGCCGGGCCGCTAGCCGAAAAACCGGCGTATAAAGCCGCCTTTTTCGAATTCACCACGGAGTGTCCATGGACTCCCTCCACGCGATAGGTTTCTACGTGTCCAGCGGCGTTTCGCTCGCCGGTGGGCTGGGGGTCGCGCTGCTTCCCTCGCGAGATCAGCGTGGGATCTCCGTCGGCGTTCTGGGGCTGGGCCTGGCGGGCGTTTACCTGAGCCTTTCCGCGGGCCTCGCCGCCATCGTGGCGCTGGTCTGCTACCTCGGCTGCGCCGCGATGTTCGCAAGCCCGCAGTACCGCCGGCTCGAGACGGTCGTCAGCGGAACGTGGCGTCAGGTCGGGGCGATCGCCGCCGGCGCGCTGCTCGCGATCCTCGCCTACTCGGCGTTCCGCGGGGATTTCGTGCACGCGTCCTTTTATGGAGGCACGTTTGGGGCGGCCAACCTCGGGCGGGTGTTCTTCGCCCACGACGCCGTGGCGACGGAGGCCGTCGCCGCCCTCGTCTTCGCGGCGCTCGCCGGAGCCGCCGCGGTCTGGCGCGCGAGGGAGCGCAGCCGGTGAACGTAGGTATCGTCGCGACCTTCTTCGTCGCCGCCGGCCTTGTCGCCACCGGCTGCTTCGCAGCGGTCTGGCGGCGTGACCTGACCGCGGCCCTGGCCGCGATTCCGCTGATGTTCGCGGGTGTGGGAATCGCGTTCGTGGGCGTCGCGCGGTTTGCTGCGGCCGGCGGGCCGCAGCTGTTCGGCCAGGAGTTCGCTGTCATCCTGGCCATCGCCGCGACTGCTCTGGTAGCGCTCGGCCTCGGCATCGCGGGTAGGGAGGCGTCTCGCTGAGCTTCCTGACCCTCGCCGGCGAGATATTCGCGGCGGCGTCTGGAGCGGCGTCGAGCTCCAGGGCGTCGGGCTTCACGTTCGACCCCGCGAGCACGCTCCCCTGGGCGGTGCCCGTCCTGCTCATCGCGCCGTTCGCCACGTTCGTCCTTGCGCTGTCGAGCGTACGCACGCGGAGGTCCGCGTCCGCCACGACGATGTTCGGCACCTTCGTCACCCTGGCGCTGACGCTGCTGGTCGGGTGGGCCCTGACGCGGAAATCGACGTCGTACGTCGCGACCTACCAGTACGTCAACCTCTCGGTCGCCTTCTCAGGGCCGACCAACTTCCAGACCTTTGCGATCAACCTCGTCCTGCACGTCGACCACATGGTCATCGCGGCCCTTGTGGCGATCGAGCTGTGCGTGCTAGGCGCGGTGGGCTGGCACTCGGTGATGGGCCGTTCCGAGCCAGGCGCTGCCAGATTTCACGCGGTGATCACGGCGCTGCTGTTCGCAAGCGTCGGGGTCCTATTGAGCTACGACCTCGCCGAGCTGTTCGGCTTCTGGGCCATCGGCGGCGCGCTCACCTTCTTGCTGCTGGCCCACCGGTGGGGCCTCGACGAGCCGGCCAGGCGCGCACGCGTGGCCCTTGCGCTGCCGTTCCTCACCGACCTCTGCCTGCTGTGCGGCATCGCGTGGCTGTACGCGCGCTACGGCACGCAGAACCTCAACACGCTGCTGCCCATCCTGCACACGAACCCCGGATGGACCGTGCGCTCGCTGGTCGTCGCATCGGTGCTGTTGGGGCTGGGGATCGGTGGGCGGATCGCGCTGTGGCCGTTCACGTTCTGGATCACACAAACCGCGGTCACCGCACCGCCGGCCGCCTCGGCGATCGCGCAGGCCATGTGGTCGATCCTGGGGATCGCGGTGCTCTACCGCGTGATGCCGATCGTCGTTGCCTCCAACAGCCAGACCTTGCAGGCTTTCCTCATCGCGTGCGCGGTTGCCGCCATCGCCGCGTCGCTGATCGCGCTGTTCGGCAACGAGCCGCGGCGCAGCATCGCGCTTGGGGGCTCGACCGCCGTGGCCATCGGCGCCGCCGTCGTGGTCGCCGGGTTCCGCAACCAGTCGACCACGTTTGCGGTCGCGGGCTTCGCCGCCGTGCTGGCGCTGGCTCCCGCGCGGACCGCGGCATGGCTCGCCATCTCTTCGATCGCCGCCGCGATGCGCACGGATGACCTCGCTGAGATGGGTGACGCGTGGAACCGAACGCGCGGCAGCGCTTCGGGACTCCTTGCCGGAACCGTGGTCATGGGGCTTGCGGCTTCGGGCGCGCTCGTCTACGGCGTCGCGTCGCGGTCGCGGCTCGGGATCGCGCTGGGCGAGGCGGTGGCCCTGATGTCGATCGCCGCCCTGCGTGTCTTCCTCGGCGCGTCGTTTGGGCCGCTGCGCAGGCGCCGCGCCTTCGAGCCGGACCGCGTGCGCGAGGCGCCGCAGCCCGCGGTCACGTGGCCTTACTGGCTGACCCTCGGTGGAGCCGTCTTGCTCGTGGCTTCCCTCTCGAACAGCTGGCTCAACTTCCTCGACGGCCAAAAGCATCCGAGCTCCCCGGTGCTCGCGTTCGTGACCTGGGGCATCGTCGCGGTGGTCGGTTTCGCCGCGTGCGCGATCGCGTACACGCTGGACAAGGACGGTGCTCTCGCAGCTTCGGCGCGAGCAGGCGCGTGGCTGGACCGTGGGAGCGCCGCCGGCTACGCGCTCGTGGACCGCTTCCTCGTAGCGCCCACCACCGACATCGCGCGCAGGCTTGGTGACTGGATTCCGGCCGGCGATACCGCCCTCGGTCGCTTCGCGGGGGCGACAGGTGGGCTCGCCGTTGCCGCGATGCGCCTGCCGGCGCTGCCCGTGATCCTGGTGCTTGTGGTCGTGCTCGCGGTGGTCGTCGCGCTCGTCGGCCCTGGAGTCATCAGATGATCTATCTCGCGTCGCCGACTCCAGTGCCGGCGCCGGGCGCCGGCATCTTCACGTCGCCATTCCTTCTCTCTCTGCTCATATGGGTGCCGGTCGTGGTCGCCGTCTCGATCGCGTTCATGCCCAATCCGCGCGGTCGCTACGACACGCTGATCAAGCAGATCGCCTTCTTCACCAACCTGGGGTTGATGGTGCTGCTGTTCATCGCCTACAACCAGTTCGAAAACTTCCTTCCGACCGTGCAGTACGAGGAGAAGATCCCGTGGCTGCCGGGGATCGGCGCGAGCTATCACCTCGGAGTCGACGGCCCCGGCCTCGCGCTGATGATGCTGTCGGGCCTCATCGGCATCGCGTCGGTGCTCGCCTCTCTCGGTATCCGGGAGCGAGTCAGGTCGTATTTCGCGCTGCTGCTGCTGGCGCAGGCGTCGGTCAACGGCGCGATCGCAGCGCACGACATGTTCGTGTTCGTGCTCTTCTGGGCCGCGTCGATCGTACCCATCGCGCTGCTCATCTCGGGCTGGGGTGGACCGCGTCGGGCGCTCGCCGCGGGCAGGCTGATCGGGTACTGGGGCGCGGGCACCGCGATCCTCGCGGTCGGCGTGCTTGCGCTGTACGCGGCGTCAGGCGGAGCGAGCTTCGACATGGACGTGCTGCTCAGGGCACCGCTGTCGTCGCGCGTGCAGCTCGGAATCAGCGTGGTGATGATCCTTGCCGCGGCCACGCGGCTGCCGCTGTTTCCATTGCATGGGTGGGCCCGCGACGTTCTCTCCGAGGCGCCTCCCGGCGTGACGATATTCGTCGCCGGCGCGGCTTCGCGATTGGGCGGGTACCTGCTGCTGCGAACCATGATCCAGGGGGCGCCGGCGGCGTCCCACCTGCTCTCACCCGCGCTCGCGGCGCTGGCGGCCCTGACCGTCGGTTACGCCGGACTTGCCGCCCTGCGGACGACCGACATCCGCCACGCGGCCGCCTACCTGGCGATGGTGCCGGGCGGCATTACGGTGCTCGCCATCGCGGCGGTGTCGCCGCTCGGCGTCGCGGGCACCGTGTTGAGCATGTTCACGGGCGGACTGGCGGCGGCCTTGATCACGGGAGTGTGCGCAACTCTGTCCGAGCGGGCGCAGTCGCGCAGCGTCCTGGTTTTGAGCGGACTGGCGCCGCGAATGCCGAACATCGCGTGGCTCACGTTCATCGCCGCCCTCGCCCTGCTGGGCGTGCCGATTCTTTCGTCGTACATGGCGATGGTGATGACCTTCTTCGGGGCGTTCAAGACGCAGCCGATCGGTGCTTTCGCGGTCGCGGCCGGTCTCGCGATCAGCGCGGTGGCGCTGGCCGTGCTGCTGCGGCGGGTGCTGTTCGGGGCGCCGCTGCCTGACGCGCCGGGTGTGTCCGACGCGTCGCTGGCTGAGACGTGGTACCTCGGCTTGCTCGCGGGCGCGCTGCTGTGGGTCGGACTTTTCCCGGGCGGACCGAAGATCCCCGGCACCGACGTTCCGCTCTTCGATCCCGGTCTTATCAACCAGATGTCGGCGGGCATCTCGGACATGTCATCGCCTTACGTGCTGCCGGCGCCGACGACGTCCCAGTGATCAAGTACTTCGTCCTGCTTCCGGAGGCGCTCATAGTCGCCCTCGCCGTCGTCGTGATGGTCGCGGGCCGCTTCGCGTGGCTGCCCCGCCCGTTGCGTTCGTATGTTCCGCACGCGGCGGTCCTCGTGGTGCTGCTGGCGCTCGGGGTCGAGCTCTGGGCCGGCGCCACGTTGAACGCCTATTTCGGCGGCGCCCTGCTGCAGGACAGGTTTGCGCTGTTCGTCAAGGCGGCGGCGCTGGTCACCGCCGCGGTCGTGATCGCGTCGACCGACTGGGTGAGCGAGGACTCGGCCTACATCGGGCTGGCGATGTCGCTGCTGGCGGCGTGCGGCGTGATGGTGGCGGCGTCCGCGGGCGACCTGGTCGGGCTGTGGGCCGGCCTGGAGCTGACCGCCGTTTCGGGCGTGGTGCTGGTTTCGCTGCGGCGGCCCGACCTCGCGATGCGGCTTCTCGTCGCCGGGGGCATCGCGAGCACGCTGCTGCTGGTCGGGCTCGTGTTTCTCTATGCGACCACCGGGAACTCGGACCTGGGCGGCATTCGCGGCGCGATCACCGGCGAGGCGCCGACGCTGGCTGTGGTCCTTCCCCTCCTGCTGCTGATCGCGGGACTCGCCATCCGCGCCGGTCTTGCGCCGTTCCACGTCGCCGCCCTGCCCGTGGGCCTGGGCGCGTCGCCGCTGGGCGCCGCGCTGGTGGTCGGAATGGCGGCGGTGGCGGCAGGCGTCGTGGCCATCAAGCTGACCGCCGCGCTGCTGCCGATCGCCGACTCGTTCGCGCCCTATGCGCAGGTCGTGGCGGCGGTGGCGATGGTGGGCGGTGGCGCGGCGGCGCTGGCCGTGCGGTCGCCACGACCGCGGATGGCGTACATCGCGACCTCACAGCTTGGGTGGCTCGCGGCCGGGGTCGCCACGCACTACCGGTCAGGAATCGGAGCGTCGTTGTTCCTGCTGGGCGCATTTGGCCTGGCCGCCACTTGCGGGCCGGCACTGCTGGGCCGGGCCGAAGGTGGGGAGCCCGCGATCGCCGGCCTGGGAGCGCTGCGGCCGCTGCGGGCCGCGGGAGTTTCGCTGGCCTTGCTCTCGCTGGCGGGCGCCCCGCCGCTGCCGGGATTCTTCGGCGAGCTCTCGGTGGCCGCCGCGCTGGCCCAGAGCGGGAACTTCATCCTGCTCGGGTTGGGATTGCTCGGCGCGGTGCTGTGCGTCGCGGCGGCGGCCGGCACCCTGCGCGTCCTGTATATACAGAGCCCGCTGGAGGAGTCGCGGCGCGGGGCGGCGGCGGCGCTGCCGGGCATGACGGCGTTGTCGTCGTTCGGGGCGGTGGCGTTCGGCCTGGTGCTGGCGGGGTACGTGGTGTTCGGGTTCCCGATCATGGGGCTGGCCGTCCAGGGCGCGGAAGCGCTGGGGCTGCGGTAGACTCCGGGCACCGAACCCGCTCTACGTCGTAGCAAACGTCCTGGAGGTCCGCCACGGCCGCGCATCGAAGACGGCCTCGTCCGCGTCCACGAGGTCGCCGAGGTCACCGCAAGTCGCATGACCGGCTGCTGCGGCTGACGCTCACCACCCTGTTCGTCATCTCGACCGTCAGCCTGTTCGGCACCGGTGCGACGATCGCGGTGGTCGACTATTTCGCCGGCGACCTCCCGTCGATCGACGCCATCCAGACCGCGAATCTCAGCCAGACCACGCGCATCCTCGACCGCAACGGCAACCTGATCGAGGCGCTTTACCACGAGAACCGCACGGTCGTGCCGCTGAACAAGATCAGTCTCAAGCTCCAGCGCGCGACCATCGACACCGAGGACCGGACCTTCTACGCCAACTCCGGAGTGGACTACCGCCGGCTGCTGATCGCCATCGTCTTCGACCTGACCCACCATGCGTCGACGCTCGGCGGTTCGACGATCACGCAGCAGGTGGTGAAGAACGACGTGCTCGACACCGCCGAGGCGCAGAGCCGCACCGTGAGCCGCAAGTTTCGCGAGCTCCTGCTCGCCGAGGAGATGGAGCGGCGGTACACCAAGCAGCAGATCCTCGAGCTGTACCTCAACTCGATCGACTACGGCAACGGTGCTTACGGCGCGGAGGCCGCGGCCGAGACGTACTTCCAGCTCCACGCCGCCGAGCTTTCCTGGGCGCAGGCATCGTTTCTTGCAGGAATTCCGCAAGCGCCGAGCGATTACGACCCGTTCGGGACGCCCGACCAGCTCCAGGCGGTCCGCGACCGCTGGGGGCAGGTGCTCGACGGGATGGTGGCGGTCGGAGATCTATCTCGGTCGACCGCGAACACAATCTTTTCGAGCGACCTGGTCACGAAGATGATCGCGGCGCACAACGCGCGGCCTGCGGCGCATGGAGCGCTGACGGCCCATTTTGTCGACTACATCGTTGCGTACATCAAGCAGCGTTACGGGGACCAGGCGCTCTACGAGGGCGGGCTGACGATCACCACGACGCTCGACCTGCCCACGCAGGCTCTCGCCGACAAGTGGGTGAAGAGCGGAGTGCATGTTTATGCGAAGCGCGGCGTAAACACCGGCGCGATGCTGGTGATGAATCCGGCGGACGGCGAGATCCTCGCGATGGTCGGAAGCGCGGACTACAACAACGCCGCGATTCGCGGCCAGATCAACCTGACGGGCATGGACCCGTTGGGGTGGCGCGGGGTCGGGTCGTCATTCAAGGTGTACACGTACGGAGCTGCCCTCCAGGAGGGACTCGTCACGCCGGCCACGTTGCTCGACGACCAGACGTCGAAGATCGGCGGAAACTCCTTCAGCGACTGGGATGGGAAGCACGAGGGTTACATCCCGCTGCGCACCGCGCTGGCGCAGTCGCGCAACCTGCCGGCCCTGTGGACCTACTCGCGCGAGGGCGGCGACCGCGTGGTGTCGTTCCTGCGCAACCTCGGCGTGACGGCACCGATCCAGACACCTCAGGGCGTGGCCACGACCCTTGGGCCGGACGCCATGTCGATGGCCGAGCACCTCGCGGCCTACTCCGCGTTCGACAACGGCGGATTCCGGATCGCCCCGCATGCGGTGCTGAAGGTGACGCTCGCGGGCGGGCAGGTTCTCGAGTCGTTCGATCCTTCCGCCGGGCGCGTGCAGGTGATCTCGCCTGACCTCGCGTATGTGATGACGGATTTGCTGCGCGGCCCGGTGAAGCTTTACCTCGGAGATCTCGGTTCTCGACCTGTGGCCGGGAAGTCGGGGACGACGGAGGCTTACACCGGGTCGATCTTCATCGGCTACACCCCTTCGCTGGCGGTCGCCGCATCGTTGATGCACATCGACGCCGGCCCCTCGTGCGACTCGGGTTACGCGTACCTGGCGACGAACTTTCCCGCATCAGGATGGATGTGCCCGACCTCGGTGCTGTTCGGGGAGAACGTCGGCCTGTCGGTGTGGAAGCCGTTCCTCGAGGAGTTCTACGCGTCGCATCCATGGCCGGCGATGTGGGCGCGGCCCGCGGGCGTGGTGACGCGACAGGTGTGCGCGTACGACGGCGGATACGTTGCGTCCGGCGGGTACAACGAGATCTTCTTGAAGGGGATCGGAGAGCCTTCCTATCCGTGCGGCGCTAATCCGTATCCGGGCGAGAAGCCCTACTCGCCACCGGCGCCGTCGCCAACGCCTAATCCTTCGCCCTCGCCACACTAGTTCCCCGTGCGTCTTTCCCGTGGCGGCGTGGTCGCCAGCCTTGTGTACCTGGTCCTTGGCGCCGCGTGGGCGGCGCTAAGCGGCGAGGTGCTGTTCGGCGTGTGGTTCGTGGCTGTCGCCCTGGCCGGCGCCTTCATTCCCGGCGAGGCGAACCAGGTGACGCTGGCGCGGGCTTACCTGGCGGCCCCGGCCCTGGCGTACGCGATGCAGAAGCAATTTGGACCGCTGGCCGTGACGATCGCCGTGGCAAGCGTCACGGATCTTCTCGACGGGACCGTGGCGCGGCGCTTCGCGAGCCCGTCGCAGTTCGGTGGTGGCCTCGACCCCGTCGTGGACGGTCTCTTTACAGGCGGGCTTGTGCTCGGGCTGGCGTTCGGAGGAACGTTGCCGCTGTGGCTGGCCCTCGTCATCATCGCGCGGTATCTGCTCCCCGCCCTGGCGGGCGGGCTGCTGCTTGTCATGGGCCGCCGGCCCGAGCTGCGGCACACGCTGATGGGCCAGGTGTCGACGGTCCTCATCCTCGTGCTGGTTGGTGGGGTGTGCCTGTTCCGGGCGTTGAGCCAGGACGCGAGCGGGCTTTTGCGGGCCGCGGAGGTGGTGATTCCGGTCGCCACGGTCGCCACCTACGCGAACCTGGGGTGGGCTTTGCGACGTCCGGTCAAGGTGGCTGAGGCTGGGTAGACTTGCTGATGGTCGCGCTAAGTGGGCGCGGTGCTTCTTTCTCGAGCCGCAACCGGCCGCGTTTAGGGGCCCGAGTAGACTTGCTGGTGGTCGCGCTAAGTGGGCGCGGTGCTTCTTTCTCGAGCCGCAACCGGCGTCGTTTAGGGCCCCGAGTAGACTTGCTGATGGTCGCGCTAAGTGGGGTGCGGTGCTTCTTTCTCGAGCCGCAACCGGCGTCGTTTAGGGCCCCGAGTAGACTTGCTGATGGTCGCGCTAAGTGGGGTGCTGGCGGTACCCTGCACCGGCAATCCGCCTTAGCCGGACCGAATTCCGTCGCTGAGGTCTGGGTTCTCAGAACAGGCCGCGGCAAACGGCGTTGAAGGTTGGGACCTGCGCAGCTCGGGTCTCCGAACCCCGTCAGGTCCGGAAGGAAGCAGCGGTAAGGAGAGCACCCGGGGGTGCCGCAGCCATCCTGGCCCGAGCCGCGAACCGAGGTACACCTGGGGGTCTTCGATCGAGGCGAGGGTGCGCGGCCACTAACGTGATTGCACATGCCTGAGTACCAGTCCCTCTACCGGAAGTACCGATCGCAGACGTTCGCCGACCTGGTCGGCCAGGACGCCGCGTCGCGGGCGCTTCAGGGCGCGATCATCTCCGGTCGCGTGGCGCACGCGTACCTGTTCTCCGGGTCGCGGGGGACGGGGAAGACCTCGGCGGCGCGGTTGCTGGCGAAGTCGCTGAACTGCACGGGACGGCCGCGCTCCTCGGCTGAGCCCTGCAATCGCTGCGAGTCCTGTCTCGAGGTGCTCGCCGGGTCGGCGCTGGACCTGATCGAGATCGACGCGGCGTCCAACCGCGGCATCGACGAGATCCGCGACCTGCGCGAGAAGGTCAACCTCGCGCCGGCGCTCGGGCCGTACAAGGTCTACATCATCGACGAGGCGCACATGCTCACCGAGCCGGCGTTCAACGCTCTGCTCAAGACACTCGAAGAGCCGCCCGCGCATGTGGTTTTCGTTCTGTGCACGACCGACGCGCAGAAGATTCCGCTGACGGTCATCGGGCGATGTCAGCAGTTTGTCTTCCGGCGGCATTCGGAGCCGCAGATCGTTGGGCGGCTGGCGCATATCGCCTCGGAGGAGAAGGTGTCGATCGAGCCGGCCGCGATGGACCTGATCGCGCGCACGGCGCAGGGCTCGATGCGCGACGCGGTCGGATTACTGGATCAGCTGGTGCCCCTGGCGTCGGGGCCCATCTCACTGGAGGCAGCCCGGTCTTTGCTCGGGATCGCGGATCCGCGGGTGCTGGATGAGCTGCTGGACCACGTTCTGGCGGGACGCGCGGCCGAGGCACTGTCGGAGCTGAACCGCATCTACGCCGAAGGGGGCGAGCTGCGGCAGGTCGTGCGCGGGTTGATGGAGGCGTGTCGGGACCGGTTGGTCGCGGCACTAACGGCGCGCGACCAGGCGACCGCACGGAGATTGTCGGACGTGCTCGATGCGTTGCTCCATCTCGATGGCGAGGTGCGGCGGCACGCGGAGCCGCGGTTCCTGGTGGAGGCGACATTGGCGCGGTTGGCGGTCGAGGCCGAAAGCGATGTTCCTTCAGCTCAGCCGGCCAGTGTTGCGCCCACCTCATCACCGCGTTTGGAGGACAGGACTCCCTCTCCGGCCCCTCCGGCGGCGGTCGCCGCCACCTCCCCGCTGCGTGGGGAGGACAAGATTCAGGGGTGGTCGGAGGTTCTAGAGAAATTGAACCGGACGGTGCGCGCGGTCTATCTCGATGCGCAGCCAGAGGTCGACGGGTCGATCTTGATCCTGTGGTTCAAGTACGGGTTCCACCACAAGAAGGCGCAGGAGCAATCGGCACAGCTCATGCCGCACGTGCGGGCATGGCTCGGAGACGACGTCCGCATTGATTTTCGGCTGCGCGAAAACGAAGCGGCGCGATCCGCGCCTCGGCCCGCGAGTCCCGAAGACGATCCTTTTGTGCGCGAGATCGTGCGGCGTTTCGACGGGCGGGTGACGCGAGTCAAAGAGGTTTCGGAATGAAGGACCCGATGAAGATGCTCCGGCAGGTGCAGCAGATGCAGGGCCGGATGGAGAAATTGCAGAAGGAGCTCGAGACCGAGACCGTCGAGGCTTCGGCGGGTGGTGGCGCGGTGACGGTGGTCGCTACCGGGACGCAGAAAATCGTGTCGGTGCGCATCGATCCCGACGCCCTGAGCGACGCCGAGATGGTGCAGGACCTGATGGTCGCGGCGGTGAACGAGGCGCTGGAAAAGTCGAAGCAGATGGCCTCGGAAAAGATGTCGGCACTGACCGCCGGCATGGGCCTTCCGCCCGGCCTGCTGGGGTAGCTCTTGGCGCAGCTCCCGGAGCCGCTCGAGAGGCTGATCCAGGAGCTTTCGCGGCTGCCTGGGATCGGCCCGAAGACGGCGCAGCGTCTGGCGTTCCACCTTCTGCGGGTGGACCGGGTTCGCGCCGAGGCGCTGTCGGCGGCGCTCCTCGACGTCAAGGCGAGGATCGGCTACTGCGAGCGGTGCTACAACATCGCAGAGGGTCCGCTGTGCTGGATCTGCGCGTCGCCGAGGCGGGACGGGTCGGTTCTGTGCGTGGTGGAGTCGGCGTTCGACGTCCTGGCCATCGAGCGGACCTCGGAGTTTTCCGGGCTGTACTTCGTGCTGCACGGGGTGATCTCGCCGATCGATGGGATCGGGCCCGAACAGATCCACGTGCCGCAACTGCTCGATCGGGTCAGGGACGAGGCGATCTCGGAGGTGATCATCGCCACCGACGCCGACATCGAGGGGGAGGCTACGGCGCTGTACCTGCAGCGGGCCCTGGCGCCGCTGGGCGCCCGGGTGACCCGGCCCGCGCACGGGCTGCCAGTGGGCGGGGACCTGGAGTACGCCGACGAGCTGACCCTGGCCCGGGCGCTGGCCGGCCGCCGGGCGTTCTAGGCCCGTTAACAGGTTGCCTTGCAATCCCGCCTCCGGCGCGGGTATCATTCACGGGTTCCTCCATCGAACAGGTTTCGTGCGCCCTGCGCGAGGGCAAAAAGCTGTTCGGCTCGGTTGGAGCCAGCACCTTGACAACTGAAGAGTGGGAAAGACTCTGAGAGTCTGAGAAGACTCAGGGCACATGCTCTGGGTCCTCCGTTTTTGGACGGAGAGTTTGATCCTGGCTCAGGGTTAACGCTGGCGGCGCGCATAACACATGCAAGTCGAGCGAGGGCTCATTTCCCGCAAGGGAGATGGGTTCCTAGCGGCGAACGGGTGAGTAACACGTGGGCAACCTTTCCTATCGCGGGGGATAACAGCGGGAAACCGCTGCTAATACCGCATGTCGTCATCGGTCGCATGGCCGGTGAAAAAAGCAGCAATGCACGATGGGGTGGGCCCGCGGCCTATCAGCTAGTCGGTGGGGTAACGGCCTACCGAGGCGATGACGGGTAGCTGGTCTGAGAGGACGACCAGCCACACGGGGACTGAGACACGGCCCCGACTCCTACGGGAGGCAGCAGTGAGGAATCTTCCGCAATGGGCGAAAGCCTGACGGAGCGAC